>Ga0307374_10001680_pt1 | contig 40510 bp, 19 predicted proteins | sample OX3MG_FD_202532 | JGI IMG/M metagenome (GOLD analysis project Ga0307374, IMG submission 202532) | Soil microbial communities from Risofladan, Vaasa, Finland - OX-3 | ecosystem: Environmental > Terrestrial > Soil > Coastal area > Acid sulfate soil | place: Finland: Risofladan, Vaasa | collected... | reverse complement strand
GCTCGGCCTCTCGCCGCGCAAGACCAGTTTCGACGGGCCGTGGCAATGGCAGTTGTGCGAAGCGGCTACAAGTAATTCGGCCGCGCGAGAAACTGGCGAGCCGCAGGCGTCAGCCTCCGGGTCGTACAGCGAAACGGCGGCGCCGAAGAATGGCGAGCCGGAGGCGTCAGCCTCCGTGTTGAATCGCGAAACGGCGGCGCCGAAGAACACGGAGGCTGACGCCTCCGGCTCGCCAACTGACGCCTCCGGCTCGCCGGGCGAAGCTTCCGAAGATGGCCAACCGCGCGGGGAAGCGTTGGCGCCGCCGGCCGCTTCGCCCGGCAAAGCCAATGGCAAACCCTCGCATCCGCCCAGCAAAACGCGCCGTTCAATCGCCGCACCGGGCCAAGCTGGCCAACCAGGCCCCCAAGAACGCGCCGGCAACGAACCGCTCATGCCCTGCGGCGTCTGACGTAGGGTGTGGCGCAGCCACACGCGCCTGGCGTTTGCGCGGTTGATACTGTAGGGAACGCCCTCCGCGGCGTTCCGCGATAGCGCGAATCGGCGCGATTCCCGGTTGTAGGGCACGCTACAGAGGGCGTGCCCTACAGGCTTTCGCCGCGAACGTCTACTTACGCCCGTTCGCGCGACCGTCGTCGGTCCAAGCCTCGCGCGCGTGGGGCTGTCGCCCCACCCTGCCCCTTCAGTAGGCGGCGCAAGTCGACCGCGGCACGCAGCGCGGCACTTTCACCTGAACGGTGTAAGGAACCTGCTTGCAGGTGCAGTAAGGAACCTTGCGCACGACTTCTTCGCAGACCGTCTTGCACGTGATGTACGGCACGTTGCGCACGACTTCTTCGGAGACCATGCGGCAGACGGGAACCTTGACCGTGCGCTGCACGGTTTCGGGCACGAAACGGCAAATTCGCACCGGCACGACTTCGCGAACCGTGCGGGTGACGTACCGGGTGACGGGAACTTGCTTCCCGACGATCTTCGGAACCCACACGCGGCAGCAAGCCTGGCAGCTTCCGCAGCCGCCGCACGGCGCCGCCGGCTGCGTCTGCCAATGGCCGCAATCCTGGCGCATCGTGCAATAGGTCGTTACCGGCTCGCAGACGATCCGGCAGCGCGGCTGCTGAATCGTCTCATACACCGGCTTCATCACGGTGCAGCACTGCTGCCGCTCGACGAAATCGGTGACGAACTTGCAAACCGTGCCGCGGCATTGCCGCGTGGCCGTCTCATACACCAGCTTGTTGACTTTGCATCGCACTTCGCGATACGCCGTTTCGAACACGGTGCGATAGCAGGTCACTTGCTTGACGTCATGCACCACGTCGCACGCCGGAGCGCACGGCCCGCAAACGGGCGCGCAAGGGGCGACGCAACACCCCGGACGCAACAAGCCGGCCTCGGCCGCGGGCGCCAGAGCCAAGGTGAGAACCGCGCATGCCAGGCCCCGCCGCAAAAGTCGCCCATTCATCCGATCGCTCCTCAAAAAGACGGTTTTTCGAACTACATCTGCGCTGCAAAGCTTTAGGTCGTACCGACTCTGCCGGCCATGATGACGATTTATCGCAAAAAGGCAAGCATTCGCCTCGCCGCAATGCGCAGCTCCAAGCCCTCGCGGAGTTTAGGGCGATAAATTGTGCGCGCTTGCGGCATGCTGCGAATTGGCCGCCGGGCGTTTTTCGGAATGTTGCGGGCGAAAAGCGAGCTACAGTATCCAATGGACGCGAGCACCTGACCGCTCGTTTTCCAAGCGGCGCGATGACCGCGCCTGCGCCGAGCGGCCGAACGAGATACGCCCCATGAGCGCCACCGCCGTCGACGGTTCGATTGCCGCGAGCGCGCCGAGAACCGACGAACAGCGGCAAGCGCTCGATCGCTTGTTCGCCCGCATCGGCGAAGTCTCGTCGCTGCCCGCCGCGGCGGTGCGAATCGTCAACATCGCCAATGACGAGTCGAGGGGCGCCAAAGACTTGATCTCGGCCGTCGAGACCGATCCCTCGCTGGCCGTGCGCGTGCTGCGCACGGTGAACTCGACCTTCTATTCGATCCGCAATCGCGTCGGCGATCTGAAAACCGCCGTCTCGCTGCTGGGCATGAAGGAGGTCCGCAACTTGGCGCTCACGGTTCACGTCTCGCGAATGTTCGCGGCGCCGGGCGACTATCGCACCTATCGCCGCGAAGGACTCTGGCGGCACCTGGTCGCCGTGGCTTCGACCAGCCGCCTGATCGCCGAAGTTTCCGAGACGGTTCCGCGCGACGACGCCTACGTCGCCGGGCTGTTGCACGACGTCGGGTTGATCCTGCTCGACCAGCATCTGCGGCGGCAGTTCAAGAGCATTCTCGACGGGCTGGAACGCTACCCCTCGACGATCGCCGCCGAGCGCGCCGTGCTGCCGTTCGACCATTGCGAATTGGGCGCGTCGGTCGCCCGGCGTTGGAACCTTTCCGCGTCGATCGCCGCCGCGGCCGGCTACCACCACGCACCGTCGCGCTACGACGGCCCGCACCGCAACATGGTGAGCCTGGTCTGCCTGGCGAACTATCTGTGTACGCGCAGCGAAGTCTCTTCGCTAGGCGTACACAACGTGGCGCCTCCCGGCGACGACGTGTATCGCGAGCTGGGCATTCATGCCGACCGGATGGCGCAGATCGCCGCCCGCTTGAACGAAACGCTCGAAGCCGCCGCCGCAGCCGCCGCGATTTGAAGGCTTACGCGAATTTCAGCAGACTGGGGCTTCGCCAAGGCTCAGCCGCCAGCCACCCGATCGTCAACCCAGGCTCGATGAACCACAACGCGCGCCGTCGGCTCCGCAGAATAAACTACTCGAATTTCAGCAGACTGAACGTCGCATGCGGCGCCAGCCGCGCGGCCCCGCCGAGCCCGGTCAATTCGAGGACGAACGCGCAGCCGAGGATGCTGGCGCCGGCTTCTTCGACCAGCCGGCAGCAGGCTTGCATCGTGCCGCCGGTGGCCAGCAGGTCGTCGACCAGCAGCACGCGCTGCCCGGCCACGAAGCCGTCGGTATGAACTTCGAGCGTATCGCTGCCGTATTCCAGTTCGTAACTGAAGGCCCGCGTCTCGAAAGGCAGCTTGCCCGGCTTGCGGACCGGCACGAACCCGGCGGCAAGCTCCAAGGCCAGCGGCGCGGCGAAAATGAACCCCCGCGCTTCGGCCGCGGCCACCACGTCGACCCGTTCGTCGCGATAGCGGTCGGCCAGGCGGCGGATCGATTCGCGAAACGCGGCCGGGTGCGCCAACAGCGGCGTGATATCGCGAAACAGAATGCCCGGCTTGGGGAAATCGGGAATCGAACGGACATGAGCGGCCAGATCGAACTCGGACGACACGGACATTTCGCGACTTTCTGCTAGCTCCGGATGTTTCCATTTCCACTTAACCGCTTGCCCCGTTCCGGTCTTCGGGGGCTGGCACAATGCCATTCTGCGTTGCCGCCGTCTGGCCCGCAAGGACGGCAGCGTTGCACCGAGCGCCTAGCCTACGATCGCCTTGATCGTCGGCTCGATGGCAGAAGCCCATATCTCGTAGCCGCTTTTCGTGAGGTGCGTATAGTCCGGGAAAACGACGCCAGGCAGGAATTCTCCGTCTGCGCCAAGTAAAGAACTTCCAATGTCCATATAAAAGACCGTCTTGCCGTCGGCAAACTTGGAGATCAGAGCATTGGCGGCCTCGACCTCTTGCCGCAACGGATTGTCCGCAGTTTCGCCGCGCGGAAGAATTCCCATCACTAAAATCTTCGTTTCGGGCAGTTGGCTGCCGAGCGTGTCGACGATCGCGCGAACCCCGCTCGCGATATCCTCAGGCGAATCGTACGCCGAGATGTCGACGCGATTTGCGTTGCACGGGACGATCGGGATTCCGAAAGGCAAGGCGGGATTGCAAGGTGCGATCTCCAGGTGGATGAGAGTCGTGCGACGCCTGGATTCTCCCGCCCCGCACGCTCTGAAAGGTTTTCCTGCTTGTTTAGATGTAAAGCCGCCCCCAAAACGACGCCCGCGGAAAGAGCTTTTGTTTTCTGCGCCATTGCCGGCAAGCTGAGTCGGGCCATTGAGCCGCGCGCCGATGCGCGGCACGCGCGTCCCGCGGTCGTCTCCGCGGGGGCTCTGATTTTGGCAGCGGGCGGAACCGCCCTTCCTTCCCAAGTTTCCGGCGACGTCAGCGTACCGTTGCAGCCGCTGCGGAACAAGCGGCAGCCAGGTAGGTTACCCTTTAGCGAAACTATTCGCCGATGTTACGCTGAAGCGTAACCTACTGGGCTTTTTTCGGACCGGGCCAATGCCTAAAGTCACTCAAGCACAGCCCAAAAGTTCGAGCACTTCGCGACGGACGTCTTCCAACACCAGGCCCTGCTCGGTCAACAGCTCCGCGGCAGTGCAATCCGGCTGGCGGAGCAAGCCGAGCAATAAATGCTCCGTGCCGACGTAATTGTGCCCGAGCTCACGGGCTTCCTCCAAGGCGTGCTCGATTAGCCGCCGGCTTGCCGTGGTCAGGGGTAGACGGGGACCGAATTGCACGGCCAAGAATCGCAGATAAGCGCTGCGCGTTGCTTGCCAGAACGAGCGCGGGAGTTCAACCGGGGGCGGACTCTCCGGAAGCGCCTTGGCGGGCGGGCATGATTTCTTGCGACTCGTGATCGCCGCCGAAAGCGACTCCCAATCGATGCCTAAATAATGTAGCACGTTGCCTGCGACGCCTTTGCGTTCTTCCAGCAGGCCCAGCAGAATATGCTCGGTATCCACCGCGGCAGCGCGGCGGCGCACCGCGTCTTGATTAGCCAACGCTACGACCTTGCGGGCGCGATCGGTAAACCGCTCATACATGGCTCGTCCCCTGGATTGAGCCGCGTAATCCAAGCAGCCAGTTACACTGGATTTTAGCATAACATCTCTCGGCCGATCTTACGCTAAAGCGTAACCCACACGGGCGAAGCGTAACCTACGTAGCTGTCTTCTCGACCACAAGACCCAGCGCGGCGCCGAATATCGCACCGAGAGCCGGTGCGAGAAGCACTGTTCCATCACAAAAACTGAGCGGGCCAATCGATCCTGCCAAGGCCCCGACCGCCGCGAGCGCAATCCGCCAACGCAGCCAACGCGCCGCTAACGCAGCTCCTACGATGCCGCCAACGACCGATCCCACGCAAGCGAAGCCAGCCTGACTCATCGTGGGAACCCAGCCGTATCCTCGATCATAGATCGCGGACGCGAACGATAGGACGCCGCCAGCCAAAACGCCGACAACTGTAAAGGCGCCGATGAAACCAAGCCTGTCGCGAAGGCGCTGCTTGGCGGCAACCGCATTAAGCCCGGACTCGCTCATGCACGCATTGTACGGCACGGAAAGCTCGTCGGTCCACTTGGCGCTTGACCGCGGCCACGGCCCGCTTTACGCCTGTCGACCGTACTTCTCCATCCACCGATCCACCAGCCACGGCGCGAACCGATTCAAATACACCAACAACCGGCCGCGGAAGTTGGGCACGATCTCGTGACGGCCGAGACGCATGGCGCGAACCGTGCGCTGGGCGACGAACGAGGCCGGCACGCCGGGCTGCTCGGGCCAGGGCATTTCGCCCTGCTTTTCCAGCAGGTGGTCGAAAAACTCGGTGTCGGTCGTGCCGGGGCTGACCACGAGCAAGTCGATGCCGTACTTCGTCAGTTCGGCCCTGAGCGATTCGCTCAAACCGCGGACGGCGAACTTGCTGGCGCAATACTCGCTTTGAAACGGGATGCCACGGTGGCCGAGAATCGAGCCGACGTTGACCACCAGCGGCTGCCGCCCCTGACGCAACAGCGGCAGCGCTTCGCGCGTCATTTCGGCCAGGGCGAAGAAATTGACCTCCATGATCTTTCGCAGCCGCTCGGGACCGGCCTGGTCGAACGGCCCATGGGCGCTGATCCCGGCGTTGTTGACCAGAATGTCGAGCCCGCCGAAGCGATCTTGAGCGACGGCAAGGGCGGCGCGGCGGAGATCGGCGTTGGTTACGTCGCCGACGGCGATTTCGGCCTGGCCGCCCAGGTCGCGGATTTCGGAGGCCAGGGCCTCCAGCCGCTCGGCCCGGCGGGCGCAAAGTAACAACTTCGCCCCCGCGCGAGCCAGTTCCAACGCCAAGGCCCAGCCGATGCCGCTCGAGGCGCCGGTGATCAGAATGCGGCTGCCAGCAAGGTTGCGTCGGGCCATCGGCGGTTGGCCGCCTATTTGACCCGCACCAGTTTCATGATCCGCCCGGCGACGTTCCAATCTTGCACGTACAAATTGCCGTCCTTGTCCCAGTACGAGCCGTGCGTGCCGCTGAAGGCGCCTTCGACCCACTGGTCCTGCGGGATGTTGAAGCTCCGGCCTTTCGTGGGATCGGGATTGTTACCGAGCACGGCGACAATCGTGTTGCTCTTGTCGAGGATCACCAGCCGCCCGTGCAAGTCGGGTACGGAGACGTAGTCCCCTTGAACGGCGACCGACGTCGGCATGCCCAGGCCGGTGATGACCTCGTCGATGAAGTTGCCGTCGAGATCGTAGTGCAACAGCCGGCCTTTGGGTGCGTGGTTGCGGTCGCAGATCAACAGCCGCGGCGGGTCGTAGCGCGTGTCGAGCGTCATGCCGTGGGCCGTGTTGAATTGCTTCAGATCGTTCCCCTTCGACCCGAAGTGCATCAGGTATTTGCCGTTCTTGTCGAACTTGAAGATATAGTTGCTCGCGTAACCGTCCGACAGGAGAATGTCGCCGTTGGGGGCGACGGTGATCGCCGTCGGGTTGAAAGCCTTGAGATCGAGGCCCGATTCCTTGGGAAACGGCAGCCGCAGAACGATCTCGCCCGAGTGGGCGTCGAACTTGATCCCCTCGGCGTTGGCGTTGCGGGCACCGTAGATGAACTCGACGCCTCCTTCATCGCGAATCTCCATGTCGTGGAGATTCGTGAAGTCGGGACTCAGATACTCCTGAACCACTTGGCCGTCGGGAGAGAACACGACCACGCCTTTGTAGGCGCTGGTGTAAATGTTGCCCGCTTTGTCGATCACGACCGAGCCGTGCGTCGATCCCAAAGCCGATTGCCCGTCGGGCCGCAGCCCCCAGCCCGGCACGGTATCGAAAGTCATGATCCCGCAGCCCATCCGGACCGGCTGGGCCTTTTCCTTTTCCAGCGAAAAGGCGGGCGGCGCGATAAAAAACGCGATCGTGGCGGCAAGGCAAGGCGCAAAACGCTTCATTCGGCGAACTCCCAAATACGGCCCTGTCGGCATTCAGCCGCAGGATGGAACTGTTTGGACATTTTGCCGCCGCCGGCGCGATGCTCTGGAACCGACGCCGTCGCGGCAAGCACCTTAGTATCCGGCGGCGCAAGCGGCATTTCAACTGTGGGACGAAAAATCGGGAAGCCGCCCTCGAACGCCCGCAGCCATTTGAGGCAGCGGCGCCGACGGCGCCTGGGCGGGGCAGGCGGACATACGCAGGAATCAGCCCGATAGTTCCCCATGCCGGGGAAGATGCGTTATCATGGCGCCAGTTGGCGGCTACAATTCTGGCTCGGAATCTCGGATTCTCTCTGCCAAGGAGCTTCGGCGAATTCTAATAATCGTCGTACGCCATTAAGTCGTACGCCATTAAGTCGTACGCCATTAAGTCGTACGCCATCAAGCAGAGCTCGGGGAGGCTTGGGATGGGTACTTTGGCGCCGGCGGCTGATGAGCGCGTCGTCGATGTGAAATTCACGAAAGACGCGTTCAGCGTGTCGCTGCGCGACGGGCGAACCATCACGGTTCCGTTGGCGTGGTCTCCGCGATTGCTCGACGCTACTCCGGCCCAGCGCAAGAACTGGCGCGTGGCTGGCGGAGGTTACGGCATCCACTGGCCCGACATCGACGAAGATCTGAGCACCGAAGGCCTGCTTCGCGGCGCCCCCGCCCCGCGAAAAGGCCCGACCGAAGCCGGCGGCGACGGCAAGAATCGCCGTAACAAACGCTAAGGCGGGGAATATGATCGTGCCATTTTGACAAGCTTCGCCCGAAGCCACGCTGGCGTTAAGATTGACATTCGGGCCGATGGACGTATTTTGAGCGCGTTCAACCGAAAAAATCTTGTGTCAGACGGAAGACGCTCGCGCACGCTGAGGAGAGCCGATGAACGACGCTACGGACGGCCCGAAGCAGAACGGAAATCGGAGCCAGGCCAAAGCTGCTCGCCGAGGCCTTTGGCGTTGGTTTCTTGCAGGGTTCGCCGTCGTCTTTGTCGGAATGTCGCTCGCGATTACCATGTACCCGCTGCTTCCCTCGGGGCGCGGAGTCTTCTCATGCCCTCTTTGGCGGTACTACCTCGTTGAAGCCAGGCACGCGATCAATTCTTCCGGGGCCATGGGACCTGCGAGCGGGAGCGGCACGGCGGTCATGGAGACTTTGTTCCAACACGTTCTCTACTCGTCCATCGGCGGGGGAGTCATGGTCGGATTCGGCTGGGCGGTTCGCCGATTCAAAGCCCGACAGCGCCATGCCTAAATCCGGCATCACGATCGTCTCCGACACTCCTGGCGCCGGCGCGGAAATCAAGCGAGGCGACAAGGTGCGCGTGAAGTGCGACATTCAGCTCAACCGCGGAGAATATCTGGTTCAAGATCAGGAGCTGACGTTTACCGTCGGCGATCGCGAGTTGCTCGCCGGCTTCCGATATGGCCTGGAAGGGATGCGAGCGGGCGGCGCTCGGCGGTTTCGAGCCAGCCCGCACCTCTGTTACCACGACCAGCAACTTGGACGCATTCCGAAGAATGCAGTGTTGATTTTCGAGATCAAAATCATGGAGCTTTTGGCATAAGCGTGCGGCGGCAGGCAATGCGGAATTTGCCGTGCAGTTTCAATTCGGTCAATCGCGCCCGGCAGGCCTGCGCCGGCTCGTCACGCGAAGGAGACGACTCGATGAAGACGGTAATGTACGTCGCGGTGGCAGTGACGTTGGCGATGGCTTTGCGGTTTGCCGCGGCGCCGAGTGCGGCGGCGGCAGAGGCCGACGGCAAGATTCGGATCTCCGTCGAAGAGATCGGCAAAACGGCGGACCTCATCGGCCGCCTGGGCAAGCCGCTGGGAACCTGGGTGACTGTCAAAGGAAAGTGGGCTTTGCCAAAAAAGGTTGTGAAGGACTTCTCGTTGCGATTCACCGTGACCCACGTGAACGGCGCGAAGCTCGAAAAGGCCGTCGAGTTCCATGTCACCCAAATCATGGCCGTAGACAGGCGCGGCAAAAGCATCATGCCGAAACCTGAAAACCGCCGAAAGCTTGATGGGCAAACGTGGACGCTCAATGCCTATGAAACCGGCGAGTTCCATATCACGCCGCCCGAGTATTACCGCGCGGTCGGCATCGTGCCGGGCTCGATGCAAGAGCCGTACTATTTCGACACGTTCACGTCCAAAATAGACGGCGTTTTGCAGCCTGAGTAGGGCGACGCGTTGTCGCTTGATTCGACGATTCATTTGCACGCCGGAAGAGATGGTGCGTGATGACTGAGAAACATGTTGAACGCGACGCGATCATCGACGAAATTCACCGAACGCGCCGTCAAATTGCAGAGCAGTTCGGCGGGAACATCGCTGCAATTCTTGAAGACGCTCGGAAACGGCAAGAGGCTTCGGGAAGAGCGGTTTGGCAAGGAGCGTCGGCTGCCAAAACACTCAAGCCGGTTCGCTCGCTCCCTTGCGAACCGGGCCGCGATATTCAAGAATAGAGGCCGCCGCGGCGGCCGTTTGGGCCGCACGGTCGTTCCACCCGCCGCCTGAGGATCCCCGCCCGATGAAAATCAATCCGGTCAAACGCAAGCTCAAAGAAGGCAAACCCTCGTTCGGAACCTGGCTCTCGTTGGGCGATCTGTACGCCACTCGCGTGCTGGCCCGCACGGGCTTCGACTGGCTGACGCTCGATATCGAACATTCGGCCATCGATTGGTCGCAGGCCGCCATGATTTTCGCCTGCATCGCCGATGCCGGCTGCGTGCCGCTGGCCCGCGTGCCCAAGGGGAACCACGACTACATCAAGCGCGTGCTCGACGCCGGCGCCTGGGGCATCGTCGTGCCGATGGTCGATACGGTCGAGCAGGCCCAAATCGCCATCCGGGCCGCCAAGTATCCGCCGGTCGGCAACCGCAGCCTGGGCGGCGGCATGCACAGCATGAATTTCGGCACGTCGGCCGGGGAATACTTCAAGCACGCCAACGACGAAATCCTGGTGATCCTGCAAACCGAAAGCCCGACCGGCGTGGCCAACGCCGAAAAGATTTACGCCTTGCCGGGCGTCGATGCCATCTTCGTCGGGCCGGTCGACTTGCGGGCCAACATGCGCAAGGCCGACGGGCCAGACCCGACCGACGCCGACCTGGAAGACATGCTGGCTCGCGTGGTCGCCGCCGGCAAGAAAGTCGGCACGCCGACCGGCATGCACACGATGGATCCCAAAGCCGCCTTGGCTCGGGCCGAGCAAGGGATGCAGTTCATCGCCATCGGCAGCGAGTTGCGGTTCATGACCCAGCGCGCCCAGGAAGTCGTTCACGCCGTGCGGCCCGAGATCGGCGACAAGGACCTGGCGCGGTATTGAAGCGACGTAGGTCAGGCTTTCCAACCTGACAACCATGAGCGTTTACCTGCTGGCCACTCTCGACACCAAGGGGCGAGAAGCCGCCTTCGTGCGCAGCGTACTGGCCGGCGCCGGGGTCGATGTCAAAATCGTCGACGTCGGTTGTCTCGGCAGCCCGGCGATCGCGGCTGATATCTCGCGCGAAGAACTCTTCGCCGCCGCAGGGCACTCGCTCGGCGAACTCGTCGCGGCGGCCGACCGCGGCCGGGCGGTGACCGCTGCTGCTGAAGCCGCCGCCGCCTTGATAGTCCGGCTGCACGCTGAAGGCAAAGTTTCGGGCGTCCTGGCGCTGGGCGGCTCGGCGGGCACGACGATCGGCACGGCGGCGATGCGGGCCTTGCCGTTGGGCGTGCCGAAGGTGATGGTCAGCACGCTGGCCTCGGGTCAGGTGCGGCATTACGTCGGCGACAAAGACATCTTCATGCTCAACTCGGTTCTCGATATCTCGGGCGTCAACCGCATCAGCCGGCTGGTGCTCGGCGAAGCGGCCCGGGCCATGGCCGGAATGGCAAGCTTTCCCCAGCCGCCCGCCGCCGGCGCCGACAAGCCGCTGGTGGCGGCGTCGATGTTCGGCGTCACCACGCCCTGCGTCGAGCGGGCGCGCGAGCTGCTCGAAGCGGCAGGCTACGAAGTGCTCGTGTTTCACGCCACCGGCAACGGCGGGCTGGCCATGGAATCGCTGATCGCCGACGGGCTCTTCGCCGGCGTGCTCGACATCACTACCACCGAACTGGCCGACGAACTGGTGGGCGGCCTCCTCTCGGCCGGGTCGCAGCGACTGACCGCCGCCGGCCGAGCGGGCGTGCCGCAAGTGGTTTCGGTCGGCGCGACCGACATGGTGAATTTCCACGCGCCGGAGACCGTGCCCGAGCGCTTCCGCGACCGCACGTTCTATCGTCACAACGCGAACGTGACCCTGATGCGGACCACGGCCGAAGAAAACGCCCGCATCGGCGCCGATCTCGGCGGCAAGCTGGCCGCCGCGACCGGACCGACGGCGCTGGTGCTGCCGCTGCGCGGCGTGTCGGCGATCGACCGCGAAGGCCAGCCGTTCGACGATCCCGCCGCGCGGCGCCGTTTGTTTCAGACGCTGCGCCAGTCGGCCGGCGAAGTGGAGACGATCGAGTTGGATTGCCACCTCAACGATCCCGAGTTCGCCGAAACGGCGGCGAAGAAGCTGCTGGAACTGATGCGGGCGGGCGCTCGAAAGCGTTGACGATACCTCCAGCGATTTGGAACAAGGCATGCGTCGGTCGTGGGGCGGCCTTCTAGGCCGTCCGTCGCCGACGGCCTGGAAGGCCGCCCCACAAGACGCCCGCGGGCTCGTTGGCGCGCGCCCTCAAAGCTGAGCGGTGCGAGGCTGGAATTCAATACATCCGCCGCCGGAACAGCGCCGCTGCCAGCGAGAGCGTGACGAAGCCGATCACGGCCATCGGCCAGAACTGGTCGATCAACAGCGAAAAGTTCGCTCCTTCCAAAAACACTCTGCGCAGCACGACGAGAAAGTACCGCAGCGGATTGACCATTGTGATCTTTTGCAGCACCGGCGGCATGTTGGCGATCGGCGTGGAAAAACCCGACAGAATAACCGCCGGCACCAGAAACAAGAACGCGCCGAGCAGGCCTTGCTGCTGCGTGACGGCCAGCGACGAGATCATGAGCCCCACGCCGATCGCCGAAAACAGAAACAGCACGATCCCCGCGTACAGCGCCGGCAGGCTGCCCAACAACGGGATGCGAAACCAGAGCACGGCCATCACGACGATCACCGAGGCCTCGCCCAGCCCGATGATGAAGCCGGGCAGCGACTTGCCGATCAGGATATCGAGCGGGCCTAACGGCGTGACCAACAGTTGGTCGAACGTGCCTTGCTCGCGTTCGCGCGCGACGGAGAGCCCCGTCACCAGAATCGTGACGACCAGGGTCAGCAGTCCGGCGATGCCCGGAATGATGAACCAGCGGCTGAGCTGGTTGGGGTTGAACCATGCGCGCAGTTGCAACTGCGCCGGCAGTGCGCCGCCGCCGCGTTCGGCCGCCCACTCGGCGTTGAATTGATCGACGATCGATTGTACGTAGCCGAAGGCGAGCATCGCCGTGTTCGATTCGCGCCCGTCGAGAATCACTTGCACGCTCGCCGTGCGGCCGCCGAGCAAGTCGCGGGCGAAGCGCGGGCCGACGCGGACCACCAACAGCGCCTCGCGGCGTTCGATCGTCTCGACGATTTGCGACTCGCTCGTCACCGCGGCCGTCTCGCGGAAATTGGGCGAGCCGCGCAGCCGGGCCAACAGCAATCGTGATTCGGCGCTGGCGCATTCGTCGTAGACGGCAAACGGGATGTTGTTGAGATCGAACGTCGCGGCATAGCCGAAAACGAACAATTGCACGAGCGGCGGAACGATGATCACCGTCCGGCTCTTCGGATCTTTGAGCAGGGTCAAGAATTCCTTGACGATCAGGGCTGCGATCCGCGACATGCTCGTGCGCTCTCTAATCCAGGCGTTTGCGGGCTTGCCAGCGCGTCAGTCCCAAAAACAGCACGGCCATGCCGGCCAGCGCCAGACTGTTGGGCAGAATGATCGACCACACGTCGCCCGCCAGAAACACGGTCTGCAGAATCGTCACGAAATACCGCGCCGGCAGCACGCGCGTCAGCATCTGCAACGCGACGGGCATGCTGCCGATGTCGAAAATAAAGCCCGACAAAATGAACGCCGGCAAATAGGTGACGATGATCGCGACCTGCGCGGCGACGAATTGCGATTTGGCCGCCGTCGAGATCAACAGCCCCATGCCCAGCGCCGTGAGCAAAAACAGCGAGGACGTGCCGAACAAGACCCACAGCGAGCCGCGCATCGGCACCCCGAACAGCCAAACGGCCATGAACAGCGAGAGCAGCATGCCGCCCATGCCGAGCAGGTAATAAGGCAACGTCTTGCCGAAGATCACTTCGTGGATGCCGACCGGCGTGACCAACAGCGCCTCCATCGTGCCGCGTTCCCACTCGCGCGACACGACCAGCGCGGTCAACAAGGCGCCGATCAGCGTCATGATCAAGGCGATCAGCCCCGGCACGATGAAGTGGCGGCTGTGCAAGTTGGCGTTGAACCAGACGCGCTGCTCCAACTCGACCGGCACGACGACCGCCAGACTCCGATCGCGGGCCCAAGCGGCGAGCCAGCGGCCCCAGACGCCTTGAACGTAACCCGAGATCATGCGCGAGTTGTTGGCGTCCATGCCATTGACGATCACCTGGATGGGCGCGCCTTGGGGACGTCGCAAGCGTTCGGCGAAATCTTCGCGGACGTGGACGATGCCATCGACTTCGCCCTGCAAGAGCGCCTGCTCTGCCGCGTGCATGCCGTGCGCCCGGACCGCGCGAAAGTAGCGCGAGCCCGCGAACGCGCCGGCCAGGCTGGCCGTATCGGCGTCGAAACGGTCGATGACCAGCGCGATCGGCACGTGTTCGGCGTCGAGCGAGACCCCGTAGCCGAACACCAGCAACAGCATGATCGGCAGCACGAAGGCGATGGCCAGGCTGCTCGGATCGCGCACGATTTGCAAAAACTCTTTCCGCACCAGGCCTCGCAAACGCATGGCCGCGCCGGCGCGGCGAGGCTTGCCGGCCCCCAAGTTCCAGGGGGCATGGCCTTCGATCGTCTTGGGCATGGAGGGGCGGGCGCCCTCGCCCGGCTGACGAGGGCGGGCGCCCGTGCCCGGCTGACGGGCGAGGGCGCCCGTGCCTCCAGGACTAGCCGGCTGACGGGCGAGGGCGCCCGTGCCTCCAGGCGAGTGGAGCTCTTGCGGTTGCGAGCGACGAGCAGGCTCTTCGCGCGATTCGATCAAACGAATGAAGGCGTCTTCCATCGTCGGATGGGGATGCTCGGCCGTCACGGCCTGCTGCTTGATTTCGCGCGGGGCGCCTAATGCGAGGATTTCGCCGGCCGCCATGATCGCCGCCCGGTCGCAGTATTCGACTTCTTCCATGAAATGGGTCGTGACCAGCACCGTGACGCCGGCCGCGGCGACGAAGTTGATTTGCCGCCAGAATTCGCGGCGGGCCAGCGGATCGACGCCGGAGGTCGGCTCGTCGAGAAACAGGATGTCGGGCTCGTGCATCAGCGCGCAGGCCAGCGCCAGCCGCTGCTTGAACCCCAGCGGCAGCGACGCGCTGTCGGCGGCGGCCGCCGCGTCGAGTCCGAACTCTTCGAGCGCCCAGGCGATCCGCTCGGAGCGGCGGCGACCGGCAAGGCCGTAAGAGCTGGCGAAAAATCGCAGATTCTGTTCGACGCTCAGGCTGCCGTAGAGCGAGAACTTCTGCGACATGTAGCCGATTCTCGCCCGGGCCGCGGCCGGCGCCCGCCGCAAATCGACGCCGGCCACGTGCAATTCGCCCGCGCTGGGCGGCAACAGCCCGCAGAGCATGCGGAAGGTGGTGGTCTTGCCCGCCCCGTTGGCGCCCAACAGGCCGAACACTTCGCCTTGGCTGACTTCGAAGCTGACGCCCTTGACGGCGTAAAAGTCGCCGAACTTCCGCTGCAGCCCGTGGACGTCGATCATCGGTCCCTTGCGCGAGGCGTGCCGTGCAGCGACCGACGAGGCCGTTTGCGGCTCGCTCGGCGCCGCGGAAGGCGCCGCGCGATGTTCGCGCAGCCGGGCGACGAAACTGTCTTCGAACCGCGGCGGGACGGGCTCGGCCGAGGCGCCCTCGATGTCGGCGATCGGCGGCTCGAGCTTGGCGTTCGCGCCGGCGTCGAGCACCAGCCGCACCGCATCGCCGCTGACGACGGCGTCCGTCACGCCCGCGCGGTTCGACAGCCGGCTTTCCAACTCGCGAGTCTTGAGACCAGGCGCCGAGACCCGAAAGCTGCGGCCCTCGATCGCGCGGCTGAAATCTTGCGGCGAGCCTTGCGCGATCAATTTTCCGCCGTCGAGGAGGACCACGTCATGGCAGCGCTCGGCCTCGTCGAGGTAGGCCGTACTCAAGAGCACGCCGGCGCCTCGGTCGCGCACGAAGCCGTCGACGATGCGCCACAATTCGCGACGCGAAACCGGGTCGACCCCGACGGTCGGCTCGTCGAGCAGCAACAACGCGGGCGGGCGAACCAGCGCGCAAGCCAGCCCCAGCTTTTGCTTCATGCCGCCCGAAAGTTGCCCGGCCAGCCGCTCGGTAAACGGCGCCAGGCCGGTCATGTGCATCAGTTGCTCGTACCGCCCGCCTCGCTCGGCATGAGGCACGCCTTGCAGATCGGCGTACAGGTCGAGATTTTCCTGCACGGTCAGGTCTTCGTACAAGCCGAAACGCTGCGGCATATAGCCCACGCCGGCTTGCACTTCCAGGGCGTCTTCGACGACGTTGAGGCCCAGCGCGAAAACCTCGCCTTCGTCGGGCAGCAGCAATCCGGCCGCCAATCGCATCAGCGTCGTCTTGCCGGCGCCGTCGGGGCCGATCAGGCCGGTGATTTGCCCCTTGCGCACGCGCAGGCTGACCCCGGCGAGCGCCTCGACGGTCTGTCGCCTGGTGCGAAAACGCTTGCTGACGTCGCGAACATCCAGTACCACGCCTTCCTCGGCGAAGGCCGTATCCGCGGCGGGCGAATCAGGCGTGGGCGTGGACATGGCGTCGTGCGAAACGTTCGAGGAGTTCGGACCGTGCGATGAATCGATTCTACCAAGTCCGCGCGCCCTCGAATGCGGCGGCGTCGCTCGCGGCTGGGCGCCATGCATGCCATGCCTTCGTCGGCGTCAGCCGACGTAGGCACGTGCGCCGTCGGATGTCATGGCACCGCTTGCTTTTCGCGCCGCTTGGCGACAGGCAGCCGAGCGACGAGCGGCGCCATGCGGCAAGATCGGCCGGCCTGATATTCCTGCATTTGAAGCTTCGACGCCGCCTGGGCGTCTTCGTCGTCGGCTTGCAGCTTGGCGGAAGCGGTCTCCCAGGCGATGGCCGATTTGAAATCGCCGCTCTCGGCGTAGGCGGCGCCGAGAATGTGCAGCTTGTAAGGGTCTTTCCAGTCCGTAATTTCGCAGGCCCGCGTGGCCGCGGCCACGGCGGCCCGGCCGTCGCGGAATTCCACTTGGGGAGAGGTTGCCCAGATGCTCGCCTGGGTGCAAAAGGATTCGGGTGAATTAGGTTGCAAACGGATTGCGGCAACGCAGTCTTCCAGGGCTTCGCGAAGCCGCCCAAGTTGCAAATGCACAAGAGCCCGATGCTCGTAAGGCGCATACCCAGACTCCGGGGCGAGCCGGATCGCGTGGTCGAGATCGGCGAGCGCTTCGTCGTCTCGGCCTTGCCCCAGCCGCAAACATCCGCGCATCGAGTAGAACTTGGCGACGTCGGGTTTCAGAGCAATGGCCGAATCGACGTCGGCCACGGCCGCGTCCTCGTCGCGCTCGACGGCGTGGACGCCCGCGCGCTGGTAATACGATTCCGCCTGTGGGTTGAGCTCGATCGCGCGGTCGAAATCCTGCAAAGCTGTATCGTACCGCTCGAGCAGAAACCGCGTCTCGCCGCGATTGTGCCAGTACGACGCATTCTTGCGATCAAGTTCGATCGCCTTGCCAAAATCTCGCTCCGCTGCTTCGATTTTCCCCAGCGCCTTCCAGCAACGCGCACGATTACCGAAGGCGCCGGCGTTCGTCGGGTCCAAGCGGATCGCCTCGTCAGCGTCTTGTCTGGCCTGATCGAACTTGCGTTGAATAATCCTAACGGCGCTGCGATTGCTGTAAGCCATCGAATTGGGAGCGATGCGAATCGCCGCATCGAGGTCGGCCAAGGCGCGTTCGTAGTGGCCTTGCTGGGCGAGAACTCCCCCGCGGCCCGTTAATGCCTCGGCGTTGTTCGGATCGAGACGGATCGCCTCGTTAAGATCGTCCATCGCTTTGGGCAAATCTCCTTTAAGTGCCCAAATCCCGCCGCGATTCGTAAACGGTATGGCATCTTGGGGGTTGAGCCGGATAGCCTCATTGAGATCGGCGAGGGCGGCATCGTACCTGCCCAGCTTACCGCGTGTTGCGCCGCGGGCACTGTATGACTCGGCATGCTTGGGATCGAGACGAACAGCTTCGTTGAGATCGGCGAGCGCTGCATCGAACCTGCCGAGTCTGGCGTGCAATTCGCCGCGAAGGGCGTACGCTTCGGCGTCTTTGGGAGCAAGGCGAATGGCTTCATCAACGTCGGCCAACGCGCCATTGTGATCCCCAAGCTTTTCGCGCGCGTATCCGCGAAATCTATATGCCTCGGCGTAATTGGGGTCGAGACGAACGGCTTCGTTGAGATCGGCGATCGCCGCATCGAATCTGCCGAGTCTGGCGTGCAACTCGCCGCGAAGGCCGTACGCTTCGGCGTCTTTAGGATCGATGCGAAGGACCTCATTGAGATCGGCGATGGCCGCATCGAGGTTCCCTGCCTTCATGAGGATTCGACTGCGCGTATCGAACGCCGCAGCCGCATCGGGGTCCAGACGGACGGCCCTATTTAGATCGGCCAGTGCGGCGTCCGGATTGGCCTGTTCGCCGTGAACGAAACCGCGTAACGCGTACGCCGCGGCACACTTCGGATCGAGTCGAATGGCCGCATCGAAGTCTCCTTGTCCGATTCGCGCGGCCGCCCGCGTCCAATATGCCGCGACGAATCGCGGCTCGTACTCTATCGCTTTATCCAGATCCGTCAAGCTGGCGATCCATTCGTGCTGGAAGAGGCGCGCTCGCGCCCGGCAGAAATACGCCAGCGCGTTCTTTGGATCGATCCGGATAGCTTCTTGTGCGTCGCGCGCGATCTCGAGTTGTTCGTCGCCGTCCCGCAAATAAGCCCGATGAGCATAAGCGAACGCCGTCTGCCGGTGTTCGATCTCGGCCGAATAGAACGCCTCGGCGTCGGCTATCCCAACGACTTCCTTGGCCAGCGCCCAACCTTCGCCAAGCCAGAGCCACTCGCCTTGCACGCGCTCGACCTTCAAACGCGGCTTGCCGCCGGGCCAAGCGACTTCCTGCTTGCCAACGTGCAGCTTCACCGCTGCGGTTTTGGGCAAGACTTCGCGGCCGACCCAAGCTTTGGCTTTCTGAGCCTGGGCGGACTGGCTGAGAGCGAACCACGCCACAAGCGCGAACGCGCATTGCAAGAAACGCCGCATGACCAACCCCCGCGGTTGAGTGCTCTTCGGGCGCAGCGCTTCGACGCCAAACGGTCGGAATCAAGCTTGCCCGACTGCGGCAAGGTACGGGATTCGGCCCAGGGCGGGCAAGAGCAGATTGGCGCCGGGCCGCAGTTCGAGCCGACACGGAGGCTGACGCCTCCGGCTCGCCTGCGTGGCGAGCGGGGGGCGTTAGCCCCCCCAGTCTTCGCGGCGCCGGCTTCCGTAGACCATTGTCGCTTATCGATTCAGGAACTCTTGGCTGCCGAGGATGCCGGCCTGGATTTGTTCCTGCGTGACGCCATTTTTCATCGCGTTCAGCCAGAACTGGCCGCCAGCCGTGTCGAGCTTGCGGCCGAGATAGACCTGGAACCAGCCGTTGATCAGCCCGAGGCGGTATTCGTCGCTGGTGACAAAGCCGAGCACCACGCTTTCCTTGCTGTGGGTCTTGATGAAAGTGGTCCAGTATGCCAGCCCCTGCGCGTCGACGTCGCGGCCCAGGATGTTGTGATACAAGGCCGTGACCCAGGCGGTGTCGGTGCCGCCCGCCTTCTCGTAGTACTCGACCGAGCCGATAATGCCGGCCTGCACGGCTTCCGGTCCGCCGGTGGCGTTCCAGACGCTGATCCAGTAATCGATGCCGCCTTGGTCGGCCTGCCGGCCGAGATACTGCTCGTAGAGCGTATCAATCAACTGGCTGCGGTGCTCGGTGCTCGTCAGGAAGTTCGTCGCAATTTGCGAGGGGCTTATTCCCTGGTTCACCGCGTTCCTCCAGTAGGCGATCTCGTCGCTGGAGGCCGTGCGGCCGAGCACGTCGAGATACAAGTTCTGGATCCAGCCGTTCGACGATTGGCCGCCGACGTTGCCGCCACCGCCGCCCGGGGTCGGCGGATCCCAGATGCCGATCAGCGGCAACGAGAATTGATTGCCGAACTGGTAGAACAGGTCGTGGCCCAACGGGGTGGGATCGAAGGGGTGATTCAGCGAGTCGAAGTTGGCCGTCGGCGAGGAGCCGGCCGGAGCGCTGGAGACTAGCCAGAACCATTCCGCCTGTCCCGACGGCACGTCGGTCGTGCGGCCGGGCACGTACAGGCCGATATCGGTGGTGCCGTCCTGGTTCATGTCGGCCGCCACCGGCCGGGCCAGCACGCCGGCAAAGCCGATGTTGTTGGGCAGGTCGCCCTGCACGTTGATCGTGGCGTTGTAGTTGCCGGTCAGGATGCCGCCGGGGTCGCGGCTCGCAAGGTCGAAGTAGAACGTGCCGTTAGAGTACGTGCCCAGGTCGATCTTGCCGTCGCCGTCGAAGTCGCCGACGATCGGCAGACCCCGCATGTCGCCCGTCAGCATGCCGCCGGCCGCCACGTCGGCGGCGTCGATCGTATGGTGGTTGAGCACGTCGAGCCACCAGGTCTTTCCGTCGAACAAGCCGATCTGATCGCCCTGGGCCGGATTGTTGGTCCAGTTGCCGGCCACCGGCAGGCCGTCGATGGCCAGCGGCTCGACGATGCTCAGGTCGCCCTTCGCCGGGTCGACGGCCCCGTCGCCGTCGAGATCCAAGAGCCAGCGCCACTGCCCGTTCAAGAAGCCGTAGGCGGCCAGCTTGTCGAATCCGCTGACCGTTCCGCCGACGTCGGCGAACTTGCCGGCGAACAAGCGGTCGGTGGAGAAGCCCAGCGTGAACGCGGCGTCGCGATTGGCGGCGTCGCTGTTCTGCGGGTCGAACGACCCGTTGCCGTTCAAGTCGAGCGACACCGAACCCGCACTGTAGTCGCCCAAATGGGGCCGGCTGTTGACCGTGAACGATCCGCCGAAGAAGCCGCCCGTGGCGCCGTTGCCCGAGGGGAAAGTCGAACCGTTGAATTCGCCGTCCAGCGGGTTGCCCGCGTTGTCGGTAATGCGGTCGCTGATCGTCAGCGTGTAGCGGTCGTCGGGCAGCGGCGCCGCGAAGTGCAGCGTGGCCACGCTCATGCCCGGCGTGCCCGAGGCGGTCGAGTCGCTGAACGTCACCGAGGTGATCGCAATGGGCCCGGTATGCTCGCCGACCAACTGATAATTGGCAACGGTCGTCGCCAAGGCGGGATTCACCGCCGGGTAAACGAAGTCGGGCCCGACGCGAATCGGCTGGTCGTTGAACGTGACGTCGAGGCTGTTCACCAGCGGGGTGGGCGTCGGCTCGGCGGGCTTGCCGAGGAACAAATTATAGCCGGGGGAACCCGTCACCGAGACGCCGCCCACGTTCGGGCCTTGCGTGTCGAGGAAGATCGTCAGCGATTGCGGCGCCGAGACGTTGCCCGCCACGTCCTCGGCCGTGACCAAGAGATGCCGCACGCCATCCAGCGGGAAGCCGAACTTCGGATTGTTCAGATCGATGTTGGAGGTGATCTGCCACTGGCCGCTGGGGAATTGGTTCGTGCCGTCGACCGGCGTCGCGGTCGCCATGCCGAGGAACACGTCGCCGTTATCGACGATGCCGTCGTTGTTCACGTCGTCGTAGAGCCGCACCACGGCGTTCGCCTCGGCGACGCCGTACAAGGTCGGCGTGCTGTCGGCCGTGATCCGATCGACGATCGTCGCCGGCTGCCCGGAAACGCCCGTATCGCTCGAACCGAGCAGACCGCTGTTGGTCACGGTCGGCGAGCCGAAATAGACCGGCGGGGCTTGCGTGTCGACCACCATCTGGAACGTGGCGGCCGAACTCCAGTCCTTGTCGGACGGCGCCGACGGGCTGTCGATTTCGACCTTGGCCGCCAGAATGTGCGAGCCTTCGGACAAGGGCGTTGCGACTTGCAACTGGAACACGCCCGGCTGTTGGATTACGCCGGTCTTGGGCACGGCGTCGGCGTAGCCCAGGAAGATCGGCGATTGCGGGTTCGTGTCGTCGTAGACCGCCACGCGGAAGCTGCCGTTGTTGGCCGGCGAGTTGGGCGGCGTGGCCGCGTTGCCCGCCCAGAAGGGGATCAGAATCGGCGTGTTGTTGGGCGGGGTTTGGCTCGTCGAGCCGCCGCCTTGCAGATCGATCAGGCCGTCGGTCGGCGTGTTGGCCGCGTCGAGCCGGATGTAAATCGTCGGCGTATTGTCGCGGGTTACGTTGTCGAACTGCGAGCGGCCCGTGTCGTTGCTCTCGATCTGGAACGTGTCGCCCGCCGCGGGAGCGGCCGAGAACGGCGACGCAAACGTGAACGTGTGCGTGGCGCCGACGTAGGCCGTGACCAACTGGCGCTGGCCGATCAAGGCGCCGGAGGTGAATTCCAGGTACTTGCCGACGTAGAAGTTGTCGACCGTCGAGAGCGGCGGCAGCGGCTGCGTCGGCGGCGGGGGCACGGCGGCGTCGGAAGCCGTAAAGGTCGTGGTCGTCGGCGCGATCGCATTGTTGACCGAGCCTTGGGCCACGATGTCGTTCAAGCCCAGGCTGTCGGGCTTCGGCGCCGGCGTGTTGGTGATCGACAGGCTGTAGGCGTTGACCGTGGCGTTCGTCGGATCGAAGCCGTCGGGCGGGGTGAACGTCGGATCCTGCGTGATGCCGTAGACCTGCAAGTAATAGGTCTCGCCGGCCACGACCGGAATCCGCCGCCGCTGGTCGCTGTCGGTATCGTTGACGCCGAAGCTGGTAATCTGGTTGCCGGCCGCGTCGTACACCTGAATCTGCAATTCGCCGCCGCCCGGCAGGAAGCCGGCGTACTGCTTGAAGTAGACCTGGAAGTCCATCGTGCCGGTAAACTGCGCCACGACGCGGAACCAATCTTGTTCGGCCTGCAAGAAGCGGTGCTCGAACGCATTGGGGAAGATCGTCAGGTTCGTGGCGTTGATCGAGGCGCCCGAGCCGAGATACGCCGCGTTGTTCAGCGAGCCGTTGGGATCCGACAAGTCGGGGCCCATCGTCAGCGTTTGCTGCTGGTGCGTCGTCGCGTCCACGGCCGTGCTGGCCTGCACGATGCCGACGTTCGAGTAGCTGATGTCGGGGTACTGGATCGGTTCCGGTCCGCCCGTCGATTGGAACATCCGCACCACGCCCGAGGTGTTCGAGGTGCGATTGACCACGGCGAAGTAACTGCTGCCGAGCGTGACGCCGTTGGCGCCGGCCACGACCAGGGCCGCGTTTGAAGACACGGCGCCGCCGTTGATGTTCACCAGCAGGTTGTTCGGCATCACGAAGCCGGGGCCGACGATGTCGTTGGTCGGCGGGGTGTTGCGGGCTGGAATGACCAGAATCGTATTATTGCCAATGCCGCCCTTTACGCCGACGATCTGCACAGAGGGGCCGAGGACGACAGGCGTCAGGCCGGCGCCAATCGAATTTTGAACCGACACGGTGCGATTCGGCGAATCGACCGTGATTACCGAACCGGCGTTTACTCCGAGAACGTCGACTTCGTCGCCGCCGCCAGTGCTTCCGTTAACCGTGAAAATCCCGGTTCCAATATCGAAGTTAAACGTGACCGGCACGCCGGCTTGGCTAAAGGTGCCGCCCGAGGAGCCTGTCGGCTTGTAGGTAACCAAGTCGTCGCTTTTCGATTCCGTCACTGTTAGCGTGTCGGCGCCCCCGTTGCCGTTTAAATTGACCTGCGACACGCCTGTATAGGTGACGTACCCTCCAAAGCCGGTGATTTGGTTATTGACGAGTTGCACGCCGATGTTGTCGCCCCCGGCCGAGCCGACCAGATCCAAAACGGCCGGATCGATGCTGTTAACGGCGGTGTTCCTGTAGGGCAAGAAACTGTTCAGCGTAAAAGTGTTGTTCGGGTTGTAGCCGTTGAGCACGAGGTTCGTCATGCCCGTTTGCATGATCGGCACGCGGTCATTCAAGTGAATCGTGCCGGTCCCGCCGTCCACGACGAAGGCATCGTTGTCCGCCGTGCCGTCGACGACAAGGGTGTTCAGTCCTCCGAAGGCTCCGCTGATCGTGACCGAGCCGGTGTTCCCGAGACCAATCCCAAGGTGCTGATATGTCAACGCCAACAGGCTCCCGGGATTTGCCCCGATATCCTCGCGAACGGCCACCGTGCCCGCGTCGCTGGCCGCGCCGGCGGTGTGCGTGAACGTGTTATAGGGACCTCCCATCACCGTCAGGCCGGCGCCACCGCCTTGGCCGTCGTAGGTCGCGCTCTCGAAGCCGCCGGCCGACGAGGTGTAGTCCAGCAGCGGGATGAAGAACGGCGCCGAAGTCAGGGTGATCGTCGACGTATCGGCGTTGCCGCCGCTTTGCGTCAGGCTGAACACGCCGCCGTCGATGTTCGTCGGCTGGTAGGTGACCTGGTTGCCGCTGCCCGGCGTTTCCAACGTGAAGTCGTCGCCGTTGAGGCCCGGCTGGCCGGCCGGGGCACCGCCGGCGATGGTGACTTGCGTGTTCCACGCCACGCCGTTGGGCGCAGGCGCCCGCACGTCGACTTCGTCGTCGCCGCTCAAGGCGTCGATGTACAACTGCGGCGCGTTGATGAACAGGATGTTCGGGCCAGCATTCACCGAGACCGTGTAGTCTTGGTTGCCATCGGCCAACGGGCTATAGCTCGAGTCGCGGGCGATGACCTGGATGTCGTCGTCGCCGTTGGTGCCGACGATCAACACCGGGCCGGGGCCGACGATCGGGCCGATCGATTCGATCTGTTGGAAGCTGACGGCAGCGTCGGAGCCCACCTGGAAGCCGCCCTCGTCGTTGTGCGGTCCGGCGAAGAAGGTGATCGGACCGCCGCCCAAGATATTGAGCGTGTCGCCCGGCAGCACGCCGATCGGGTCGCCGCCGTTGACGTGGATCGGGATCGCCGCGGGCGTGACGTTGAACGTGTCGCTCCCCGTGCCGCCGTTCACGGTCAGCGCCGTGGCGCCGGCGTAATTGACGGCCAACAGCGAATCGACCGTCACCTGGCTGCCCGAAGCGTCGATCGTATCCGGTCCGGTCGTGCCGTTGACGACCAACGAATCGCCGGCGCCGGTGAAGTTGACGTTGAAAGCTCCGCTATTGGTCAGGTTCACGACCGGCGCCTGGCCTTCGACTTGCAACGTGGCTGCATTCGTGTCGGTCGGCGTGACGTCGAGCGTATTGGGGCCGGTCGAATCGGTCGTCGTGACCGCGCCGCCCGCGGCTTTCAAGTTCAGGATCTCGTTGCCGGTAATCGTCACCGTGCCGAGTCCGCCGCCCGAAACGATCGTTGAAACGCCGCCGACATTGACCGTGACGGCCGTGCCGTCGCCCGTCAGGTTCGTGACCGACGGATCGACCGTGCCGCTGCCCGAGATGGCGACTGTCGAGAATGCCAGCGGGGCCTGCAGATTGAACGTGTCGTCGCCCGCCAGGCCATTCAGTCCCAGGACCTTCACGCCCGGCGCCGTCATGGGCAGGGTCGTGTAGATGTTGCCCGGCTGGTTCTTGAGGATCTGAATGCTGTCGAGGCCAACGTTGCCGACGTTGAAGATGTCGCTGTCGCTGGTGCCGTTGACGACGAGGTGATCGGTGCGGCCAGCGTTGGCAGTCGTGAAGCTGACGGAGCCGAACGTGCCGAGGTTGGCGAAGGTCATGGGGGTCAGGTCGGTGGAAACGCCGAGCTGGTCGCCAGTCACTGTGCCGGAGTCGGGGTTGGCGCCGGGAGTGTAAGTCAGCTCGCTGCCGATGCCGTTGGCGGGGCTCTGGTACGTCAGGGCGTCCTGGCCGCCTTGCCCATTGATCGACACGCTGCTAATCGCCGTGAACGTGACGACCGGCAAGGCATTTACCGTTACGCTGCCGGCGTCGGCGCCGGTCGGGTTATAGCCGATTGAATCGGCGCCTGACGTGCCGTTGACGATCAGCGTATTGCTGGCCGTCGGATCGCCGCCGTTGACGGTGATGCCGGTCAGTCCCGTCGGAGTGCTCGGGTTGTTGAGGTTGATCGTGTCGTTGCCCGCGCCGGCGTTGATCGTCAGCGAAGACTTGTTGACGAAGCTGATCGTCTCGAGGTTGTTGACGCTGACCAAGCCGTTGCCGGGGTTGGCCGGGTCGGCCGAGTAGTTGATCGCGTCGTCGCCGTTCGTGCCGTTGACGACCAGCGGGCCGGCGACGTTGTCGATCACCGGCGCCAGGTTGACGAAATGGACCGTTTCGGGGCTGCCGCCGATGACGAGAGCGTCCATGCCTTGACCCGCCGCGGGGCCCGGCGTGTAGATGTCGCTCGAAGCGGAACCGCCGGTCAAGGTGAGCGAGTTGCTGCCGGCGCCGCCGTCGTAGTAGATCGGCGTGAGCACCGGCCCCGCCGTGCTGTCGACGGTCAACGTATCGTTGCCGCCCATGCCATCGATGCCCAACGTCTTCAAGTCGCCGACGTTGTAATTCACGGGGATGTCGCCTGCGATCGTCGCCTGGCCGTTGGTTGCAGTGATCGAATCGTCGGCGGCCGATCCGTTGACGGTCAAGGCGTTATTGCCGCCCAAGAGATCGACGTTCAAGGCCGTGGCCGCGGTGAAGTTCACGACCGGATCCAAGATGCCTTCTTGCAAGTTGCCAGCCTGGGGGCCCGTCGGCGTGACCGACAAATTGTCATCGCCCGCGCCGCCGACAACGTCGATGTTCTGGCCGGCCGCGTCCACGTTCACCTGGCTGACGCCGTTGAAGCTGATCGCTCCGAAGCCCGTTTCCTGGACGGTTTGATGGCCCAGATCGACCGTCAGCGGGGCAGTTCCGTCGCCAAGCACCGTCAGCGAATTGCCCGCCGAATCGCTGCCGCCGTTGACCACGACCGGAATGGCGGAATTGCCGTCGACGGAGAACGTGTTCACGCCGCCTTGGCCGTCGAGCGTGAGGCTGGCGATGCCGGGAATGCTCACGGGCAACTGGCTGTTCAGATACACGATGCCCGTGGCGTTGACGCCGAAGCTGTCGTTGCCGGGCGTGCCGTTGTAGAGCAGGCTATCGACCGGGTTTCCGCTGACGTCGGCCAGAGTGACTCGGCCGGTGGCGCCGAGGTTCGAGAAGCTCATCGGCACGAGGCTGCCGACCTGGACCGACGCCGCGTCGATCGTCGCCCCTGGGGTGTACGTGATCGCGTCGGGGCCGGCGGGCGTCGTCACCGTCAGCAAGTCGTTCCCGCCTTGTCCGTTGATCGACACGTTGCCGATCGCCGCAAAGGTCACGGCCGGCGCCGCGTTGACCGTCACGCTGCCGGAGTCGGCGGCCGAGGGCGCGAAGTTGATGGCGTCTTGAACCGCAGTGCCGTTGACGACCAGCGAATCGCCCGAAGCCGAGGAGCCGTACACGTTGAACGTCGAAACGCCGGCGAGCGACGCCGGATTGACGAGGAAATGGTCGTTCCCCGCCACGCCGTCGAGCGTCAGGCTAGAGTAGCCGCCGAAGGCGACCACGGCGCCGTTGTTGACGGCGACGGCATTTCCCAACTGCGTGATCGCGTCGTCGCCGGTCGTGCCGTTGACGACCAGCGAGCCCGTGCCGGCGCCGGTCAGATTGATCGTTTGCAATCCGGAGAAGTTGATCACGGGGTTCGAGCCCGCCCCGGTGTCGATGGCGCCGGAAGACGGATCGGTTCCGTAAGTCACGGTGGCGTTGATGGTGGCCAGGTTCAGCGTACCGGCGGCCGGAGTCTGTCCGCCTTCGATCGAGAGCGCCGGTCCGCTGGAGCCGGAGACGTTGAAGATGTCGGCGCCCAGGCCGCCATCGACCACCAAAGCTTCGACGTCGGCCGTGTCGATGCTGACCTGCTTTAACGCGCCGACCTGCACGGTCGTCGTGGGGCCTTCGACGACATTGATCGTTTCGCTGTTGCTCGTGCCGTGGACCGTGAGCGTGTTGCCGTCCCCGGCCGTGCCTTCGAGGATGTCCAAGATGCCGGTGTTGGTCGTATTCAAGACCGGCGCCAGAGCGTTGTCCTGAATCGTGGCGGTCGATGCGCCGGTCGGGGTGACGCTCAACTGGTCCGGCCCGGTCGTGCCGAGCACGTCGATCGCGCCGCCCAGGTTGCCGAGGTTGACGACGCCGACGCCCGTGATATCGACCATGCCTAGGCCGCCGCCGCTGACGGTCTGCGTCGGGCCGCCCAGGTTGACGGTGACGGGGCTGCTGCCGTCGCCGTTCAGGTTCAACACGTCGGGATCGCTATTGCCGCTGCCGTCGACGGTGATCGCCGTGTAGGGCTGAGGTCCGGAAATGTCGTAGGTGTTGTCGCCGCCCAGACCGTTGAGCACCAGGTTCGCAATGCCGATTGGGTTGATCGGCGTGTCGTTATTCACGTGGACCGTACCGGTGGTCGGATCGACGACGAAGGCATCCGCGCCGGCCGTGCCGTTGGCCACCAGCGTGTCCGTGCCGCCGTTGCCCGCGATCGCCAGCGAACCGCCGGGGCCGAGGTTCTGGTAGCTCAGGGCCAACAGGCTGTTGACCGCGAGCGTACCTGCATCGTTGGCGGCGCCCAGAGTGCTGACAATCGTATCGTTGCCGCTCGTGCCGTTGATCGTCAGGGAGTCGTTTCCGCCCTGGCCGTTCACGACGAGTTGTTCCACCGTCGAAATGTTGACGGTCGGCCCCAGGCCCGTAATCGTTCCGGCGTTGGCCGACGACGGAGTAAAGTTGATCGCGTCGGCGCCCGCCGTGCCGTTGATCGTCACCACGTCGTTGGCGCCAAGCGAGCCAATGACGTCGATGGAACCGCCGCCGAGCGAGATGTTGGAGGGCGTGAGATTGAACGTGTCGTTGCCGCTCTGTCCGTACAGCCACAAGCTGGTCTTGTTTGCGAACGAGATCGATTCCAGATTGTTCACGGTCACGACGTTCGCGTTGGTTCCGGCGGTGATCGCGTCGTCGCCGTTCGTGCCGTTGACGACCAGCGGGCCGGCGACGTTGTCGATCACCGGCGCCAGGTTGACGAAATGGACCGTTTCGGTATTTCCGCCGATGACAAGAGCATCCAGGCCTTGGCCCGCGGCGGGACCGGGGGAGTAGGCGTCGCTCGTGGCCGTGCCGCCGGTCAAGGTCAGCGAGTTGCTGCCGGCGCCGCCGTCGTAGTAAATCGGCGTCGTCACCGCGCTGGCGGAGCTGTCGACGGTCAGCGTGTCGTTGCCGCCGAGGCCCAGAATGTCGAGCGCCGAGGCCGCAGTGTTGTAGTTCACCGGCAAATCGCCGCCCACGGTCACCTGTCCGTTGGTCACGGTGAAGTTGTCGTTCGCGGCCGAGCCGTTGACGGACAGCGCGTTGGCCGTCACTTGCAAGGCGCCGGGGTTGGCGAAGCTGCTGTAATTGACCACGGCGCCGACGCCGCTGTCTTGCAGCGTGCCGCTTTGGGCGCCCGTGGGCGTGACGAGCATGTTGTCGGGGCCGCCCGAGCCGGAAATCTGCAGCGTATCGCCGGCCGCGGCGTTGCCGATGACGTTGATCGATTGCAAGCCGCCCGGCGTCCCCAGATCGCTCACGCTGATTGCGTCGCCCGCCACGGCGCCGCCGCCGTTGACCGTCAGGTTCGGCACGCCGACGAGCGTGATCGGCCCGGCGACGATGCCGGAGATCGTTCCCGCCGCTGCATTGACGCCGATCGTGTCGTCGCCCGCCGTGCCGGTCACATTGACGCTGTCCTGGCCCGCTCCGTTGACGGTAATTCCACCGGGGAAATTCGCGCTGGCGGCGATCGAGACGTTGTCCGTTCCGCCGAGCAGGTTCAGCACCAAGGCGTTGAAGCCCGACGTGCTGACCGGATTGCCATTGACCGTCACCGAACCATCGGCCGCCACGACGACGTTGTCGTTGCCGCTGGCGCCGTTGACGACCAGCGTCGTGCCGCTGAACGAGACGTTCTGGACGTTGGCGTAGCTCAAGGGCAAAGTGGCGATATTACCCGGCAGGGTCACTTGCACCGTGCCGCTGCCAGGCTGCGAGCCCGGCGTGTTGACGTACGTGCCGGCGGTTGCCGTCGTCAGCGAGTTGGTCCCGCCCAGGGCGTCGATCGAGGCCGAGGTAATGCCGGTCAAGTTGTAGTTGGTCGTACCGACGGTAGTGACGGCGATCTGGCCCGAACTGGCCGAGGTCGGCGTGAAGACGAAGGCGTCGTTGCTATTCGTGCCCGTGATGGCCGCCGAACCATTGCCCGCCGTTCCGCCGTCGATGTTGACGTTGGCGAAGCTGGACCCGGTCGCCTGATCGACGGCGAACGAATTCGTGCCGCCCCGGCCGTAGAGATTGAGCGTGCTGCCGGCGCCAAAACCCGAAAGCGAGATCGGCGCGTGAGAGTCGACTTGCGCCGTGCCGTTGGCCAAGGCGAAGCTGTTGTTGGAGCCCGTGCCGTAGAGCGTCGCGTCGTCCGCTCCGCCGCCGCCGGAAAGGGCGAGGGTCTCCGTGTTCGTAAAGTTCAGCGCGGTCGGCGCCGTGGCGCCGGCAAGTTGTGCGGCGATGCTTCCCGAGCTGTTCGAGACGCCGGGCGAAACCTGGAACGTATCGCTGCCCGCCATGCCGTCGACTTGGATCGAATCGGGGCCGCTCGGTCCGCCCGGGGCGCCGCCATCGACGTTGACCGTCAGGCTGCCGTCGGTGCGGCCCGAAACCAATTCGAAGGAATCGCTGCCGCCTTGCATGGCCACGTTGACCGTGTTGATGTTCGACAGGCTTTGCAGCGTGTAGAGCGGCGCGCCGCCGACCTTGTCGGCGACGACGACCATCGGATCGGCCGGCGTGCCGGCGGCGGCGAAATTCGCCACGAAGCTGTCGTTGCCGCTCGACCCTGGGTTGGCAGGGTCGGTCCCGTTCAAGGTCAGCGTGTCGGTGTCGCCGGCCGAGCCGTCGTTGCCGTTGACGATGATGTTGGTGTTCAGCGTGTAGTTGATCACGGCGACCGGCGTGCCGGTGGCGGCGTTGGTCGAGAACAACTGGCCGGCTTCCGAACCGGAGGGCTGCACTTGGATGTTTTCCGAGACGCCCGAAACGCCGTTGTAAACCAGCAGGTCGCCGTCGTGGTTCTTGTCGCCCTGGTCCCAGTAGGCTTGCACGCCCCAGCCTTGCGGAGTGTTGTTGGCCCAGGGCGTGACGTACAGGGCGTTGATGTCGCTGCCCGTGTTATCGACGCCCTTCGCTTCGCCGTAAGCGTTCAGCGTGGTGACGCCCGAGATTTGAATCGGATCGCTGTAGCTGGCCGGATCGTTCTTGTTGCCCGAGATTTGCAGCGTGAAGGCGTTGGGCCCCGTGCCCACGACGCGGTAGCCGTCGTTCTGGGCGCCGCCCGCGACGTTGTTGTCGCCGTAGATGTTCACGATGCCGTTACCCGGCGTCAAGTTCAGCTCTTCGATCGAGTTGTAAGTCACCGGCAAGTCGCCGCTGCTCGCGATGCTCACGTCTGGCGGGGTGGCGGCGTCGCTCCAAATCTCCGCGTCGTTGGGCGTCGACACGTTCAGCCGGTCGCCGTGGGGCGCCGTGCCAGTCGCCGGGAGGCCGCCGTTGATCTGGAAATGGATCACGGGCGAAAGCTGAACCGTAAAATCGTCGGCCACGCCAATGGCCGGCGTCGTTTCGTCGCCGCCGTTGACGGTCACGGCGGCCTGCGTCGGGCTTGGGTTCTCGAAGCTGTTCGTCGCGTAGTTGACGGTCAGCAAGGCGCCGACCGCATTGTTGTTGATGGCGATCTTGGAATCGCTGACATCGATCTGATCGTAACCGTTGCCGGCGGTCACCGTGTCGGCCGGGCTGCCGAAGGCGTTGCCGCCCCAGGCCGACGTGCCGCCGGCGCCGTTGAGGTCTTCGGTCTTGCCGTTGACGACCAGCCGGTTGCCGTTGCCGGGGCCCGTCGAACCGCCGTCGACCGAGAAGCCGGCCAGCGCCACGCCGCCCACGAACAAATCGGGTCCGGCGCCGCCGCCGAACACGCCCGGATTGTTGGAACTGGTCGAGCCGGGCGGAATCGTCAACAGCGGATTGCCGCCGAGGAATACGTCGGCGGAGCTGGCCGAAAGCGGCGTGACCGAGAGCGTGTTGTCGCCGGTCGAGGCGCCGCTGACCGAAACCGTGTCGTCGTTGGCCGAGTCGCCGTAGTAATTGACCTGCCGCGTGCCGTTGACTTGAATCCCCGAGACCGTTCCCAAACCGCCCACGAGTACGGCGTTGCCGGCTTGATAATCGAGTTGCACCGTGCGCGGCCCGTCGCCCGATAGGTTGGCGTTGACGTTGACCCGGTCGTCGTCCGTGGCCGGGCCGCCGCCGTCGACGACCAGCGTCGTGCCGGGCGCCGACGAGATCGAGGCGCCCGCGGTGAAGTTGAGATTGAACGTGTCGCCGCCGTCAAAGCCGTTGAACGTGTTCGAGGCGCCGGCCTGCAGATGGTCGGCCTGAATGTTGAACGTCGAGTCGCCGCTGGCGCCGCCGGCCCCGTCGTGTACGACGTTGCTGAGCGTGCCTGTGGTGTCGTTGATGTTGTAGGTGCTGCCGCCGACGGACGTGCCCGTCAGCGAGAAGTGTTCCAATTGGCCGGCGCCGCTGGAGTCGTAAAGGATTCCGGCCGTGCCGGTGGCGGCGACGAGCGTCGCCCCGCTGATTTGCTTCGTCACGGAGTAAATGCGCGAGGCGGCGCCGCCGAGATCGGAAACGTTCAGCGAATCGTTGCCGGCGCCCGTGTCGAGTTGTACTTGTCCTTGAATGCCCGACAGAGTGCCCGTGTTGGCCGGCGCGTCGCTGGAAACGTTGATCGTATCGTCGCCCGAGCCGGTGTTCACGTTATAGATCGTGGCCGAATGCGTGCTCTGGATGTTGAACGTATTGCCGCCGCCGCCGCCAAAGATGGAAACCGAGTTGATCAGACTGCTGGCGCCGTAGGTGATATCCGGAGCGCCCGCGTAGCCCGTGATGCCCTCGATCGTCGGGGCAGTGATCTGGACCGTGCGCGAAACGGGATCTCCCGAGTCGTTGACGAACAGCGAGTCGGTGGCGGGCCCGAGGTCTACGGCCGGAGACACGACGACCGGCCCGGCGATTTGTTGCAGGTTATGCGCGGCGTTGTCCAGATCGAAAGCGTTGGTTCCGGTCCCGCCCAGGAGCGCGGCCGCGACGGTCGGCAGCAGCGATTGCACGGCGATGTTGTCGTCGCCCGCGCCGCCTTGCAGGGTGACGTTCGACAGCGACGTGGCCGAATCGAGACCGGCCAGCGTGATCGACTCGCCGGTTGCGTTCAGGCCTTGCACGACCAGGTTGTTGTAGCCGCTGAAGGTCGTGGTTTCGAAGCCGCCGTTGCCGGTGATTTGCGAAACGCCGTCGCCCGGCGTGCCGTCGTCGGCCACGGTCAGGCTCGTGTTGAAAGGATCGGAAAGGGTGTTGACCGTCAACGTGCCGCCCGCGCCCGTGAAATTGACCGGGGCCAGGCCGTCGAACGAGAGCGAGAACTGCCCGGCGACATTGACCACGCCGCTGTGGCTTGGTGCAAAGTTATCGTCGAAATAGGTCACGTTCTGCGAGGTCAAGAAGCTCATGCCCAGCGAGTCGCCCGGGTTGCCGCCGCCCGAGAAGTCGATGCCGACGTTGACCGGCGTCAACAAGCTGCCGGCGAAGGCCGGGTCGGTATGCGCGCCGGCCGCGGCGCCGCCGAACTGCGGCAGGCCGAACGCCGTTTCGTTGATTTGCATGTGGTCGGCCCCGCCCTCGCCGAAGAACGCGAACGAACTGGCGCCGTCGAGCGTCACGAGCGGGCCGCCGTCGAGCGTGTAGGCGTCGGTCGTGAGGCCGGTGCGGGTCAGCACGAGATTGTTGGGATTGTTGTCGCCCTCGACCGTTACGCCCCCGACGTCCGTGAGCGTGAGGTTGACGTCTTCGATGTTCGAGAACGTCAGCGTTTGACCGGCGCCGGCCGTGATGGTATTGGCCGTCATTACGACGTTTTGGCCCCCAGTGTCGTAGTTCAGAACGTCGGAGATGTCTGGTCCGCCGCCGTCGATGCTCGCCGGGGCGCTGAGCGGGCCGGTGACGTTGAACACGTCGTTGCCGGCCTGTCCATTGAAGTTGTTGGTACTGCCGGCGCCGAGCGCGCCGCCCGCGATGAAGAACTGATCGTTGCCGCTGCCGGCGTTGATCGTGTTTGTCACGCCGGCGGCCGTGCTGTTCACGTTGAACGTATTTCCGCCCGATCCGCCTTCGACCAACAGCGAGTCGAGCGCGGCCGGGTTGTAAGTCACCAACGGCGAGGGGACCAGGCCGCTGAACGTGAGCTGGTTGTTGCTGACGCCGACCGTTCGACTCGTGGCGTCCGCCGAATCGTCGACGGTCAGATCGGTGGAGATGCTGCCGGTGAACGTGAGATTCACCGGGCCGGTGATCCCGCTCAAGCTGCCCGCATTGCCGACGTTCAACTGATTGGCCGCCGCGCCGGTCACGTCGGTGATCACGGGCGTTTGCAGCAAGTTGACGATCGAACCGGCGCCTGTGCCGGTGTTCATGGTCAGCGAACTCAGGCCGGTCGCCGCATTGGCGGCCGTGATATTCACGTTGTACGTGTCGAGCTGACCCGCGCCCTGGACGGCGACGTTCGTTTTGTTGGCGAAATAGACCGTTTCGAACAACGCGTTGTGGCTGAACACGCCCGTGGCATGGGTCCCGGGCGGCAGCGCGGGCAGACCGTACGAGGCGATGGTCGGGATCGAAAGCGAACCGGGATCGCCGATGTCGATGGCGTCGGTTCCGGCTGCGCTGGCGTCGTAGGTCACGTTGGCTGCGGCGCTGAGATCTTCGATCGGACGCAGGCCCGCGTAGCTGATCGTAGACGTGATCGCTCCGTGCGTTAGCGCGATCGTACCCGAGTGCGGACCGCTGGGAGTGTAGACTTCGTTGTCGTACCTGCCAGCAACGCTGCCGACCAGAATCAAGGAATTGTCGTGCCCCGTCTGTGCGTCGAACGCGAGCCCGCCGCTGGGGATCGGGTCGCCGTTGCTCGAATCGACGGTGAGTTCATCGTCGGCGCTGTTGCCCGCAATCGTTAGCGACGAGATCGACGCCAGGGCGACGGTTTCTTCCAACGTGCCGTTGACGTCCAACTGCAGCAATGTGCCGCTGGTGTCGAGCACGGCCAAGATCTGGGCGGCGCCTGCCGTAAAGTTGCCGACGTTGAAGTTCAGCGGCGCGCTGCCGTTCGTCGTGGTTGTGGATTCGATGCCCGAGTAAGTGATGGCGTTGAAGTTGCCGAACGTGAACTGGCCTGCGCCCGTGCCTGTTACGTTCTGTTGCGGATTGGTCGTTCCAGCGAGATCAACGCTGAGCGCGTCGCCCGGGAGGGCGGTTGGCAGGCCGCCGTTGACGTTGATCGTTGCGGTCGCCGAAGGGGACGCATCGAACGAGTCGTTGCCGCTGCCGCCGTCGACCGTCACGGTGGCGACCGTGCCGCTGTAGGAGATGGGGGCCGCGCCGTCGCGCACGATTTGGCTGCTGGTGATGTCGTAGGCATGCGCCGCGGCGCCGCCGGCGTCGCTCACCGTCAGCGTCGCGCCGCTGGTCGCCGTGCTGAAAGCGAGCCCTTGCGGCACGGAAGCGCCGCCCGTGTAATCGACGAACAGCGAACCGCCGGTCACCGTTGGCGTCGTCGAGGCGCTGGCGGTTCCGGCGATCGACGTCGTCCCGGCGGCGCTGAAAGCCAGGTTTCCGCTCAGCGCAGTAACGCTGGCGCCCGTTGGCACGCCGATGCCGCCGCCGGCGCTGAGCGACACGTTTCCGCCCGCCGTTAGGCTGACGCCGGCGCCGACGGTGATGTTTCCGCCCGAGATCAAGGAAAGATCGTTATAGCCGGCGTGTGCGGTCACCGCGGCCGTCACGACGATGTTTCCCGGGTTGTCGCTACGGCCGACGAGCACCGAACCCGCCGTGATCTGGCCCAATTCGGCGTCGCTGATCCCCAAATCGCCCGGCGTGGCGCCGCCGCCGAGGTCGATATCGCGAGCCGTGGTGCTGCCCTGCTGGAGCGTAACCGTGTGGTTGGGGGCCGTGATGGCGGCGTTGATCGCCATGTCGTCGGCGCTCAGCACGACGTCTCCGGAGTTGCCAAATTGAGTCATGTCGATGGGGTTGCTGACCGTCAGCAGCCCGCCAGCCCCTAAGACCGTCACCTGCACCGTCCCGCCGAACAGAGAGCCAAGGCCCGGGAAGCCGGAGCCCGGGTCTACGCTGCCCACGGTCAGGCTGGTCGAATCGACGAAAGTGATAGACCCGCTGGCTACGCCCGAGATTTGCGATATCGCATTGCCGGAATCGCTCAGGTTGACGACCGCAGCGGCGAACACTTTCAGGTTCGCGACCGTCAGCGACGCGCCGGCGTTCTGGCTGATCGTGGAACTTACCGGGTTGTCGATCAGCAGCGACAGAGTATTCCAACCGGCGCCGACGTCGGTAATGGGCGAGGTGAACGTGATGTCGGAGTTCGTGCCGCTCGTCGTGCCGATCCGGAGAATGCCGGCGGTGACTTGGGCCAGTTCGGCGTTCGTCAGGCCGAGCGTGCCGGCCGCATTCGGACCGCCGAGGTCGATGGCGGTATTCACGGTCTTCGGCAACAGCGAGACGATTCCGCTGCCGGCGTCGATCGAGTTCTGAATGGTCATCGCGTCGGCGCCGACGGTAATATCGCCGCCGGCGGTCTTCAGGCTGCTCGTGGCGTCGAGGTTGAAGCTGTCGGCGCTGAGCCCGATTTGTCCGGCGCCGGTAGCCGCCGCCGCGGAGCCGCCAATGAGATCGATTCCGTAAGAGCCGGCGCCCGCGGCGCCCGCGATCGACAACGATCCTGCGCCGGTGGAAAGCACCTGGGCCGCGCCCTGCACGAGTACGCCGTCGTTGTCGCTTCCCGTGTCGCCGCCCTTGCCCTTGAGCACGATCGCTCCGCTCGCCGAGGTGATCGTCGCGTGATCGACGTCGATCCCCACGAAGTTGCCCGAGGTCGGCGTGACGCCCTGGTTGGCTTGCAGCGTGATGTTGCCGCTGGTCGTCGAAAGGCTGGCGCCGCTGTTGACGGCGATGCTGGAGTCGACGTTCGCATCGAGGTCGAACGCGCCGAACGACGAAGTCCCGTTGAACGCCAGACCGGGAATTGCAGGCGAGTCGTGCAGGCCGATCGTGAAACTTGTGGCGTACGCGTTGGCCCCGCTGTCGTTAAACGCGACGGACGTTGCCGTCCCAGAGTCAGAGACGTCGACCAGACCGAACGCCGACTCGTGAGCCACCGTGAGCGTGGCTGTACCGTTGCCGGATACGTTGGCGTCGTCCGTGCCGCTCCACGTGCCGCCAGTCAAGGTCAGCGTTGCGGCATCAGCGCCAGTCGCCGCGACGCCGACGGCCTCGTTAGCCGCCAGGTTCACGATGAGATTTCCTCCGACTTCGCTGAAAGCCGCCAGCACCCGTCGGTCTTCCAACCCTTCGATGCTCAACAGCCGCCGCCGTTCAGGAGCGGCTCCTTCCGACGTGAACAACGAAGGACGAAAGAACACCGAAGAGCGGCGTTGCCTGGTTTCGCGTGCTTTACGCGAACGATCGCTGCGGCGGATCTGCATCGTCTGGTTCCTTGAACGAGTTGACGTACTCGCGGTCAAGCGGCCGTATCGCGCGCACGGCGATGAACCGCCAAAGGTCAGCCTGAAAACCGAGATCAGGGTAAACTGCGAAAACGGGGGCTATGGTAAACGGCGCGGGTCGCAAAGACAAGGATGATTAGGAAAAAAACGACGTCAATGCCCCCCAGGTGATGTAAAAAGTCCAATTTGCCCGCCCAAACATGCCGCAACCCTGTTTTTGCGAGCTATGCTGCCGTCGAGGGAGAGTACGCCGAGCGACAAAATTGCCGAATTCAAAAGAATTTCAAAGATTTACGGGGGCGGTTTGCCGGGACGCTCGGCAGTCGCCGCGGTCGAGGACGTCAGCTTTGCGATCCCCGCGGGAGAAGTTTTCGGGCTGCTAGCCCGGATTATTCATCAGCCCACACTAACCCGAAGCGCAAGCGAGGTGGAGCAACGCACTTACCTCGCTGGCGCTTCGGGTTGGTATCGAGCGCTTTGTCAAGTAATAGCCAGGCTGTGAATAATCCGGGCTAAGCCCAAACAGGGCGGGCAAGAGTACGCTGGTCAAGATGCTGCTGACGATTTGCCGTCCGACATCGGGACGCATCAGGCGGCTGGGGCGCCCTTGGAGCGATCGCCGCACGCTGTCGCTCGGCTTCATGGGCCTGCTGTCGACGGCCGCCAGCCGGCAATTCGCGGCGCTCGACGATTGAGTTCGCGGCGAGGCGTTCAGTAGCGCATCAACTGCCCGTGTTCGACGGTGTCTTCATAGGTCATTCCCGTCAAAAGCCGTCGCATGATTTCGCCTCCCCGGCTCGATTGCAAAAGCCGCGCGAATTTACGGTCGCTCTGCTCAACACCAGGAAGCAAGCGGCGTGCCGCCGGTCGCGGATAAGCTTGGAAGAGCTTGGCATCAAACCAGTTACGAACACGCCATCCGCAGGCGTCAAGCAGAGCCTGCCGCGTCGAGCGCCCTCTTTTTGATGGCGCAAGTGACGAACCGAAGGTGCGAAGCGTCAGGCGTCCTAAATGCGCCGCGGGGGTGGTGAAACCGTTTGAACGGGAGTCAAGGATAAACGCTCCGAAACTGTAGGGAACGCCCTCCGTGGCGTTCTCTACAGAGAATCTCCTTTACATTCGGTCAAATGGTATCACTATCCGGCGGGCGACTCATTTCCTCGCCGGCGCGTTTTGGATTAGAATCGCTGTTAGTGTTTGGACTTGCGGACGGCGATTCTGAGCGGGCCGAGGCGTTTCGCTCGGGCTGTTGCCGTGGATTTTCACCGCTTCAAGGAAAATGGAGCCCATGATTCGTTCGAACTCGACTCGCCGCCTGCGGGGCCCCGCTTGCTTGCTAGCGACGGGCATTATGGCAGTGCTCTTGAACGGGGCGACCGGCTGGGCTCAACAGCCGCCGGGCGGCGCAGCGCCCCCTCCCGGCCCGCCGCCTGGCGCGGCGTGGCTGATGTCGGGCGACGGCGGCATGCCTTGGCCGGTGGCCGCCATGTTTACGGGCTTTTGGGTGTTGATGGCGGCCGAAGTCGCCATCATTTCCAAGTCGGCCGGTCGACTCGACAAGCCCAAGAAGAAGGACCAGTACCAGGAAGCCGAATGATTTTCGCCCGATGGAGCGAAGATCGCTTGAAAACTTTTTGACTAGACCGCGGAGTTGCTCGGTAATGAATGGTTGGACGGTACTGACATACTTTTACTACATCGGACTGGTCTTCATCGCCCTCTGGATCCTGGGCACCAACGTCAAGGAAGGGCTGTGGGGCAACGCGCTGTTGGCCTTCAATTGGCTCGTCGCGGCGTTTGGCACGCTCGCCATTTGGCAGCCAGGGCTGAAGGTCGCCCTCTCCGCGTTGAAGCCCGCGCCCGACGGTCAGTTGCTGATTCTCGCGGTCGCGATGGGATTGTACCTGGTCTTGTTTCTGGTCTTCTTCCTCGGCATGCGGACGGCGACCGACGGACTATCGAAAGTCAAAGTGGCGTTTCACCCGGTCGCCGACACGATCGGCAGCGTGGTCTTCTGCGGGCTACTGTTCCTGGGCATTGCCGCCGCCAGCCTTCCGGTAATCGTCGTGCTGCAAATGGGCAAGCCGGCTTAGGCCTCGTCGAGAGTGATAGGTCAGGCTTTCCAGCTTGACGCGGTGGGGTGGGCTGGCGGCAGAGCGAAGCGATGCCCCAGACGCGCGCCGCGGCGAGCGGAACGGTATCCACACATGTGACGCAGCGTGCGGTTGCAAAGCCTGACCTACGTATGGTCAACGGCCCTTCGGCCAGACTATCCCCCTCCCCGCGATCGAACGATCCGTGGTCCGCGTGTTTGACGATTGGCTCCCTATCCAGTGAGTCGAAATTAGCGCTCGTTGCCCGACATCCTGATTCCCCCGTCGGATCCGGATGTCCGCCGAGGACTCGCGGATGCGAGTAGCAGATTTTTCCGCCAATTCTCGACTTTTCCGTTGCCAAGATGCTTGACACGACCGTTCCTCGGCGGGAAAATCGCTGGCGTCTGAGGGGGCTCCCCTCGTTGCCTCAGGCATTCGCCGAGATCGCTCCTTTGGCCTAAAGGGTTGCGTCATGTCGTCTGCCTCTCCGCGCTCGTCGTCGCTTCGCAAAGCTCGCCGTTCTTTCGAGGTTCTTGAGTCCCGCATCGCTCCCAGCGATACGCTGCTCGTGCTGGGCGCCGCGATCGCCGCCGCCCAGCCCGAAACCTTGTTGATCGCGCCACCCAAGCCTGCGACGCCGCGGCAGCCGTGGACGCCCGAGAAGATGGAAGTCGCGGTCCCGTCGATTCCCTCGACGCTTCCTGCCGAGGCGAACACGCGAGTGACCGTCGCCCCGGAAGCCGTAGACGAGTTGTTCCGCGACGAACTCGACATCCAGCCAATCAAGATGAGCGAGAAGCTCGGCCCCGACATCGAAATCGAGGCGCCTACTTCTCCCCGCCCTGCCGCGCCACTTAGCCTGGGGATCGGGACGAGCCCGAGCCCGGCCCCAGGCAGTGGCAGCGGTGGCAGCGCTGGAGGGAGTGGCGGCGGAGGTGGCGGCGGCTCTCATGGCCCGAGCCAGGCAATGACGGGCACGACCGACGTGGTTCGTGCGGCTGCGCCGGCCCCGAACACTTCGAGTACCATGTCGCCAATGGATTTTGGGCCTGTCGCCAATGATGACTACTATCAGGTAGCCCATGACGATGTATTCAGCGATAATGTGTTGACCAACGACAGCGGATTCGGCACGGTTTATCTCGACAGCCTGCCGACGTTGGGTACGGTGGATATGGACCCGGGCG
>Ga0307374_10001679_pt1 | contig 40521 bp, 37 predicted proteins | sample OX3MG_FD_202532 | JGI IMG/M metagenome (GOLD analysis project Ga0307374, IMG submission 202532) | Soil microbial communities from Risofladan, Vaasa, Finland - OX-3 | ecosystem: Environmental > Terrestrial > Soil > Coastal area > Acid sulfate soil | place: Finland: Risofladan, Vaasa | collected... | reverse complement strand
CGGCAGCATTCGTTCGCTTCTGGACGAGCGCTCTCGCGTACGTTGCGTTCAAGTTCGCCCAAGTCACACCGAGGGACGATGCTGAAGCCCTGATGCTTGACGAATCCGACCGAAGTTCCGCGAACATCACCATCACTCAGGCTTACCGCTTTGCGGTCGATCCCACTCCCGAACAGGCCAAGCTCTTACGCAATCACATCGGTGGCGCACGCTTCGCCTACAACGCGTTGCTGGGGTTGGTGAAGGCCAACAGGCTAGAGATCCGGACTAGAAAGGCGGCGGGAGTGGAAGTCGCGAACACTGACTACCTGGGTACACGTCATCTCGATCTTCAAAATCTCTGGTACGAACAACGCATGGAGCTCGCTCCATGGTGGGCTGAGAACGGCTCGTCGACTTACCTTTACGCGTGCCGCAACCTATCCAAGGCCTTTACTAATCACCGATTAGGCCGATGCGAGTTTCCTGCGTTCAAAAGACGTGAGGGAAGTGGTTCGGTGAGTTTCTTGGGCTCCGCCGTGCGATTGGTCGACTCCCACCACGTGCTCATTCACCGCATCGGCGAGATCAAGACATACGAGTCGACCCGCAAGCTCTTTCGTCACCTGGAGCGCGACACGGGTCGGATCATGGCCGCGACCGTCTCGACGAACGGCACCAGGTTCTTCATCTCCTTCACCGTCGAGCTCCAACGCGCTATCCCCGGTACACGCGCTCCCGAGCGCGTCATCGGCGTCGACGTGGGGCTCATCACTCTTTACACTGGCGCCACGCCGGACGGCGAACAGGTTCTCCATGTCGAGAACCCCCGACACCTCGTCACGGCCGAAAAGCAGCTGGCCCACGCCCAACGCATTTCCTCTCGTCGCCAGGGACCGAAGAAGGGCGTCGCCCCGTCGAATCGGTGGAAGAAAGCCAATCGCCGTGTCCAGCAGGTCCACGCGCATGTCGCCAACTCCCGTAAGAACCTGATCCACGAGACCACGTCGATGCTCGCGAAGAACTACGACGTCATCGTGGTCGAAGACCTCAATATCGCGGGCATGCTGAAGAATCACAAGCTCGCCAAGCACATCAGCGACGCGAGCTGGGGCGAGTTCAGTCGACAACTGGAGTACAAGACCAAGTGGTACGGATCGACGCTGGTGAAGGTTGACCGCTTCTACCCCTCATCGAAAACCTGCTCGTCGTGCGGGACAGCGAAAGCCAAACTGTCTCTCACGACGCGCACCTACGCCTGCGAACACTGCGGGCACACGGTCGACCGCGACTTCAATGCGGCTATCAACCTGGCCCGACAAGGCCCGGCGGGGGCAAGCTCCGTTGCTGGACGTCGAGGGGAGGTAAGACCAAAACATCAGGAGCGTGGTGTCAAGGCTCACCCCGATGAAGCGTCAACCGAAACGCCCACCCTCGTTGGCGTCTAGGAGAAACCTCGGTCGAGAACTTCGGTGATGAGTGTGGCTATTTGACTTACACCTTCATCAACGCGGTTTGCCGGGGGAGCTCACCTTTGTTTCATTGGGAAATGACACCACTGTACGTTCGATATATCGAAGTGATACTATGTTTCGCGTGTTAGACATTGCCATACTAGGTCTCCTGATGGACCGCGATCACCACGGTTACGAGATACGCACACAACTGCGCGATCGACTCGGTGTGTGGGCGAATGTTTCATTCGGATCGATCTATCCGGCCCTCGCACGTTTGGAACGACAGGGCTGTGTAGAAGCGGTGACATCGAGTGAGACCCGTCTCACTGCGCTGTCGACCGGTTCACTTTCCGGCGAGCGTGCCTCGCTTCGTTCACTTCGTACGACCTCAGGCATCGGTCGTCGCGGCCGCAAGGTCTACCGAATCACCGAGCGAGGACGTCGCGACTTCGCCTCGATGCTCGCCGATCCGGCAACGCTGGATGACGAAAAGAACTTCTTACTACGCATGGCACTCGCCCAGTACCTGAACCCCAACGCTCGGATCGGTCTGCTCGAGCGTCGTCGCGGTGACCTGGTTGCTCGCCTGGTCGAAGTCCGGGCCGGAGCGAACAATGAACAACTCGACCCCTACGCGCGCGGCGTCATGGAACACGCGGCCCAAGGCGTCGAGCTGGACCTCGCGTGGATCGACAATCTGTTGTCCACCGAACGAAGTAATCAAGAGTCCTTCGCGCACGACGCGAAGTAGGAAAGGAGAGCCATGGAGAAGATTCGCGTGGCCATTGCGGGCGTCGGTAACTGCGCCAGTTCACTCATCCAGGGCGTCACTTACTACCGAGACGCCAATCCCGCCGACGACGTTCCCGGTCTCATGCACGTCGTGCTCGGGGGCTATCACGTGAGCGACATCGAGTTCGTCGCGGCCTTTGACGTTGACGCTTCCAAGGTCGGCAACGACCTCGGCAAGGCCATCGAAGGCGGCCAGAACAACACCATCAAGTTCGCCGAGGTCCCAACCTTGGGCGTCACCGTCCAGCGCGGGCCGACCATGGACGGACTCAACAAGTACTACCGCGCCGCGATCGAAGAGTCACCCTTTGAGCCGGCCGACGTCGTTCGGTCGCTGCGCGAATCACGCGCCGAGGTGTTGGTGTCGTATCTTCCCGTGGGATCCGAAGACGCCCAGCGCTTCTACGCCCAGTGCGCGCTCGACGCCGGTGTCGCCTTCGTGAACGCCATCCCGGTGTTCATCGCCTCGGACCCGGTGTGGGCCCAGAAGTTCATTGACGCCAAATTGCCGATCATCGGCGACGACATCAAGAGCCAACTCGGTGCGACCATCATCCACCGCGTCTTGGCCCGCCTATTTGAAGACCGGGGCCTGACCCTCGACCACACCTATCAATTGAACGTCGGCGGCAACATGGACTTCAAGAACATGCTCGAGCGCGAACGCCTCGAATCCAAGAAGATCTCCAAGACCCAGGCGGTCACGTCGCAACTGGAGATCTCCAACATGGACCCCGACGACGTGCACATCGGACCGAGCGACCACGTGCCGTGGCTACACGACCGCAAGTGGGCCTACATCCGCATGGAAGGTCGCAACTTTGGCGACGTGCCGCTCAACGTCGAGCTGAAGCTCGAAGTCTGGGACTCACCCAACTCCGCCGGCGTCATCATCGATGCCGTACGCTGCGCGAAGATCGCCCTGGACCGAGGCATCGGCGGTCCGATCATCGGTCCGTCGGCGTACTTCATGAAGTCACCGCCGATTCAGTACCACGACGACGTCGCCCACGAAATGGTCGAAGACTTCGCCGATCGCGGGGCCGAGAACCCGGTCTGGCCGTAGCCCCACACCGGAGCTATTGCTCCTGTTCGGCCCACCATTCTCGTAGTCGAATCTCCGCCTCGTAGGTAGAGATCTCGCCTTCGTCGAGACGAATCTCCATAAGGAACTCGAGCGCTCCACCGACCGCCGGGCTGGGTGGAATGTCGAGGAGTTTCATCACGGCCACGCCGTCGAGCGCCGGGCGGAGTCGTTCGAGGTCCTCGCGCTCGCGCAGGTCGGCGATGCGGACTTCCAGTTCATCCATGCGTTGGGCGAGTGCCTCGGCCTTTCGGGCGTTGCGGGTCGTGCAGTCACAGCGCGTCAGTTCGTTGAGCTCATCCAAAAGTGGCCCGGCGTCGCGGACGTAGCGGCGCACGGCCTTGTCCGACCACCCCAGCTTGTAGGTGTGAAAGCGCAAGTGGAGTTCGACGAGGGCGCTGACGTCATCAATCATCTCTTGGGAGTAGCGCAGGGCCGTCATGCGTTTTCGCGTCATCTTGGCGCCCACGACCTCGTGGAACCGAAACGTCACGCCTTCGTCGCTGATCGCGCGGGTGGCCGGTTTGCCGATGTCGTGAAAGAGTGCGGCCAGTCGCAGCACGAGTTGCGGCGACGTCTTGTCGACGACCGCCCAGGTGTGGGCCAGCACGTCCTTGTGACGGTGGATCGGGTCCTGTTCCAGTTGCAGCGTGGGCAGTTCCGGGAAGAAGTACCCGGCCAGACCGGTTCGCACGATGAAGTCCAGTCCCACCGACGGCGCCGCGCTCACCATCAAGAGGTCGAGCTCACTGCGGATCCGTTCCGGCGAAACCTTGATGAGGCGATCGGCCATCTTGGTGGTCGCCGCCTCGATCGCCGGGTCGATCGTGAGCGAGAAGCGCGCGGCGAAGCGCGCGGCGCGCAACATCCGCAAGGGATCGTCGTTGAAGAGGATCTCCGGGTCGATCGGCGTACGCAGCACCCGATCGTGAAGGTCGTTGAAGCCGTGATAGTAATCAAAAAGGGTTTGCACGTCAGGTGTCCCCGCGTCCAAAGCGACCACGTCGAGGGCCAGTGCGTTGATCGTGAAATCGCGTCGACTCAGATCGGCCTCCAACGAGTCGCCCCATTCCACGGCGGGTTTGCGCGAATGGTCGACGTAAGCCTCCGAGCGAAACGTGGTGACTTCGATCTTGATGCCGCTGCCGCGCAGCAAACCACCGACCGTCCCGAAGTCCCGGCCCTGCTCCCACAGCGTCGAACACAGGGGCGTCATCAACTTCACGATGTCGTCGGGTCGCGCGTTGGTCGTGAAGTCGATCTCGAAGTCCTCGTCGCGCTCTTCACCGAGGATCGCGTCACGGACCGAGCCTCCGACGGCGTAGAGGGAGAAGCCCGCGTCGGCGAAGGCGTGGGCTACGGGACTCGACAAAAGCGCAAGCTCGTTGAGTCGTTCGTGGACTTGATCGAAGGAAGTCACTGCGAACGAGGGTACTGGGCGCCCGAGATCGCAGCCGCACGAAGGTAGCCTTGACCAGAATGTTCCACCGTTTTTCAACCTGGTGGCGGGCACTCAGCGTCGTACTCCTCTGCCTCGCAACGATGGCGTGGCCCGCGGCCGCGCGCGCTGGGACGACGCCTTCCTTCACGCTCCTTCACCAAGATCCCGTGGCCACCGTCTCGTCCGAGGGCACGTCACACTTCGCGCTGACGATCTCGACCTCACCCCGAGGCGCGAAGTCACGAGTTCGCGTCACCATCTATCCCCGCGTCATCGATAGGTCCCAGCTCACCCCCATCGTGGCGGGCACCGGCACGAACCAACAGCCACTCGGCACGACCAGCACTTTCGCCCTCGGGTGCGAGGTCCACGGCTCCTACAAGTTCACCGTGGAGCTGTACGCCCGACGACCCGGTCGCGTACACCGAGCCTGCGCCCCCTCGCCTCGCCTTCACTTTCCGTGCCCGACGCTGCGCTGCGACGGGGTCTATCCCCTGCGCATTGAGGTGATGACCGACGCCGCGACCTCGATCCAATGGTCACTGCTCGCCGTGCAGTCCACGACGGTCGACCAACAGCTTCGCGTCGACCTCGTCGAGACCATGGACCCGAACGCGTTAGTGCACTCCAAGCGTTCGATCGCGGTGCTGCACCTACTCGCGAAACATCCGTCGTCGGCCATAACCCTCGGTGCTGACTATCGCACGCTCGACACCCTTGCTAGTCAGGGTTCCAGGAGCGCGCTCTTTCGCGCGGCGCTTCGAAAGGCACTCGTGAGTCCATTGCACGAGGCGATCGACGCACCTCCCGCCAACATCGACTTCGGAGGTCTCTGGGCCCACGGCTTCGGTGACGAGGTGCGCCAGCAACTTTCACTCTCGGCGACGCTCTTGAAACACGAGACCGGTCGAACGGTCGCTACACCGGTGTTGATGATCGGCGCGCCGTCCATCCAAAGTTTGACGGCACTGAAACAGGTCGGCGTGCACGACGTCGTCCTCCCGGAAGCGGACCTTACGGTTCCCCCGTCGACCACCCTCAATTGGGGAGCGCCGTTCCACATCGCGCGTGCCGGAACGCTCACGGCCCTTAGCACCGACGGTCCACTATCGACGTTGTTCGCCGACTCTTCCATCAGCACGGGCCGACGAGCGGCCCTCACGTTGGGTACGTTGGCGTTCCTCCATTTTGAAGCGCCTAACGCGCCTTCTCCACGCACCGTTGTCATCGTGGCCCCTATTGCCGGGAGCCCTGTTTCGCTGTTAAAAGATGTCTTCAATGGCTTCGCGAGCAATCCGTTCATCACCCTCGCCACACTTTCTCCCGGATTCAACGCCACCCTCGTCGGAACCAACGGTGCACCGGCGACCCGATCGATCACAGATTCCCTCACCAGTCCCCAGTGGTCAACGCACAACGTCACGACGCTGCGCGAATTGGTGGTCAACGTGAATTCGTATGCGGCGGCGCTGCGCTCGACCAACATCGGCAACGACCTCACCGTCGCGATGGAGGCGTCCGAGATCGTCGGAACTCCCAGTGCGCGACAATCGGCGATCGACGCCGCCACCATCGCGCTCAGGGGTCAACTGAGCGGCTTCTCCGTGGACCCCAGCACGATCACCCTCACCGGATCGGGCACATCGATTCCGGTCACCCTGACCAAGCACGCGCCATACACGGTGATGGCCGAAGTCCATCTCTTGACCGACCAGATCACCTTTCCCAAGGGCAACGTCGTGCCCATATCACTCAACGCCCCGACCAAATCCGTACGGGTCGCGACGTCGAACCATTCGGGCAGCAACTTGACCCTCCAGGTCATCGTCACCACCCCGAATAATCATCTGGTACTCGCTCGCGCGGCCATCCAGGTCCGCATAGCCAGCACCTCGGTCGTTGGGTACCTCTTGACCATCGCGTCGCTACTCGTCTTGGCGTGGTGGTGGCTGCGCACGTATCGAAAACGACCTAAGGGTCGACACGCTCGATGAGCGAAACCTCAACGCACGGTTCGCGCGTCGTCTCCATGGCCGCGGGCACGTTGGCCTCTCGCCTGACGGGACTTTTTCGAGTACTGGTACTGGCTTGGGTCCTGGGCTTCACCCCGATCGCCGACTCCTTCAACCTGGCCAACACCGTGCCGAACATGCTCTTCGACCTGGTCCTCGGCGGCGTCGCGGGCGCCACGTTCATCCCGGTCTTCGTCGAACGTCTCGCGCTCGATGGCGAGCGACGGGCTTGGAGGTCGATCTCCAGTGTGGTCACCGGCGCACTGATCGTCTTAGCCGTGGCGTCGCTCGTCGCATGGCTCTGTGCGCCGTGGATCATTGACGGCTTCACCGCCTTTCGACATTCGACCACGACCGAGTCGGTCATGGTGCTCGATCAGCAACGTGCCGTGGCGACCGATCTCTTGCGATGGTTCGTTCCGCAGATCTTTTTCTACGGCGTTATCGGCATCGCCACATCGTTACTCAACATCCGACATCGCTTCGGCGTCGCGGCGTGGGTACCCGTCGCCAACAACATCGTGTGCATCGGAGTGCTCGTCTGGTTCCACCTCGTCGATCCGACGCCAGTGCTCGCGACATTGGGCGGTACGCACGACCTCATGTGGTTGGGACTCGGCACGACGCTCGGCGTCGCGGTCCAGTTCCTCTTTCTGGTCCCGTCACTGTGGCGCAGCGAGCTGTGGCGACTGTCGTTTCGCCTCAATCTGAAGGATCCGGCGCTGCGCGCGGTCAGCCGCCTCGGCAGTTGGACCCTGCTCGTCGTGTTGCTCAATCAGTTGTCGCTCTTCATCGTGCTGGCCTTCGCCTTTGGCATCGGCGGTAACGGACCGGTAAGCGCCTACACCTATGGCTGGTCGTTCATGCAGATGCCTTACGCCGTGGTGGTCGTCTCGGTCCTCGGCGTCTTGACCCCGCAACTTGCCGGCCTGGCAACGACGGAAGATTTCGAAGGGTTGAGTGAACGACTCCGCTTCGGACTGCGACAGTCACTCGTGATCATCATCCCGTGCACGCTCGTGCTCTTAGTGCTTGCCCAACCGATCGTCGCGATCCTGCTCAATCACGTAAACGCGCAACACGACATCGCCGCGGGCACCGTGCTCGCGGTGCTCGCCGCGGGACTGCCGGGCTTCACGGTCTTTCAACTCTGCGTGCGCGGACTGCAGTCGATGCAACAAGCGCGCGAAGTGTTCTATCTCTACGCGCTCCAAAACGTGGCGACGATCGTGTTGTGTGTGGCGATCGGCCGGCACTCGATCGCCGGGTTGACCGCGAGCGTCTCCATCGCCTACAGCGCTGCAGCCATCGTCGCCCTGGTCGCGCTCGCGCGTCACCGCGTCAACATCGCGTCGGTCATCTGGTCGCGCCACGTTCGTCGCAGTCTCAGCGCGTCACTGGTCGCAGCGCTGGCCATGGCCTTGGCTTACTCCGCTCCAACCTGGAATCGAGGTGCCGGTCTGGTGGCGCGCTTCTCACTCGCGTTGTTCGCCGGTCTTTGCGCCTACGCCCTCGTCGTCATGACCCTCCAGCGCCGCCTCGCGCGTGTCGGGAAAGATGTAAGGCTGAACTAGTCCAGAGGGGGACCATGGCTCGAATTCGCGTAGTAACCGACAGCGCGTGCGACATCCCAGACGAGATCGCGCGTCGCCTCAATATCGACATCGTCTCCTTGAGCATCCGTTTCGGCGACGAAGAGTTCACCGACCGCGTCGACCTTTCGCCCGAGGAGTTCTGGGCCAAGTGCAAGGCCAGCAAGACGTTGCCCGAGACCTCGGCGCCCTCCCCCGGCGCCTTTCGCGTCGCGTACGAACGAGCCCGGGCCGACGGCTGCGACGGCGTCATCGTGCTGACGTTGTCCGCATTGCTGTCGGGGACGAATCAATCAGCGGTGACGGGCATAGGCGAGTTAGCCGATCCGATGCCCGTTCGTGTGGTCGACACGAAAGCGGTGTCGATGGCCGAAGGTCTACTCGTCATCGACGTCGCTGAGTTGGCCGCCACAGGCGCGGACCTCGATCAATTGGTCGCCCACGCCGAATCACTGGTCGACAAGGTTGGCGTCGTGGCCATGCTTGACACCCTTGAGCACCTCATCAAAGGCGGGCGCGTCGGTGGCGCGCGCGCGCTGCTCGGACAGGTGCTTTCCATCAAGCCGTTGCTCGAACTAAAAGACGGCGTGGTCGCCGAGGCCGGTCGTTCACGAACGCGCTCGAAGGCGTTGGTCGCCATCGTCGAGGTCACGAAGACCCACGCGCCACTGAAGCGCCTCGCTCTCGTCCACGGCGCGTCCAGTGAAGTGGCCAACCTGCAAGCCCTGGCGGTCGGCATCGCCACGGAGAATCCGATCATCGTCACCGACATGGGTCCGGTGGTGGGCACGCACGGCGGCCCGGGGATCATCGGACTCTGTTGGATCGAGGCGTCGCGCGCCACTCCACCACTAAGTTGAACTCGTGAACGACGCGAAGAGACCACTCGACGGCGACCTTGTCGACAAGCTGCTCTTCCAGTTCGACCACGTCCTCGACATAGTTCACGACCGCGTCCTTCGACCGATACTCTTAGCCGGTCGAGCCCTCGCCTTCGGCTTGATCATCGTGTTCGCAGGTCTTTTCCTAGTCGGCGCGTTGCTCATCGGTCTTATTCGTTTGATCGACGTCTACTGTTTCGCGGGTCGTGAATACCTCACCTACGTCTCGGTGGGAATTCTCTCTCTGGTCGCGGGACTCATCATCTGGCGCAAGCGCCGTCCACTCAACCTGAGGAAGTAATGCCCGAACACACTCGTGTCTTGATAATCGGCTCGGGCCCCGCCGGGCTCACCGCGGCGATCTACAGTGCTCGCGCCCAACTCAGTCCCATCGTGATCGAAGGCGAACCGTCGTCGACGAGCGATCAACCGGGCGGCCAATTGATGCTGACGACCGACGTCGAGAACTACCCTGGCTTTCCTGAAGCGGTCACTGGTCCCGAATTGATGGCCCTCATGCGGACCCAGGCCCTGCGCTTCGGAGCCGACCTTCGTATCAACAAGGTGCAAGTGCTCGATACCGTCTCGCGTCCGTTTCGAGCCTGGCTCACTGACGACGATGAGCCGAGCATCACCGCCGACACCGTGATCCTCGCGACCGGCGCGCGCTCGATGATGATGAACGTGCCGGGTGAAGAGCGACTGCTCAGTCACGGTCTCTCAACCTGTGCGACGTGTGACGGCTTCTTCTTTCGCGGTCAAGACATCGCCGTCATTGGTGGCGGTGACTCAGCCATGGAAGAGGCGCTGTTTCTCACGCGCTTTGCGTCCTCTGTGACAGTCGTGCATCGTCGCGACGCTCTGCGCGCTTCCAAGATCATGCAGGAACGCGCTTTGGCCCACGAGAAGATTCGTTTCGCGTGGAACACCAAGGTGACCGAGGTGCTGGGCGACGAAAAGGTTAGTGGATTGGCCGTCCAAGACACGGTGACGGGCGAAGACCGCGTGCTTGAGGTGACCGGTGTCTTCGTAGCGATCGGCCACATTCCGAACACGACGTTGGTGATGGGTCAAGTCGACCTGGAAGAAAATGGCTACGTGCGCACCGGCCTCGGTTCATTCACGAACATCGACGGTCTCTTCGCCGCCGGCGACGTGCAAGATCACGTCTACCGACAAGCGGTCACGTCGGCCGGATCGGGTTGCATCGCCGCTATCGACGCCGAGCGCTGGCTCGAGGCGCAGGGTCACTAACCCGTAGCCAACAGATAAAGTGGACACCTGGCGCGCGAAGGCGCCACCTTTGGAGGTTCTTATGAGCGAGCAGATCACGACCCTGACCGACGCGACGTTTGACGAAGTCATCGGCGCTTCGGAAAAGCCAATCTTGGTCGACTTCTGGGCTGAATGGTGTGGTCCGTGCAAGATGATCGCTCCAATTCTCGAAGAGTTCGCCACCGAACAGGCGGACAACTTCACCATCGGCAAACTCGACGTCGACGTCAACGTGGCGACCGCTACGAAGTTCTCGGTGATGAGCATCCCGACGCTCTTGCTGTTCAAGGACGGCGAGGTCGTGGCCCGGCTCGTCGGCGCAAAGCCCAAGGGCGCGATGCTCCAAGAGATCTCCGCGAACCTGTAGTTCACACTGTCGAACTTCGACTCGCTCCAGCTCGGTGACACGGGACCGCGCGTACGCGAACTACACGAGCGCCTGGCTTCCCTCGGACACCTCTCGACCAACGACGCTCATGAGACCTTCGGTGATGGCACGGTCGCGCTCGTCGAAGCGTTTCAACGATCGCGCGGACTACCGATCTCCGGTTCGGTCGACGACATCACCTGGGAGCGTTTGATCGAGGCCGGCTGGCGCCTCGGCCATCGACTCTTGTATTTCACGGAGCCGAAATTGCGCGGCGACGACGTTGCCGAACTGCAGGTACGACTCGCGCAGTTCGGTTTCAATCCCGGTCGTATCGACGGGATCTTCGGAGTGTTCACGCAGGAAGCGTTGAGTGACTTTCAGCGAAATTGCGCCCTCGACGTGAGCGGCACGCTGACGCGCGCGACGCTGGTGGAACTCGTGCGCATGTCGTCGACGCACACGACGCTGAGTCTGGTCACCGAAGCCCGCGACCGGGCCGAATTCGACGAGTCACTGTCGGGACCGCTAGTCATCTCCGGTCAAAGTCCACTCGCACCCCTGCTGGCTCGAGCTTGTGCGCGCGACTTGAAGGTTGAGATCCTGGGCGATGAGAGCCCCGGGTTCGTTGCGGACTTCGCTAACGTCAACGACGCGGCGTTCGTCATCTCGCTCCAAACCCTCAAGCACATAGACGGGATCCACCTCCATTATTGGGCGAGCTACCGTTCGCACTCACGTCGTGGAGAGCAGATCGCGAGCCGGATCGCCTCGGGCTTCGCTCAAAATGCGAACTTGCCGAGAGTCGAAGTTACCGGTATGGCGTTGCCAATTTTGCGAGAAACAAAGATGATCACGCTCCACATTGAGCATGGCATCGACAGCGTTGAGACCCTGAACGCCCTGGCGGAGGTGATTTCGACCATTTTGGGTGAAGTTATCCACAGGTCGGCGTAAAATCACGGGCTGTTCTAGGGGATTTACAAGGCTAAAACCCTTTGTTTAAAGCAAAACCTGAGAAACCCACAACTTCATCCACAAGTTGGGGATAACTTCAACTTGAGGTTTAGATTTAGGGTTGAAAGTTATTTTGGATTGGAAATGGCAATGTAGATCCGTTCGAGGTCATCCAAGTCCGCAAAGTCAATAATTATGCGCCCGTTGCGACCTTTGAGATCTACGTGGACCCGAGTATCGAGGTAGTCCTCCAACAGATGCTCTAGTTCTGCAACACTCGCATCCGGTACCGGTCGCAGTCGAGCGGTCCCGATTCCCGGCTTGGCTGCCGGCTCGGTCTCAACCACGGCCTTGGGTTCGAGGAACGTTTTGACCGCGTCTTCGGTCGCTCGCACGGACATCTCGTTCTTGATGACGCGAGCCACCATGGTGGCCTGAGCATTGGGATCCGAGATGGCTAGGAGGGAGCGAGCGTGTCCCGCGGTAATCAACGACGACGCGAGGGCCGACTGGGCGGCTTCACCCAATTGCAAGAGTCGTAATGTGTTCGTAATATTTGCTCGACTCTTACCCACTCGCTGAGCCACTTGTTCATGCGTGAGGTCGAACTCATCAATCAGCTGCTGGTACGCCGCTGCTTCTTCCAGCGGATGCAGGTCAACGCGGTGAAGATTCTCTACGACCGCCTGTTCCAGAGAAAGCCGGTCATTCACATCAATCTGGACAAGGACTGGCATGAATTCGAGTTCAGCGAGGATAGCCGCGCGCCAGCGACGCTCCCCTGCGATGAGCTCGTAGTGGCCCTCTTCGCCGTCCACCGGTCGCACGATGACCGGTTGCAGCACGCCGAGTTCCTTCACCGACGAAGCAAGCGCCACCAAACTCTCGTCATTTATTGCCTTGCGAGGTTGGTAGGGATTAGGTCGAATCGATTGAACGGGAACGCGTCGAAGAGGTCCTTCAGACTGATCAGTGGTGGTTGTGACGCTGGTTGCATCTTCGTTCTCGGGGATGAGGGCCCCGAGTCCCTTGCCCAAGCCGGGTTTCCTAGCCATTCATGATCTCCTCTGCTAGAGCGCGATATGCCAGTGCGCCTTTTGATGTTGGGTCGAAAACAGTGATTGGCTGACCAAATGATGGAGCCTCGGCCAATCTGACGGTGCGCGGGATGACGGTGCGACAGAGCTCGTTCTCGAAGTGTCGTTTCACTTCTTTCGCCACGTCTCCGGAAAGCGTGATTCTGGAGTCGAACATCGTCAACACGACCGTCGATATCCGCAGTGACGGATTGAGGTTCCGTTGAACCAGGTCAACGATGCGCTGGAGCTGCGTCAAACCCTCCAGTGCATAAAACTCCGTCTGAACGGGCACCAAAATCTCGGTGGCCGCCGCAAAGGCGTTGATGGTAATGAGGCCGAGTGACGGAGGACAATCGATGAAGATGTAGTCGAAATCCCCTTCCACCGACGTCAGGGCACGCTTTAGCCGCAATTCTCGTGAGATTACCGACGTCAGTTCCTGCTCTACACCTGCCAAATCGAGCGTCGCTGGAGCCACGAAGAGCTTGTTATAGCCAGTCGGTTCCACTATGTCGACCATTGGTACATCGTTCAAGAGCACGTCGTAGACGGAACGTTCGAATTGGCGCCCATCAACTCCCAATCCAGTTGTGGCGTTTCCCTGGGGATCCAAGTCAACTATCAGGACTCGATTGTCCCTTTCGGCCAATGCGGCACCTAATGAGATTGTTGTAGTGGTCTTTCCGACCCCACCCTTTTGGTTGGCTACAGCGAAAATCCTCATTGTGTTGGCCTCCGCCATGAGCCTCTTCCCGACTTAAGGAATCCCGACACTACGTCGAACACATGCCATTCAACTCGCTTTTCGGCAATTCGTCAAGTACCAATGTTTCACGTGAAACATTGAAGCCGGCGCACCCAAGATGTTTCACGTGAAACACTCCTCCGGTCTTAGATGCCATTGATGTAAGTAAATCAGCCAAAACCGACGAGCCTGGGAACTTCGTGCGCGTCGCGATGTTTCACGTGAAACATCAAAACAGAGGCCTCTTTCGAGGTGTCCCGATTGATCTCGGATACTCCTCTGGCGTCGAATGCGTCTTCACCAGTACCTGATAGGCCGCGCCGTGTCGAACTCGGCCAGTCGCGACCAGCCCCAGCTTCTCCAAGATCAGGGCATTCCAGCGCGTGGATTCGGAATCCTCTGGTGGCTCTGAGACGATCATTAGTCCCCCGATTCGTAGGAATTGCGCTCCACACTCCGCCGTTACGGCCGGGGGACCGAAGGATCGGGCAGTCACCAGATCAAAAGCCTCGACTAATTCGGGAATTCTCGCTGTTTCTTCCACTCTTCCGGTGATGACCGTTCCGTTGTCGGGAGCTCCTGGCCACTGCAGCACGTCAACGAGGAAATTCGCCCGTTTCACCATCGAATCCGTGAAGACCGCTCGACAGCGCCATCGGTCCAGCAAAAATAGTCCCGGAAGACCGCCCCCACTGCCAAGATCGAGAAAGGATGGGGGCGGAGCGGCAATTCTCTCTTCCCAACACAGCGCGAAGCCGAGTGAGTGAGTAAAGTGCGGTTCGATGGCATTTGGGCCCAAAAAACCCCGCGCCCTCGATTCCTCGAGAACGCGGGGTAGCCAGTCTGTGTTCACCGACTAATTATGACGGCGCCACCACCACAAAGCGGCGAGGGTCGTCCCCTTCAGATCGTGTCACGACGTTGGGATTCTCAGACAAGGCATCATGTACGGCTTTTCGGTCCGCTGCCGACATTGGCTCGAGGGCACGCTCTTCGCCGGACTCGATCACTTCTGTAGCAACTTGTTGAGCAAAGCGGCCCAACGCAGCCACACGACGCTCACGGTACTGCGCAACATCGACGAGAATTCGGTCGGTTCGGCCAGGACTCTTCGCCTGGACCACCGTTCGAGTCACTTCTTGCAGTGCTTGAAGGGTGACACCTCGGGGCCCGACAAGTACACCCAATTCAGTGGGCGGATTTGCGTTGATCGATAGTTCAACGGTTTCCTCGTCAATCTCCTTGACATTAATCTCGGCAAGAATATTCATCGACGCCAATAGGCCCGCGAGGAACTCCTTCGCTATTGATCCCTGTTCGGCCAGCGAAATTCCTTCGGCCATGGTTTCCTCCTTTGATGGACTCTTTGCAGTTCGTGGTTCACTCGCCGCGCTGTTCGTGTGACGTCGAGCCCCGCTTCTCTCGCGGTCTCTTCGTGGTTCAGCTTCGCTTCGGGGCGCACGAGGCTTCTCATTTCGCGGCCCTCCGGTTCGAGGTCGATCCTCACGCCCGCCGGGGCGATGCGATCGCTTCGGTCGTGGTCCGCTCGGACGTACTCGGGCTCGCACTCGAGCTTCGCCACGAACTCGACCGAACAGACCGGCTTTGGGCTCTTCGATTACTTCGACTTCGGCGTCATCGCGATGAACGCCAAGGTGGGCGAGCGCTCGGTCCGTCGCCTCTTCGATTGATTTTCCAGTGGTTTCTACCCAATCCATGGGTTAACGCGCCTTTCTCTTCCGCTTCGCTTTGGAGCGGGATTGCACTTGCGGCTTAGTAGTTGAAGGTTTGGTCGTCGGCCGCTTTTGGGGTTGAGGCTTGCTCGGATCGGGTCTGTTCGCAGGCGCCTTTGGCTTCTCAGTATTCGTCGGTTTGGCACCGGGAATCTCTTCGACCTGAGGATGGTTCGCGCCGTCCTTGTGTTCCTCTTCGATCTCGGCGCGGTGCGTCGACTTCTGCACGCCTTGTTTCGTGGGATCAGACACGCCGGTGACGAACATCAAGTGTTGAGTTAATATACGGACGGCTGTTGAAATAATCATATACAAGACGACCGCGGCGGGGATGATCATGTAGATGTATGCAAAAATTAGCGGCAAGAATCGTTGCATCGCGAGTTGTTGGGATGGCATCGCCTGGCCGGTCTTACGGTTGCGATTGTTCAACTGGGCCATCTGGAAGTACTGGAGACCAACGGCAGCCAGGACGAACGCGACGAAGGGGAGTTGCGCCATGAACGAACTGTGCGTACTGAAAAGCTTCAAGTTCAAGTCCATGCCGAAGGCCTTGATCTGTCCGCCCGACGCGATGAGGTTGTGGTACATCGTTGAACTGCTCGGGATGTAACGCGGGAGCGACACCAGTTTTCCGTGCTCCATCACCTGATTAGCGAGACCCTTGATGACGCCGTACAGCATGATGAGGAAGGGCGTCTGGAGCAGCATCGGTAGGCATCCGCCGAGGGGATTGACACCTTCTTCCTTGTAGAGACGCATCATCTCCTCATTGAGCAGTTGACGGTTCTCCGGGCCTTTGTACTTCTGTTGAAGCTTCTTCAACTCTGGTTGAAGCCTCTGCATCGAGATCATTGACTTGGTGCTCTTGATGGTGAGTGGCGTCAAGACGCCCATGATTAAGAGCGTCAACAGCGCGATCGCGACGGCGTAGTTCGGTACCAGTCCATAGAAGAAGGCGAGGATTCGTCCCAATAAGTCATAGATCGGCTGGAAAATCTTGCCAATGTCGTGGGTAAATGACTTCATCGCTGAGCGCTCCTAGCTTGGTGCGATTGGGGGACCAGGTCCACCCCGTGGGGGCCGAGCGGCCGACAACGTAGTAATCGGCGTAACGCGAGGCCACTTCCGCGCAGTGCGCCGTGAACCTCGATCGCTTCTGAGGCGTAGTTCGAACATGACGGGTAGAAGCGACAGGCCGACACGCGGCCCGACGTCAATCGTTGGTAAAGCGTGATGGCCTTAACGAGCGTTCGCGCTATGGGCGTCACTTCAGAGGGCGCCGGCTCGGCTGAGGGATTCGCGAAGGTGGTGTTTGAGTTCTTCATAGGTGAGATTTCCTGTCTCGTTACCGCACTTGATCAGGTATTTACCAGGTTTTGGTTGGGGGTCGAGTCCATCGAGGAGTGCGCGCAAACGTCGGCGGATTCGGTTACGAACGACCGCATTGCCGACCTTTCGACTGATCGCGTAGGCCACGGCGACAGAAGCGCCAGGGGACTCTGCAACGAAACTGATTCGAAGTGAGCCACTCTGTCCCCGTCCAGTAGGTGTGGCGAACAAGGCGAACTGCCGTCGGGTGCGAACCCGATCGGGCACGTTGCGCTTAGACCGTCAGCTGGTGACGGCCCTTGTTGCGGCGGGCTTTCAGGACGGCGCGACCGGCGCGGGTGCGCATACGCGCACGAAAACCGTGCGTTTTAGCCCTTTTGCGCTGGTTGGGCTGATAGGTACGCTTCACAAAATCCTCTTCTCAAATGTCTCAAGACGCTTCGCGGTGCCCCCTGGAGGTCGCTGGCGTGATACTGGGAGCAATCTTACCTGACCGGGCCAGGCCCCCCGGCACGACGTTTCAAATGGGTGTATGGTGACTTTCCCGACGGGCATGACGCGAGCTCCAATGAGCTGTGCCCTGTGGATAATGTGAAGTTCGACCTGTGGAGGAAGCGCGTGCAAGCTGGCGAAGAGATTTGGTTAGCTCTTCGAGACTCCTTACGTGGCAACGCTTCTGAGGCAGTTTGGGCCGCGGGACTTAATACACTGCGCCTTGTGGATTACCACGACAATCAAATTGTCATCGGTGCTCCGAATCAAATTCAATTACAACGCGTCCAACAGCGTTACTTACCGTTCATCACCGAACAGGCGCAGATGTTGATTGGCCCCGAAGTCCAAGTGTCACTCACGATCACCGATCCCGCGAACATCAACGATGTCGCATCTTCCGATGACGAGCCCGAGGTGATACCGAGCACCGTCGCCTTTGCGCCGAGTGTCGACCGACCGGCGCGACTCGATCCACGAATGACGTTCGACTCGTTCGTGCCGGGTTCGTCGAACCGGCTGGCGTTCGCCGCCGCACAGTCCGTTGCTGAAACACCTGGTCGTGCCTACAATCCGCTGATGATTTACGGAAACTCCGGTTTGGGAAAGACGCACCTTCTTCACGCCATTGGCAACTACGTGCAAGAGAACTATCCCGGTCGCAAAGTCCTCTACGTCTCCACTGAGACGTTCTTGAATGACTTCATTCGCGCGATCCAGACACGGACGCAACTCGCGTTGCATGAGCGCTACCGCGAGAACGACGTGCTCTTGATTGACGACATTCAGTTCATGGAAACGCGCGGTGAGACGTTCCACGAAGAGATCTTCCACACGTACAACGCGCTCCATGGTGAGGGTAAGCAGATCGTGTTGACGTCGGACCGATCACCGCGCGACCTCGCAGGATTACAAGAGCGCTTCCGCAGTCGCCTGCTCCAGGGCCTAGTGACCGAGATCGATCAACCCGACCTAGAGACCCGGATCGCTATCCTTCGTTCGAAGTCCGAACGCGAAGGCATCGCTCTTCCCAACGACGTCGCCGAGTGGATTGCCCACCGCGTGCGCGACAACATCCGTGAGTTGGAGGGTTCCATCACAATGTTGCGAGCCTTCGCCAACCTGCGCCAAGAGCCGATCTCACTCGAGCTCGCCAAGGCGCACCTCACCAACCTGGGTCAGGAGCAGGTCATCCTCAAGCCAGAAACGATCCTGTCTGTCGTCGCCGACTTCTATGGCCTTTCGGTCGAAGACGTTCGTGGTTCGAAGAGGCTGCGACCCTTAGTCCACGCGCGACACATCGCCATGTACTTGATTCGCGATCTACTCAACAACTACTCCTATCCGATGATCGCCAGAATCTTCGACGGTCGCAACCACACGACCGTTATCAGCGGCGTGGAAAAGATCAAGGAGCAGATCACGGTTAACCCCGAAGTGCTCGCCCAGGTCAACCAACTCAAGCGCCGACTCCAAGGGGAGAGTAGGGAATAGTTTGTGCGCAACTTAGGGCTGACCCTGTTGATTTCACGTTGACAACTCATACGTCATGCACATCACTTCAAGGTTGAGTGCGCAAGGTTGAGAGAGTTAACCACAACGGTGTGTGAAGATCGACTTCGCTAAAAGGTGTTCTAATCAGGGTTGTTATTGAGTACTCCACATATCCACAGACCTACTACTACTAAGACTTCTACACATATAAAAAACACACCGTAATCTCAGTAGGAAACGAAAGGCAGACGAATGAGGTTCAAGTCAGAGCGCGACATTCTCGTTGAAGCACTCAGTGCGGCGAGCCGTGTCGTGGCCACACGTCTTATCGGAGCCTCGTCGGGCATCCTGCTCTCGCTCAGCGGAAACCAACTCGTGGTCACGGGCACCGATCTCGACATCACGGTACGCACGACTGTCGACGTCATTGGAATCGAAGACGGGTCCTCGGTCGTTCCGGCGCGACTCATCGTTGATGCCGTGCGCTCGCTCGAAGCTGGCGCGGTCACTATCGCGAGTACAGAAGAGACCGTGGAGGTGTCGTTGGCGCGCGCAAAATTCTCGCTGCGAACCTTCTCCGTCGTGGACTACCCAAAGCTTCCACCGGTCACTGGGCCACTTACTTCAATCGCGGCGAGCGATCTCATCGCCGGGCTTAATCAGGTGGTGAGGGCGGCGGCGAACGACGACGCGCGACCTCTGCTTACCGGCGTGTTGTTCACGACGGACAACGGTGTGCTGCGACTCATCGCCACCGACTCCTATCGTCTCGCTGTGCGTGACGTGCCTGAGGTCGAAAGTATCGGCGGATCACACGATCTCCTTGTCCCAGCCAGGGCCCTGCAAGAGCTCCAGCGTGCGGCCGCGTCGCTCGACGGTGACGCCACAATTGGGGTCACGCTGACCGACGCCGAGATTTGCTTCGTAGTTGGTGGCACGAGTATCGCTTCGCGCCTTATCGACGGAAATTACCCCTCGGTTCTGCAGTTAATCCCGGCGAGTTACCCTAATCAACTACGGGTCGCCAAGGACACATTGCTCACATCGTTGAAGCGGGCGAAATTGTTGGCGAAGGACTCCACTTCGTCGGTGCGACTCACCATGAGGGACCACTCGGTCGAGATTCGCACGCAGAGCCACGACGCGGGTGACGTCGAGGACAACGTGGACGCCGATTACGGCGGTGACGAGATGACGATCGCTTTCAACCCAAGTTTCCTGATCGACGGCATCGAAGCCGTTCCCGGCGACGAAGTCGTGCTGGAAATGTCGGACTCGGTGCGGCCCGCGATGGTGCACGGCGTTGAGGACACGCGATTCCGCTACCTTCTCATGCCGGTGCGCGTTCAGTAGACACGGTCGAACATCGTGGGTCTCCACGAGTTACGTCTGCGGAACTTTCGCCTCTTCGAAGAGCTCACCTTCGAACCCGACACTGAGGCGATCACCGTCTTGTTGTCGCCGAACGGAACAGGCAAGACAACGGTGCTTGAGGCCGTCTATGCCCTCGCTACCGCCTCGTCATTTCGAACCGGCGCGGCCAGTGACCTGATCCGTAGCGGCGAAAGCGCCAGCGAAGTACACGGGGTGCTGTTCCATCGTGAACGACGTATCCAGGTTGATCTGACGTTGACACGCGGTATGCGAAATACGACCAAGCGCATGCTCGTGAATGGCCAGCGACCGAAGTCGCGCGCCGACATCGCTGAGGCCCTGCCGCTAACGATCTTCACACCCGAAGGCGTCGATGTCGTCCGACAAGGCCCCGAGAATCGACGGGAGTTCTTGACGAATCTCTTGACTGACGTTGACCTGACGACCGGTGACGTCATCGAACGATTCACACGAATTCTGAGTCAACGTAACGCTTTACTGCGCCAACTTCAAGGTGAGAGACCAACGTCGATACAACAAGGTGAGCTCGACGTGTGGACGCGCGATTTCTGCAATGTCAGCGAAGAGCTCGTCGCGTTACGAAAGAAGTTGCTCGACGACGTCGCGCCACTGGTGGCGAACTACTACCACGAGCTCGCCGAAGATGCGTCGATCGTCGCGGTCGCCTACGAGCAGTCGTGGAATGGCGACCTGGAGCGTGCACTGAATGACGCCTTCGATGACGATCGATTTCGTGGCCATACGACCATCGGTCCGCAGCGTGACGACATAGCGCTGACACTCGACGGACGCGATACGCGACGACAGGCGTCCCAAGGTGAACAACGTTCGTTGGCGTTGGCGATTCGACTTGCCGGTCACGAACTGGTGCACAACCGACGTGGCGTCGACCCACTTTTGTTGCTCGACGACGTCTTCAGTGAACTTGATCCGCACCGTAGTGACCGACTGCTAAACCTCCTCCCAACAGGGCAAACGCTGGTAACGACGGCCTCACCTTTGCCAGCCGGGATGAGTCCGGCCGCGGTCATAGACCTCACGACGTTGGTTCGATGAAATCTCGCGACGAGCAGCCGGCAACACTGGGCGAACTACTTAACACCCTCGCGGGTCGACTGCGCAAAGTCGATCTGCGCGACATCGACGAAATACGAACTCTGTGGCCGAGCATCGTCGAACCAGTGATCGCCGAACACTGTCGTCCGGAGTTCGTGAAGAACGGCGTGTTGCTCGTAAGCGTTCCCTCGGGCGCGTTCGCTCAACGCGTCATGAGTGACGCGACGACAATTCTCGGAGGTTTTTCATCACTCGGGGAACGGGCTCCCAAGAGCCTCCGAACGGTGCTCTCGACGCCCTAAATATGGGGCAAATAACTGGTCGAAATTGGCCCTCAAACGGCTGAAGGTAACAGTGTGTCGGGTAGGATAGAACAGTCGAAAAATTGACTTCGACCGCGCGAAATGCGCCCAAATTTTTTCACCGAAAGGAAGCCTTCGTGGCCCAAAAGACCAAGGGATCTGGCACCGGCTACGACGCGAAAGACATCACAGTCCTCGAAGGTCTAGAGCCCGTGAGGGTGCGACCAGGCATGTACATCGGATCAACCGGTCCCTCGGGGTTACATCACCTCATCCGAGAGTTGGTCGACAACGCTGTGGACGAGGCGATGGCGGGCGCGGCCACGCGAATCGACGTGACCATCCTCGCCAACGGCAGCTGTCGCGTGAGCGACGACGGCAGGGGAATTCCCGTCGAAGAACATCCCCAATACCCCGGTAAGTCCGCAGCGGAGATCGTGTATACGACGCTTCACGCCGGTGGCAAGTTTGGCGGAGGGGGCTACAAGGTGTCCGGGGGACTTCACGGCGTCGGCGCCTCGATCGTCAATGCGCTATCCACTGAACTGATCCTCGAAGTTGACCGTAACGGCGAGCATTATCAAATGACGTTCAAAGATGGCGGTAAACCGCAAGGAAAGTTGAAGGTGACCGGTCCGGCGCCTCGCGGTCGCACCGGAACCACGATCACCTTCACGCCCGATCCGACAATCTTCGACGACGTCGAGTTTCGTGCGCAGACGATCACCGAACGTCTGCAGATCATGGCATTCCTAAATCGCGGTCTCGAAATCCGCTTCGTCGACGAGCGCGCCGGACGACAAATGAAAGAGACCTACAAGTACAACGGGGGAATCGTGGACTATGTGCGACACCTCAACAACACGAAAGAGTCGCTCTTTCGGAAAGTTGGTTTCTACGAGCAGACCGAACCCACGCAAGAAGTGGAGATCGCATTCCAGTGGAACACGGGCTACTACGAAAGCATTCACTCATTCGCGAACGGTATCGCCACGATTGAAGGCGGCATGCACGAAGAGGGCTTCCGCAAAGCCATCACCAACGTCGTCAACCGCTACGCCCGTAAACGTAATCTGCTGAAGGAAAAAGACGAGAACCTCGCTGGCGAGGACATCCGTGAAGGATTGACGGCCATCGTGTCAGTTCGTTTGGCCGAACCTCAGTTCGAAGGTCAGACGAAAGGCAAGCTCGGCAACGTCTCAATTCGATCATTGGTGGAACGAGCGACCAATGAGAGGCTCGCGGATTGGCTCGAAGAGAATCCGAAAGAGGGCGGACAGATCGTCGCGAAATCGGTGCAAGCTTCGCGGGCTCGTCAAGCGGCTCGCCACGCTCGCGATCTCACGCGACGAAAGAGTGCGCTCGACGGCGCGGGACTTCCCGGCAAGCTCGTCGACTGTTCGTCGAACGAACCACGCGAATGCGAGCTCTTCATCGTCGAGGGCAACTCGGCCGGAGGATCGGCAAAGGACGCGCGAAATCCGCGCATCCAGGCGATCCTGCCAATACGCGGCAAGATCCTCAACGTCGAGAAGGCTCGATCCGACAAAATCTTGAAGAACACCGAGATCCAGGCACTGATTTCGGCGATCGGGGCTGGCGTCGAGGCCGACTTCGACGTCACGAAGATTCGCTACGACAAGATCATCCTGCTGGCCGATGCCGACGTCGACGGTAGCCACATTCGCACGCTCCTACTCACATTCTTCTTCCGACAGATGACCGAGTTGGTGAACGAGGGTCACGTGTACGTGGGTCAACCGCCGCTGTATTCGACGCTCGTCGGAAAAGAGAAGGCGTACCTGCACGACGACGCCGCGAAGGCGACGTTCCTCGCTGAACACCCGGATCACAAGAACGACTTCCAACGACTCAAGGGTCTCGGCGAGATGGACTTCGACGAGCTTCGTGATACGACGATGGACCCGACCAAGCGCGCTCTGTTGCAGATCACCGTGGAACAGGCCGCCCTCGCCGACGAGGTCTGTTCGATCCTTATGGGGGACGATGTACCCCAGCGACGACACTTCATTCAGACCAACGCGAAAGACGTTCGCTTCCTAGACATCTAGGCGGAGAGGCATATGGCACGCACAACTCACAATTCCGGCGCAGGAACGCCGCCACCCGAGGACGAAGTCACCGGGTACATCGAGCCGATTGAAATCAACCTCGAGATGGAGCGCTCATTCCTCGAGTACTCCATGTCCGTCATCGTCTCGCGCGCGTTGCCCGACGTCCGAGATGGTCTCAAGCCAGTACACCGGCGAATCCTCTACTCCATGTTCGACCAGGGTCTTCGACCCGATCGGCCTTACGCCAAGTGCGCGAAGGTCGTGGGCGAGGTCATGGGTACGTATCACCCTCACGGCGACTCGGCGATCTATGACGCGCTGGTTCGAATGGTGCAGGACTTCTCGATGCGCCATCCGCTCGTCAGCGGCCACGGGAACTTCGGAGGCACCGGCCCCGACGAGGGCGCGGCCGCCATGCGTTACACGGAATGTCGACTGGCCCCCCTGGCACTCGAACTACTCGATTCGATTGACGAAGAGACCGTCGATTTCGAAGCGAACTACGACAACTCGACCCAACAGCCGACGGTCTTGCCGGCTCGCTTTCCGAACCTTTTGGTGAACGGCTCGCAGGGCATTGCCGTCGGTATGGCCACGAAGATCCCGCCCCACAACCTGGGTGAAGTCATCGACGCCACGCTTCACCTGCTCGCGAACCCTGAAGCGAACCCTGATGACCTCATGGCCTTCGTGAAGGGACCGGACTTCCCGACCGGTGCCCAGATACTTGGGCGCCAGGGCATCCTCGACGCCTATCGCAGCGGTCGCGGATCGATCAAGATGCGCGCTGTCGCCGAGATCGAAGAGACCAGCCGGGACATTCGCATCGTCGTCACCGAGTTTCCCTATGAGGTATCGGTGGAGTCGATCGAAGAGAAGATCTACGACCTAGTGAAGAACGGCGACATCGATGGCATCTCGGCGGTGCAGAACGATTCGGCCGGTCGCAAAGCGCGTCTCGTCGTGAAGCTGAAGCGCGACGCCAACGCGAACGTCGTGCTCAACAAGCTCTATAAGAACACGTCGCTGCAGACGACCTTCGCGGTCAACTTACTGGCTTTGGTGGACGGCGTCCCGCGCACACTGAACTTGGCGCAGGCCCTGACGCATTACATCGCGCACCAGGTCGAGGTACTCACTCGACGTACGCAGTTCCGACTGCGAAAGGCCGAGGCCCGCGCGCACATCGTCGAGGGCCTCTTGAAGGCCATCGACATGCTGGATCTCGTCATAGCCGCGATTCGCGGGTCAGATGACCGCGGGGCTGCTCGTATCGCGTTGATGGCCGCCCCCTTCGAATTCTCAGAGGAACAGGCCAATCACATCCTGGACATGACCCTCGGACGTCTCACCCGGCTCGGTCGCACCGAGCTCGAAGACGAGATGGCGAAGTTGCGCGAGACCATTGCCGAACTTCAGTCCATTCTCGCGAGCGAAGTGAAGCTGCGCGGTGTGATCGCCTCGGAAATGACCGCCATCCGCGACAAGTACGCGAATGACCGCCTGACCCAAATCGTCAACGACCCAGGTGAGCTCGGCATGGAAGACCTAATCGACGACGAGGACATCGTCATCACGATGACCCGGGCCGGATACGTGAAATCCGTCGCCGCCGACGCGTTCCGCGTGCAGGGCCGCGGCGGTCGTGGCGTGCAAGGGGCGAAGTTGCGCGACGAGGATTTCGTGCAACAGATAGTGCACACGACGACCCACGCGTACCTCTTGTTGTTCTCGAACCGGGGACGAGTCTTTCGACTCCGCGGTCACGAGATTCCGATGAAGGAGCGCACCGCCAAGGGCACGGCCATCGTCAACCTCTTGAACCTGCAACCGAACGAGTCGATTCAGGCGATCGTGACGACGGACGACTTCCCCAAGGACAAATTCTTGGTGTTCGCGACCGCGAACGGAACCGTCAAGAAGACCGCATTCAGCGAGTACGACAAGTCGCGACGCGAAGGTTGGATCGCCATCAATCTGCGCGAGGGCGACGAGGTAGTGCGTGTCGTGGCGACAGGCGGTGACGAGGACCTCATGGTCGTGACCTATCGCGGCATGGCGATTCGATTCCAGGAGGCCGAAGTGCGCGAAGTGGGCCGCGACTCGATGGGTGTTCGCGGCATCAAACTGCGAGGCGACGACAAGGCGATTTCGCTCGACGTCGTACGCGAAGACGCCGACCTCTTCGTCGTGACGGACACCGGTTTCGGTAAGCGCGTCAAGGTCGAGCGATTCAATCGCCAGGGCCGTGGGGGACAGGGCGTGCGTGCGATCAAACTGACGGCGGCACGGGGATTCTTGGTCGCGGCTTTCATGACGCGCCTCGATGACGAAGTCATGTTGGCCTCAACCGGCGGCGTGCTCATTCGAACACCGGTACGCGAGGTCTCCTCGCAAGGGCGTGACGCCACCGGCGTGCGAGTGATGAACCTCGACGAGGGTCATTCCGTGGCCACGGCGGCGCTGGTGCCGACCGAAGACGAGGTTTAAGCCGCTCGACGGGCCCAGGCTCTGCGCAGCACTTCGAGGATCTCAACGGAGCCTTGCGCACCCGCCACCATGAACTTCGAGTCCACTAAGAAGCACGGGACTCCGGAGATTCCCAGTTCCCGGGCGGCGGCCTCGTCGGATCGCACCTCTTCGACGAACGCGTCGTCGTCCCACAAGTCGTCGACGCCGCTCACACCGACCTCGCGCGCCAAGGCACTCAGTTCATTGTGGTCACTCACCAACACGCCCTCAGAGAAATAGGCGCGAAACAGGCGTTCGCTCATTTCGTCACCCTGGCCCTGGTTGGAAGCGAGAGCGATGACCCGGTGTGCGTCGAAGGTGTTCGTGGGCTGTGCGGTGTCAAGTGACCAAGTCATCCCAACGGCTTCAGCGTTACTCTCTAGTCGCTCGTGCAGCGCGTGAACCTGCGCTACGGGAATGGCGTACTTGTTGGCGACGAGCTCGACAAGCGGTCGGTCGTAGGAGAGCTTCGCTCCCGGGTCGAGTTCGAACGCGCGGTGGCGAATCGTCACCTGCTCGCGATGATCGAATTGTTCGAGCGCCTCGTCGAGTTGACGCGTGCCGAGGTAACAAAAGGGGCACACAACGTCGCTCCAGAGATCGATGACGAAGCTTTCATCCATGACCAAATCGTCGCACAACGGGCGGAGTCATGCGCATCGCACGACACGTCGGTCGCTCGGACGGGGACATCTCGGTCTAAGGGTTTCCGAAGAGCCGTATCATTGATGGCATGACACCGCATTCGACAGTGATTTCGCCACGCGCCGTTGCGTCTGCGCGTCTCCTGCTTCTCACTGCAGCGGTTGAGTTGCTAGGGCACTAAATGCTCATAGTTCGAGATTTAGGTATAGAGATCGGTGCTCGGCGTATCCTCGAGCCCGTCTCCTTCACGGTCGGCAACGCTGAAAAAGTCGGCATCGTCGGGCGAAACGGCGCGGGCAAGTCGACATTGATGTCGATTCTGCTCGGCGAGCACCCCGAGCACTTGCGAATCGAAGGATCGGTCGTCCACCAAGGAACCATGAGTCACCTGCCACAAGAGCCGGTGCCCGGTGGCCTGGGTGTCGAACCGATCGGACTCTCGCACGTGCTGTCGGCGCGCGGGCTCGACCAGCTCGACGCCGACATGCAGCACGCCCGACACGAGCTGGCGGCCAACCCGACCGACGAGACGATCGAACGCTTCACGGCCCTCGAGGAGAAGTTCCGGGAACTCGGCGGCTACGAAGCCGAATCCGAAGTCTCACGACTGGCTGCCGGATTGGGGCTCAAGGAGGATCTCCTCTTGGAGGACCTCGATTCACTTTCTGGTGGTCAACGTCGCCGCGTCGATCTGATGCGCGTGCTCTACGAGGAGCCCACGACCATGGTCCTCGACGAACCGACGAACCACCTCGACAAGGCAGCGAAGCGATGGCTCTTCGAGGAACTTGACCGCTTTCGCGGTACGGTCCTGGTCATCAGTCACGACCTGCCCCTGTTGGACAAGTCCATCGACCGCGTGTTGGCGCTTCGCGAAGGGCAGTTGCGCGAGTACAAGGGCAATTACACGAAGTTCCTTCGACTCGAAGAAGAGCGGCGACTCAGCGAAGAAAAACTAGCTTCCCACCAGGATGAGCAGATCGACCGACTCTCGAAGTTGGCCGATTCGATGCGCGGACAGACCGAAAAGCGCGCCCGTCTCGCCAAGGTCCTCGACCGCAAGGTCGAGAAACTCCAGGACAATCGGGTGGAGGTGACGAAGAAGGAACGAAAGGTCACCTTCAAGTTGCCGATTCCTCCGCGCAGCGGCGACGTCCCGATGACGGTCGAACACGTGGCCGTGACCTACGGTTCGCTGAAAGTGTTGAAGGACGTGAACTTCATTACTCGCCGCGGCGACCGAATCGTCATCGTGGGTCGCAATGGCGCCGGCAAGTCTTCGATGCTTCGCTGTCTCGCGGGAACTCAGAAGGTCCAAAAAGGTCAGGTGAAGTTCGGCGCGAACGTGAAGGTCGGCTACTTCGCGCAGGAGAACGAACAACTCGACTTCGGCAAAACCGTCTTAGGCAACCTCGAGAACGCGACCGTCGTCACCGAGGTGCAACGTCGTTCACTGCTCGGCGCCTTTGGCCTCAAAGGCTCCGCCGCGCACCAGATGCCGGCGACGCTCTCTGGTGGTGAACGCGCCAAATTGGCGCTGGCGATACTGGCGTCGTCGGACGCGAATCTCTTGTTGTTGGACGAACCGACGAACAACCTGGACCCCGCGAGCGTGGTCGCGCTCGGCGACATGATGCAAAAGTGGAAGGGCACCATCGTCGCAGTGAGTCACGAACGAGGATTCGTCGAGACACTCGAACCGACGCACGCGGTGTTGCTGCCGGAGGAGTATTTCGACCTTTGGAACGACGATTACATGGACCTCATCGAACAACGCTGACACTGGCTAGCGGGGAGCCCGGCTGATCCCGCGTCGCCGTGACACGTCGGGCTGACTCAGTTGTCGGAATCGACGTGGGCGTGCGGCGACTTGCGACAGTCGCCGCCGTTGACGATGTGAGAGCAACTTGCGGACCTACTCCGGTTCACTCGGCTGCTACGGTGCGGCTAGGCGTGACGTCGAAACTCCCAGATCTCGCCGAAGCACTCGACGAGAGAACGTGAGCGACCATGTGTTTCTCGCCTGAAGGAGACCTGATCGGCGGACTTGTCGTGAGCGCCATCGGTGTGGACGCCTGTCTGCACTTGCGCGGTCGTGCGGAGTACCGCATGATCGCGCCGTTTCCGATCCTCTTGGGTCTGCATCAGCTCGATGAGACGTTCGTGTGGTGGCAACTCCAGGGCCACATAACGCACGATGCGGGCGTGGTCGCGATGTGGATCTATCTTCTCTTCGCCTTCGTCGTCTTGCCGACGCTCGTGCCACTGATGGTCTTGCTGCTAGAACCGCGAGGTCGTCGAAGAGTCATCGCGCCTTTCCTGGCATTGGGTGTCGTCACTTCCGCCGTCTTGCTCGAGGCCATGTTAAGCGGTCATCCCAGCGCCAAACTCGGCTCGTACCACGTGGCGTATTCCATCGGACTCCAACACGGTGTGGTGATCATCGGCGTCTACATCCTCGCGACGTGCGGATCGATGCTCGCCGCGGGACTGCGCAACGTCGTGTGGTTCGGAGCGCTGAACCTCATCGCGGTCATCGTGCTCGCGCGACTCTGTGCCAATGGCTTTGCGTCACTGTGGTGCTTCTACGCGGCGCTGGCGAGCGGTGCGATTGCGCTGCACCTGCGACTCGCCAAAGTCCACAAAGTACCGGTCGCGGCTTAGCCGCGAACTCGATTCTCGATTTGAACTCGAACTTCGGGCCACTCTGAAAGAAGGATCGAGTACATCGCCGAATTACGCGTAAGACCCTCTTCGCCGTCGACTTGGGCTGCCTGCCAATTGCGAAGCACACCCTCGAAGCGGCCACCGATGCGCTCGATGGCTCGTCGTGAGCGCTCGTTGCGCTCGTCGGTCTTGAGATCCACCCGGCGCACTCCCCAGACGTCGAAGGCGTGGGTGAGCATGAGCAACTTCGCTTCGGTGTTCGCCACCGTTCGCTGCGCCGTCGCGGTGAGGAACGTGCCGCCGATCTCGGCGGCGTCCGGGTAGTCGCGTTCGAAGTACCACCGCAGCGTCAGGAACCTCGTCATGCCGATGATCTCGGATGTGTCGGTTCGGCGCGTCGAGAACGGCACGGCGCTTCGCTGATCGCGATCGACAAGCAAGCGACGAACCACGTTCGCCATTTTGTCGGTATTGTCCGGCACGATCGACCACCCGTACGTCGAGCGGTCGCCCGAGGCGGCTCGCACTAGATCTGGTACGTCGTCCATGGAAAGCGGCGTCAGCGTGACGTAGCGACCGGTGAGAGTAACCGCGAGCGAACTCATCGTCCAACATTACGAGAGCGCAGGAATCTCTCTGAGACGCCTACTCTCTATGGACGAAGGGGAGGTCGCGTGTACGCCATCGAGTACATCATCGGAGTGTTCATCGTCCTCGTGACCATCGTAAGTGTTCTCTTCATCCTGGTCCTGCCTCGCCAGCCCCAAGGACTCGAGAAGCTCACGGTGATCGTGAACAAGAGCGTGCACTATACGTTCTTGTTCTTCTCACGCTTCGCCAGGTCATACGAAGCGAAGGACTCAATACTCGCGCCGACGGCCCCTGTGGCTCTCATCGCACAACTGTTGTTCTGGGCTGCGAGTCTGGTCGTCGGCTTCGCCTTGATGCTGATGCACACCACGCATTCGATCTGGCACGGACTCACCCAAGCGTTGACGGCACTCTTCACGGTCGGAGCGATACACAGCGGTGGGACGCCGAACATCGCTCTCGATATCACGGCCGGCGCAACCTGGGTCGTGATCGTCGCGCTCCAGATCGCATATCTGCCGTCGCTTTACAGCTCGTTCAGCCGTCGCGAGGCTCTGGTGACGATGCTCGAGAGCCGGGCCGGCATACCGGCCTGGGGACCGGAACTGCTGGCCCGCCATCAGTTGGTGGGGATCAACGACGCCTTGCCCCAGCTCTACGCGGACTGGGAGCTCTGGGCGGCCGAGGTGACCGAGAGTCACACGACGTATCCCGTGTTGCTCCTCTTTCGCTCACCCGAGCCGTGGTTCAACTGGATCATCGGGCTCTTGGCAGTTCTGGACGCCGGGGCGATGCAGTTGGCGCTCTGTCCGACGACCGCCCCGAGTCAAACTCGTCTGTGCCTGCGGATGGGATTTACCCTCTTCAATCGCATCGCGCGATCGCTGGGCTATCCGGTCGACGACGATCCCGATCCCGATGGGGAGATCACTTTGACGTACGAAGAGTTCGCCAGTGCCGTCGAGAAGTTGGTGCTGGTGGGATTCCCGACCGAGCGCAGCCCAGAAGACGCCTGGCCGCACTTTCGGGGATGGAGGATCAACTACGAGAGTTCGGCCTATCGCCTGGCCGACGCCTTTACCGCGCCCTTGGCGCCGTGGTCGGGCGTACGGCGCCACTTGCCCGCCGGCGTCGTGGAACCCAAGCGACCACCGCACCGCGCACCGGCCAAAGTCTCGAAATTCGTGGATGCCCGACCAGAGGTCGTGAATCCACCGCGCACACATCAGCCCCGAACGTGGATGCCTTCTCGTCATAAGTCCGAATGAACTGAACCCCATGCCTTGGCTCGTGGGCCAGTTGGGGGCAGAGCCCAGCGCGCGAGCTGCTTGCGCCGGTCTCGCCGACAGACCTTTCGGATGTGGTCAGTAGACGATCGGTCCACCGGGATGGATACCTCCCGATGACGAGGTAGATATGTGGATGTAGGCGGGATCGACCGCGATCACGGACCACGTGCCGGTGTAGGACGATCCATTGTCGCCGTTGACGTCGCCGGTGTAGTTGTAGATCGGCAACATCCACACCGAAGCGTCAGTCAATTGATACGTCTGGTACGAGACGGACTCGGCGTCGAGGGTGACGGCGACGATTGGAATCGTCGTGGTCGTCGTGTCACTGGTGTCGGACGTTGATGGCGAAGTCGACGATGAGGAGTTCGACGGCGATGGCGTCGACGTCGACGTCGACGACTGTATGCCGCTCGACTGACCCGAAGAGCCATTGGCTGCGAACTCCGACTGCTGTTGCGCTTCGAGTACTCCGACGCCAGCGACCGGGCTCTGAAGTGGGTAGTTGACCGCCGGCATCACGTTAAATGCCGGTCCGCTCGCGTACACGACATCGTTGTACTGATCGACGGTGAACTCAAAGTACTGGTCCGTCATCTGCCCGTCGACCGTGACGCTGTAGGACGCTTGCTCGTCGTTGGTCGTGACGGAAGCCTGACCAGGAGAACTCATGACGTTGTTCGAGGTCGAGAACTGGGGATCGGTGACCTGGAAGCCATAGCCCAATCGGTCGAGGTACTTCTGCACGTCGCTTTCGATTGTCGATTGGTTGGGCATGGCCACCGTTGCTCCGTCCGAGGTCGTCGTCGAGGTCGCCTGTGGAAGCGCGACGGAATATGTCCACTGAGGGACCGCGTCATAGGACTGGTATTGCACGTAGCTCCCTGAAGGATCGGTCACGGTGAAGTCATGACCGTCGTTTTGGGAGTCGACGGGCGTTCCTGACATCCCGAATACGGTGGCGATACGTGCGGCTTCGGCCGACGCACTTGTCGGGAGTTGTAATTCATAGGCCGCGCCACTACCGGCATTGGTGCTGAGGTCGGGTCCCGCGCTGAAGTCGTACTCCTCGAGGATGCGCATCGGCAGGGCAGTACTGAAGCCCGCCGACGCTTTTGGGGCCAAGGACCCGCGGTGCGGGGAAGCGGACGGGGACGCTGCGGCCAGTGAGAAGACCGCGAGTGACGGTGCAGCGCCCTCCAGTGCGGCGATGCCGCCGACGGTGAGGGCCGCGGCGAGTGCGACCGACCCGGCCATTCGGATTTGGAAGCTCCGCAATACGTGACGACGGGCGCGCGGCACTTGTGCCATGATGCGCGAGATCATCGCGTTCGTATCCGGATGTTGATAGCTGTTCGCTGCGACCGGGTCCGCCGCGCGCAAGCGATCTTCGAATTCGTTCATGTAAGCTCCTCCGCCTGCATAACTAGTTCATGTCGCGAGGTCCGTGAGAATTTCAGAGGACTTGAGCCGCCGCGAAATGTTCACGGAAACGGGCCTGCGCTCTGGAGAGGCGCACTGCCGCCGCGTTGGTGGTGATCGAGAGGCAGATGCCCAATGCGTGAGTGTCCAAACCGTCCCAGGCGTTCAACATCAGTACTTCACGGTCGTCGTCATTCAGTGCGGCGAGGGCGTCACGCACGCTGACGTCCGCGATCACGAGGTCTTCGGCTGAGGGGTCGTTGGGGGCACGCGGGAGCGTGGATTCGAAGTTGGTCCGTCGGTATTGGCTTCGCCGCGCGTTGCGGAGCACGTTGCGAGCGACGCCGATCATCCAGGGCAGTTCGGCTTCGTCAGGCACGCTGTCGAGTCGGCGCCACACGACGAGGAGTGTCTCTTCGACGAGGTCATCGAGGTCGGCCGGGGTCAGCGGATAGAGGCGTCGTCGGATGTAGTTGCCGATGGCCGAACTGTGGTCGTGGACGAGGCGGCGGAAACGATCATCCTGTGGCGAGCCCATAAACCGCTTCTGTCCGATCAAGACCGAAATTTACCGCGGCGACGAAGAACTTCGTGGCGACTTTGGATTTCACATGTTGGTCCGCACGAGCATGGCCTCTTGCTCGCGCGTCAGCCACCACGATGGAGGCTCACGGTCGTCCCACCACTCGATGACGTCCTCGACGCTTTCGCTCAAGTCTCGAAACGTGAGTCCGGCGGCGACGGCCTTGGCCGGGTCGACGGCAAGTGCGTTCTCGCTGGATGATCCGGACCACAGGGGAAATCTCGTGTCGAGATGATGGCTCTTGATGTGGCGCGGGGAGATTTCGTAGAGGTGGGTGTCGTTCGGCGAGACCTGGCGACTGATTTCCTCGATCACGTCATAGAAGCGTCCCGGGGGGTAGGGACCAGCGACGTGAAAGGCGCCCAAAGTCGAGTTGGTCGCGATTGCCACGACGAATTCGCCGAGGTCCCGGGCGTCGATGTACTGAAGAGCGTTGTCGCGGGGCCCGGGCACCGCGACGTTGCCTCCCCGGCGTAGACGCGTGACCCAGTAAGGGAACCGGAGCGTCGCGTCATGGCTCCCGATGACGAAGGTCGGGCGCACGATCGAGAGCCGGTCCGCGAAGTGTTGCTCGGCCGAGCGTTCACAGGCGGCCTTCAGTGGTCCGTACGTTTCGGCGCTCACTTCGGCGTCCGGTGCCAGGGTGGTGTCGTTCCAGAGCGTCGCCGACTCTTCGGTCGCTCCTTCTTCTGGCGGTTCCTCGTAGGCCGACACCGAGGAGATCTGAATGTGGTGGCCGCCGCGATCTCCGAGCGCATTGGCGAGGACGTCGACGTCAACCGGCCGAAAGGCGATCGCGTCCACTGTCACGTCGAACGTGAGATCGTCGAGCGCGGACATATCGCCATTGCGGTCACCTACCAATCGGGTGACCGATTCGGGCAAGTCGCTCGGCGTCTGGCCACGGTTGATCACGGTGACGTCGTGACCGGCGTTCAGGGCGGCCCAAGCAATCGCTCGCCCGACGAACGACGTTCCACCGACAATGAGAATTCGCATGCCTGTTCCTTCCTCGCGATACCCGTCATGCTACGAGGCAACTCAATAATCGCGCGGCATTTTTTGTCGTTGCGAAGGTTGGCGATGCGGCCGCGACAATTTCAACGATTAGTTGAGGTGGCGCTCGCTGGCCCAGTGCGACAGCTGGTAGCGACTCGAGAGCTGCAGTTTACGAAGTACTGATGAGACGTGGCTCTCGACGGTTTTGGTTGAGATGGTCAACTCCTTGGCGATGTCCTTGTAGGAGTAGCCGCGAGCGATGAGTCGCAGTACCTGGCGTTCTCGGGTGGTCAACTGATCGAGGTCCGGTTCGGTCACCACGACGGGCTGGTCGTTCGCACCGGTGCTGAAGGCGTCGAGGACGAATCCGGCCAAGCGCGGCGAGAACACGACGTCACCAGCTGCGATCCGGTAGATCGCGTCCACCAGGTCCGGACCGGAGATGTTCTTCGTGACGTAGCCACGGGCGCCGGCGCGGATGACGCTGATGACGTCGACCGAGGCGTCGGAGACCGAGAGGGCGAGAAATCTCGTCGTCGTGTTGTGCTCCACGACCGCGCGCAACACCGCCTGACCTCCTCCGTCGGGCATGTGCACGTCGAGTAGCACGACGTCGGGCGTGCGCTCGATGATCATTTCGATGGCGGCCTCGACTTCGTCGGCCTCGCCCACGATGTCCACCGAACTCGCGATCTCGGCACGGATCCCCGAGCGGACCAGCTCGTGGTCGTCGACGAGGAAGACTCGTGGTTTCGCAGAGTCGATCACGAAGCCCGCGGCATCACGAGTTGAACTTCAGTGCCTGAACCCACTTCGGTGTTGATGAACGCTTCGCCACCGAGTTGACTCATCCTTTGGCGAATCGACAAGGCAATACCTTGGCGGTCGGTGGGAACGGCGTCGAGATCGAAACCGACGCCGCGGTCGCGCACGAAGATCGAAATCGAGGCGGGCTCGACCTCGGTGAAGATTGAAACGCTTTCGGCTTGGGACCACTTCGCCGCGTTGATTGCGGCCTCGCGCGCGGCAGCGGTGAGTGTCGACACGCGATCATCAGGGACGCAGTCGCCGACGGTGACGAGTTCCACGCGCAGGCCGTAGTCGTTCTCGACGTCGTGTTCGATCGCCCCCACTAGTCCCACGAACGACGTGGGTGCGTTGGTGGGTGTCTCCGGGCTGAAGAGCCACTGTCGAAGTTCACGTTCTTGGTTTCGGGCCAGGCGCTTGACGTCGCTCTCGTTGGCCGCGGAACGCTCGATGAGCGTCAAGGTCTGGAGCACCGAGTCGTGGAGGTGCGCGGCCATGTTCGCGCGTTCTTCGATGCGTACGCGTTCGCGTCGTTCACTCGTGAGCTCTCGAACGTTCTGCAGCCACCATGGTGCGAAGAGTATGGCCACACCGAACACCAACACTGCCGTGCCAAAGAGTGCGGAGGCGGTAGATCCCCAGAAGCCGCCGATGCGGTTAAGTTCCTGGAGACCGAAGCACACCAGGGCGGCACCGATGAGGAGTCGCAGGACCACCACCTTTCGACTCTTTGAGAAGGCGCTTCCGATCACCGGAGCTGAGTTGAAGAATTCCGAAAGATGACTGCGTTCGTCGGTCGATGCACCTCGCCAGACCGCAAAGGCGGCGAAGGCGCTCAAGAGCAACGGCCAACCGAAGCCAACCGTCGTGTGCGAACCCGTGGTCAGCAGGGCGATGATCAGAACGATCGTGGCGATGAAGCCGATCAGCACGATCTGTGCCTCATGGCGATCCTGGAAGATCTGCTGAATGATCGAATGCTCCTCGCCCGAGCGCGTGAGTACCAGCCAGAACGTCATGTAGAGGAGGATGCCCAGTCCGAAGATCAACGCGAGCAACGCGAAGATTATTCGGATGTTTCGTTCCTTGATGCCGAGGCGCGTCGCAAACCCTCCGCACACGCCGCCGAGGATGCAGTTGTCACGACCACGTCGCAAAGGTCGAAGTGGTGTACCGACGACGGCGTGGCTCGAGGTGGTGACGGACATCCGGTACTCCCTTCGACGCAATCGAGACTTGATGGTCGCAATTAATTCTTGCACGGAGTTCTCTCGCTGTATCTAAGGGGAAACCCTGAACGATGATGCGCCCTGAGGGTTCATCCCCATAGTCCTTGATCAACGGGCCCCGTACATTTGAAACATGGACGAACAGCACCAACCGTCGGAACAGATCGAAGCGATGACGCCTCAGCCTGACGAGACGAAGTCGACTGGACTTCGTCGAAGTACGAAGCGTCGAATGATCGGTGGTGTGGCCGGTGGTATTGGTGAACGCTTTGACATCGACCCCAACATCGTTCGTGTTGTCTTCGTCGTCCTTACCGTCCTTTACGGTCTGGGCGCCGCGATCTATCTCGCCATGTGGGTATTGATTCCGCAGTCGGGCCGTCACGCCGACGACGCCGAGGAGTCCGGTGACGCGCCCCCCGCGTCCAACCTGCGGCTCCTGCGATACGTGCTTTTAGCCGGCATCGTCGTCGTGGCGGTCATCGTCCTCTCGACGATTGGGGGTAGACCGAGGGTCGGCAATGGCTTCGGGGTGCTTTGGCTGATCTTCCTCGCCGTTATGGCGGTGCTCTCGCTGCGCTCCACCGCGCGCCAGCACATGCTGCAGCGATTCATCGCACTGGTCTTTCTATCGTTCTTGACCATCGTCATTCTCCTGTCTGCGGCGTTTTTGGGATTCGTCGCGTCGACTGGAGTCCCGATGACCGGAGGCATCGGCGTGCGCGTGATCCAGCCCAGCGACGTGTCGCAGGTGCAGCGCACCTACCGCACGGAGTTCGGGAGCATGACCGTTGACCTACGTCAAGTTCACTTCAACTCCTCGCCGACCTCGGTCACGGCAACCGTATCTGCCGGACTCTTGACCGTGGACGTGCCGACGAACGCGATCGTCTATCTCAAGACACGCGTCGGCATTGGAACGGTCGAGTACTGGGGACCGTACGGCTTCTCGACACAGCCGTTCAGCGCCATACCTTCGTCCCTGACGTCGATCGTGAGTCAACAACGCGCCCCGCATCTGATCGTGAACGCTCAAGTCGGAGTGGGAAAGATACGAATGCGCCGTGGTTCGAGTTGTAACCGATCTCTCTATTCGTGCGCCCAGCCGTGATCTCGGCCACGCACTATTCCCGTGTCGCATTTGGAGCCGTCGATACACGCCTCTGATGTCCTGGGAAACGACAAGGATGTCCAGGTGAGACCTGATATGGCGACAACGATCGAAACGACCACGATTGGAGAAGCGTGGATCGCCGTCGCTCGCCTGATCATGGAGAGCGGTGTCGCGAGCACTTACGACGGGCTTGCTATCCGCGAAGTGCTCATGACCACGATCGTGGTGAGATCGCCTCAAACGACCGATGGCATCGTCGAGCGGTACGCCGATTCGGAGCGTCTGGCCTGGATGCGCGCGAACTTCAACGACTTCAGCGAAGTGAGTGAACTTGGTGACGCCGACAGCTACGCCACTCGGCTCCACAACTACGCCGGCTCCGGTCTCGACCAGCTGCGCTGGGTGAGCGATCGACTGCGACGTGACCCGCTCAGTCGGTCGGCCGCGGTCACTACTTTTCAGCCGTTGAGCGATACCTCGTACATCCCATGCGTCAGCTTGTTGGACTTCTACCTCGCCGACGACTCGTTGCACCTCGTGGTCTACGCGCACAGCATTGACTTCGGAGCCAAGGGCTACGCCAACCTGTTGGAACTCGCGGCGATCCAACACCAGGTGGCTGGCGAACTCGATTGGCCAGTTGGTTCACTGACGATCATCGTGAAGTCGTCCCACGTCTATGACGGCGACGTCGCGTTCATGGATTCGGTACTCGCGAGCTCCTCGAGTTAAGACCGCATGCGACGGTCTAGGTCGCCTCGCGCGCCAACTTCAAGGCGTTTGACCACCACACCAGTTCATTGATCATCATCACGAGTCGGTCGTCAAGGGATTCGAAAAGGGCCGGCGTGAACTCCTCGGCGGTCATCGCCGCCATCATGACGCCGCCGAGAATGTGGACGGCGTGGCGCAGTGGCGCGATTTCGAACTCGACAGACACCAACCGGAGTTGTTCGACGGCCCTGGACCCACCGACGTTGCCGTAGCCGACGAACGTCATGGGCTTCTTGTTGAACTCGGGAAAGACGTAGTCCATGGCGTTCTTCAGTGAGGCCGGATAGCCGTGGTTGTACTCGCTGGTGAGGGCGATGAAGCCGTCGGCCGAGTCGATTTGACGTCCGAGCGCGGCGACCGCCTCGTTGGGGTAGTCGCGCTGGGTCCTCACCGGTGACATCGGACTGTTAAAGAGCGGCAGAGGGTGATCGCGCAAGTCGAGGACGTCGAGTTCGAAATCATCGCGTCCCGACAGGCGATCGACCAACCACGCGAGTGGTTTGTCGGCGAAGCGGTTCGGTCGCGTTGATCCGATGATGATCTGAAGGCGGAGTGCCACCACTCAGAACCCGGGAAAGACACGACGGAGTTCGTCTAGGTGGGTGGGATCGATGCCGTCGGGCGTGTGTTTTTCGTCGAGGCGACCGTACATGAGCCTGATGAAGGCCTCGGCCGGCAGTTCCAGGTCAACGACGTCCATGTCTTCGACTTCGTTGAGGGTCACAGCGTCACCGCTCTGTCGCAACTCAAGGTTGTGCAATGGTTCGGTCGTTCGAATGTGCAGCGTGTGCACGTGTTCGGTCGGCTTGGCCGCGAAGCGCATGAGGAGTTGGAGATTGTCGAAGAGGAAGGGGACGGCCTCGGGTTGCAACGTCGCGCGGGGATCGAACGCCTCTTCGATGTCCCAGGTATGCAACACGTGTTCTCCCAGTCGGAGGCCCACGGCTTGATCGAAGTCGGGGCGCCACGGCCCCGGGTTCCGGTGGAAGCGCCGCCTTTCGTCGGGCGTCAACTCAAGCATCCGAGTGAGGAGGGCCTGGTCGGCGTCGAGGGAATCGGTGACTTGGGCGTGTGGTGTCTTTGCGTTCCACACGTCCCACACGGATTGATTGAACTCAGACGGCGTCTCGCGTCCGTTGAGCGAGTCGTCGATATTACGCTTCGAGATGACCGCCGCAGAGCCGATATGGCTCATGACCTGGGCCACCGTCCACTCCGTGGGATGGGCCGAGGCGACGTACTGTCCTTCGCTCATCGGCTCCATGATCGATCGCAAGTGATTGATGGAGAGTTCTAAGGCGTCGAGGGCGCTAGGCATGGGGTTCTACTTTCGAAGTCAGGATGACCAGGGAGGACTACTCTTCCACCACGACTGTACGGTCAAGGTCGCGCACGTCGTTCACCCCGGTAAGTCCCAGGGTCACCATCATCTCGGACTGAATTATCCGCAAGATGTGATCCACACCTCGCTCGCCGCGAGCCGCCACGGCGTAGGCCCACGGTCGACCGATCATGCAGGCCCGAGCTCCCAGGGACATCGCCTTCACGACGTCGAGGCCGCTGCGAATGCCCCCGTCCATCAAGACCTCACACTTGCCACTGACGGCGTCCGCGATCATCGGCAGCGAGCGAATGCTCGAGGGTACGTCGTCGAGTTGGCGGCCCCCGTGGTTCGAGACGATTACGGCGTCGGCCCCACGGTCAACGGCCTGACGGGCGTCGTCGGGATCGAGGATGCCTTTCAGCGCGATCTTGCCGCGCCAATGTTGGCGCAACCACGCGAGGTCATCCCAGGTCACGCTGGGATCGAACTGACCCGCGACCCAGGCTTGGAAGTCGCCGGGCACGTTCGCGTCGGGTAACGCCTTCTCCAGATTGCCGAAGGTGAGGGGTCGGCCCCCGAGGGCGACGTCGCGCACCCATCTGGTGTGGGTGAAGAGGTCGGCGCCGCGTCGAAGGCGCCGGGCGCGCGGAATCTTCCCGCTGATACCGTTTCGCGCATCGCGGTAACGCTGACCGACGACCGGCAGGTCAACGGTGAGGATCAACGTCGTGCTGCCGACTGCCTGGGCCCGGGCCATCAGGTCTTCGGCGTAACTCCGGTCTTTCATCACGTAGAGCTGGAACCACATCGGACGTGTGATCGACGCGGCGACCTCTTCGAGGCCGCAGATCGACAACGTCGACTCACAGAAAGGAATACCGGCGCGTTCGGCCGCCTTCGCCGCCTGCACCTCGGCGCGACGGGCGAACATTCCGCCGAAGCCAACCGGCGCGAGTATGACGGGCAATGCGATCTCCTCGCCTAAGACGGTCGTGGCGAGTGAACGCGTCGATACGTCACGCAGTA
>Ga0307374_10001678_pt1 | contig 40526 bp, 35 predicted proteins | sample OX3MG_FD_202532 | JGI IMG/M metagenome (GOLD analysis project Ga0307374, IMG submission 202532) | Soil microbial communities from Risofladan, Vaasa, Finland - OX-3 | ecosystem: Environmental > Terrestrial > Soil > Coastal area > Acid sulfate soil | place: Finland: Risofladan, Vaasa | collected... | reverse complement strand
GCGACAACGACTACCTCGGCGACCACCCCGGCGCCTACGGGGCGACCGTCGGCTACGACCGGGCCTCGGGGCTCGGCTCGCCGGTCGGGGCCGACCTCGTGAGCGCCCTCTGCCGCTGAGCCTCACGCGGGGAGGAGGATGCCGAGCACCTCGTCGAGGTCGCCGAGGTCGGCGAGCGCGTGGTCGGCACCGAGGGGGGCGAGCTCGTCGAGGGGGTAGCGGCCGGTCCCGACGAGGAGGCAGTGGGCACCGCCTGCCCGCGCGCACTCGAGGTCGCGGGGGCTGTCACCGACGATCCAGGTCTCCTCGGGCGTGAAGCGGCGCCCCCGCTCGCGCTGGCGGCCGAGCGCGACGGGGACGAGCAGGCAACGATCCTCCTCGTCGCTCCCGAAGGCGCCGCCCTCGAGGTCGAGATGGCGGTCGAGGCCGAAGGCGGCGAGCTTCACGAGGGCGTTCGCCGCGAGGTTCCCGGTGAGCACCGACTGGTGCACCTCCGGCACGGCGGCGAGGGCGGCGACCACCGCCTCCGCCCCGTGGCAGGCGGCGCCGAGCGTGGCGATCTCCTCGGCCGCGGCGGCGAGCTCGCGCTCCAGGTGCTCGAGGACGAGGGGGAGGAGCGTCATGTCGTCCTCGGCCATCGCGACGAGGAACTCGCGGGCGATCTGCGGGTCGGTCTTCCCCGACATCGCGACGCGCGCCTGCGGGCGGCGGCCGAGGACCCGCTCGAGGGCGACCTCGAAGACGCGCCCGCCGACGTCGCCGGCGCGCACCAGGGTGCCGTCGATGTCCCAGAGGATGAGCCGGCGGGCCACCCGGGCACGGTAGCGGGGGCGTCACCCCGTCGTATTTCGTCACGCTGTCGTCACGACAGGCCGCGCAGACCACTACGGTGGAAGGGGACGGGTGCCTCGCCGTGGTGCCCGGGTTCCGGGGCAACGCGAGGAGGAACGGTGGGGACGATCGAGGAAGAGCAGCTCACGACGGCGCTCGATGACCTGACCAAGAAGTTCGCCGGCAACGTGACCTCGGTCAGCCGCATCATCAACCCGCTGCTCAACGTGTGGTCCGAGGCGCACGCCATCGACCCCGAGATCGCGGAGCCCCTCGAGGGGCTGCTCACCGCCCTCGCCCACCGGGTGCTCACCACCGACAGCGAGCTCGCGACGGCGGTCGACGAGGTGCGGCTGCGTCTCGCCCGCCACCAGTCGCTCGCCGCGGACATCTCGGCGGTCTGAGCTCACGGCCCGGGGACGAGCTCCTCGGGCTCGAGGCCGGCGCTCTCGGGGAGCGCGAAGAACAGCACCCCCGACGTCGCGGCGACCGCGGCGACCACCACGGCACCGGTGACGAAGGCGCGACCCGCGTCGGCGACGGCGCCGAAGAGCAGCAGGCCCGCCACTGCGCCGAGCACGCTCGCCGCCACCAGCCAGCCGGCCACCGAGGCGCGCACCGCCGTCGGGAAGACCTCGTTGCCGAGCGCCCCGACCGCGGGGGCGAGCACCGAGGCGGCGCCGATGCCGAGGACGTAGCCGAGGCCGAGGCCGAGCTCGCTCCCCGAATAGGTGGCGACCGCGCAGCCGGCCATCGCGACGAGCGCCCCGGCGCCCGTCGGTCGGCGCCCGATGCGGTCGGCGAGGTGCTGGCCGAGGAGCAGGCCGCAGAGGCCGGCGACCCCCGCGCCGAGCACGAAGGCGGCGATCTCGCCGCTCGGCAGGCCGAGGATGTTCTCCCCGTAGAGGTAGACGAAACTGTTCACCGGCCCGGCCATGAAGGCGATGGAGAAGGCGAGCACGAGCACGACGAGCAGCCGGCGGCGGTAGGCGGGGCCGAGGGTCGCGACGAGATGGCGGCTGAGCCGCGGCGCGACGAGCGCGAAGCGGTCGGGCTCGCTCACCGCGCGGCGCAGCGGCCACAGGAGGACGAGCGGCACCAGCGCGAGCGCGAAGAGCGCGCGGAAGCCCGCACCGCCGCCGAGGAGGGTGTGCGCGAGCGCCGAGACGCCGGCGCCGAGGCCGTAGCCGCCGCTCACGAGCGCAATCGCGAGGGCGCGGTCCGAAGCCGCGGTCTGCTCCGCGGCCATCACCTGCGCGAGCGCGCTCGCGCTCGAGAGCAGCGGGCGGCCGAGGGCGTAGATCGCGACGAAGGACCAGTAGCTCGGCGAGAGCGCGACCGCCGCGGTGCAGGCGAGGCCAGCGGCGGCGCTCCCGAGCAGGCAGCGGCGGCGTCCGTAGCGGTCGGCGGCGGCCGTCGAGGCGAGGGCGCCGAGCGAGGCGAGGCGCAGGATGGCGAGTCCGATCCCGAGCTCGGTGCCGGAGAGGCCGGCCTCCTCGGCGATCGTCGTGCCGCCGGTCGGGTGGCCGAAGGCGCGCGCCACCTCACCGAGGGACGCGACCGCGCCGAACTGCGCGAAGCCGACGGTGAGCGAGACGAGGGCGAGCGAGAGCACCGCCCCCGAGCGCGCGGCGTGCAGGCGCAGCGTCCGCGGTACCTCCGCGGCCGGCGGCACCGCGGTCACGCCTCGGGGCGGGCGCGGCGCGCGCCCACCTACTTGACGGTCGATCCGAGCGTCACCGTCACCGTGTGCCGCCCGCTGCGGTCGACGTAGCCGATGCCGACAGCCATGCCCGGACGGTAGGCGAGGAGGAGCTGCTGGAGGGCATCGGGGCTGGTGACCGGGCGGCCGCCGAGCGCGGTGATCACGTCGCCTTCCTCGAGCCCGCCCTTCGCGGCCGGCCCGTCGGTGACGACCCCTTCGATCGGCGCCCCTGGCACCTTCGGCGCGCTCGCGAGCAGCGTGCCGGAGGGCGGGAACTCGACGCCGAGGAACGACGAGGTCCCGAGGACGATGCCGTCCCCCGCCCTCCCCCGCGTGATCAGCCGGGCGATGGCGCGCGCCTCGTTAATCGGGATCGCGAAGCCGATCACCGCGTCGCCGCCGTCGGCCGTCGCCATCGCGGTGTCCATCCCGACGACGCGGCCCCGCAGGTCGACGAGCGGGCCACCGGAGTCGCCCTCTTGGATGTCGACGGTGGTCTCGAGGAGGCCGGTGAGCTTCTCCGGCTTGCTCGACAGGTCGTCGGAAGCGGAGATGCTGCGGCCCTTGGCCGTCACCACGCCCGTCGCCGGTGTCGGCACCCCGCCGCGGCCGAGGACGTTCCCGAGCGCGACCACCGCCGTCCCAACCCGCAGCCCGGAGGAGTCGCCGAGGTGTGCGGGGGCGAGCGGACGGTGGAGGCCGTCGATCTGCACGAGGGCGATGTCCTTCGCCGGGTCGACCCCGATCACGTGCGCCGGGTAGCTCGCCGAGCCGCCGGTCGTGACGGTCAGCGAGGCGGCGTCGAGGACGACGTGGTTGTTGGTGAGGACGAGACCGTCGCCGTCGAGCACGATCCCGGTGCCGGCCGCCGCACCGCCCTCGGAGAGGGCGCTGCGGATGTCGACCACCGAGGGCTCCACCGCGGCGACGGTGGCGGCAAGGGTGCGAAGGCTCGGGCGCGCCGCGGTGCGCGGGCGCGTCGGGTGTGCGGCCGCCTGCGGACGGATGACGGAGGCCCCGAGTGCGGCACCGATCCCCCCCGCGAGGAGGGCGACCGCGAGCAGCACGGCGAGGAACCTGCGGCGCGGCGCCGCCGACGGGGCGAGCGCCTCGCCGTCGAACAGCCGCGGGGGCGGCGGGGGCGGCCCGGGGCGCTCTCCCTGTCGCTCCGCCTCGTCGTCCATATGGCTCCCTCCGGCCGGCAGCCCGGCCTGGTGCCCGACCGCGCCGAACAGGCGCGGCGAGTGTGTCACGGCGCCAACGCGGGCGCCGGTCGGTCCTTACCCGATGAGCCGCTCCTAGGACCGGGTGCGGACGATCGCGCCCCGCCTAGGGGTCAGGCCAGCGCCACGAGGTCGGCGAGCTCGTCGCTCCACAGGTCCTCGACACCGTCGGGCATGAGGAGCACGCGTTCGGGCGCGAGCGCCGCCACCGCGCCGGGGTCGTGGGTGACGAGGATGATCGCCCCCTTGTAGCTGTGCAGCGCGCGCAGCACCTCGGCGCGGCTCGCCGGGTCGAGGTTGTTCGTCGGCTCGTCGAGCAGCAGCAGGTTCGCGGAGGAGACCACGAGCGTGGCAAGGGCGAGACGGGTCTTCTCCCCGCCGGAGAGCGTCCCCGCGGTCTGGCCCACCCGGTCGCCACCGAAGAGGAAGGCGCCGAGGATCCGCCGCAGCTCGACGTCGGTCGTCGCAGCGGGGGCGGCGCGCCGCAGGTTGTCGAAGACCGAGGCGTAGGGGTCGAGGGACTCGTGCTCCTGCGCGTAGTAGCCGATCCGCAAGCCGTGGCCGTGGGTGATCTCCCCGCTGTCCGGCTCGTCGACCCCGGCGAGCAGCCGCAGCAGCGTCGTCTTGCCGGCGCCGTTCAGGCCGAGGATGACCACCCGGCTGCCGCGGTCGATGGCGAGGCCCACCTCGCTGAAGACCTCGAGGGATCCGTAGTACTTGGAGAGGCCCTCGGCCTCGAGGGGGACCCGCCCGCACGGAGCGGGGTCGGGGAAGGTGAGGCGCGCCACCTGATCGCGCACCGTCTCGGGGGCGAGGCCAGCCGCGAGGCGCTCGGCGCGCCGGTCGAACTGGTGGGCGGCGCGAGCCTTGGTGGCGGTCGCCCGCATCTTGTCGGCCTGCGAGCGCAACGCCCCGATCTTGCGCTCGGCGTTGGAGCGCTCACGGGTGCGGCGGCGCTCGTCGGCGGCCCGCCCGTCGAGGTAGGCGCGCCAGCCGACGTTGTAGAGGTCGACCTCCTGGCGGTTGGCGTCGAAGTGGAAGACCCGGTTCACGGTCGCCTCGAGGAGCTCCACGTCGTGGGTGACGAGGATGAGGCCGCCGTCGTAGCTCTTCAGGTAGCCCCGCAACCAGGCGATCGAGTCCGCGTCGAGGTGGTTCGTCGGCTCGTCGAGGAGCAGGGTCGCGGCGCCGGAGAACAGCACGCGGGCGAGCTCGATGCGGCGGCGCTGGCCGCCCGAGAGCGTCTCGAGGGGTTGCGCGAGGACCCGTTCAGGGAGGCCGAGGCTCGACACGATCGCCGCCGCCTCGGACTCCGCGCCCCACCCGCCGAGACTCTCGAAGCGCTGCTCGAGGCGGCCGTAGCGGGCGATCGCCTGCTCGCGCGCCTCGTCATCGGCGGTCCCCATCTTCGCCGCCATGTCGGCGAGGTCGCGCGCGACGACGTCAAGGCCGCGGGCCGACAGGACGCGGCCCCGGGCGATGACGCCGAGGTCACCGGTGCGGGGGTCCTGGGGGAGGTAGGCGATGGGGGCGTTGTGCTGCACGCTCCCGCCCTGCGCGAGCGCCTCCCCGGCGAGCACCTTCAACAGGGTGGTCTTCCCGGCGCCGTTGCGCCCCACGAGGCCGATCCGGTCCCCGCTCCCGACCTCGAAAGTCGCTGGACGCAGCAACGTCCTCCCGCCGACGGCGAGTTCAAGCGCGTTGGCGCGCAGCACGTTGGGGCTCCCTTCAGCGGTCGGTGACCCCCCCATTCTTCAGGAAATCGCGCCGCCACCGGTGCAGGACCTCCCCGGGTAGCCTCCACACGGTGCGCGGACCGCTCGGGCTCGTCGGAAGCGGCGAGTTCCTGCAGGTCATGACCGAGGTCGACCGCCACCTCCTCGAGGGGCGCCCGCGCCGCGCCGTCTTCCTCCCCACCGCCGCCGGCCAAGAGGGCGACGAGCGCGTCGACTACTGGCTCGATCTCGGGCGCAGGCACTACGAGCGACTCGGCGTCGAGGCCGTGCCGCTGCGCGTCCTTGACCGGAGCGACGCCGAGCGCGAGGAGCTCGCCGCCGAGATCGCCGGCGCGGGCCTCGTCTACCTCTCGGGCGGGAGCCCCGCCTACCTCGCCGACACCCTCCGCGACACCGCCGTCTGGCGGGCGATCCTCGACGCCCACGAGGCGGGTGCGGCGCTGGCCGGCTGCTCGGCCGGCGCGTGCGCGCTCACCCGCGTCGCCGGGGGCTTCCGAGAGCGCTCCACGGCGGCGCGTCCCGGCCTCGCCGTCGTCGCGCACCTCGCGGTGATCCCGCACTTCGACCGCTTCGACGGCCGCGACCCGGGCCTCGCCGCGCAGTTCGCCGGGCGGGTCCCGCCCGGGGTCGGCATCGTCGGTGTCGACGAGGAGACGGCGCTCGTCGGCGGGCCGGAGCACTACACGGTAATGGGGCGCCGCTCGGCCTGGTGGCTCCGGAGGGACGGCAGCCGCAGCGAGTGGAAGAGCGGGAGCAGCGTGTTCCTCCCCGTCGGCTGCGAGCCGGTGATCGAGGCCTGAGTGGCTGAACGATCCGGCGAGCTGCGGGTCGAGCAGGTCGCGCCGGCGCGCGCCTTCGCGCTGCGCCGTGCCGTGCTCCGCCCCTGGTTGCGCCTCGACGAGCTCGCGGCGGACGACGAGGGCGCGCCGACCTTCGCCGCGCTCGCCGGCCCCGACGAAGAGGTCGTCGGCTGCGCCACCCTCTTCGAGGAGGCCGCTCCCGAGAGCGTCCCCGAAGCCGCGCGCCGCCTCCCCGGCTTCCGCCTGCGCAGCATGGCGACCGCCCCCGAGCACCGCGGCACCGGGGTCGGCACCGCCGTGCTCACGGCGGTGCTCGCCGAGGTCGCCCGCCGCGGTGGCGGGGTGCTGTGGTGCCACGCGCGCGCCGGCGCCGTCGACTTCTATTCGACGATGGGCCTCGCGCGCGCCGGCGCGGAGTTCGAGATCGAGCGCATCGGCGTGCACGTCGTGATGTGGTGCGTGGTCGAGGCGGCGACCGGGTAGACCAGGCGCATCGCCGCCGGCGCCCGGCGGCGCGCGCCTTTCGAGCAGAGGAGTGGACGATGGCGGCACTGCGAAACGGGCGCCTGCCGCTCGCCACCGCCCTCGTGGGGCTGCTCGGCGGGCTGACGGCCGCCGGCGGCGCGGCCGCCACCGCGAGCAGCGCCCCGCAGCGCTCGACCCCGCGCGCCGGGGTGCCCGCCTCACCCCGCCTCGGTGACCTCCTCACCTACGACTACGACATCGCCCGCTCCGGGGACGACCCCGCCGACCCCGCGATCGCCGGCCTCTCGGCAGCGGCGCGCTGGGACCGCCACCTCGACGGCGGCGTCTACGCCGAGCCGCTCCTCGACGCCGGCAGCGCCTACGTGGCCACCGAGAACGACACCCTCTACGCCCTGAACGCCCGCTCGGGCGCGCTCCGCTGGTCGCTGCACCTCGGCACCGCCGTGAGCGGCAGCGTGCTGCACAGCACTCCCACCGCGGGCTGCGGAGACATCGCCCCCCTCGGCATCACCGGGACCCCGGCCATCGACCCGGCGAACAACGAGCTCTTCGTCGTCGGCGAGGTCGAGCTCGGCGGCCACGCCAACTGGCGGTACATCCGCCACGAGCTCTTCGCCGTCTCCCTCACGAGCCACCGGGTGCTCTGGAAGCGGCGCGTCGACCCGCCGGGGGGCAACAACCCGAACCGCTACTACATCGGCGCCGAGCAGCAGCGCAGCGCCCTCACCGTGGCAAACGGCCACCTCTACGTCGAGCTCGGCGGCCTCTACGGCGACTGCGGCCAGTACCACGGCTTCGTCGTCGCGCTCCCCGAGAGCGGGAGCGGGGCGCTCCAGAGCTACCAGGTCGCGAGCGCCCGCGAGGGAGCGATCTGGGCGACGAGCGGCGCGACGGTCGCCCCGGGCGGTGACCTCTACGTGGCGACGGGGAACGGCGCCTCCTCGAGCGCCACGGACTTCGACGAGGGCAACTCGGTGATCGCCCTCAGCCCCTCGCTGTCGCGCCTCGGGGTGTGGGCGCCCGCGAACTGGGTGCAGCTGAACGACGACGACTGGGACCTCGGCTCGGGTGGGCCGGTACAGATCCCCGGCACCTCGCGGCTGTTCGTGGCCGGCAAGCCCGCCAGCAACGGGAGCGTCGGCTACCTCCTCGACGAGCAGCACCTCGGCGGGGTCGGCGGCCCGGCCTTCACCGGTGCGCTGTGCGCGAGCGGCGGCGTCTACGGCGCCCCCGCCGTCGATCCCACCGCGGCCGGGGTGCTCGTCTTCGCGCCCTGCGGCAGCGGCACCACGGCGGTGCGCGTCGCCGGCGCGAGCTTCCACCTCGCCTGGCGGCAGTCCTCCGGCGCCGCCAACGGCCCGCCGATCCTCGCCGGCGGCCTCGTCTTCGCCCTCGACTGGAACGGCGGGGCGCTCTACGCGATGAGCCCGACGAGCGGGAGGGTCGTGCTCAGCCGGCCGACCGACGCCCTCGAGCACTTCGCCACGCCGGCGGTCGGCGACTCGATGCTGCTCGTGCCGACGCAGTCGGGCGTGGAGGGCTTCCGCGCCCTCGGCTGAGCGGGCTCAGACGCCGAGGCGCTCCCGCCAGCCGGTCGCCGCGCTCTCGCCCGGCGAGCCGCGCAGCGATCCGAGGGGGGCCGACTCGGCGAGGAGGCGCTGGCGCCAGTAGTCGTGGGTCACGCCGTCGACGAGCTCCCGACGGTGCGCGATGAGCTCGGCGGGGGCGTCGGAGAGGAAGCCGAGGAGCTCGAGGCCGACCTCGACGTCGGCGAGGATCGGCGCCCGCCCGTAGCTCGCGGCGCGGCGCAGGCCGAGGACGACGCCCGCGGTAAGGGCGTCCTCGGCGTGCTCGCCGCTCGTGAGGACGAGGCGCCCGCGCAGGCGCTCCGCGAGGCCGAGGGCGTAGCCCTGGTCCGGCCCGGGGGTACCGAGGCCCTTGCCGCCGGCCGTCGCCTTCACGAGCTCACCGGGGCGGTGCGGCCGCCAGGGGCGCGGCGTGTCCACGCGGTAGGCCGGGCGGACCTCGTCGGGAGCGGCGATCGGCGCGAACTTCGGCTGGGTCATCGAGCGCCGAGGGTATCCGACGCGCCGCCGCGCACGCCGCCGGCGCGCAGCAGGCCGAAGACGATCGAGTCGACGAGCGCCTGCCAGGAGGCCTCGATGACGTTCTCCGAGACGCCGATCGTCGAGAAGCTGCCCTCCTCGTCGGCGGTGTCGAGCAGGACGCGCGTCACCGCCCCGGTGCCCTTCCCGGTGTCGAGGACGCGCACCCGGTAGTCGGTGAGATGCAGCGCGGCGAGCTCGGGAAAGTAGCGGCCGATCGCCTTGCGCAGCGCCGAGTCGAGGGCGTTCACCGGGCCGTTGCCCTCCGCGGTCTCGACGACGCGGTCGCCGCCGACGTGCACCTTCACGGTCGCCTCGGTGGTGAGCTCGCCCTCCTCGCCCCAGCCGTGCACGAGGCGCTCAGGGTCCGGGACCGGGTGGTCGAGCTGGCGCCAGTCGGTGACCACCCGGAAGGACTCGACGGTGAAGAAGCTGGCGAGCTCCTCCGGCCCTCCCCCCGACGCGGCGCGCATCAGCAGCTCGAGCGAGCCGTCGGCGACCTCGAAGTGGTAGCCGGCGTGCTCGAGGCGCTTCAGCGCGTCGAGGACGCGGCCAGTCGCCTCGGCGTCGAGGTCGATGCCGAGCTCGGCGGCCTTCATCGCGAGCGTCGAGCGGCCGGCGAGCTCGGAGACGACGACGCGCGTGCCGTTGCCGACCGAGTCCGGCGGGACGTGCTCGTAGGCGTCGGCGCGGCGCACGATCGCGCTCGTGTGCAGCCCCGCCTTGTGCGCGAAGGCGGCAGTGCCGACGTAGGGCTTCTGCGGGTCGAGGGTGAGGTTGACGATCTCCGCGATGTGGCGGGCGGTCGGCGTGACGAGAGGGAGCTTCTCCGCGGGGACCGTGCTGATGCCCATCTTCAAGGTGAGGTCGGGGATCGCGACGCAGAGGTCGGCGTTGCCCGCCCGCTCCCCGTAGCCGTTCACGCAGCCCTGCACCTGGGTCGCGCCGACACGCACCGCGGCGAGGCTGTTGGCGACGGCGCAGCCCGAGTCGTTGTGGAAGTGCACCCCGATCACCGCCCGCGTCGCGGCGCGCACCGTGGCCACGATCTCCTCGACCTCGTGCGGCAGCGCGCCGCCGTTGGTGTCGCAGAGCACGAGCGCCGAGGCGCCCGCCTCCTCGGCGGCGGCGAGGACCTCGAGGGAGAAGGCGGGGTCGCGGCGGAAGCCATCGAAGAAGTGCTCGGCGTCCAAGAAGACCTGCCGACCCTCGCCGACGAGGAGGGCGACCGAGTCGCGGACCATCGCCACGCCCTCGGCGAGGGTCGTCCGCAGCGCCTCGGTGACGTGCAGGTCGGAGGCCTTGGCGACGATGCAGACCGTGTCGGTCGCGGCCCGCAGCAGCTGGCCGAGGGTCTCGTCCCCGGCGGCGGCGGCCCCAGCGCGGCGCGTCGAACCGAAGGCCGCGAGGACGGCGTGCTCGAGCTTCAGCTCGTCGCGGGCGCGGGCGAAGAACTCGCCGTCCTTCGGGTTGGCACCCGGCCAGCCCCCCTCGATGTAGGCCACGCCGAGGTGGTCGATCTGCTGCGCGACGCGCAGCTTGTCCTCGACGGTGAGCGAGATGCCCTCCTGCTGGGAGCCGTCGCGCAGCGTCGTGTCGTAGATCTCGACGCTCGCCGGCAGCGCGGGGCGCGCGAGCACGCCCCCGCCGGCAGGGACCTCAGTCGACAAGTTCGACCCAGTCCTTGTAGCGGTCGACCCCGCCGCGGACGGCCGAGAAGTAGGTCTCCTGGATGGCGCGCGTCACCGGCCCCGGCTCCCCGGCGCCGACGGTGCGGTCGTCGACCGAGGCGATGGGGACGATCTCGGCCGCGGTCCCGGTGAGGAAGGCCTCGTCGGCGAGGTAGAGGTCGGGGCGGCGGAGGAGCTCGTGGTGGACCTCGTAGCCGAGGTCGCGGGCGATCACCTGCGCGCTGTCGGCGGTGATCCCCTCGAGGGCGGCGACCGCCGAGGTCGACGGCGAGTAGAGCACCCCGTCGCGCACGATGAAGAGGTTCTCGCCGGTGCCCTCGGAGAGGTAGCCGTCGGTCGTCAGCAGCAGCGCCTCGTCGTACCCGGCGCGCACCGCCTCCACCTTGGCGAGCGAGGAGTTGATGTACATCCCGGTCGCCTTGGCGGCTGTCGGCATCGCGCGCGGGTCATGGCGGGCCCAGGAGCTGACCTTCAAGCGGATGCCCTTCGCGATCCCCTCCTCGCCGAGGTAGGCGCTCCAGGGCCAGACCGCGACGGAGACCTTGACCTCGGAGAAGAGCGGGTTGAGGCCCATCTCGCCGTAGCCGAGGTAGACGAGGGGGCGGATGTAGCAGGCGTCGAGGCCGGAGGCGCGCACAGTGTCCAGCACCGCGGCCGAGAGCTCGGCGTGGCTGAAGGGGACCTCGAGGGCGAGGATGTGCGCCGAGCGGAGCAGCCGGGAGATGTGGTCCGAGAGGCGGAAGACTCCCGGCCCGTCCGGCGTCGCGTAGGCGCGGATGCCCTCGAAGACGCCGGTGCCGTAGTGCAGGCTGTGGGTGAGGACGTGCACGGTGGCGTCCTCCCAGTCGACGAGCTCGCCGTCCATCCAGATCTTGGCCGTCGGGGTAATCGGCATCTCACAACCTCCCTGCGACGGCATCGCCGATCGCGGTCGTCTCCAGCTTGGTCCCGCTCGTCGCGAGCTCCCGCTGGACCTCGAGCACAGCAGCCGTCACCTTGGCGGCGGCGACGGCCTCACCGAGGTGCTCGAGCATCATCGCCGCCGACCGGATCGCGGCGAGCGGGTTCGCCGCACCCGTGCCGACGATGTCGTGGGCGGCGCCGTGCACCGGCTCGAACAGCGAGGGGCCGGTGCGGGCCGGGTTGAGGTTCGCCGAGGCGGCGAGGCCGATGCCCCCGGTGACGGCGCCGCCGAGGTCGGTGAGGATGTCGCCGAAGAGGTTGTCGGTGACCACCACGTCGTAGCGGGCGGCATCGGTCGCGAAGTAGATGCAGGCCGCGTCGACGTGGTTGTAGTCCACCGCGACCTCGGGGAACTCCCCCTTCACCTCGTCGACCACCCGTGACCAGAGGTCGCCGGAGAAGGTGAGCACGTTGGTCTTGTGGACGAGGGTGAGGTGCCGTGCGGGACGGGCTTCGGCGAGGGCGAAGGCGAAGCGGGCGCAGCGCTCGACACCGAAGCGGGTGTTCACCGAGCCCTGGGTGGCGACCTCGTGGGGGGTGTTGCGCCGCAGCACGCCCCCTTCGCCGACGTAGGGGCCCTCGGTGTTCTCACGCACGACGACGAAGTCGGCGCCCGGGGCGATCGCCCCGGGGGAGGAGTTGAAGGGGCGGAGGTTGATGTAGAGATCGAGCTCGAAGCGCAGGCGGAGCAGCAGGCCGCGCTCGAGGACGCCGGAGGGCACCTCGGTCGAGCCGATCGGCGGGCCGATCGCGCCGAGGACGATGGCGTCGTAGCCGCGCAGCTCCTCGAGGACCTCGTCGCGCAGCACCTCGCCGGTCGCCACGTAGTGGGCGGCACCGAGCTCGTAGTTGGTCGTGTCGAGGGTGACCCCCGCCGCGGCGACGACCTTCAGCGCCTCGGCGGTGACCTCGGGGCCGATCCCGTCCCCACCGATCACCGCGACCTTGAACGCTGCCACCCGAATCGCCCTCCAGCCCTTCTTCGTCAACCTGTGCCCAGGAACCAAAACAAGCAACAAAAAAACCGCCCACCAGGTGGACGGTCGACGACGCGCACCATGAGGTGAGCGCCTCTAGGGAATTACGACCTGCTTCGTCTGCCGCTTTTTGTCCCTCATGCTGGGCTTCAGTCTCGTCCACGACACCGGCCCCGTCAACCCGCCCCCGACTGGCGCGCGGCGTCCGCCGCGCGATCATTGAGCCGTGAGCGACCACCTCCCCGAGCGCGCCCGGCTGCGCACCGCGGAGGCAGACCGCGAGGCCGTCGTCGACGCCCTCCGCCGCCACGCCGCGCTCGGCCGCCTCGACTTCGACGAGCTCGGCGAGCGCATCGGCCGCGCTCTCTCGGCGAGGACCTTCGCCGAGCTCGACGCGGTGACCGCCGACCTGCCCGTCGAGGCCGCGCCCGAGCCGCGCCTCGCGGCCTGGCGCCGGCCGCTCGTGCTGATGGGCGGCGAGCTCGCCGTGGTCGACGCCTTCTTCGTGACGGCCTGGCTCCTCTCCGGCCACCACGGCAGCTTCTGGCCCGGCTGGATCCTTCTCATCACCGCCTTCCTCTATCTCCGCCGGGTGCTGCGCGAGCAGCTCCACCGGGCGCGCCGCCGCGAGCGCGCCGAGCGCCGCGCCGGCTGAGGGCCGGATCCCGGGAGCCGCCCGGACTGGCCGCCGCGGGCGGGCGCTACCCTTCCTCGGATGCCCGAGACGCAACTCTCCCCCGAGGCCCACCAGCGCCTCAGCGAGGAGCTCGAAGACCTGACGACCCGCGGGCGGATCGACATCGCCCGCCAGATCGAGGCGGCGCGCGCCCTCGGCGACCTCTCGGAGAACGGCGACTACCACGCCGCGAAGGACGCGCAGGGCAAGATGGAGGCGCGCATCCGGCAGATCCAGGCGATGCTCGAGTACGCGGTGATCGTCGACCCGAGCGCGAGCGCGAGCGGCGTGGTCGTGGCGGGGGCGGTCGTCGGCATCCGTTACGAGGGCGACGACGAGGTGGAGCGCTATCTTCTCGGCTCGATCGAGGAGCGCCGGGAGGACGTCTCGGTGATCTCGCCCGGCTCGCCGCTCGGCCAGGCCCTCCTCGGCCACGGGGTCGGCGACCACGTGGAGTACGAGGCGCCGAACGGCAAGCTGAGCGTCGAGATCGTCTCGCTCGACTAGCGGAGGAGAGTTCGTGGGAAGCACCTTGTCGGAGAAGGTCTGGGAGCGGCACGTCGTGCACGCCGGGACGGGCAGCGAGCCGGACCTGCTCTACATCGACCTCCACCTCGTCCACGAGGTGACCTCGCCGCAGGCCTTCGAGGGCCTCCGCCTCTCGGGTCGGCGCGTCCGCCGCCCCGACCTCACCGTCGCCACCGCCGACCACAACGTCCCGACCAAGGACATCGACAAGCCGATCGAGGACGAGATCTCCCGCCGCCAGCTGGAGGCGATGGCGGAGAACGCCGAGGACTTCGGCCTCACCTACTTCCCGATGGGTGACCCCGACCAGGGGATCGTGCACGTCATCGGCCCCGAGCAGGGCCTCAGCCAGCCCGGGATGACGATCGTCTGCGGGGACAGCCACACCTCCACCCACGGCGCCTTCGGGGCGCTCGCCTTCGGCATCGGCACCTCCGAGGTGGAGCACGTGCTCGCCACCCAGACCCTCCCGCAGCGACGGCCGAAGACGATGGCCGTCGAGGTCGAGGGCACCCTCCCGGACTCGGTGAGCGCGAAGGACCTCGTCCTCGCGATCATCGGCCGCCTCGGCACCGGTGGCGGCATCGGCCACGTCATCGAGTACCGCGGCAGCGCGATCCGCGACCTCTCGATGGAGGGGCGGATGACCGTCTGCAACATGTCGATCGAGGCGGGCGCCCGCGCCGGCCTCGTCGCCCCCGACGAGAAGACCTTCGAGTACCTGCGGGGGCGCGACCACGTCGGCTCCGGCGCGGACTTCGACGCCGCCGTCGCGGACTGGAAGACCCTCGTCACCGACGACGACGCCGTCTTCGACACCACGATCCGCATCGACGCGACGAGCCTCACGCCGCACGTCACCTGGGGAACGAACCCCGGCCAGGTGATCCCGATCGACGGCGTCGTCCCCGACCCGGCGGCGATCGCCGACCCCCTCGAGCGCGAGGCGGCGGAGCGGGCGCTGCGCTACATGGACCTCCGGCCGGGCACCGCGATCGTCGACGTACCCGTCGATACCGTCTTCATCGGCTCGTGCACCAACAGCCGCATCGAGGACCTGCGCGCCGCCGCCGAGGTGGCGCGCGGCCGGCGCGTGCACGGCGGGGTGCGGGCGCTCGTGGTGCCCGGCTCCCAGCGGGTGAAGAAGGCGGCCGAGGCCGAGGGCCTCGACGCGATCTTCACCGCCGCGGGTTTCGAGTGGCGCGAGGCCGGCTGCTCGATGTGCCTCGGGATGAACCCCGACACCCTCGCGCCGGGCGAACGCGGCGCCTCCACCTCGAACCGCAACTTCGAAGGACGCCAGGGGCGGGGCGGCCGCACCCACCTCGTCTCCCCGCAGGTCGCCGCGGCGAGCGCCATCGCCGGCCATTTCGCCGCTCCCGAGCAGCTCTAAAAGGACACGCCATGGACCCCGTACGCGCCGTCACCGGCAAGGCCCTCCCGCTCGACCGCGCCGACGTCGACACCGACCAGATCATCCCGAGCGAGTGGCTGAAGCGCATCGAGCGCACCGGCTTCGGCGCGGGGCTCTTCGCCGAGTGGCGTGATGACCGCGACTTCGTCCTCAACCAGCCCGAGCACGCCGGGGCGCGCATCGTCGTCGCCGGCCCGAACTTCGGCATCGGCTCCTCGCGCGAGCACGCCGTCTGGGCGCTCGTCGACTATGGCTTCCACGCCGTCGTGAGCGCGCGCTTCGGCGACATCTTCCGCAACAACTCGACCCGCACCGGCCTCGTCCCCGCGCAGGTCGAGCCCGAGGTGGCCCGCACCCTGCTCGACGCGATCCACGCCGACCCCGACCTCGAGATCACCGTGGACGTCGAGCGCAGGCTCGTCGAGGCACCGGCGATCGGCCTCACCGCCCCCTTCTCCCTCGACGACGACGCCCGTGAGCGGCTGCTGAACGGCCTCGACGACATCGGCGTGACGCTCCGCTACGAGGCCGACATCGACCGCTTCGAGGCCACCCGCAGCGGCGCCTACCCGGCGGTCACCGTCCGCGCCTGACCCCGCCGCCTTGACGGCGATGGGCGAGGGGTAGAAGCTGGTGGGGATGAGCAGCACCCTCCGCCTGCACACGGTCCTCCTCCTTACCTAGCGGTGAGCGCCCTCCCGGTGCTCACCACGACCTCCTGCGCCCTAGGGCCGGGAGGTTTTTTGTTGCTCAAGTTCCGCCGCCGCAGTCCGTACAAGGAGTCCAGATGCCTCCCGAGAACGTGGTCCCGAAGCCGATGCCCTTCGAGCGCTACCGCGCCTACACGCCGGTCGACCTCCCGGACCGCACCTGGCAGACCAAGACGATCACGCGCGCGCCGTTGTGGTGCGCCGTCGACCTGCGCGACGGCAACCAGGCGCTCATCGACCCGATGGACCCGACCCGCAAGCGGCGGATGTTCGACGCCCTCGTGCAGATGGGCTTCAAGGAGATCGAGGTCGGCTTCCCCTCGGCCTCCCAGCCGGACTTCGACTTCGTCCGCACCCTCGTCACCGAGGACCTCGTCCCCGACGACGTGACCATCCAGGTTCTCGTGCAGTGCCGCAGGGACCTCATCGAGCGCACCTACGAGGCCCTCGAGGGGGCGAACCACGCGATCGTCCACTTCTACAACTCGACCTCGGTGCTGCAGCGGCGGGTCGTCTTCGGCCTCGACAAGGCGGGGATCACCAAGATCGCCGTCGACGCCGCTAGGTTCTGCCGGGAGCTCGAGGGGCGCCTCCCCGGCACCAGCATCCGCTACGAGTACTCCCCGGAGTCCTTCACCGGCACCGAGATCGACTACTCGGTCGAGATCTGCCAGGCGGTGATGAACGAGATCGGCGCCACCGCCGAGTGGCCGATCATCTTGAACCTCCCGGCGACGGTGGAGATGTCGACCCCCAACGTCTACGCCGACCTCATCGAGTACTTCCACCGCCACATCGGCCGCCGCGAGGCGGTCGTGCTCAGCCTCCACCCGCACAACGACCGCGGCTGCGCGGTGGCCGCCGCGGAGCTCGGCCAGATGGCCGGCGCCGACCGCGTCGAGGGCTGCCTGTTCGGCAACGGCGAGCGCACCGGCAACGTCGACCTCGTGACGCTCGCGATGAACCTGTTCTCCCAGGGCGTCGACCCGCGCCTCGACGTCACCGACATCGACGGCCTGCGACGGGTGGCCGAATACTGCAACCGCCTCCCCGTGCACCCCCGCCACCCCTACGTCGGCGACCTCGTCTACACCGCCTTCTCCGGCTCGCACCAGGACGCGATCAAAAAGGGCATCGCCGCCCTCCCCGACGACTACGAGCTGTGGGAGGTCCCCTACTTGCCGATCGACCCGCACCACGTCGGTCGCAGCTACGAGGCGGTGATCCGGGTGAACTCCCAGTCCGGGAAGGGCGGCGTCGCCTACATCATGGAGGCCGAGCACTCGCTGATCCTCCCCCGGCGGCTGCAGATCGAGTTCTCCCAGGCGATCCAGCACGTCACCGAGGACATCGGCACCGAGATCTCGCCCGGCGCGATGTGGGACGTCTTCTCCGCCGAGTACCTCTCGGGGAGCGCGATCCGCCTCCTCTCCCACGAGAGCGCCGTCTCGGGGGACTCGGACAAGGTCACCGCGCAGCTGCTCGTCGACGGGGAGCATGTGACGATCACCGGCGAGGGCAACGGCCCGATCGCCGCCTTCGTCGCCGGGGTGCGCGACGGCCTCGGCCTCGCGATCGACGTCGTCGACTATTCCGAGCACGCGGTGAGCTCGGGGGCGAGCTCCAAGGCCGTCTCCTACGTCGAGACCGCCGCCACCGACGGCACGACGCGCTGGGGCGTCGGCATCGACGCGAACATCGTCACCGCCTCGCTGCAGGCGGTGGTCTCGGCGCTGAACGGGCGGCGGACCGAGGAGCACGCGGCGCCCTGACGGGGCTCCCGGCGCCCCCTCAGGCGACGCCGGCCGGCGCCACCCTCCCCCGCTGCCAGGCCTCGAACTCCTCGGGCGCCATCGGCGCGGCGAAGAGGAAGCCCTGCGCGAGGTTGCAGCCGAGCTCGCTCAGCACCTGCCGCTGCTCCTCGGTCTCGACGCCCTCGGCGCAGGGCTCGATGCTCAGCGTGTCGGCGAGGGAGATGATCGCCCGCACGATCGCCGAGTCCTCGAGCGCCGGGCCGAGCGCCCAGACGAAGGAGTGGTCGATCTTGAGCGACGAGATCGGCAGCCGCGAGAGGTAGCTGAGCGAGGAGTGGCCCGTCCCGAAGTCGTCGATCGCGATCTTGATCCCGAGCAGGCGTAGCTGGCGCAAGAGCGAGATCGCCGCGTCGACGTCCTCCATGACCGCCGACTCGGTGAGCTCGAGGCGGAGCGCGTCCGGCGGCGCGTCGGCCTCGCGGAGCGCGAAGGCCGAGAGCTCGACGGGGTCGGCGAGGGCGAGCTGGCGGGAGGAGAGGTTCACCGAGACCCACAGCCCCTCCGAGCCGGGCAGCCCCTCGCGCCAGCGCATCACCTGCGAGAGCGCCTCGCGCAGCACGAAGGCGCCGATTGCCGCGATGTGCCCCGTCTCCTCGGCGGCGGGGATGAACTCGGCCGGGTGGAGCAGCCCCCACTGCGGCTGCTCCCAGCGCACGAGCGCCTCGGTGCCGACGAGGTGCCCGTCCTCTAGCGAGACGATGGGCTGGTAGACGACGCGGAACTCGTTGCGCTCGATCGCGAAGGCGAGCGCCCGCTCGAGGTCGAAGCGCTGGGAGACGGCGCGCCGGAGCTCGGGGTTGAAGAGCTCGACGCGCGCCCCACCGCGCTCCTTTGCGCGGTACATCGCGGCGTCCGCGTCGCGCAGCGCCTCGTCGACCGTCGTGTCGCCGGTGACGAGGACGACGCCGCAGGAGGTCGAGACGTGCAGCTCCACGCCGTCGAGGACGAAGGCCTCCTGGAACAGGCCGATCACCTTGTCGCCGAGGTCGACCGCCTCGGTGGCGTCGACGTCCTCGCGCATCACGATGAACTCGTCGCCGCCGAAGCGGGCGACGGTGTCCGAGCGCCGCAGCGAGCCGACGAGGCGCTCGCCGATATCGACGAGGAGGCGGTCGCCCGCCGCGTGGCCGAGGCCGTCGTTCACGAGCTTGAAGCGGTCGAGGTCGAGGAAGAGCAGGGCGACCTGGGTCACGTTGCGGTGGCCACGGTCGATCGCCTGACCGAGGCGGTCGCCGAGGAGCGCCCGGTTCGGCAGCCCCGTGAGCGCGTCGTGCAGCGCCTGGTGGGCGAGCGCCTGCTCGGAGCGCTTGCGGTCGGTGATGTCCTGGAGCTGGGAGAAGACGTAGATCGGCGAGCCGTCGGGCTGGCGCACGACGGTCGAGTCGACGGTCGCCCAGACGTCGGTCCCGTCCTTGCGCAGGTAGCGGCGCTCTCCGTGGAAGTGGTCGACCCCGCCCACGACCTGGGCGGAGGAGGCCTGGATCGCGAGCTCGATCTCGAAGGGGTGGACGAAGGTCTCGACCACGTGCCCGATGAGCTCCTCCTCGGTGCGGCCGAGCATCGTGCACAGCGCCTTGTTGACGCGCGTGAAGCGGCGACGCAGGTCGAGCATCGCCATGCCGATCGCCCCCTGCTCAAAGCCGATCCGGAAGCGCTCCTCGAACATCGAGCGCTCCTCCTCGAGGCGACGGCGCTCGGAGACGTCGCGGGCGATCGTCGAGGTCCCGACGAGCTGGCCGTTGGCGTTGAAGACGGGCGAGACGTGCAGCGAGACGACGACCCGGGTGCCGTCTTTGCGGACGCGCAGCGAGTCGCGGCGCTCGACGTGCTCGCCGCGGCGGATGCGGTCCCAGATCTCCTGCAGCTCGGCGCGGCGCGCCGAGGGCACGATGAGCTCCATCGAGAGTCGGCCGATCGCCTCGGCGGCGGAGTAGCCGTAGAGGCGGGCCGAGGCCGGGTTCCAGGCGGTGATCGTGCCGTCGAGGGTCTCGGCGATGATCGCGTCCTCGGAGAACTCGACGATCGCCGAGAGCTGCGCCATCGACTGCTCGGCGAGCTTGCGCTCGGTGATGTCGCGCAGGTTGAGGACGATCCCGCCGATCGAGGCCTCCGCGAGGCGGTTCGTCATCGTGAGCTCCGCCCACCGCTCCTCGCCGTCACGGTCGACGAAGCGCAGCTCGGCGCGCACGGGCACGCCGGCGCGCTCGCGCACCGCGGCGAACATCGCAGCCGCACGCTCGCGCTCCTCGGCGTGCAGCAGGAGGCGGGCGTCGATCCCGAGCAGCCACTCCGCCGGGTAGTAGCGGTTGAGGGTCGGGCTCGCCTCGGTGACGTGGCCGTGCTCGTCGAGCACGAGGTAGCCCTCGGCGGCGTGCTCGAGGAGCAGGCTGTCGCGCCGCTCCGCGGAGAGCAGCGCGCGCTGCACCGTCAGCTGCTCGGTGACGTCGCGGCCGGTGATGACGACCGCCATCGCCCCCGGGCCGGCGGGCGCCGCGACGGGGGCGGCGCGCACCTCGAGGATGCGGTCCCCGCCGTTCGGGAGGCGGACCACCCGCTGCGCCGGCTCGGAGGGGCGGCCGGTGGCGAGCACCTGCTCGACGATCCGCTCCTCGGGGGTCACTTCGTTGCCCGCGAGGGTCTTCAGGCCGAGGTCGGGGTCGCGGCGGTAGAGGAGGTCGGCGCGTGGCGTGCCGACGAGCTCGTTGGCGAGGAGGTTGGCGACGACGACCCGCCCGGTCGGCGAGATGACGACGATGCCGAGGTCGAGCGAACCGAAGAGCGTGCGCATCTGCGCGAAGCGCGCCCCCCACTGGTCGTGCAGGTCGCGCGCCGCGAGGGCCGACGCGACGCGCTCCCCGCCCTCCTCGCCTGCGAGCTCGGCGAACGAGCACGCGCCGACGCAGCCGCGCGCGAGCGCCTCGGCGCGCAGCTCGGGGTCCTCGGCCGCGACGACGATCCCCGTTCCCGGGAGGGCGACCGCGAGGTCCACCACGGCGTCGAAGGCATGCTCGCCGGGAGCGCCGAGGGCGATGACGACGAGGTCGACGTCGAGGAGCCACTCGTGCGCGGCGCCGAGCGCCTCCTCGACGGTGCCCGCGACGAGGAGCTCGACGCTCTCGGGGAGCCGCCACCGGAGCGCGTCGAGACGGGCCTCCTCGTCGAGGACGAGGAGCCGTTCGCGCCGACTGGCAGGCTCAGTCGAGATCGGCGTTGTCCCTTCGGTTCAACTGCAGGGCTCGACACCCTTCGGCTTGGCCCTGCCCTCATAGAGATGTACGGCGCGGCAAGAACATTTCCCGCGCCGCAACAACATCCCTGCAAGCGAGGTTACGACCTCGCGCGCCGAGAGGATGAACTTCCCCTCGGGCCGCGACCGGCGGCTGCCGGCCGGGACCTCGCGCTCCCGAGGGGGCGGCGCTCAGACCCCCGAGACGAGGTGCAGGTCGAGGATCCCCGGGGCGCCCGAGAGCGCGGCGCGCGCCGCGTCGTCGAGGGGGCGGTCGAGGGCGAGCACCATGAGGGCGGTGCCGCCGGTCGGGCTCTGCCCGACGGCCATGTTGGAGATACTGATCCCTGCCGCGCCGACCGCCGTGCCGACGACGCCGATCATGCCGGGGCGGTCGTCGTTGCGAACGATGAGCATGTGCTCGGCCGAGGGCACCTCGACCTCGTGGGCGTCGACCGAGACGATGCGCGCCGCCCCCTCCCCGGAGAGCGTGCCGGCGACGGAGTGCGCGGCGGCGCTCACGACGATGAGGTTCACCCGGTCCGAGGTGGTCGTCTGGCTCTCGCGCACCGCGAGGCCCCGCTCCTCGGCGAGGCGGGGGGCGTTCACATAGGAGACGGGCTCCTCGCTCGCGGCGGCGAAGAAGCCCTTCAGCACCGAGAGCGTGAGGATCGAGGTGTCCTCGCCGGCGAGCTCGCCCTGGTACTCGACCTCGAGAGTTTCGGGGAGGCTGCCGCAGAGCGCGGCGAGGAAGCGGCCGAGCTTCTCGGCGACACCGAGGAAGGGGCGGACCGCCTCGGAGGCGCCGCGGGCCGCGATGTTCACCGCGTAGGGCACGAAGTCGCCGCGCAGCGCGAGGACGATCTGCTCGGCGATCTGCTCGCCCGCCTTGTCCTGTGCCTCCTCGGTGGAGGCGCCGAGGTGGGGGGTGACGACGACGCTCGGGATCGCGAAGAGCGGAGACTCGGTGGTCGGCTCGGCGTCGAAGACGTCGATCGCCGCCCCGCCCACGTGGCCGGAGACGATCGCGTCGGCGAGCGCCTGCTCCTCGATGAGCCCACCACGCGCCGCGTTCACGAGGCGCACGCCGGGCTTGCACTTGGCGAGCATCTCGGCGTTGAAGAGACCGGTCGTCTCCTTGGTCTTCGGGAGGTGGATGGTGATGAAGTCCGCCGCGGCGACGAGGCCGTCGAGGGTCATCAGCTCGACGCCCATGCGCTTGGCCCGCTCCTCGGAGATGTACGGGTCGTAGGCGATGAGGCGCATCCCGAAGGCGAGCGCGCGCTGCGCGACGAGGGCGCCGATACGGCCGAGGCCGACGACGCCGAGCGTCTTGCCGTGCAGCTCGACGCCCTCCCACTTGGAGCGCTCCCAGCGGCCGGCGACGAGCGCCGAGTGGGCCTGGGGGATGTTGCGGGCCTGCGCGAGCATCAGCCCGAAGGCGTGCTCCGCGGCCGAGAGGATGTTCGACTCCGGGGCGTTCACGACCATCACCCCGACGCGCGTCGCCGCCTCGACGTCGACGTTGTCGAGGCCGACGCCGGCGCGGCCGACGACCTGCAGGTCACGCCCCGCCTCGAGGACGTCCGCGGTCACCTTCGTCGCCGAGCGGACCACGAGGGCGGCCGCGCCGGCGATCGCCTGCAGCAGACTCTCGGGGGTGAGGTCGAGCTGCACGTCGACCTCGTAGCCGGCCGCCGCCATCGCCTGCAGGCCGTTGTCGGCCAGTTTCTCGGTCACGAGGATCCGGGTCATTGCGCTCTCCTGTCGACTACGGGCATGAAAACCGACGGCGGGGTCGATCGCCAGTCGGGATTAGGGGCTCCCGGCGGCCGGGGTCAGTCCCGGGCGTCGGCGAACAGCTCGCCGAGGCGGCGCACCCCCTCGATCATCTCCTCGTCGGAGAGGGCGTAGGAGAAGCGGGCGTAGCCGGGGGCGCCGAAGGCCTCGCCCGGCACGAAGGCGACCTTCGCCTCCTCGAGCGCGACGGCGGCGAGCTCGAGCGTGGTGGCGGGGCGGTGGCCGCGGATCTCCTTGTGGAGCAGGCCCTCGAAGCTCGGGAAGGCGTAGAAGGCGCCCTCGGGCAGCAGGCACTCGGTGCCGGCGACCTCGTTCAGCATCGTGTGGATGATGAGGCGCCGGCGGTCGAAGGCGGTGCGCATCTCGGCCACCGCGGAGAGGTCGCCGCGCAGCGCGCACTCCGCCGCCCGCTGGGCGACGTTGTCGACGTTGGAGGTCTCGTGGCTCTGCAGGTTGGTCGCGCCGTCGACGAGGTCGCGGGGGCCGATCATCCACCCCACCCGCCAACCGGTCATCGCGTAGGTCTTGGCGACGCCGTTCACCACGACGCAGCGCTCGGCGAGCTCGGGGACAAGCACCGGGAGGGAGTGCTGGGTGGCCTCGCCGTACACGAGGTGCTCGTAGATCTCGTCGGTGAGCACGAACAGGCCGTGCTCCAGCGCGAACTGGCCGATCTCGGTCATCTCCGCCTCGCTGTAGACCGCGCCCGTCGGGTTCGAGGGGGAGACGAAGAGCAGCACCTTGGTGCGCTCGCTCAAGTGCTCCTCGAGCTCCGCGGGGGTGACCTTGAAGCCGCTCGCGGTGCCGGTCGGGATCTCGATCGGCACGCCGCCCGCGAGGCGCACCGACTCGGGGTAGGTCGTCCAGTACGGCGCCGGGATGAGCACCTCGTCACCGGGGTCGAGGAGCGCGGCGAAGGCGTTCGCGATCGCGTGCTTGGCGCCGTTGGTGACGAGCACCTCGGCGGCGCTGATCACAAGGCCGGAGTCGCGCCGCGTCTTCTCGACGATCGCCTCGCGCAGCTCGGGGAGGCCCTGGGTGGGGGTGTAACGGTGGTTCACGGTGTCGAAGCAGGCCTTCGCCGCCGCCTCGACGATCGTCGCGGGGGTCGGGAAGTCCGGCTCCCCCGCGCCGAAGCCGACGACGTCGAGGCCCTGCGCCTTCATCGCCTTGGCCTTGGCGTCGATCGCGAGCGTCGCGGAGGGTGAAACCGACGCGACGCGCCGTGAGAGGCGGGCAAGTTCGCGCCCGACGGCGGGAGCGGTGTGAGGTGAGGCTCGCATACCTGTCATGCTGGCACAGACCGACAAGGGGGCCAGACGGCGTGGGCGCGGGGGCGCCGCGGAGGTGGAGATGGCGACGATCGAGATCCCGAAGAACCTGCTCCCGAAGGACGGCCGCTTCGGTGCCGGGCCCTCCAAGGTCCGCGCGGAGGGCGTCGACGCGCTGCGCGACGCCGGCACGACCGTTCTCGGCACCTCGCACCGCCAGGCCCCGGTGAAGGAGCTGGTGGCGCGGGTGCGCCGCGGCATCGTCGAGTTCCTCGGCCTCCCCGAGGGCTACGAGGTGATCCTCGGCAACGGCGGCTCGACGGCCTTCTGGGACGTCGCCACGTTCTGCCTAATCGAGCGCAAGTCCGAGCACCTGAGCTTCGGCGAGTTCTCCTCGAAGTTCGCGATCGCCGCCGAGCAGGCGCCCTTCCTCGACGAGCCGCGCGTCGAGAACGCGGACTACGGGACGCGCCCCGAGGCGGTCGCCGACGACAGCGTCGACGCCTACGCGCTGACCCACAACGAGACCTCGACCGGCGTCTCGATGCCGCTCGCGCGCCCCCGCCACTCCGACGGGCGCGTCGCCGACGGCCTCGTGCTCGTCGACGGCACCTCGGCGGCCGGTGGCCTGCGCTTCGACCCGCTCGAAACCGACGTCTACTACTTCGCGCCCCAAAAGGGCCTCGGCTCCGATGGCGGGCTCTGGCTCGCCGCCTGCTCGCCTGCGGCGCTCGAGCGCTCGGCGGCGATCGGCGCCTCGGGACGCTTCATCCCGGCGATCCTCGACCTCAACATCGCGATCGAGAACTCCCGCCTCGAGCAGACCTACAACACCCCCGCCCTCGCGACGCTGCTGCTCGCCGCCGAGCAGATCGAGTGGTTCAACGCGAACGGCGGCATCGAGTGGTCGGCCTCGCGCTCGGACCGCTCCGCAGAGATCCTCTACGGCTGGGCGGAGCGCTCGCCGCACGCCCACCCCTTCGTCGAGAAGCCCGACGAGCGCAGCCACGTGATCGGCACGATCGACTTCGACGAGGGGATCGACGCCGCGGCGGTGGCGAAGGTGCTGCGCGAGAACGGGATCGTCGACACCGAGCCGTACCGCAAGCTCGGTCGCAACCAGCTGCGCATCGCGATGTTCCCCGGCATCGACCCCGACGACGTGGAGGCGCTCACCGCCTGCATCGACCACGTCATCGGCGCGCTCTAGGCCGACCGACCGAGAGGGGACGATGGCCTTCGACGTCCGTCGCATCGTCCTCGCCGGGGAGTCGACCCCGGGGGGCGGCTCGCCGGGGGGCGCGATCGTCGACGTGCTGCACCGGGTGCTGCGCCCCTACGTCTCCTCGATCGAGGTCGTGCCGACCGGGATCGGGCCGGGGAACGCGCGCGCGGTCGCCCTCGGCGAGTGCGACCTCGGGGTGATGAACATCGAGCTCCTGCTCGCGGCGCGCGAGGGGACGGGGGTCTTCTCCGCCGTCGGCGGGGCCGACCTGCGCGTCCTCGCCCACGTCAACCACCCCTCGTGGCTCGCGGTCGCGGCCCGTGCCGAGCTCGGGATCGGCGACCTCGGGGAGATCACCGCCCGCCGCCTCCCGGTGCGCCTGCGCGCCGCGACGGGGGGGCTCGCCGCGCTCCTCCTCGAGCACTTCGGCCTCGACGAGGAGACCCTCGCCTTCCAGGGGGGCGCGCTCCTCCCGCTGTCGGAGGGCGAGGAGGGCCACGCCTGGGCGGCGCGCGGCGAGTTCGACGTCATCGTCGACCACCTGTACACCGGCTACGCACCCCGCGTCCGCCACTGGCACGCCGCGAGCGCGGCGACCGACCTGCACTTCCTCCCCGTCCCCGACGAGGTGGCGCGCGCCGCCTTCAAGCTCGGCCTCGGCGAATGGTCGACGCTCCCGGCGTGGATGGTGCGCGGCCAGGGCGAGGAGTGCGCCTCGGTCGCCCGCCACCCTTACGCCGTCTACGGCTCGGCAGCGATGCCGAGCGGCTTCGCGCGCCTCGTCGCGCAGGCGCTCGACGAGAACCGGGCGATGCTGCGGGTGAGCAACGTCGCGCTCTCCTACGACCCGCTGAACGTCGGGATGAGCTACGGGGTGCCGCTGCACCCGGGCGCCCACCGCTACTACTCCTCGATGCGCTACCCCGTCGGTGACGCCGCCGAGGACCACGACCACGGCGAGGGGGAGGACCACAGCCACGGCCCCGGCGACCTCTCCGGCCACGTCCACCTCGCGAAGGAGCTCCCGAGCCTGTGGGACAAGATCGGGGTGCACGGCCCGGGTGGTCTGATGATCTCCCGCAACGGCATCTACGCCCTCCCCGAGAAGGAGAAGGCGACCGCCGCCGCGACCGACGCCCCCCCGGCCTGGCAGGGCGGTTTCGGTAAGCACTGACGCGCGCCCTCGGCGCCGTCGAGTCGCGGTGCCCGCGCCCCTCAGCGCTCCGGGCGCCGCCCGGGCTCAGGACTCGTCGTGGCCCTCGTGGTGGTGGCCGTGGTCGTGGCCGTCCCCGTGGTCGTGGTCGTGCTCCCCGTCCTCGTGGTCGTGGTCGTGGTCGTGGTCGTGGTCGTGGACATGCTCGTGGTCGTGGACGTCGAAGAGCAGCGACTTGATCACCACCGGGAAGACGCCCGAGGACTCGAGCGGCTCGCCGACGTCGACGTAGTCGAGGGAGGAGAGGTGGAGGCCGTCGAGGCAGATGATGCCCTTCACCGCCGGGAACTCCTCGACGAGGAGGTTGCCGAAGACGTGCGCGATGTCGACGTCGATGAGCACGACCGTCGGCGCGGTGCGCTCGGCCCCGAGCGCGCGCTCCATCCCCGCCGCCAGCTCGCGCAGGCGCGCGTAGGAGGCGGAGCCCTCGAAGGAAATCGAGAGCGCGACCGGGTCGGCGCCGGTGATCCCGTAGAGGGCGAGCTCGTGGGCGATCCCCGCGGCGACGTCGTCGGCCCGCACGTCGTCGGCGTCGAAGTGCGGGTGGACGACGGGCACGTCGGTGATCGGCAGGTCGGCGCCCGAGACGAGCGCTGTGTTCCCCGAGACCTGGGCGGTCGACTGCGCGGCGCCGATCACCGTGGCGCGGATCCCCTCGCCGGGGTCGATCACCGGGAGCGCGATGCGGCCGTCGTCGAGGCGGGCGTTGATCGCCGCCGCGATCACCCTGCCGATGTCGCCGTAGTCGCGCTGCTCGCGCCCGTAGATGTACTCCGAGACCCCTCCCGAGAAGGAGATCGCGGTCGGCTTCCAGTGCTCCTCGAGGGGCTCGGTGAGACGCAGCCGCCGCTCGGCGGTGCCGGAGGTGTCCTTGTCCACGATGCCGGCGATCGCGTCGGCGAGGCCGTCGGCGAGGGCGCGGGCCGCGTCCTCGGAGAGGATGCCACCCACCTCGAGCACGATCCCCGCGTGGCGGGCGAGCGGCCTCGCCCCCGCGGCGAGGCGCACGATGCGGCGCTTGTCGTCGATCGCCGCCAGCCGGCCGCCGCCGTTGATCGCCGCCGTCTGGCGGATGCCGCGCTCGTCGATCACGGAGAGTTTGGTCGTGCCGCCGCCGATGTCGACGTGCAGCAGCGTCTCGCCGTGCTCGCGGGCGGCGCCGACCGCCCCCGAGCCGTAGGCGGAGAGCATCGACTCGAGGTGGTGGCCCGCGGAGACCGAGACGAACTTCCCCGCGGTCGTGGCGATCGTGTCGGCGAGGGCGCGGGCGTTCTCGGCGCGCAGCGCCTCGCCGGTGAAGATGATCGCGCCGCTGTCGATCCGCTCCGGGGCGATGCGCGCCGCCTTGTGGCCGAGCTCGATCGCGAGGCCGATGGACATCGCGTCGATGCGCTTGCCGCGGTAGGGGGTGAGGTGGATCGGCGAGCGCCAGAGGATCTCGCGGCGCACGCCGTCGCCGTGGCCGCCGTCGCCGCCCTCCTCGCCCCCGCCCTTGCCGAAGACGAGGCGGGCGAAGAGGAAGTGGAAGGTCGTCGAGCCGACATCGACGCCGATCGTCACGAGCTGGCGGCCGCGCAGCTGCGCCCCACCGCCCCCCTGGCTGAAGATGTCGTGCTCGGTCGCTTCGTGCATGAACGCCCTCCCCGGCGAGTGCCGATCGTAGTGGCGGCCCCTCTGCGGGCTCCCCCGGCGGTCGCGCCCGTGCGCGCCACGCGGGCCGCCCGAAGACGGCCCGCGTGTCGGGCGAGTGCGGGCGCGGGCGCCCGCGGCGCTCAGCCCCCCGAGACGTCCTCGAAGCGCTCCCGGCCACCGGCGATGAAGGGCATCAGCGCACGCAGCTCGCCGCCGACCTTCTCGATCGGGTGCACCTGGGCGGCCTGGCGCAGCGCGTTGAAGCGGTTGCGCCCGGCCTTGTTCTCGGCGATCCACTCCTCCGCGAAGCGGCCGTCCTGAATCTCGTCGAGGATCCGCCGCATCTCCTGGCGGACCGCGTCGTTGATCACCCGCGGCCCGCGGGTGAGGTCCCCGTACTCAGCGGTGTCCGAGATCGAGAAGCGCATCCCGGCGATCCCCTGCTCGTACATCAGGTCGACGATCAGCTTCACCTCGTGCAGGCACTCGAAGTAGGCCGACTCCGGCTCGTAGCCGGCGTCGACGAGGGTCTCGTAACCGGCGGTGATGAGCGAGGTGAGCCCGCCGCAGAGGACGACCTGCTCCCCGAAGAGGTCGGTCTCGGTCTCCTCGCGGAAGGTCGTGACGAGCACGCCGGCGCGGGTGGCGCCGATCGCGTCGGCGTAGGCGAGGGCGAGGTCCATCGCCTTGCCGGAGGCGTCGGCCTCGACCGCGATGAGCGACGGCACGCCGCCGCCCTCGGTGTAGGTGCGGCGCACGAGGTGGCCGGGGCCCTTCGGGGCGACCATCGCGACGTCGAGCCCGGCGGCGGGCGTGATCGTCCCGTAGCGGATGTTGAAGCCGTGCGCGAAGAAGACGGCGTCGCCGTCACTCAGGTTGGGGGCGATCTCGGCCTCGTAGACGGCGGCCTGCTCGGTGTCGGGGAGCAGGATCATCACGAGGTCCGCCTCACGGGAGGCGTCGGCGATGGAGAGCACGCGCAGCCCGGCACCCTCGGCCTTCTCCTTCGAGGAGGAGCCCGGACGGAGGCCGACGCGCACGTCGATCCCCGAGTCGCGCAGGTTCAGCGCGTGCGCGTGGCCCTGGGAGCCGTAGCCGAGGATCGCCACCTTTCGGTCGGCGATCAGGCCGTGATCGGCGTCGGCGGAGTAATACAGCGTCGGCATTGCCTTGGTGCTCCTCTCGATAGCCCGTCAGCGGGCAGCGGTCAGCTTAGGAAGACCGATCCGGCCGGTGCGTTGGAGCTCGCGGATCGGATAGGTGGCGAGCTCGGCCTCGAAGGCGTCGAGGGCCTCCGGGGAGGCGGCGAAGCTCACCGTGACGGCCCCCTCGCCCCGCTCGGCGATGGTCGCCCCGACCGCCGCGCAGCGGCCCTCGAGGTCAGAGACGGCGGCGCGCTCGACGGACACCGTCGCCAGCAGCAGCTCGGCCTCGTGCGCGTCGGCGGGGTGCAGCTCGGAGATCTCGACGACGGGGATCAGCTTGTTCAGCTGGTCGAGGACCTGCTGGAGGGGGGCGGACTCGACGTCGACGACGATCGAGATGCGGCTGAAGCGCTCGTCGTCGGTCGGCGCCACGGCGAGGGAGAAGATGTTGTAGCCGCGGCGCGCGAACAGGCCCGCGACCCGCACGAGGACCCCCGCCTTGTTCTCCACCCGCAGGGTGAGCAGGTGGTGGGTGGCGACGGCGTTCACCGCGGCAGCTCGCGCTGGCTCGGGTGGACGATGATGTCGTCGTTCGAGGAGCCGGCGGCGACCATCGGGAAGACCTGCTCCATCGAGTCGGTGCGGAAGTCGATCACCACCGGGCGGTCGTCGATCGAGTTCGCCTTGTCGATCGCCGGCGCCACCTCCTCGGGCTCGGTGACCCGCAGCCCGACGCAGCCCATCGCCTCGGCCCAGCGCACGTAGTCGGGGAGGTCGGGCGAGAGGTAGACCTCGGAGTAGCGCTCCTCGTAGAACATGTGCTGCCATTGCCGGACCATGCCGAGATAGGCGTTGTTGAGGATCGCGATCTTCACCGGGATCCGCTCGGAGGAGGCGGTGACGAGCTCCTGGGCGGTCATCTGGAAGCAGCCGTCGCCGTCCACCGCCCACACCGTGCGGTCCGGGCGGCCGACCTTGGCGCCGATCGCCGCCGGCACGGCGAAGCCCATCGTCCCGAGGCCGCCCGAGTTCACCCAGCTGCGCGGGCGCTCGAAGCGCCAGTGCTGGGCCGCCCACATCTGATGCTGGCCGACGCCGGAGACGAGGATCGTGTCGTCGTCGTTGGCGGCGCGCAGCTGCTCGATCACGTACTGCGGCTTCAGCACGCCGGCTTCGCCGGAGGCGTCGTAGGTGAAGGGGAAGCGCTCCCGCCAGGCCTCGCACTGCGCCACCCAGGGCCCGAGGCGCTCCCCGGCGCCGCGGTCGTGAGCGGCGGCGATCCCGGTGATGAGCGCCTCGATCGCGAGCCGGCAGTCGGCGGCCACGGCCACGTCGGGGCGGCGGACCTTGCCGTGCTCGGCGCGGTCGATGTCGACGTGGATCACCTTGGCCCCGGGCGCGAAGGCGGAGATCTTGCCGGTCACCCGGTCGTCGAAGCGCGCGCCGAGGGCGACGAGGAGGTCGGCGCGCTGCAGGGAGGTGACCGCCGCGTAGCTGCCGTGCATGCCGGGCATCCCGAGGTGGCGGCGGTGCGAGTCCGGGAAGGCGCCGCGCGCCATCAGCGTCGTGACGACCGGGATGCCGGTGAGCTCGACGAGCTCGGCGAGCGCCGGCGAGGCGTCGGCCTTCAGCACGCCGCCGCCCACGTAGAGCACCGGGCGCTCGGCCGCGGTGATCAGCTCGACGGCGGCGGCGATCGCCGCGGCCTCGGGCTCGCGCACCGGGTGGTAGCCGGGGAGGTCGAGTTGCTCGGGCCAGTGCCAGGTCATCTTCGCGTTGGCGACGTCCTTCGGGAAGTCGATGAGCACCGGGCCCGGGCGACCGCTCGTCGCGACGTGGAAGGCCTCCGCGACGACGTTCGGGATCTCGGCGGCGTCGGTGACGAGCCAGTTGTGCTTGGTCACCCCCATCGTGATGCCGGTGGTGTCCACCTCCTGGAAGGCGTCGGTGCCGATCGCCGCGGTCGCCACCTGGCCGGTGATGACGACGAGCGGGATCGAGTCCATGTAGGCATCCGCGAGCGGGGTGACGATGTTCGTCGCCCCTGGGCCGGAGGTGACCATCGCCACCCCGGGGCGGCCCGTCACCTGCGCGTAGCCCTCGGCGGCGTGACCGGCGCCCTGCTCATGGCGGACGAGGATGTGACGGATCGAAGAGTCGATGATCGGGTCGTAGACGGGCAGGATCGCCCCGCCGGGGAGACCGAAGACGACCTCGACCCCCTCGTGCTCGAGGCTCTTGATGAGTGCTTGCGCGCCGGTGAGCTCCACTCGCTCCACTCCTTCCTGTTCCCTCGTCGTGTCGGTCGATGGGTTGGCTGGGTCTCGGGCTCCGCGTCCCGGAGGGCGCTCCGGGGAAACAAAACGACCTCCCTTTCGGGAGGCCGCGGGGCAACGACGGAGATGCCGTCGTTGCTACGTAAGGACTACCAGGTGCGCGGGCGAAACAGTCACGGCCCCGATCTTGCCAGCCCGCCGCGCCACTGTAAAGCCGTCCTCAGGCCTCGGTGATCGCGCCCCGCTCGGCGCCGGTGACGAGGCGGGCGTACTTGGCGAGCACGCCGAAGGTGTAGCGGGGCGGCGGCGGGTCGAAGCGCTCTCGGCGCCGGTCGAGCTCGGCCTCGTCCACGAGCAGCTCGATCGAGCCGTTCTCGGCGTCGATCACGATGCGGTCGCCGTCGGCGACGAAGGCGATCGGGCCACCGACGCTCGCCTCGGGGGCGACGTGGCCGACGCAGAAGCCGCGCGTCCCACCCGAGAAGCGGCCGTCGGTGATGAGGGCGCAGTCGCCGCCGCGCCCCGCCCCGGTGAGCGCCCCGGTGACGGCGAGCATCTCGCGCATCCCCGGGCCCCCCTTCGGCCCCTCGTAGCGGATGACGAGCACCGTGCCCGGCACGACCGAGCCGGCGAGGATCGCGTCCATCGCGCCGTCCTCCCCGTCGAAGACCCGCGCCGTGCCCTCGAAACGCATGAGGTCGGTGCCGGCGATCTTCACGACCGCCCCCGCGGGCGCGAGCGACCCCCGGAGGATGACGATGCCGCCGCGGCGGTGGATCGGCGCCTCGAGGGGGTGGACGACGACCCCGTCCGGGGCCGGCGGGTCGAGGCGCTCGATGTTCTCCCCGAGCGTCGAGCCGGTGACGGTGAGGCAGTCACCGTTCAGGTGGCCGGCGTCGAGGAGCGCCTTCAAGACCACGGGGAGGCCACCGACGCGGTCGAGGTCGACCATGTGGAACTTGCCGTGCGGCTTCATGTCCGCGAGGTGCGGGACGCGCGCCCCGATGCGGGCGAAGTCGTCGATCGAGAGGTCGACGTGGGCCTCGGCGGCGATCGCGAGCAGGTGCAGCACGGCGTTGGTGGAGCCGCCGAGCGCCATCGTCACGGCGATCGCGTTCTCAAAGGCGGCGCGGGTCATGATCTGGCGGGGGCGGATGCCCTTCTCGAGGAGGCCGATCACGGCCCTGCCGGAGTCGAAGGCGTTGTCGTCGCGACGGCGGTCGACGGCCGGCGCCGAGGCTCCCGCGGGCAGCGACATCCCGATCGCCTCGCCGATCGCCGCCATCGTGTTCGCCGTGAACATGCCGGCGCAGGCGCCCTCGCCGGGACAGGCGTTGCGCTCGATCTGGTAGAGCGTCTCGTCGTCGATCTGCCCTGCGGCGTGCGCGCCGATCGCCTCGAAGACGCTCACCACGTCGAGGGTCTGGTCGCGCCAGTGGCCGGGGAGGATCGTCCCCGCGTAGACGAAGACCATCGGCAGATCGAGGCGCGCCGCCGCCATCAGCATCGCCGGGAGCGACTTGTCGCAACCGGCGAGGCCGATGAAGCCGTCGAAGCGCTCGGCGTGCATCACGGTCTCCACCGAGTCGGTGATCACCTCGCGGCTGACGAGCGAGGCCCGCATCCCCTCGTGGCCCATCGAGATGCCGTCCGAGACGGTGATCGTCCCGAACTCGAGGGGGAAGCCGCCCGCGGCGCGCACCCCGTCCTTCGCGCGGTGCGCGAGGCGCGCCAGCGAGAGGTTGCAGGGTGTGACCTCGTTCCAGGTCGAAGCGATGCCGATCTGCGGCTTGTCGAAGTCCTCGTCGCGCATCCCGACGGCGCGCAGCATCGCCCGCGCCGCGGCGCGCCGCGGGCCGTCGGTGACCTCGTGGCTGCGGATCTTCAGGTTGGCCGGCGGCGTGGTCTCGGTGCTCATAGCGGCTCAGCCTATGGGCGCCGACCGCGAGGATGCACCGCCGGCGTCGGCGTGCGGTTCCCGGCGGGCGGCGGCCGGCCGGGAACCGCACGGCCGACCCGGGGCCGTGCCGCTAGAAGGCGCGTAGCCTGCGGTCACCCCCGGCCGCGAGGTTGCCGGGCGGTCGACGGATCAGAGCGACGGAGCGCGCGGCGCGGCTTCGTCTACGAATCGGGGGGAACGAGATGCGGCGAAGCGGACGAAACCCGGCAGGCATCGCGCTCGCGTGCGGGGTGGCCCTCGTCCTCGCTGTCGGCGCCGCGAGTAGCCCTGCGGGCGCCGTCGCGACCGCCCGCACCTCCCCCGTCGCGACCGCGGGCAAGGCGCTCCTTCGGCTCACGGACATGCCGAAGGGCTGGACCTCCTCGAAGTCCTCGTCCGGTGGCGGCGGTGCCTTTCCGGGGTCGTCGCAGCTGGCGCGGTGCCTCGGCGTCGCGACGAGCGTGGTCACGAGCAACCCTCCGAGCGCGACCAGCCCGGACTTCAACAGTGCGGACGGCCTCCTCACCGTCTCGGACTCGGCGTCGGTGTACTCCTCGGCGGCCTCGGCGAGGGCGGACTACGAGAGCCTCGCCAACCCGAAGGCGCCGTCCTGTCTCACCACACTCATGAACGGGACGGCGAGGTCGCAACTCGTCGGCCAGCTAGGCGCGGGGACTCACCTCGGGAAGGTCGCGGTGACGAGGGCCCCCGCCGCGGACTTCGCACCCTCGACCGCCAACTTCGTGATGAGCTTCCCGGTGACCTCCCAGGGAACGACGTTGAAGGTCCAGCTGACGGTGACCGACTACGTGAGGGGCGACGAGGAGCAGACGCTCACCCTGACGGCGATCGGGGCCTCCTTTCCGGGATCGCTCTCGCGACACTTGACGGCAGTGGCGGCAAGCCGACTGTGACGTGCCGGCGCAGCGCCCCGCCCGACGGGTTCGCGGCCCCGCCCGGCCGACCGAGCGGCAGCGCGCCGGGCCGATGACCGCGGCCGGCGGGGCGGTCCGGGGATGACGACGAGGACCGCCGCCCTCGTGGCAGTCCTCGCGGCGGCCGCGATCGCGGGCGGTCTCCTAGCGGCCACGAACAGCGCGAGCCCGGCGCCGCGAGCGTCTGCGTCGACCGTCACCTGCAGCACGCCGCGCGGGGGTGGCCCCGGATACGACGCGTCGATCGGCAACCGACAGAACGGCCGGAGCGTTTGTGTGGCGACCGGCGAGCGGCTCTTGGTGGTGCTGAGCGGACCGAGCCCGAGCGCTGCGCCGTGGCGCGCGATCCACGTTTCGAGGGCCGGCGTGCTGCAGATCGCTCCGCTGACGCTGATGTTCAGGCGAGGCAGCACCGGGACGAACTTCCGAGCGGTGCGCGCCGGGACCGTCGTGCTGAGCGCGGCGCGTCCCGCCTGTGGGCCGGCGCCTTCGGGTGCGCCCACCTGCGGTGCGGTCGAGCGTTGGCACGCGACCGTGATCGTGCGCGCCGCGCGGAGTGCGTGAGGGCCGCCGCAACCACCTGAGGCGGCCCCGCCGCGATCGGCCGGCAGGCGGCGGCCACGTCCACCGCGACCGTGCGCTCGACGAGACTCGACGGTGTACCCGACGGACCAAGGGAGGCGCGATGCCCGCGGAAGGACTGTCAATGCTGCGGCCGGCGAGCTTCGGCCCGCCGAGGGGCACCTACTCGCCAGGCGTCCTCGCCGAGGCGCCGGGCCGCATCCTCTACGTCGCCGGCCAGACCGCGAGCGACAGCGAGGGCCGGATCGTGAGCGACGACTTCACGGCGCAGACGCGGCGCGTCTTCGAGAACATCGGTGCCGTGCTCGCCGAGGCGGGCATGGACTTCGGGAACGTCGTGAAGCTGAACTACTACCTGGTGAACGCCGACCACATGCCCGAGCTCGTCACGCTCCGCGAGGAGCTCTGGCCCGTGCTCTTCCCGGACGGCGCGTTCCCCGCCGCCACGCTCTGCGTGGTCAGCCGGCTCGGCCGCGCCGAGGTGCTCGTCGAGATCGAGGCCATCGCCGTCGACTGCACGCCGGCGCGCTGAGCGACGCACCGTTGACCGCACGCGCCCGTGCCTGGATGAGCTGGAGCAGCGGGAAGGACAGCGCCACCGCACTGGCTGCCCTTCGTGCGGGCGGCGAGCTCGACGTCACGGCGCTGCTGTGCACCGTGAACGCGGAAGCGGCGCGGGTGGCCATGCACGCGGTCCGGCGCACGCTCCTCGAGGCGCAGGCTCGCGCCGTCGGCCTCCCCCTCGTTACCGTCGAGATCCCTTCACCGTGCCCGAACGAGCTCTACCAAGCCCGCATGGCCGAAGCCGTCTCCGCGGCGGTCGCCGACGGGGTCACGCACATCGCCTTCGGCGACCTCTTCCTCCGCGACGTGCGGGCCTACCGAGAGGCGCAGCTCGCGGGCACGGGCGTCCAGCCCGTCTTCCCGTTGTGGCAGCGACCCACCCCGGCGCTCGCTCGGGAGATGCTGGCGTCGGGGCTGCGGGCCGTGCTCACCTGCGTGGACACCGCGCAGCTCGACGCCCGCTTCGTGGGGCGCGCCTTTGACGCAGCACTGCTCGACGAGCTGCCGGCCGCGGTCGATCCCTGCGGCGAGCGCGGTGAGTTCCACACCTTCGTCTGGGACGGCCCCGGCTTCTCCTCGCCCGTCGCGATCGGAGCGGGCGAACAGCTCGAGCGTGAGGGCTTCGCCTCTTGTGATCTGCTCCCAGGACCCGAACCGTGCGAAGCGGCGGAGGCGCGGTGAGCCCCGACCGTCAGCCGAGCGCCGTCGGGCGGAGGGGATCGGTGGCCGGACGGGGGCGCGGCCCCGCGTAAGGTGCCCCCGTGACCGACCAGGGACCCGCCGAGACCGACGCCCGCCTGCTCCGACGGGGTTCGCAGATCCCTCTCGTCGGCTTCGGGACCTGGCAGATCACCGGAGCCGCGGCGCACGCTGCGGTGGCCGCCGCCCTCGAGCTCGGCTACCGGCACCTCGACACCGCGACCGTCTACGGAAACGAGCGGGAGGTCGGTGACGCGCTCGCCGACAGCGGCCTCGCGCGCACCGAGGTCTTCGTCACCACGAAGCTCCCGGGGAACGCGACCGAGGTCCGAAGGACCCTCGAGCGGAGCCTCGCGGACCTCGGCGTCGACTTCGTCGACCTGTGGCTCATCCACTGGCCGCCCGCCCAGTCCTACCGACCGTCGGAGGGCTCCTCACCGAGGCTGTTCGCGGAGATGCTCGCCCTCCGCGACGAAGGGTTGGCTCGCGCCGTCGGGGTGAGCAACTACGGCACCGAGGAGATCGACGAGCTGATCGCAACGACGGGGGAGGCGCCCGAGGTGAACCAGATCCCCTGGAGCCCCTTTCGCCACGACGAGGCGATCCGTCGCGACCTCGACGAGCGCGAGGTCTGCCTCGAAGGCTACAGCCCGCTCGCCCTCAGCAGCCTGCAGCACCCCGTCCTCGTCGCGGCCGCGACGGCCCACGAGGTCACCCCCGCCCAGGTGGTGCTCCGCTGGCACCTCCAGCACGGCGTCGTCGTCCTCCCGAAGAGCGCCCGCCGTGAGCGCATCGCGGAGAACCGCGATCTCTTCGGCTTCACCCTCACCCCGACGCAGATGGCGGGCCTCGACGCCCTCGCTGCCGACTGAGCGCCGCGAGATCGGTGCCCGAATCGGACATGCTTAGGCGGTGGAGCGCATGATCGTCGGCCTGCACGAGGACGAGTCGGGTGACTGGGTCGCGGAGCTCTCCTGCCTGCACAACCAGCACGTCCGCCACCGCCCGCCCTTCCTCGAGCGGCCCTGGGTGCTGAGCGCAGCCGGGAGGAGCTCGCACATCGGCTCGGAGATCGATTGCCCGCTCTGCGACCGCGCGGAACTGCCGGAAGGGCTCGCGTTGGCGAGAACGGCGGGGCCCTTCGACGCGAGCACCCTCCCGGGGGGGTTGCTCAGGGATCACCGGGTGGCGCGCGGCACCTGGGGCGAGCTACTCGTGCTCGAAGGGTCCGTGCGGTTCGTGATGGCGGTCGACCCACCGTTCGCCCGGCTCGTCGGCGTTGGCGACCGTCAGGCGATCCCACCCGAGGTCGCGCACCACCTCGTCCTCGACGGGCCGGTGACGCTCAGCATCGACTTCCGGGTCCCCGCCGACCGGCAGGCGGGCACCGGCGTCGTCCGCCCCTCACGGCGTCCCGCCGCTCGGGGGGGCGCTCCTGCGCTTTCGGAGGAAACGCCAGGCGATCGGCACGGGCACCGAGAGGACGAAGCCGAGAACCCTCAGCCACCGCGTCTGCGGGACGAACCAGAGGGCCCTCCGGAAGCGCCGGACCCAACGTAATTCGTGCTTGCGCTGGCGCCGCTCAGCTCGCCGCGCGCTGTGTCGACCCATCGTCGTCCGCCTTTCCCGAGGCAACCCCACCCGCCGTCACCATGACCCCCGGTGCTCGGGGATGCGTGAGATCACCGGCAGGCAGAGGATCAGCAGCAGGGCGAACGCCGCGTACACCTTGGCCTGCACCTCGCCCGGATGGAGCGCCTGGGCGAGGATCGCGGTGGTGATCGAGATCGCCGCGATCGACCCCACCTGCCGCCCGGTGGTGCGCAGCGCGGCGAGGGAGGCGGAGTGCTCGGGAGCGAGCTGCAGGCCGGCGTTGCGGCTCGCCGGGGAGGAGAAGCCCATCCCGAGGCCGACCGCGCAGCAGCAGCACGCCAGCCAGACGTAGGCCGACACCCCCGAGGGGCGCACGGCGAGGGCGGCCATCCCGGCGGCGATCAACAGCGAGCCGACGTACAGCGGCGACCGGTAGCCGGTGCGGCGCAACGCCATCGCGGCGAGCCCCGACACGACGATCACCGAGGCCCCTTCGGCGGTGAGGAGCGTCCCCGAGCCGAGGGGGTCGATCCGGTAACGGGTGACCGCGTAGAGCGGGACGAGCACGAGGAGGCCGCTCGCCGCTCCCCCGTAGACGATGTTGATCACATTGACCGCGGCGAAGCCCCGCCCGCGGATGAGGCGCGGCTCGATGAAGGGGTCCGTGGCGCGGTTGATGTGGCGCGCGAACTGCGCCAGCGCGAGCACGGCGACCACCGAGGAACCGATCAACAGCGGCGACGAGACGCGGGTCCCCGCCTGGCCGAGGTAGCTGATCGCGGTCATGAGGGCCAGCACGCCGGCGCCGAGCAACGCCATGCCCTTCACGTCGAGCGGGCGGCGCGCCACGGCGTCGCGCGGCGGATCACGGGGGACGTACCGCAGGCACAGCACCACGAGCAGGATCCCGATCGGGACATTCACGAAGAAGATGCCTCGCCACGACCAGTAGGCGACGAAGAGACCCCCGAAGATCGGCCCGATCATCGAACCGATCGGGAAGATGCTGCCGAAGAGGCCGACCGCCTTGTCGCGCGACGAACCGAAGTGCTCGACGACGATCCCGGTCGCCGAGGGCGTGAAGCCCGCGCCCCCGGCCGCCTGCACGGCGCGCAACGCGACGAGGACGTAGATGCTCCTCGCCAGGCCGCAGCACAGCGAGGCGCCGGCGAAGATGACCACCGAGGCGAGGAAGAAGCGCCGCCGGCCGTAGCGCCCGCTCAACTTGCCGGCGAGCGGCAACATGAGGACCATGCCGACCGAGTAGGCCGTGATCGACCAGGCCGTCCAGTTGATCGACGAGTGCAGACCTTCCTTCATCGCGTGCAGCGCGGTGGCGACGATGGTCCCGTCGAGCGAGCTCATGAGGAGGGCGATCGCGACGACCGCGAAGATGGCGAGGCGCCGCGCGGGCGGGGTTTCGGCCACCGCCTCCCGAGGGCGCTCCGGAGGCACCGGCGCGGTGACCTCGGTGCCTCGGGGCTCCCCGCCGCTCGCTCCGTCAGGAGCAGCGGGGTCGACGGTCACAAGAGCCGAGGGTACTGGGCGGCGTCGGGGGCGGCCGAGCGGAGAAGCCCCGGTCACCGTGACGCTGCTCCACTCCGGCAAGGAGCGGCGACAGCTGTTGGCGTATCGCTGAACCTGCTGCTCTTGCTCGACGCCTCCTGAGCGCTCGCCTGTAGAATCGCGGGGTCGCCTCCAGTGGTTTGGATGCCGATAGCCCCGGCGGTGTTCCCGCACTGACCGGGGCACTTTCGCGTCGTGCGCGGCGCCGATGGCGCAGCGGCTGCGACGGGGGGCTCACCACTGTGCGCGCCATCGGCGGCCCCGCGGCACAACGGGACTCGGTCATCATTCGTCCCATGCCGATCTCGCCGCACGTCGCGCTGCTGCGCTCGCAGGTCGGCCAGCAGCTGCTCCAGCTCCCCTCCGTGGCGGTGCTCTGCCGTGACACAGCGGGGCGCGTGCTCGTCGTCCTCGAACGCGACTCCGGCAAGTGGTGCCCGCCCGGAGGGGTGATCGAGCCCGGGGAGGGCCCGGAGGAGGCCGCGGTGAGAGAGACGCTCGAGGAGACCGGCCTCACCGTGCGGCTCGACGGCGTGCGGGCGGTCGTCGGTGGCCCCGACTACCGGAAGACCTATGCCAACGGCGACGAGATCTCCTACGTCTCGGTGGTGTACGACGGTCACGTGACCGGCGGAGACGCAGCGCCGGACGCCGACGAGACCCTCGAGGTCCGCTGGATCTCCCTCGCGGAGCTCGGATCGCTCCCGAAGGAGCCCTTCCTCGAGCTCCTCGTCCGCGATCGCGTCCTTCAGTAGGAGGAGCTCCGGGCGTCGATTGTTACCCTCTCGCGAACGCTCGATCCGACGATGGAGGCGATCGTGCAGCGGCATCGGACGTCGATGATCCTCCTCGTCGCCATCGGCGTCGCCATGGCCGTGCCGGCGGTACCGGCCGTAGCGCTGGGCGCTCGCAATGCCCCCATCCTCCCCCGTGATCGTGAAGGTCATGCCGACGTTCGGGTCAACTGCCGGGGGCAGTCTCATGTCCGTTCAGGGCCTCGGCCTGGCCAGGGGAAATGGCCGGCCCCACGTCCTCTTCGGCTCTGTCAGTGTCCCCGCGGTATGCGAGACGACGGCGCAGTGCACCGTTCGCGCTCCCGCGCATCGTCGGGGCACTGCCCCGGTGAGCGTGGTCACGACAGGCGGGAGGAGCGCTCGGTCGACGTCGGCTCGCTTCACCTTTATCGCCCCCACACCTACCG
>Ga0307374_10001676_pt1 | contig 40540 bp, 49 predicted proteins | sample OX3MG_FD_202532 | JGI IMG/M metagenome (GOLD analysis project Ga0307374, IMG submission 202532) | Soil microbial communities from Risofladan, Vaasa, Finland - OX-3 | ecosystem: Environmental > Terrestrial > Soil > Coastal area > Acid sulfate soil | place: Finland: Risofladan, Vaasa | collected... | reverse complement strand
ACCGTCCCCTGGATCACCAACAGGTCGAGCTCGGCATCCACCACGGCGGCGGCCAGGGACTCGGTCTTTTGGGGGGTGACCGACGCGGCCGTGGTGATGCCCGCCGACTTCATCTCCTTGATCCGCTGGGTGACGAGGTCCAGCTGGACCGGCTCGGTGTACATCTGCTGCATGCGGGAGGTCGCCTTCTCCGCCGGGAGCTCACGGATCTCGTCGAAGAGCGGGGTGGGGTCCTCATACCGCGTCCAGAGCCCCTCGAGGTTGAGGACACCCAGGCCGCCCAGGCGGCCGATCTCGATGGCGGTGGACGGGCTGACCACGCCGTCCATGGCCGATGCCATCAGCGGGAGGTCGAACCGGTAGGCGTCGATCTCCCAGCTGATGTCGACATCCTCGGGGTCCCGGGTCCGCCGGCTGGGCACGATGGCGATGTCGTCGAACCCGTACGCCCTCCGACCCGACTTGAAGATGCCAATCTCTAGCTCAGCCACGTCAACGTCCTCCGGACCCGTGTCGCAATCGGTTGGGAACCTCCGGCCGACGACAGCTCCGACGCTGCGCCGACTACCTCCCACGATACCGTCTGGGCCCACGGTACTGGGTCCGCGCCGGGCGGCGGGAGGACCGGCGGCACCCCCGGTGGCGGCTGCGGCCGCGACCGGTCAGGACCGTCCCCTACCACCGGAGCGACGGTGGAGCGGGCACCCCGAGGACCGGGCAGATCAGCTCCACGAGCGTGCGGGCGGTCGCCCCCCACACCGTCTCTCCGGCCAGCTCGAAGAACCACACCGGGAACTCGCCTTCGGGGAACCCCGCCGATGCGGGGCGGCCCGGCGCCGCCCACCACTCCTCGTGGAAGACGCCGTCGGCCGCCAGCTCGCTGAGGGCGACGTCGAAGACCCGCTCGACCTCCCCGGGGTTGGGGACGAGGCCGGGGCGGGCGTCCAAGGTGGCCACCACCGGGGTCATCACCGTGTTGGAGGCCCGGGTGGGCATGGGGGTCAGCTCGCCCACCACGGCGACCAGTCGAGGGTCGAGGCCGACCTCTTCGAATGCCTCCCGCAGGGCACCGGCCACCACGCCCTCGCCGTCGTCGAGGCGGCCGCCCGGAAACGCCACCTCACCCTGGTGGGAGCGCAGCCGGTCCGACCGCACGGTGAGGATGACCCGGGTCTCACCGTCCTCCTCGAAGAGCGCGACCAGAACGGCCGCCGGCTCCCCCTCGACGACCGTTCCGGCCAGGGAGCGCCACGGGCCACGGCGATCGGCATCGGTAGGGGGGCCGGCCCGGGAGGCGCCGACGGCGCCCAGGACCCTGTCGAGGGTGATCGAGCGCCGGTCGCCGGCCGGCAGCCCGGCCCAGGGGGCCTCGGAGCCGGCGCGATGGTGCGGTGGTCGGGGGACGGCCCTCCTTGCGGGGGCCGAAGGAGGATCCGAGGGTTGCATGGAGGGATCCAGGTTAGGGGGAGGGCGAGGCCCACGCGGCGGCCGGCCGGACCCGAGGATCCGACCGGCTCACCGACACGGGGCTGCGCGAAGCTGCGCCTCCGACCCCCGAGGGGGTCGGAGCAGGGCTACATCATGCCGCCCCTGCCGCCCATGCCGCCCATGCCGCCGCCCCTGGCGGCGGCGGCCGCCGCGGCCGCCGCCGGGTCGGCCTTCTCGGGCTTGTCGGCCACCAGTGCCTCGGTGGTCAGCAGCAGTCCGGCGATGGACGCGGCGTTCTGGAGCGCCGACCGGGTCACCTTGGCCGGGTCGATGACCCCGGCCTTGACCAGGTCGACCAGCTCACCGGTGTTGGCGTTGAGCCCGATGGTGCCCGTCTCCGACTCGACCTGGCGGACGAAGACCGAGCCCTCGAGCCCGGCGTTGGAGGCGATGGAGTGCAGCGGCGCGGCCAGGGCCTTGGCCACGATGGAGGCACCGGTGGCCTCGTCCCCGCTGAGGGAGTTGACCACGGAGTTCACCGCAACGCGAGCGCGGAGCAGGGCGGTCCCCCCGCCGGCCACGATGCCCTCTTCGACGGCGGCCCGGGTGGCGGACAGCGCGTCCTCGATGCGGTGCTTCTTCTCCTTCAGCTCCACCTCGGTGGCGGCGCCAACCTTGACCACGGCCACGCCGCCGGCCAGCTTGGCCAGGCGCTCCTGGAGCTTCTCGCGGTCCCAGTCGGAGTCGGTGTCGTCGATCTCGCGCTTGATCTGGGCGATCCGGCCCTTCACCTCGTCGTCGGCGCCACCGCCCTCGACGATGGTGGTGTCGTCCTTGGTGATGATCACCCGGCGGGCCTTGCCCAGCAGGTCGACGGTGGTGGTGTCCAACTTCAACCCGATCTCCTCGGAGATGACCTGGGCTCCGGTGAGCACGGCCATGTCCTGGAGCATCGCCTTGCGCCGCTCGCCGAAGCCGGGGGCTTTGACGGCCACCGAGGTGAACGTCCCGCGGATCTTGTTGACGACCAGCGTGGCCAGCGCCTCGCCCTCGACGTCCTCGGCCACGATCAGCAGCGGCTTGCCGGTCTGCATGACCTTCTCGAGGACCGGGACCATGTCGTGCACGGCGCTGACCTTCTGGTTGACGAACAGGATCAGCGGATCGTCGAGGACCGCCTCCTGACGCTCGGCGTCGGTGACGAAGTACGGCGAGAGGTAGCCCTTGTCGAATTGCATGCCCTCGGTGAACTCGAGGTCGATGCCGAAGGTGTTGGACTCCTCGACGGTCACCGTCCCGTCCTTGCCCACCCGGTCGATGGCGTCGGCCAGGACCTCGCCGATGGCCGAGTCGGCCGCGGAGATGGAGGCCACCTGCGCGATCTCGGTCTTCGAGTCGATCTCTTTGGCCTGCTCCTTGATCGATCCGACGGCCGCGACCACCGCCTTGTCGATCCCCTTGCGCAGCCCCAGGGGGTTGGCGCCGGCGGCGACGTTGCGGAGACCCTCGCGGATGAGGGCCTGGGCGAGGACGGTGGCGGTGGTGGTGCCGTCGCCGGCCACGTCGTTGGTCTTGGTGGCGACTTCTTTCACCAACTGGGCGCCCATGTTCTCGAAGACGTCGTCCAGCTCCACCTCGCGGGCGATGGACACGCCGTCGTTGGTGATGGTCGGGGCGCCGAACTTCTTCTCGATCACGACATTGCGGCCCTTGGGGCCGAGGGTGACCTTGACCACGTCGGCCAGCTTGTTCACGCCCGCCTCGAGGCCTCGGCGGGCGGCTTCGTCGAACTTGAGGATCTTCGGCATTACTTGGCCACCTTGGCCAGGACGTCCCGGCTCGACAGGATGAGGAGATCTTCGCCGTCGGAGGTGATCTCGGTGCCCCCGTACTTGGAGTACACCACGGTGTCGCCCACCGAGAGCTCGAGCGGGATCAGCTCGCCGGAGGCCTCGGCCCGGCGGCCCGGGCCGACGGCCAGGACCTCGCCCTGCTGGGGCTTCTCCTTGGCCGTGTCGGGGATGACCAGGCCCGAGGCGGTGGTCTCCTCGGATTCGTTCGGGCGGACGACGATGCGGTCGTCGAGGGGTTGCAGACTCATGGGTTCGGCCTCCTGTGGCACGCGTTAGCAGTCGAGGGTTGAGAGTGCCAACGATAGCGATCCCTGAGGCGCTTGGCAACCGGCGACGGCGAGTGCCAGCCGATCGGCCCGCTCAGACCGTCGCCAGCCGCAGATTGGGATCGGCACCGAGCGTCAGCGGGCTCGGCGACCCGTGGTGCAGCCGCCACCACCCGGCCGCCGCCACCATGGCGGCGTTGTCCGTGCACAGGGCCCGGCTGGGCAGGAACGCCCCGATCCCCTCGTCGGCGCACGCCTCCTCGATCCGCCGGCGCAACAGCGAGTTGGCGGCCACGCCGCCGGCGAGGCACACCGCCTTCGCCCCCACGTCGGCGGCGGCCTTCAGCGCCCGGGCGACCAGCACGTCCACAACCGCCAGCCGGAACGACGCCGCCACGTCGGCGGTGCTGGCATCGGGATGCTTCCGCACCGTGTTGACCACCGACGTCTTCAGCCCGCTGAAGGAGAAGTCGTAGTCGTCACCGGGCAGCGACCTCGGGAAGGCGAAGGCGTTCGGGTCCCCCTCGTCGGCCACCCGGTCGATCGCCGGCCCACCCGGGTAACCCAGTCCGAGGAAACGGGCGACCTTGTCGAAGGCCTCCCCGGCGGCGTCGTCGACGGTCTGGCCGAGCAGACGGTAGGAGCCCGGCTCGGAGACCTCGATGAGCAGGGTGTGGCCGCCCGAGACCAGCAGCACGGCCAGCGGCCACCCGAGATCCGGCTGTTCCAGCAGCGAGGCGAAGAGGTGGGCCTCGAGATGGTTGACCCCGATCAGGGGGACGCCCCAGGCCAGCGACAGGGCCTTGGCCTCGGCCACGCCCACCAGCAGCGACCCGATGAGGCCCGGCCCGTGGGTGACGGCCACCGCGTCGATCCCCCGCCCGGAGGAATCGGTCCCCGCCCCTTCGAGCGCCTCGGCCAGCACCGGGGTCAGCAGCTCCACGTGGGCCCGACCGGCCAGCTCGGGGACCACCCCGCCGTAGCGCTCGTGGAGTGCGATCTGGCTGCTCACCACCGATGACACGATGACCGACCCGCCGTCGACCACGGCGGCCGCCGTCTCGTCGCACGAGGTCTCGATCCCGAGGACCCGCGCCGGGAGGTCTCCGGCCATGACCGGAGACTACCGGACCCTGTGACCAGGGCAAACGGCGGTGGACCGGCGGGACCGGGTCGGTGGGGCAGCCCGCCCCCACCCCGTCACTGCCGTGTGGTGACCTCGAGATCGCCGGGCAGCGAGGCTTCGATGGCACCGAGGCGGTCGGCATACGACTCCGAGTCGACGTCGCGGGCCCACATGACCAGGGCATCCTCGCCGGACGCCGGGTAGTAGTTGGGACGCACGCCCACCGGGGCCAGGCCGAACCGCCCGTAGAGGGCCAGCGCCGGACCGTTCCCCACCCGGACCTCGAGGGTGAGATGACGGGCGCCGCGGGCCAGCCCGGTCCGGATCAGGTCCAACAGCAGCGCCGCACCGAGGCCCCGGCCCTGCCAGTCCGGGTCGACGGCGATGTTGTTCACGTGCGACTCGTCGTCGATGAACATCTGCCCGGCGAATCCGACGATCTCCCGACCCACCCAGGCGGCGCGGTAGGCGCGGGACCGCCGCTGGGAGAGCTCCTCCACGAACAGCCGGTGCGACCACGGCTGGGGGAACACGGCCTCCTCGATGCGCAGGACCCCCCGGAGGTCCCTGGTGCGCATCGGGGCGACGATCACCTGCACCGGTGCCTCGGACCGGTCGGGTCGGGCGGTCACAAGCGTCCTGCGCCCTGTCGGCCCGCCCCGCCCTGCGGCTCGTGCGGTCGGGGGAGGCGCTGCTCCCAGTTGATGCGCGCATCCGCCTGCCGGCGGTAGTCCGGCACAAGGGCCGCCGGCGCCGTGGTTGCCGCCCCCCGGGACAGGCGGGCGAGGGCCAGCCGGGCCAGGGCCAGCGGGGGGGGAGCGACCAGCCGGCCGGCCAGGTCGAGATCGAGGCCGTCGTGCCCCGACAGGAGCCCGAGATAGCGGACGGCCCCGTCCCCGACCACCTGCACCCGGCCGGTCTCGGCGGCCAGGACCGAAAGCCAGGCCACCAGCGCCTCGGGGGAGATCGCCCCGGGCTGGTCGAGGCGGACGGCCCCGGGGTCGATCGGGTGTGCGTCCCGATCGGGGTCCTGCGGGTCGGGCCCGGCACGGTCGAAGCGGTAGGCCGCCGCGAACACCTCGCCGCGGCGGGCGTCCACCACCGCGGCCACCGCCCCGGCCGGGCCGGGGCCAGGTGCCGTCTCCGCCGCCGCCGCCGCCAGTATGTCGAGGCTGCTGACCCCGAGCAGCGGGACGGACAGGGACCAGGCCAGGGCCTTGGCCGTCGCCACGCCCACCCGCAGCCCGGTGAACAGGCCGGGCCCGATGTCGACGGCGATCCGCTCGATGGCGGCCAGCTCGGTCCCCGAGACCGCGCACACCTCCTCGATGGCCGGGGCCAGCAGCTCGGCGTGGGCCCGGCCCCCGGCGTGGACGCGCTCGGCGGATCCCCCGTCGTGGCGGATCAGCCCGACCCCGACCGAGTCGGTGGCCGACTCGATGGCCAGCAGGGTCACGCCGCCACCCGCCAGGGTGAGAGCCCGTCCCGCAGCGCCGCCCAGCGGGAGGCCCAGGCGGACCCGACGGCCCGGACCGAGATCGACCGCCGGTCGTCGTCCTCGCCCTCCGCGGACAGGGCGACGGTCAGGGAGCCCTCGCCCAGGACCGGCCCGGCCACGTCGCCCCACTCGACCAGCGCCACGCCGCCGTCCTCCACCAGTTGGCCCAGGCCGAGATCGACGATCTCGTGGACTCGGTCGAGCCGGTAGACGTCGGCGTGCAAGAGGGTGCGCACCCGGTCGGGGTTGCCCGCCCCGCCCGCCGGACCGGTCACCGGGTAGTGGCGGACCAGGGTGAAGGTGGGGCTGGTGATGGGCTCGGTGATACCGAGCCCCGCCCCGAACCCCTGGGCGAAGGTGGTCTTGCCCGCGCCCAGGCCCCCGGCCAGCAGGACCATGTCCCCGGGCGCGCAGAGTCGGGCGAGGGCGCGGCCCATCGACCGGGTCTGCTCCGGGCCGGAGGTCCGGAGGGCGAGCGGGGCCGGACCACTCACGATCCGCACCCCGTCAGCCCCACCCCATCAGCTGTTTGGCCCGGATCAGGTCGGCGCGCATCTCGGCCACGACCACGCCCCCGGAGCGCAGCGCGGCCGCCGGGTGGTAGGTGGGCACCAGGTGGCGCTCCCCCATCGGGTACGACCGGCCCCGCACCCTGGTGATCCCGAGGTCGGTGCCGAGGAGCAGCTTGGTGGCGAAGTTGCCCAGGGTCACCACCACCACCGCCCCGACCAGCTCGATCTGGGCGGTCAGGTACGGACGGCAGGCGGCGATCTCGTCGGGACGGGGGTCGCGGTTGTCCGGTGGCCGGCACTTGACCACATTGGCGATGTAGCAGCGGCTCCGGTCGACACCGAGCTCCTCTTCGATCAGCCGGTCGAGCAGGCGGCCGGACCGGCCGACGAAGGGCTCGCCCTGGAGATCCTCGTCACGGCCGGGAGCCTCGCCGACGAACATCAGGTCGGCATCGGGGTCCCCGACCCCGAAGACCACCTGGGTCCGGTGGACCGACAGCGGGCACCGGGTGCAGCCGGACGCCTGGCGGGCGAGCTCGGACAGATCGGTCCCCGGTGCCACTGCCGAATGGTACTGCCCGGAGCGCACGGGCCCGTCGGCGATCAGGGGCCGACCGCGGGCGTCAGTCCGGGGACCCGGCCAGGTCGTCGGTGAGCAGCCGGGGCACCCGGGGACCGATGTCGCACAGCACCTCGTAGCTGATGGTGCCGAGCAGGTCGGCCCACTCGGAGGCGGAGACCTCCTCGGATCCCTGCCGCCCGAGCAGCACCACCTCGTCCCCCACCGCCACCGGATCGGTCCCGACCGGTCCGCAGTCGATCACGATCTGGTCCATCGTGACCGTGCCGGCCAGGGGCCGGCGGATCCCCCGGACCAGCACCTCCCCGCCCTGGTCGAACAGGCGACGGGGGACCCCGTCGGCGTACCCGATGGGCGCGGTGGCAACCGTGGAGCGCCGGGCCAGCGGCCGGCGCCGCCCGTAGGAGGGCCGCTCGCCCGGATCGAGGTCGCGGACGAAGGTGACCCGGGTGCGCAGGGAGAGGACCGGCCGGAGCCGCCCGCCGCCGGGGGCCGACGACAGCTGCCCGGCCAGCGCCTCGGTGGGGGCCACCCCGTAGAGGGCGATGCCGCACCGCACCAGTTCGCGCCGGGCCTCGGGCACGGCGATGGTGCCGGCGGAGTTGGCCACATGGGTCAACCCCGGCCGGTGGCCCGCCGCCGCCAGGCCGGCCAGGAGCGCATCGAACCGCTGGAGCTGGGCGCGGGTGAACTCCCGGTCGTCGGTCCCGTCGCCGTCGGCCACGGCCAGATGGGTCCACACCGCGCCCAGCCGGAGCCCGGGGTCGGCGGCGATGGTGTCGGCCAGTGCCGGGGCGTCCCCGACGTCGGCCCCTACCCGGTGCATCCCGGTGTCCACCTTGAGGTGGACGGTGAGCGGGGGGAGGCCCCTGTCGCCCACCACCCGGCCCAGCGCCTCGAGGCCTCCCGCGGTGTACACGGTCGGGACGAGGCCGCGGGCCACCGCCTCGGCCATCGCCTCCCTCGGAGGCTCGGACAGCAGGAGGATGGGTGCGTCGATCCCCCCGTCGCGCAGGGCCACGCCCTCTTCCACCAGGGCGACGGCCAGCCAGGTGGCTCCGCCCTCCAACGCCGCCCGGGCGACGGACAGGTCGCCGTGCCCGTAACCGTCCGCCTTCACCACGGCACAGAGGGCCGCCGGGCCGGCCAGGCGGACGAGGACGGCGGCGTTGTGGCGGACGGCCCCGAGGTCGATGTCGGCCCACGCCGGCCTCCAGCGGTCACCCATGCCGGCCACCGCCCCGCTGCTCCCCGGACCGGTGGCGGCGGGGCGCCGCCTGCGCCGTCCGATCGGACAGCACCGACGAGACCAGGTCGGGCAGGTCACCGGCCACCAGGCCCTCTTCGGGCCCCCGGGCCCCGGCCCGGCCGTGGATATGGGCGCCCAGCGCCGCCGCTTCATGCGGGGCCACACCCCGGGCGATCATCGCCCCGATCACTCCGGACAGGACGTCCCCGGTGCCGGCGGTGGCCAGGTTGGTGGTGCCGGCCAGCCCGAGCAGGACCCGCCCGCCCGGCGCCGCCACGGCGGTGGTCGGCCCTTTGACCAGAGCCACCGCCCCCGAGCAACTGGCCAGGTGCCGGGCGGCGGCGATCCGGTCGGGACCCGGCCGCCGGCCGGTCAGCTGTTCGTACTCGCCGTCGTGGGGGGTCAGCACCACCGGGGACCGGGCGCCCAGCGGAGTGCGTCCGTCGAGCCGGCCCAGGGCCAACAGCCCGTCGGCGTCGACCAGCACCGGGACGGGTGATTCGCCCACCAGTCGCCGGACCTCGCCGGCGGTGGCGGGATCGCGGCCCAGCCCGGGCCCGACCACCACGGCGGCACAGCGCGAGGCTGCCTCCAACGCCTCCACCGACCAACCCCCGCCTGGCAGGGCCACGCCCACCGCCTCCGAGGCGGGTGCGGATGACAGCGACCCGCCGGGCACGCCGAGGCGGACCATGCCGGCCCCGGCGCGGTAGGCGGAGCGGGCGCACAGGGCGGCGGCCCCGGCCATCCCCGGCGAACCGGCGACCACCAGCACCGCGGCCGACCACTTGTGGCCGTCCCGGGGGCGGGGGGGGAGGAGGCGGGCCACGTCGTCGTCGGCCATGGCGGAGATGGCCGGATCTCCGGGTGGGAGGCCGATGTCGACCACCGACACCGATCCCGCCAGGATGGCCCCGTCCCCCTGCACCAGGCCGGGCTTCAGGGCCACGAAGGTGACGGTGCGGGTGGCGGCCAGTGGCGTCCCCGAGGCACGGCCGGTGTCCCCTTCGACCCCGGAGGGGATGTCGACGGCCAGGACCGGCGTCCCGGTCTCCACGGCCGGCGCCCGGTACTCGCCGCGGAAGCCGGTCCCGTAGGCGGCATCGATGACCAGGTCGGCCGGGCCGACCGCGCCCCCCGTGCCGGCCTCGACGGTGCGGACCCGGGCCCCGCGTCCGGCCAGGACCCGGGCGGCGACCCGCCCGTCGGCGCCGTTGTTGCCCCGGCCGCAGACGGCCACCACCCGCCGGCCGTAGGCGCCGCCCAGCAGGTCGAGCGCGGCCAGGGCCACCGCATGACCGGCCCGGCCGACCAGCACGTCGACCGGGGTCGAGGCCAGGGCCTCGGCGTCGACGACCTTCATCTCCGAGACGGTGAGCACCGGCTGCATCGGGATCGACGCTACGGCCTGGCCGCAGGGACCGCACCCGCCCCGGGACTGGCGGCCGGGACCACCGCCGCCCCGCCGACGGCCACGACCACCGCCAGGGCCACCTGGGCGGTGTGGGTGAGCGAGAGGTGCCAGCGATCGACCCCGGACCGCGAGGCCAGGGCGCCGGCCGCGCCGTGGAGCACCAGCTCGGGAGCGTCGAGACCGGTCCGCACCACCTCCACCTCGGCGAAGCGGAAAGCGCCCAGCCCGACGCCGAGGGCCTTCATGACGGCTTCTTTGGCCGCGAACCGGGTCGACATCCGGGGGGCCGGATCGGCGGCCGCCCGGGCATAGGCGCGCTCGTCCGGGGTGAAGAGGCGGTCGGCGAGCCGCCGCCTCCGATCGAGCAACCGGCGGACTCGATCGATGTCGACGGCGTCGATGCCGATGCCCACCACCCGGCCGTCCGCAGCCACCGTCCCCATCAGATCCGAGGCCACGCCCTGTCCGATGACGGCGAGGGGAGCGGCGCGCTGGGCGCGGCTCACTCGACGGTGACCACCTTGGCCAGGTTGCGGGGACGGTCCACGTCGTGCCCGTGGAGGCGGGCCAGGTGGTAGGCGAACATCTGCAACGGCACCACATCGACGATGGGCGCGAACAGGTGCTCGGTGGCCGGAACCCACAGCACGGAGTCGGCGTGCCGGGCCGTCTCGTCGTCGCCGTCGTTGGCCACCAGCACCACCGTCGCGCCCCGGCTCTTGACCTCGGCAACGTTCGCCATCATCTTCTCCCAGATCGGCGTGCGGGTGGCCACCCCGATGACCACCGTGCCCGGCTCGACGAGGGCGATCGGGCCGTGCTTGAGCTCGCCCGCCGGGAAGCCCTCGGCCCGGAGGTAGGACAGCTCCTTCAGTTTGAGGGCGCCCTCGAGTGCGACCGGGTAGCCGACCTGGCGTCCGAGGAAGATGAACGAGGGCGAGTCCCGGTAGCGGCGGGCCACCTCCTCCACCGCCGAGGAGCGCTCCAGCGCCGCGGCCACCTTGTCGGGCACCGCACCCATCGCCTGGAGCAGGCCGCGTGCGTCGGCCGGGGACAGTGTCCCGCGGGCCTGGGCCAGGTAGAGGGCCAGGATCTCGAGGGCGGTGATCTGGGCCAGGTGGGTCTTGGTGGAGGCCACGCCGATCTCCGGTCCGGCCCGGGTGTACAGCACCGCGTCGGCCTCGCGGGCCATGGACGAGTCCACCACGTTGGAGATGACCAGCACCTTCGCCCCGAGCAGGCGTGCGGCCCGGACGGCCTGGAAGGTGTCGACCGTCTCGCCGGACTGGCTCACCCCGATGACCAGGGTGCTGGAGTCGACCACCGGGTCCCGGTAACGGAACTCGCTGGCGATGTCGATCTCCACCGGCACCCGGGCCCAGTGCTCGATGGCGTACTTGGCCATGAGTCCGGCATGGAAGCTGCTGCCGCACGCCACGATGAACACCTTGTTGACCCGCCGGAACTCCTCGTTGGTGATGTGGACCTCGTCGAGGGCCAGGGACCCGTCGGGGAGGACCCGGTCGAGCAGGGTGTCGGCCACCGCCTTGGGCTGCTCGTGCATCTCCTTGCTCATGTAGTCGTCGTAGCCGTCCTTGCGGGCGGCCTCGAGGTCCCAGTCCACGTGGAGGCGGGCCGGCTCGACGATGCGGCCGTCGGCGGCAGTGGTGACCCGGAGGGATCCCGGCCGCAGCTCGGCGATGTGGTCGTCCTCCAGTACGAAGAAGTCGCGGGTCAGCCCGAGGATGGCCGGGACGTCCGAGGCCAGGAAGGCGGCGGTGTCGCTGACCCCCATGAGCAGCGGCGAGACCCGGCGGGCCGCCACGATGAGATCGGGTTGATCGGCGTGGACCACGGCCAGGGAGAACGCCCCCCGGATCCGGGCCAGGGCGACGCGGACCGCGCCGGTCAGACCGGCGGCGGGGTCGGCGTCCAGGGCCGACTCGATCAGGTGGGCCAACACCTCGGTGTCGGTCTCCGACTCGAAGCGGTGGCCGCCGGCCGTCAGCTCGTCGGCCAGCTCGACGTGGTTCTCGATGATCCCGTTGTGGATGAGGGCCATCCGACCGGAGCAGTCGACATGGGGGTGGGCGTTCGCCTCGGACGGGCGCCCGTGGGTGGCCCAGCGGGTGTGCCCGATCCCGGCCGTCGCACCTTCCGGCGCGTCCTCGGACCGCTTGATCAGGTCGTCGAGCGATCGGGTCCCGTTGGCGGCACGGGCCCGCCACAGCCCCGGGCCGCGCGCCGTGCCGACCATGGCCACCCCCGCCGAGTCGTACCCCCGGTACTCGAGTCGGGCCAGACCCTCGAGCAGCACGCCGAGCACCTGGCGGTCGGTCGCCTGGCCGCCGGTGCCCCCGGCGAGGCGGGGGCCGGGTCCGTCACCGGTCCCCGGTGGGCGGGTGGTGATCCCGATGATGCCGCACATGGACCGCGAGGCTACTGTCCCGGCCCGCGGGCGGCGTCACCCGTGGGCGGTGGCGGCCGACCTCAGCTCGAATCCCACCAGGGTACTGAGGCGCTGGGCGATGCCTTCGGCCACCCCGTCGCCACTGGCCTCCACCATCACCCGCACCACCGGCTCGGTCCCGCTGGGCCGGAGCAGCACCCGCCCGGCGTCACCGAGCCGGGCCTCCTCCTCGGCCACCGCCGACCACACCGCATCGGCCCCGACCAGCAGACCGGAGTCGGGGACCGGGACGTTGACCAGCACCTGGGGTATCTGGGTGACCAGTCCTTCGAGCAGGGCGGCCAGCGGCCTGCCCGCCCGGGCCACCAGGTCGGCCAGGACCAGGCCGGTGAGGAGCCCGTCCCCGGTCGTGGCCAGCCTCCTGAAGATGATGTGCCCCGACTGCTCCCCCCCGAGGGACAGCCCCTCCTTGTCCAGGGCGCCCAGCACGTGGCGGTCGCCGACCGGGGTCTCCTTCACGTTGATGCCGCGCTGGTCCATGGCCAGCCGGAATCCGAGGTTGGTCATCACGGTCACCACGACGCTGTTGCCGGCCAGTTGGCCCCGATCGGCCAGGTCGAGGGCGAAGAGGGCGAGCAACTCGTCCCCGTTGACCACCCTGCCCTGCCCGTCCACCGCCAGCAGCCGGTCGGCGTCCCCGTCGAGGGCCAGTCCGAGATCGGCGCGGTGCTCGACCACCGCGCCGGACAACGTCTCGGTGGCGGTGGATCCACAGCCTTCGTTGATGTTGGTCCCGTCGGGGTCGCACCCGATGGCCACCACCTCGGCTCCCGATCGTTCGAAGACCCCGGCGGCCAGCTCCGACGCCGCTCCGTTGGCGCTGTCGACGACCAGCCGGAGCCCCTCCAGCGCCCGGTCCTCGACCAGGGAGACCAGATGGTCGACATAGGAGTCCCCGAGGCCGGGCTCGACGACGAGGCTTCCGACCCCGTGCCCCTCGAGGCTGCGGGGGCCCTTGGCCGACGGATCGAGAATTCGCTCGAGCTCGTCCTCGATCGCCGCCTCGACCTCCTCGTCGAGCTTGGCCCCGCCGGCCGCGAAGAGCTTGACCCCGTTGTCGGCGAAGGGGTTGTGCGACGCCGAGATCACCACCGCGGGCACGTCGCGGGTCGCCGACAGCCAGGCCAGGGCGGGCGTCGGGAGCACGCCGACATCGACCACGCCGGCGCCCTCGCTGGCCAGCCCGGCAGAGAGGGCGGCCTGGAGCATGGGTCCCGACCGCCTCGTGTCCCGACCGATCAGGAACGTCGCCGCCGTGATGGTGCGGGCGATGGCCCGGCCGAGGGCCACCACCAGCTCCGGCGTCAACTCGACGTTGGCGACGCCGCGGACGCCGTCGGTGCCAAAGCGGATTCTGCCCACCGGCCTAGCGCTTGGAGTACTGGGGAGCCTTGCGGGCCTTCTTCAGGCCGTACTTCTTCGACTCCTTCTCCCGTGCATCACGGGTGAGGAATCCCGCCTTCTTGAGTGAGGCCCGGAGCTCGGGGTCGAGGTCGCACAGGGCCCGGGCGATGCCCAGCCGGAAGGCGCCGGCCTGGCCCGACACGCCTCCGCCGTCGATGGTGACATCGATGTCCCAGGACTCGACGGTGTCGGTCAGGCGCAGCGGCTCGGTCACGATCATCCGGTGGGTGGCCGAAGTGAAGTACTCCTCGAACTTGCGGGTGTTGACGGTGATCGATCCCTGGCCGGGACGGACCCGGACACGGGCGACGGCCCGCTTGCGGCGTCCGGTGGTCTGGCAGATGGGGGCGGCTTCGGCCACGGATGGCTCCTCGTTCTCGTTCGGTATCGGCCTGGTCAGCTGCGGTGCCTACGCACCGCTCCGGGCCGACGCGGTGCGCCGTGCGCCCGGGACCTCCAGGGGTTCGGGGGACTGGGCGGCGTGGGGATGCTCGGGACCGCGGTAGACCTTCAGCTTGGTGGCCATCTGCCGGCCGAGCCGGTTCTTCGGGAGCATCCCCGTGATGGCGTTGCGCACCACGTCGTCGGCCCGGTCGACGAGCATGTCGCTGAAGCTGGTGGCGGTGAGACCGCCGGGATAGCCGCTGTGCCGGTAGGCCATCTTGGCCTCCGCCTTGCCCGAAGTCAGCACTACTTTGTCGGCGTTGACCACGATGACATGGTCGCCCATGTCCGTGTTGGGGGCGAAGGTCGGCTTGTGCTTGCCGCGCAGCACCGAGGCCACCTCGGTGGCCAGGCGGCCGAGCACCAGGCCGTCGGCGTCGACGAGCCGCCAGGCGCGGGTGATGTCGGCGGGCTTGGGAGAGAACGTGGGCACGAGGATTCCTTGTCAGTGGGACTGGGCGTCGAGGCGACCCCGGGTGCGGACCTGCCGCCACCTGTCCGAGCGGGCTCCGAGTGGGCAGGCGAGAGCGCGCACCTGGCCCAACCGGGCGACGGCCCAGGATACGACGGGTTGACCCGTTGGGCAAGCCGGGACGGCGACGCCCCCCGGCGACGCCGCTGGGGCCATCGACGCCGGGGCGTCGGGACCAGGGCCGGGAACACCCGTTCACTCCCCGTAGCGCACGGCGGCCAGGGTCAGGCCGTGGGGTGGAGCGGGATGCGAGGCCTGCCGGCGATCGGCGGACCGCAGGATCCAGACCAGGTCCGAGGGGCGTTTGCGGCCCCGGCCGACGTCGACCAGGGTGCCGACCAGTGACCGCACCATCTGGTGGCAGAAGGCGTTCGCCTCGATCTCGAAGGCCAACAGGCGGCCCACCGTCGGGGCCAGGGTCGGGACCGGGACGGCTCGGCGCTGCCCGTCCCGGGAGCCATCGACCGGGGCCGGGCCCGCCGAGCGGCTGAGCTCGCCCCAGCGGGCGTCGATGACCCGGCGGGGGATGGGTTCGCCCGGGTCGGCGCCGGGCACCCGGCGGCAGAAGGCCCGGAAGTCGTGCTCGCCCACCAGCGCGTCCGCCGCCGCCTTCATCGAGCGGAGATCCAGCGGGTCGGCCACGTGCCAGGCCAGCCCCGAGAGCAGGGGGTCGGGCACCGGAGCGTTGACCACCAGGTAGCGGTAGCAGCGGGCGGTGGCGGTGCGGCGGGCGTCGAACCCCTCCGGTGCCACCTCCGCATCCCACACCACGACCGCGGGTGCCAACTGGCTGTTGCACGACCTGACCACCGCCTCGGGATCGAGCCCGTCGGCGACGTCGGCCGGCACATCGAAGTGGACCACCTGGCCGGCGGCGTGGACCCCTGCGTCGGTCCGCCCCGCACAGGTCAGGGTCACCGTGGTGCGGGTGACCCGCCCGAGGGCCTCGGCCAGCACCCCGGCGACCGTGCGCTGGCCGTCCTGGGCGGCGAAGCCGCGGAATCCCGATCCGTCGTAGGCGACCTTCAGCCGCCACCGGACCGGGGCGGCGTCCAACCCCCCGGGGAGGGGGGCCGGCCTCACACCAATTCGATGCGGGCCATCGGGGCGTTGTCACCCAGCCGGTTGCCCAGCTTCAGGATCCGGGTGTAGCCCCCCTGCCGCTCGGCGTAGCGGGGCCCGATCTCCTCGAAGAGCTTGTGGGCCATGTCCCTGTCCCGGATGAACGCCACCACGTTGCGCTGGCGGGCCACCCCGCCCCGGGCCGCGGCGGTGATCACCTTCTCGGCCACCGGGCGGAGCGCCTTCGCCTTGGCCTCGGTGGTCACCAGGTACTCCGCCGCGATCAGGGACGCCACCAGGTTGCCCATCATCGCCTTCTGGTGGGCCGAGCTCCCGCCGAAGCGGCGGCCCTTCTTCGGGGTGCCGAGCATGGCGTCAGTCCTTGACCCGCAGGGACAGGCCCCGCTCGTCGAGCTTCTGGAGCACCTCGTCGAGCGACTTCTGCCCGAAGTTGGTGATGTTGAGCAGGTCGTCGAGGGTCCGGTCGACCAGCTCGCCGATGGTGTTGATCTGGGCCCGCTTGAGGCAGTTGCGGGGGCGCTCGGTCAGGTCGAGGTCCTCGATGCGCAGGTCGAGGTCCGGGGAGCCCGTCCCGATGGTGCCCACCTCGCCGAGCTCGAGGCCCATGGGCTCGTCCTCGAGGTCGGCCACCAGGCCGACCAGGGTGCGGAGGGTGTCGCCGGCCGAGGCCAGCGCCTCGCGGGGGGTCAGAGACCCGTCGGTCTCGATGTCGATGACCAACCGGTCGAAGTCGGTGGACTGCTCCACCCGCACCGGCTCGACGGTGAAGGCCACCCGGCGCACCGGGGAGAAGATGGCATCGATTGGGATCACCCCGATGGTGGTGGACCGCTTGTTCTTGTCGGCCGACAGGTAGCCCCGGCCGCGCTCGACCGTCAGATCGACGGCCAGGCGGCCCTTGGCGTTGAGGGAGGCGATGTGCTGGGTGGGGCTGAGCACCTCGACGTCGGCGGTGACCTGCAGGTCGCCGGCGGTGGCGTCGCCGGGGCCGCGCTTGTCCAGGCGGATGGTCACCGGTTCCTCGCTGTGCACCCGGAACAGCAGGTCCTTCAAGTTGAGGATGAGGTCGGTCACATCCTCTTTCACCCCGGGCAGGGTGGTGAACTCGTGGAGGGCGTCGTCGAACCGCACCTGGGTGATCGCCGCCCCGGGGATCGAGGACAGCAGGGTGCGGCGAAGCGAATTGCCCAGCGTGTGGCCGAAGCCCGGATCGAGCGGGCCTACCGCGAACCGCTGGCGGTTGGCCTCTTCTTCACCGATGGACTCGACGGTGGGTCGTTGGATGATGAGCATGCTGATCGTGGCTCCTCGGCAGGTGTGGTGCGTAGGGTGTTGGTGGTCGGTCAGAATCTGGCAGTGGTCGGAAGGTCGGCGGCCCGGCTGCGGCCCGGCTGCGGCCCGGTGGCGGCTGCGTGTCGGCTACTTGGAGTAGAGCTCCACGATGAGCTGCTCTTGGACGGGCTCGTCGATGTGCTCACGCAGCGGCAGTGAGAAGACCCGGACTTCGAAGCGGTCACTCACGGTCTCGAGCCACGGCGGCAGCTGGCGGTCGAGGGTGTCCATGTTGCGCCGGACGTGGAACAGCTCGCGGGAGGAGGGCTTGAGGGCGATGACGTCGCCCAGGCGCACCCGGTAGCTCGGTATGGTCACCCGCTTGCCGTTCACCAGCACGTGGCCATGGCGGACGAATTGCCGGGCCTGCGAGCGGCTGGCCCCCCATCCGGCCCGGAAGGCCACATTGTCGAGGCGCTGCTCGAGCATGCGCAGCAGATTCTCACCGGTGATGCCCGGCGCCCGGCTGGCCTCCACGTACAGGTTGTGGAACTGCCGCTCCAACAGGCCGTAGATGCGGCGGGCCTTCTGCTTCTCGCGGAGCTGTCCCAGGTACTCGGAGCCCTGGCGCATCCGGTCGCGGCCGTGCTCGCCGGGCGGATAGGCCCGGCTGTGCCGGTCGGTCACCGCCTCGGAGACCGGGCACTTCATCGAATAGCAGCGCTCGCCCTTCAAGAAGAGCTTGGTACGCTCCCGCCGGCAGAGCCGGCATACGGGTCCGGTGTAACGAGCCATGGCTGAGCCTCTCGTCCCTAGACCCGGCGCCGCTTCTTGGGGCGGCAGCCGTTGTGAGGGATGGGGGTGACGTCTTTGATGCCCGCCACCTCGATGCCGGCCGCGGCCAGGGAGCGAATGGCCGTCTCACGACCGGAGCCCGGGCCCCGCACCAGCACGTCGACCCGGCGCACCCCGTGCTCCATGGCCCGCTTGGCGCACTGCTCGGCAGCCAGCTGGGCGGCGAACGGAGTGGACTTCCGGGATCCCTTGAACCCGACGTTGCCCGCCGAGGCCCAGGCCAGCACGTTGCCCTCGGGGTCGCTGATGGAGACGATGGTGTTGTTGAACGAGCTCTTGATGTGGGCGACGCCGAAGGTGATGTTCTTCCGCTCACGCTTGCGGGGGCGGCGGGCGGCGGCCGGCTTGGTGGTCTTGGCCATCTACTTGCGAACCTTCTTCTTTCCGGCGACCGTCTTCTTCGGTCCCTTGCGGGTGCGGGCATTGGTATGGGTGCGCTGGCCGTGGACGGGCAGGCCCTTGCGGTGGCGAATGCCCTGGTAGCAGCCGATCTCCATCTTGCGTTTGATGTCCTGGGACACGTCGCGGCGCAGGTCGCCCTCGACCTGGAGGTTGGCGTCGATGTAGTTGCGGAGCCGGGTCACCTCTTCGTCGGTCAGGTCGCGCACCCGGGTGTCCCGGCTGGTCTCCGTGGCCGCGCAGATCTGCTGGCTGGTGGTCCGGCCGATACCGAAGATGTAGGTCAACGAGATCTCCAGCCGCTTTTCACGGGGGATGTCCACACCTGAGATTCTGGCCACGTTCTTCCTTCTCTCCTACGCCTGGTCCGTGCCCATCAGCCCTGGCGCTGCTTGTGACGCGGGTTCTCGCAGATGACGATGACCCGCCGGTGCCGACGGATCACCTTGCACTTCTCACACATCGGCTTGACGCTGGGTCGAACCTTCACCTGTCAGTCCTCGTCTCGTACATCCCGTAGTGCATCTCGTACTGCTGTGCCGCCCGGGCCGGGCCCTGTGGGACCGCGGCCGGGGCCCTGACCCGTCCTTCGGAGACGGATCGCCCGGCGCTACTTGTAGCGGTAGGTGATCCGCCCTCGCGCCAGGTCGTAGGGCGTGATCTCCACTTGCACCTTGTCCCCGGGGAGGATCCGGATGCGGTGCATCCGCATCTTGCCGGAACTGTGAGCCAGTACCTTGTGACCGTTCTCGAGCTCCACACGGAACATGGCATTCGGCAGCGGCTCCACAACCGTGCCCTCCAGCACGATGGCGTCTTCCTTGGGCTTGGGCAGGTGAATCTCCTCGGTATTCTGTCGTTCTGGTCCGCTCGACCCCAGGGCCGGCGTGCGCCACGTGCAACGAGTCGTCGACGTCCGCACCGCATTCGGAGACACACCTACCGGGGCGCCACCAGGAGCGGGATAGGCACAGCCACCAGACACCCGTGGCCAGCCGGAGGATTAGTTTAGCCCCTCGACGCCGAATTGCCAGTTCGATGTGCAAATCGGCCCCGAACGGCCCGTTCAGGGCACGGTGAAGACCTCCGGGCCGTCTTCGGTCACGGCGATGGTGTGCTCGAAGTGGGCGGAGAGGCGCCCGTCGGCGGTGACCACGCTCCAGCCGTCCTCGAGCTGAACGGTGTCGGCGCCCCCGGCATTGACCATCGGCTCGACGGCGAAGACCATCCCCGGCTTGAGGGTGGGGCCGGGGGAGCCGGGCCAGTAGTTGGGGACCTGGGGCTCCTCGTGCATGGCCGTGCCAATGGCATGGCCGACGTACTCGCGGACAACCGAGAACCCCGCCGCCTCGGCCACCGCCTGGACCGCCCGCCCCACCTCGTGCAGGCGGTTGCCCGGGCGCAGCTGTTCGATGCCGGCCAGGAGGCTCTGCTCGGTGACCTCCATCAGCCGGGCCGCCTCCGCAGAGACCTCGCCGACCCCCGCGGTGTAGGCCGCATCACCGTGGTAGCCCTCGATGATCGCTCCACAGTCCACCGAGAGGATGTCCCCCTCCTCCAGGATCACCGAATCCGAGGGGATGCCGTGGACGATCATCGAGTTCGGCGAGGTGCAGACCACCGCCGGGAAGCCGTGGTAGTTGAGGAAGTTCGACGCCGCGCCCCGCCGGTCGAGCACCTCCCGTGCCACCCGATCGATGTCCGCGGTGGACGCGCCGGGTCGGATCGCCGCCCGGGTCGCCTCGTGGATCTCCGCCACCACCCGGCCGGCCCTGCGCATCTTGTCCAACTCGTCGGAATTGCGCCTCATCAGCTGCTGCGTCCCATCAGCGTTCTCGTCTCATCTTCCATCGCATCTCATCTTCCATCGCATCTCATCTGCAATCGGGCCTCATCCGACCATCGGGCCTCATCCGAACCCGCTCCCCTTCTGGCGCCGATCCTCGATCACCTTGACGATCCGCCGGGTGACCGCGTCGGGTGACCCGGTGCCCGGAACGGACTGGAGCTGATGGCGCGAGCGGTACCAGTCGATGAGCGGCTCGGTCTGACGCTCGTAGAGCTCCAGCCGGCGCTCGATGGCCTCTTCGGTGTCGTCCTCCCGCTGCACCACCTCGCCGCCGCACACATCGCAGGTCCAGTTGATCAGCGGGGGAGACGACAGCGAATAGTTCGCGCCGCAGTCGACGCACACCCGCCGGGCAGCCAGGCGGCGGAGCACCTGGGTGGTGTGGATCTCGATGTCGATGGCCAGGTCCAGGTCGAAGGGGGCCAGGATCTCCGCCAGCCGCTCGGCCTGGGCCACCGTGCGGGGACAGCCGTCCAGGACGAAGCCGCGCGCCCGGACGTCGCTCTCACCCAGGCGCTCGGCCACCATCTCCATTATCAGGTCGTCCCCCAGGAGCTCCCCCCGGTCCATCTGGTCCTTGGCCTTGAGGCCGATCGGCGCTCCTTGCTTCACCGCCGCCCGAAGCATGTCCCCTGTCGAGACGTGCGGAACGACGTAATGGTGGGACAGGCGCACACACTGCGTCCCCTTGCCTGCCCCCTGTTTGCCGAGGACAACGAGCCTGGCTCCGGGTACCACTTACTTGAGGAAGCCCTCGTAGTTTCGCATCATGAGCTGACTGTCGATCTGCTTCATCGTCTCGAGAGCCACGCCCACCGCGATCAGAAGAGTGGTGCCGTAGAAGGGATAGCTGGTGATGTTCCAGGCGGCCATCAGCAGTGACGGGGTCACCGCCACGGCGCCGAGGAACAAGGCCCCCGGCCAGGTGATCCGGTTGAGGATGTGGGCCAGATACCGCTCGGTGGGCTGGCCGGGACGGATGCCGGGGATGTAGCCGCCCTGCTTGCGGATGATGTCGGCCTGCTGGTGGGGATCGAATGCCACGTAGACGTAGAAGAAGGTGAAGAGCAGGATGAAGACGAAGTAGGTGAGGATATAGAACACGCTGGTCGGTGTGACGTTGTGGTTGACCCAGTTGCGGAAGGCCGAGGAAGGGATGATGTTCGACAGGAGCACGGGGATGTACAGCACCGAGCTGGCGAAGATGATCGGGATCACCCCGGCCTGGTTGACCTTCAGCGGGATGTAGGTGTTCGAGCCGCCGTACATCTTGCGCCCGACCACCCGCTTGGCGAAGGTGACAGGTATCCGCCGCTGGCCCTGGTCCACGAAGACGATCAGCACCAGCAGGGCCAGGGATACCAGGATGATCACCGAGAACTTGACCTTGCCTCCCTCCTGCAGGACGGTGTTCAGCCCCGAGGGGATGCCGGCGACCACATTGGCGAAGATGAGGATGGACATCCCCTGTCCGATGCCCCGCTGGGTGATGAGCTCGGCCAGCCACATCACGAACGCCGTCCCGGCGGTGAGGGTGAGGACGATGAAGGCGGCCCGCCACACCGAGTAGTTGAGGATCAGGTCGACGTTCTGGTTGCTGCCGAACAGGCCGCCCCCGCCCTTGTGGAACAGGTAGACCAGCCCGGTGGACTGCATCAGCGCCAGTGCCACCGTCAGGTACCTGGTGGTCTGGGTGAGCTTCTTCTGACCGATCGCCCCCTGGTCGCGCCACTGCTCGAGCTTCGGGATGACCGTGGCCAACAGCTGGATGATGATGCTGGAGGTGATGTAGGGCATGATGCCGAGCCCGAACACGGCCATCCGGGTCAGCGCCCCGCCCGAGAAGAGGTTGAGGAATCCCAGCACCCCTGACGACTTCGACGCCGCGGTCAGCTGGGCGACCTTGGAGAAGTTGACGAAGGGTACCGGCACGTTCGCCCCCAACTGGTACAGGGCGATGATGGTCAGCGTGAAGAGGACCTTCTTCCGAAGGTCGGGAATCCGAAAGATGTTGGCCAGACTGGCGAGCATGGGGCTCCTCGACGCCGCGGTGGGCCGATGCTACCGGTTGGTGAGGGCGTTGCCCTGGGCCGGCGGGCGATTGTTGCCGAAGGGCAGCGGAACCACGGTGGTGGACCCGCCCGCGGCGGAAATCGAGGCCTCAGCCGACTTGGAGAACGCGTGTGCCTCCACTCTGATGGCGCGGGACAGCTCCCCGCCACCGAGGATCTTGACCAGGTCGCCCTTGTGGGCCAGCCCGAGATCCACCAATCCGTCCACGTCGACGGAGTCCCCCTCGATCGCGGCCAGCGCACCCACGTTCACCGGGGTGTACTCGATGCGGAACGGGTTCTTGAACCCCCGTAGCTTGGGAATGCGCTGCATCAGCGGGAGCTGGCCACCCTCGAATCCCATGGGGATGGTGTCGCGCGCCCCCTGACCCTTGGTGCCGCGCCCGGCGGTCTTGCCGCCCTTGCCCCCGATACCGCGCCCTACCCGCCGACGGGCGCGGGTCGACCCTGGGGGTGGGCGGAGCTCATGGACCTTCATCGTCAACCTCTCTCGTCTTCTCCGGCGGGCGTGACATCCACCAGGTGAGGGACGCGGGCAAGCATCCCACGGATCTCCGGGCGGTCGGGCAGCACATTGGTGCGCCCGACCCCCCTCAGGCCCAGGGCCCGGAGCGTGCCCCGGTGCTTGGGCTTGGTGCCGATGGCCGACTTTACCTGGGTGACCCGCAACCAGGCCGTGTCAGCTGCTGGTTTGGCCGTGCTCAATTCAACCGACCCCCTTGAACAAGTCGTTCTCCCTGCGGCGCTCGCGATAGGCCCGGAGCATGGCCGCAGGGACCACCTCTTCGACCGGCCGGCCCCGCAGGGCGGCGATCTCATCGGGTCGCTTGAGACCCTTCAGGCCGGCGATGGTGGCGTGGGCGACGTTGATGCCGTTGGAAGAGCCGAGGGACTTGGCCAGGATGTCGCGGATGCCGGCCATCTCCAAGATCGCCCGTGCGGCGCCGCCGGCGATGACCCCGGTCCCCGGGGCAGCCGGCTTGAGCATCACACGCCCGGCCCCGCTCTCCCCGACAATCGGATGGGTGATGGTGGATCCGGCCAGGGGCACGTCGAACATGTTCTTGCGGGCCTCTTCGATCCCCTTCTGAACGGCAAGCCCGGCCTCTTTGGCCTTGCCGTAGCCGAGCCCCACCTTGCCGTTGCCGTCGCCCACCACCATCAGCGCGGCGAAGGAGAACCGGCGGCCGCCCTTGACCACCTTGGACACCCGGTTCACCCGGATGGTCCGCTCTTCGTACTGCAGGTCGTTGATGGCCATCGTCCTAGAACTCCAGTCCTTCGGCACGGGCGGCGTCGGCCAGCGCCGCCACCCTCCCGTGGTAGGCGAAACCGCCCCGGTCGAACACCACGGCGGTGATTCCTGCGGCTTTGGCCCGCGACGCCACCAGGCTGCCCACCTTGCCGGCGGCGTCGATGTTCCCGCCCGGCGCCGCGCGCATTGCGCCCTCCACGGATGACGCCGAAGCCAGGGTGCGGCCGCTGTCATCGTCGATCAGCTGGGCGGAGATGTGCTTGTTGGAGCGGAACACGGCCAGGCGGGGGCGCTCCGCCGAGCCGCGCACCCGCCGGCGCACGCGTGCGTGCCGCCGGCGACGGAGCTCCAGCTTGTGATCGGTGCGTGCCATTACTTGGCTGCCTTTCCGGCCTTGCGCGCAACCCGCTCGCCGACGTAGCGCACCCCTTTGCCCTTGTAGGGCTCGGGCTTGCGCAGCTTGCGGATGTCCGCGGCCACCTGGCCGACTCTCTCCTTGTCGATCCCCTTCACGATGATCCGCGTGGCCGAGGGAACCTCGAAGGTCACCCCCGACGGCGCGCTCACGTTGACCGGGTGGGAGAACCCCAGGGCAAGCTCGAGGGCCGAGGGGCCCTTGGGAATGGCCCGGTAGCCCACACCGACGATCTCGAGCTCCTTCGAGAAGCCCTCGGTGACCCCGGCCACCATGTTGGCCACCAGGGACCGGGTGAGACCGTGCAGGGCGCGGTTCTGGCGCTGGTCGTCGGGTCGCTCCACCACCAGGACGTCCCCGTCGTGGCGAATGGTGATGGCGGCCGGGACGGTGCGAGCCAACTCGCCCTGGGGTCCCTTGACGGTCACCGTGTTGTCATCGCCCACCGCCACCGACACCCCGGAGGGCACAGTGATCGGGGAGCGTCCTATGCGCGACATCAGCGCGATCCTCCCATTCGGCTACCAGACATAGCAGAGCACCTCGCCACCCATGCGGCGCTGGCGCGCCTCACGGTCGGTCATCAGGCCCTTGGAGGTGGAGACCACCGCCACGCCGAGCCCGCCGAGCACTCGCGGCATCTTGTCGGCCCGCGCGTAGATGCGCAGGCCCGGCTTGGACACCCGCTTGATCCCGGAGATGGTCCGCTCACGCTCGGGCGAGTACTTCATGGTGATCTCGAGCGTCTTGCCCGGCTTGTCCGGGTCCTCGTTCACCTGGTAGCCGACGATGTAGCCCTCGTCCACCAAAATGGCGGCCAGAGACTCCTTGAGCTTCGACCCCGGCATCTTGACGGTATCGAAGTGGGCGGTGTTGGCGTTCCGGATGCGGGTCAGCATGTCGGCAATCGGGTCGGTCATGGTCAACGTGGGTCGCCTCCTCTCACCAACTGGCCTTGGTCACGCCGGGGATCTCACCGGCATGGACCATCACCCGCAGGCAGATCCGGCACAGGCCGAACTTGCGATACACCGATTTGGGCCGGCCACACCGCCGGCACCGGGTGTACCCGCGCACCTTGAACTTGGGGGTGCGCTGCTGCTTTTCGATCAAGGCCTTCTTCGCCATGGGTTACTGGATCTCCTGTCGGAACGGGAAGCCGAATGCGGCCAGTAGCTCCCGGCCCTCTTCGTCGGTTCGTGCGGTGGTGGCGATGGTGATGTCCATGCCCCTCGTGGTGTCGATGCGGTCGTAGTCGATCTCGGGAAAGATCAGCTGCTCGGTGACCCCGAACGTGTAGTTGCCGTGCCCGTCGAACGAGCGGGGGGAGAGCCCCCGGAAGTCACGGATGCGGGGAATGGCCATGGCCAGGAGCCGGTCGAGGAACTCCCAGGCCCGGTCACCCCGCAGGGTCACCTTGGCCCCGATCTCCTGGCCCTCGCGCAGCTTGAAGGAGGCGATGGACTTCTTGGCCCGGGTCACAACCGGCCGCTGCCCGGCGATGATCTCGAGGTCGCGCACCGCCCCTTCGATGAGGGACTTCTGCTGGGTCGCCCGACCGACCCCCATGTTGATGACGATCTTGGTCAGCCGTGGGACTTCCATGATGTTGCCCAGGCCGAGGGTCTCTTTGAGCTGGGCCCGGACCTGGCCGTCGTAGCGCTCCTTGAGTCTCGGACGGCTGGTGGTGGTGGTGGTGGTCATCACAGATCCGCACCGCACTTCCTGCACACCCGGAGCTTGCGGCCCTGCTCGTCGATGCGCATCCCGATACGGGTCGGTCCGCAGGAGCCGCACACGATGGCCACCGACGACACCGACACCGGCATGAACTTGTCGATGACCCCACCCTGCATGGTGGCGCGGGTGGGCTTGGCGTGCCGCTTGGCGACGTGCACCCCTTCGACGATGACTCTTCCCTCAGAGGGGATGGCCCGGACCACGTGTGCCTGCTTGCCGCGGTCCTTGCCGGACAGCACCTGCACCTTGTCACCCTTGCGAATTCTCATCTACAACACCTCCGGGGCCAGCGAGACGATCCGCATGAAGCGCTTGTCGCGCAACTCGCGGCCGACCGGGCCGAATATGCGGGTCCCCCGCGGCTGCTGCTGGTCGTTGATCAGGACCGCCGCGTTCTCGTCGAAGCGTATGTAGCTGCCGTCGGGCCGGCGCTTCTCCTTCTTGGTGCGGACGACGACGCACTTGACGACCTCGCCCTTCTTCACCGCCGCTCCGGGGATGGCGTCCTTCACGGTGGCCACGAAGACGTCCCCGATCGAGGCGTAGCGGCGGCGGGAGCCGCCTAGCACCTTGATGCAGAGGACTTCTTTGGCACCGGAGTTGTCAGCCACCCGGAGGCGCGATTCCTGCTGGATCATCGGGCCCGCTCCAGGACCTCGGACAGCCGCCAGCGCTTGAGCTTGGACATGGGCCGCGTCTCGACGACCCTGACCCGGTCCCCCACCTTGGCGGCGTTCTCACCGTCGTGCGCGTACAGGCGCTTCGTCCGCTGCACGGTCTTGCCGTAGCGGGCATGGCGGACCCGCTCGACCACCGCAACCACCACCGTCGCCTCCATGGCATCGGAGACCACCAATCCCTCACGGACCTTGCGGCGGTTGGCCCGCTCGCCGTCTGTGGTCTGTTGGTCAGCCATCAGCTCTTCTCCTCCGGGTCGTCGAGGCCCTCGGCCGCGGGCATGCCGTCGTCGTCGGCCACTTCCTCGGCCAACTCGTCCTCGTCCATCGGTCCGACAGCACCGTCTCCGGCCTCCTGGTCCTCGGCCAACTCGTCCTCGTCCATCGGTCCGACAGCACCGTCTCCGGCCTCCTCGTCCTCGGTCTGCTCGTCGGCGGCCTGCTGGTCGGCGGCCCTGGCTGCCGCCCGGCGCTCCGCCGCCGTGGTCCGGTCGCGGCCGAGCGCCTCGTCCGCCGATCGGCGGCGGGCGGCGGCCTGGTGGGCGGGGAGCTCATCCATAGCCAGGCCCTCGGCCTCGGCGATCTCCCGGGTCCGCAGCTCGGTCATCATGCGGGCCACGTCCTTGCGCACGTGGCTGAGCCGCGAGAAATTGTCGAGCTGTCCGGTGGCCAGCTGGAACCGGAGGTTGAAGAGCTCGCGCCGGGTCTCTCCGAGCTGGCGCTCGAGCTCGTCGGTGTCGTATTCGGAGATGTCGGCGGCCGTGACCATCAGATCTGCACCTCGGGTGTGCCGTGGGTCCCGGGCCGGACCACGAAGCTGGCCTTGAACGGCAGTTTCTGGATGGCCCGGTCCATGGCCTCTCTGGCCAGCTCGGGCTCCACACCGGCCAGCTCGAACAGGATCCGGCCGGGCTTGACCACCGCCACCCAGTGCTCGGGATTGCCCTTACCCGAGCCCATGCGGGTCTCGGCCGGCTTCTGGGTCACCGGGCGATCCGGGAAGACACGGATCCAGACCTTGCCGCCGCGCTTCACGTGGCGGGTCATGGCGATGCGGGCGGCCTCGATCTGGCGCGCCGTCAGCCACGCCGGCTCCATGGCCTGGATGCCGAAGTCCCCGAAGGTCACCTCGCTGCCACCCTTGGCCTTGCCCCCCATGCGGCCGCGCTGCTGCTTGCGGTGCTTGACCTTCCTGGGCATCAGCATCAGTCGACCTCCTTCCGGAAGTGCGGCGTCTCGTGGTGCTCGCGGGTGCGGCGCTCGATCTCCTCGTCCTCGGTGAGGATGCGCTCGAGCTCATCGGGCTCGGCGGGCGGGGCGGCGATGTCGGCCGTCGACCGGTCGACCAGGCCCTCGGGGATCTCGGTCTCGCCGGTGGAGTCGGAGTCGACGGTCACCACGCTGCCAGGCGCCCCCTGTTCGGCCCGCCGGCGGCCCCCTCCGGCGGTGATCAGGCGACGGGGAGCGTCGCCGCCCTGCCCGGATGTCTCGCCGACGGCCATGGCGGCCTCACGGGTGATCTTGTCCTCGGTGGAGATCTTGTAGGGGAGGATGTCGCCCTTGTAGATCCACACCTTCACCCCGATCCGGCCGAAGGTGGTCTTGGCCTCGCGGAAGCCGTAGTCGATGTCGGCCCGGAGGGTGTGCAGGGGGACCCGGCCTTCGCGGTAGGACTCCTTGCGGGACATCTCGGAGCCGCCGAGGCGCCCGGCACACTGCACGCGTACCCCGAGGGCGCCGGCCTTCTGCACCGTCTGTATCGACCGCTTCATGGCCCGTCGGAAGGCCACCCGCCGGGCCAGCTGGTCGCAGATGCCCTGGGCGATGAGGGCGGCGTCGAGCTCGGGCTGCTTGATCTCTTGGATGTTGAGCTGGATCCGGTTGTTGAGCCCGGTGATCTCCTCGATCCGCTTCTTCAGCCTGTCCGCTTCGGCGCCCCGGCGACCGATGACGATGCCGGGGCGGGCGGTATGGATGTCCACCCGCAGGCGGTCGCGGGTCCGCTCGATCTCGATCCGGCTCACGGCCGCCGACTCGAGCTGCGACATCAGGTAGTCGCGGATCTCCCAGTCCTCGATCACGCAGTTCTGGTAGTTGCGGTCCTCGAACCAGCGCGACTTCCAGTCGGTGGTGACGCCGAGCCGAAACCCGTAGGGGTTGACCTTCTGGCCCATCTACTTGCCCTTCTTCTCGGCGGATCCGCCGTCTGGTTCGTCCCCGGTCCCGGCCTCGTCGGTTTCCCCGGCCCCGGCCTCGTCGGTATCCCCGGTCCCGGCCCCGTCGTCCACGGGCTCGTCCACGGCGTCGACGTCATCGCTTCCCTCGTCGTCGTCGAAGTCCGACTCCTCCAGGGGGCCGGCCTCGGTCTCGGTCACCACGTCGTCGGCGAGGACGGCGTCCTCGGGCCAGGCTCCGGACCCGGTGTCCTGCTCCTCACCGGCGGGTGCCGACTCGACCACCTCCGCCTGCTGGCGCCGGCGTGATCCCGCCACCCGCCGGGAGCGCTGGGACCCGCTGGCCGCCTGCCTGGCCCGGCGACGGGCGATCCGGTCGTCGGGCAGACGACTGACGATGACGGTGACGTGCGACGTCCGCTTGCGTATCCGCGTGGCCCGGCCCCGGGCCCGGGGACGCCAGCGCTTGAGGGTGCTGCCCTCGTCGGCGTAGCACGCCGACACGTAGAGCTCCTCGGAGTCGAGCCCGTCGTTGTGCGCGGCGTTGGCCACGGCCGACGCCAGAACCTTGCCCACCGTCGCCGCCGCTTCGCGATCGCCCAGCGCCAGGGTCTCGGCGGCCCGATCAACATCCTGGCCCCGGATCTGGTCCAGCACCTGACGCACCTTGGAGGCCGACACCCGGCTGTGGCGGAGAACCGCCCGGGTCCCCTCGCGCTCGTTGGTCTTCACCCCGGTCACCTCACCGCCTCCCCGCCCGCTCCTGGCCGGCATGGAACTTGAAGGTCCGGGTCGGTGCGAACTCACCGAGCTTGTGGCCGACCATCGACTCGGTCACGTAGACCGGGATGTGCTTGCGGCCGTCGTGGACTGCGATGGTGTGCCCGACCATGTCCGGGACGACGGTGGACCGGCGGGACCAGGTCTTGATGACCTTCTTGTCCCCGGCCGCGTTGAGGACGTCCACCTTCTTGAGCAGGTGGTCATCGACGAAAGGGCCCTTCTTGAGGCTTCGAGGCATGGGTTGGCGTTCCCTCTGTTCCTACCGCCGGGCACCGCGGGTGCGGCGCTTGCGGACGATCATCTTGTCGGAATCCTTGTTGCGTGACCGGGTGCGGCCTTCGGGCTTGCCCCAGGGAGACACCGGGTGGCGGCCACCGGACGACTTCCCTTCGCCCCCGCCCAGCGGGTGGTCGACCGGGTTCATCGCCACACCCCGGGTCTGCGGGCGCTTGCCCTTCCACCGGTTCCGCCCGGCCTTGCCGATCTTGATCAGCTCGGCCTCGGAGTTGCCCACCGTGCCCAGGGTGGCCCGGCAGTCGATGGGAACCCGGCGCATCTCGGTCGAGGGGAGTCGGAGGGTGGCGAAGGCCCCCTCCTTGGCCACCAGTTGCACGCTCATGCCCGCCCCGCGGGCCATCTTGCCGCCACCACCGGGACGCAGCTCGACGTTGTGGATCACCGAGCCCACCGGGATGAACCGCAGCGGCAGCGCGTTGCCGGGCCGGATCTCGGCGCCTTGCCCGGACTGGAGGCGGTCCCCGACCTCGACCTGGGCCGGAGCCAGGATGTAGCGCTTCTCGCCGTCGAGGTAGTGGAGGAGCGCGATGCGGGCGTTGCGATTGGGGTCGTACTCGATGGCGGCCACCTTGGCCGGGACGCCGTCCTTGTTCCGCTTGAAATCGATGATCCGGTACTGCTGCTTGTGCCCGCCACCGCGGTGACGGGAGGTCTTGCGCCCGTGGCTGTTTCGGCCCCCGGTGGAGGGCTTGGGGGCGAGCAGCGACTTCTCGGGTCGGTCGCTGGTGACCTCGGCGAAGTCCGAGACCGTCTGGAACCGCCGGCCGGCGCTGGTGGGCTTGCGCGTGCGTAGGGCCATGGCCTGTCCCTCAGTTCTCGAAGAGGTCGATCGAGTCACCCGGGTGAAGGGTGACGATGGCCCGCTTGGTGTCGGGGCGGTGGCCGAGGCTGTTGGTCTTGCGGTTGCGCTTGGTCTTGCCCTTCCGGTTGAGGGTGTTGACGCTGGCCACCCGAACGCTGAAGGCCTGCTCGACCGCCCGCCGCACGTCGACCTTGGTGGCGGACGGGTCGACCACGAAGACATAGACGTTGTCGTCCATGAGGGCGTAGGACTTCTCCGACACCACCGGCCGGATCAGGACGTTGTGGGGATCCCTCATGACCCGCTTCCTCCTTCCGGGGCGTCGACATCCGCCGGGGCGCCGGCATCCGCCGGGGCGTCGCCGGACCGGGCGGCGGCCCGTGGGCCGTCGGCGTCGGCCGGTTCCCCGTCGGCCCCGCCCTCCCCGCCGGGCAGCGTGGCGTCGGTGAACAGCACCCAGTCGTTGACCAGGACGTCGTAGGCGTTCAGCTCGCCGGCCGTGATGGTCTGGATCTCGGGGAGGTTGCCGAACGAGCGATCGGCGTAGCCGTCATCGTCGCCGAGCACCACCAGGACCCGGCCGGTCAGCCCGAGCGCTCCGAGGGCGGAGAGGCCGGCCTTGGTGCTGGGTCCCTCGAAGTCCCACCCGTCGATCAGGGCCACCCGGCCCTGGGAGGCCCGGTCCGACAGCGCTGAGCGCAGGGCCAGTCGGATCATCTTCTTCGGTGTCCTCTGGGCATAGGAGCGGGGCTTCGGGCCGAGCGCTACGCCGCCGCCGACCCACTGGGGCGAGCGGGTGGAGCCCTGGCGGGCCCGGCCGGTCCCCTTCTGCCGGAAGGGCTTGGCCCCGCCACCGCGGACCTCGGCCCGGGTCTTGGTCGACTGGGTCCCCGAGCGGGCCGCGGCCAGCTGGGCGGTCACCACCTGGTGGAGGACGGCCGCATTGGGCTCGATGCCGAAGATCGAGGGCTCGAGGGCCACCTCGCCGAGCTCGGCGCCGTCGCTCGAGCGCTTGGTCACCGTCCGCTCCACCGGTGCCGGTCGCAGGGATCGGCGGATCCCGGCCGGTCCGGCCTTCCCCCCGTCGAGCACACCGGTGGCGGGATTGCTCATGACGCCTTTCCTCCCTTGACCAGGGGCGCCTTCACGGCATCCCGGAGGACGACGACCCCGCCTCTCGGGCCGGGCACCGCCCCCTTCACCAGGATGAGCTCCCGCTCGGGGTCGGCCTGGACGATCTCGAGGTTGAGGGTGGTCACCTGCTGGCCGCCCATCCGCCCCGCCATACGGGTCCCCTTGAACACCCGGGAAGGAGTGGCACAGGCACCGATCGAACCGGGGGAACGGTGCTTCTTGTGGTTGCCGTGCGACGCACCCTGTCCCTTGAAGTTGTGGCGCTTCATGGCACCGGTGAAGCCCTTCCCCTTGGACACCGCGGTGGCATCCACCAATTCGCCCGCCTGGAGGAGGTCGGCGGTCAACTCCTGACCTACCGCGTAGTCGGAGGCGTCATCGAGGCGCAGCTCCACGAGCCGGCTACCGGGGTCGACCCCGGCCTTGTCGAAGTGGCCCTGCTCGGGCCTGTTCAGCGCGGAGGACCGGCGATGGCCCCATGTGACCTGCAGGGCCGAATAGCCCTCACGTTCGGGCGTCTTGACCTGGACGACCCGCACCGGGGCCACGCGCACCACCGTCACCGGGATGGCCCGGTGCTCGTCGTCCCAGATCTGGGTCATTCCGATCTTTTCGCCCACAATCGCCCTGGTGGCCACTGGGTGTTCTCCGTCTCGACTCTTCACTCCCCCCGGTGCCGGCCGGCTTCGGGGGTTACCGCTGGACTGCGCCGTGCTCCGATGGCGTCGCCGGTGCCTGGTGCCATCGGCTTGCACGCAGACGCTCCGCTCGGATGAACCCGAGCGGAGCGCTCGCCTGGTTTGGTCCGAGGTCCCCGCCGACATACCACGGGCGCTCAAACACGTCCTACTCACTGGGGTTGGCCCGGAATTGGGCCGACCGGTGACTATATACCAACCCGGGGGCCCTGACAACGGGGCCCGGCCGGGCGATCAGACGGTCTGGATCTTGATCTCGATGTCGACGCCGGCGGGAAGATCCAGCCTCTGGAGCGAATCGACCGTCTTCGGGGTGTGCTCCACGATGTCGACCAGCCGCTTGTGCACCCGCATCTCGAAGTGCTCCCGGCTGTCCTTGTACTTGTGGGGGGAGCGGATCACCGTATAGCGGTGCTTCTCGGTGGGCAGCGGCACCGGGCCCAGGACCTTGGCCTGCGTCCGCAGCACGGTCTGGACGATCTTCTCGGTCGACTGGTCGAGAATTTCGTGATCGTAGGCCTTCAGGCGGATCCTGATCTTCTGGCGGGGGCCCTCTGCGGCCATGGGTACGGCGTCCTCTCGTGGGGTGTTGTGGCTTCGGTCGGGCTAGGCGAGGATCTTGGTGACCCGGCCCGAGGCCACCGTCCGGCCGCCCTCGCGGATGGCGAACCGCAGGCCCTCCACCATGGCGATCGGCTTGCCCAGCTCGACGGTCATCTCGGTGTTGTCGCCGGGCATCACCATCTCGGTGCCCTCCGGGAGGGAGATGGTCCCGGTCACGTCGGTGGTCCGGAAGTAGAACTGCGGGCGGTAGTTGGTGAAGAAGGGCTTGTGACGCCCACCCTCGTCCTTGTTCAGCACGTACACCGTGGCCTCGAACTTGGTGTGGGGGGTGATGGAACCCGGCTTGCACAGCACCTGGCCCCGCTCCACCTCCTCCTTCTTGGTGCCCCGCAGGAGGGCGCCGATGTTGTCACCGGCCCGTCCCTCGTCGAGCAGCTTGCGGAACATCTCGATGCCGGTGACCGTGGTCTTCTGGGTATCCCGGAGGCCGACGATCTCCACCTCCTCGCCCACCTTGACGATGCCCTGCTCGACCTTGCCGGTGACCACCGTGCCGCGGCCGGTGATGGACATCACGTCCTCGATCGACATGAGGAACGGCTTCTCCACGTCCCGCTCGGGCTCGGGGATGTAGGTGTCCACTGCGGTCATCAGCTCGGTGATTTTCTCGGCCCACTCGGCGTCGCCCTCCAGCGCCTTCAGCGCGCTGACCCTGATGATCGGGGTGTCGTCGCCCGGGAACTCGTACTCGTTGAGGAGCTCACGCACCTCGAGCTCGACCAGGTCGAGGAGCTCTTCGTCATCGACGGTGTCGGCCTTGTTGAGGGCGACCACGATGTAGGGAACCCCCACCTGGCGGGCCAGGAGCACGTGCTCACGGGTCTGGGGCATCGGGCCGTCGGCGGCGGACACCACCAGGATGGCCCCGTCCACCTGGGCCGCACCGGTGATCATGTTCTTGATGTAGTCGGCGTGGCCGGGCATGTCGACGTGGGCGTAGTGGCGGTTCGGCGTCTCGTACTCCACGTGGGCGATGGAGATGGTGATGCCACGCTGCTTCTCCTCAGGCGCCTTGTCGATCTGGTCGAAGGGGGTGAAGTTCGTGGTCGGATCGTTGTCGTGGAGCACCTTGGTGATGGCCGCGGTGAGCGTTGTCTTACCGTGGTCGATGTGTCCCATCGTGCCCACGTTGATGTGGGGCTTGTTGCGCTCGAATTTCTGCTTGGCCATAGCTGGGGCAATGCTCCCTGATCTCGGACGGTACCCCCTCGGGCCCGCCACGACGCAGGCGGATGCCTGTCGTCCTTCCTCGTCTGTCGGTGGTCCTGCGTGCTGCGTGTGCTGGAAAACGGCCTTGTCGGGCTACTTCACTGTGTGAACTGCGCGCTACCGCAGTCCGCTCACTCTCCGCGCGCCTTGGCGATGATCTCCTTGGCGATCGACTCAGGAACCTCGTTGTACGCGTGGAATTGCATCGAGTACGTCGCCCGTCCCTGAGTACGGGAGCGCAGGTCGGTAGCGTAGCCGAACATGTCGCTCAGCGGTACCTGGGCCCGCACGATGTGGCTGTTCCCCCGCTGCTCCATGCCCTCGACCTTGCCCCGCCGGGAGGAGAGGTCGCCGATCACGTCGCCCATGTAGTCCTCGGGGGTGGTCACCTCGACGGCCATGACCGGCTCGAGGAGCACCGGATCGGCCAGGTTGGCCGCCTTCTTGATGGCCATGGATCCGGCGATCTTGAAGGCCATCTCGGAGGAGTCCACGTCGTGGAAGGACCCGTAGGTCAGGGTCACCTTGATGTCCACGGTCGGGTACCCGGCCAGGACGCCCGAGGTGATCGACTCCCGGATGCCGGCGTCGACCGACGGGATGTACTCCTTCGGGATCACCCCGCCGGTGATCTTGTCCACGAACTCGTAGCCTCCCCCGGGGCCGGTCGGCTCGAGGGTGATCACCACGTGGCCGTACTGGCCCTTGCCGCCGGTCTGGCGGACATAGCGCAGCTCGACCTTCTCCACCTTCTTGCGCACTGTCTCGCGGTAGGCCACCTGGGGCTTCCCCACGTTGGCGTCGACGTTGAACTCGCGGAGCATCCGGTCCACCAGGACCTCGAGATGGAGCTCGCCCATCCCCGAGATGACCGTCTGGCCGGTCTCCTCGTCGGACTGGACCCGGAAGGTCGGATCCTCCTCGGAGAGCGAGAAGAGGGCCTTGGACAGCTTGTCCTGGTCGGCCTTGGTCTTGGGCTCCACGGCCACGTGGATCACCGGCTCCGGGAAGGTCAGCGACTCCAGGATGACCTGGTCGTTCGGGTCGCACAGGGTGTCGCCGGTGGTGGTCTGCTTGAGCCCCACCGCGGCCACGATGTCGCCGGAGAACGTGGCGTCGAGGTCCTCGCGGGTGTTGGCGTGCATCTGGAGCAGCCGGCCGATCCGCTCCTTGCGGTCCTTGGTGGAGTTGATGACGCCCGACCCCTTGGTCAGCGTGCCCGAGTACACCCGCAGGTAGGTCAGCTTCCCCACGTACGGGTCGGTCATGATCTTGAAGGCGAGCGCCGAGAAGGGGGCCGAGTCGTCCGGGGGGCGCTCGACGGTCGCCTCCCCCTTGCGGGGGACGGTGCCCATGGTCGGCGGGATGTCGAGGGGGCTCGGGAGGTAGTCGACCACTGCGTCGAGCATGGGCTGGACGCCCTTGTTCTTGAAGGCGGAGCCGCAGAGGATGGGAACGGCGTGGTTCCCGAGGGTGACCGTGCGCAGGGCCCGCTGGAGGTCCTCCGGGGTGATCGCCTCGTCCCCCAGGTACTTCTCCATGATCACGTCGTCGTGGTTCGAGACCACGTCGATGAGCTGGTGCTGGGCCTCCTCGGCCTGGGCCTTCATCTCCGCCGGGATCTCCTCTTCGGCCCACTCCTCCCCCATGCCGTCGTCCCAGACCAGGGCGCGCATCCGCACCAGATCGACGACGCCCCGGAATCCGCCCTCCGAGCCGATGGGGAGCTGCACCACGGCGGTGACCGCGTCGAGGCGGTCCTTGATCATCTCCACGCACTGGTCGAAGTTGGCCCCTGTCCGGTCCATCTTGTTGATGAAGCAGATCCGGGGGACCTCGTACTTGTCGGCCTGGCGCCACACGGTCTCGGTCTGGGGCTCCACGCCGGCCACCGCGTCGAAGACGGCCACCGCCCCGTCGAGCACCCGGAGCGAGCGCTCCACCTCGACGGTGAAGTCGACGTGGCCGGGGGTATCGATGATGTTGATCAGCGTGTCGTTCCACATGCAGGTGGTGGCCGCTGAGGTGATGGTGATGCCACGTTCCTGCTCCTGGACCATCCAGTCCATGGTGGCCTGGCCCTCGTGCACCTCGCCGATCTTGTAGTTCTTCCCCGTGTAGTAGAGGATCCGCTCCGTGGTGGTGGTCTTGCCCGCGTCGATATGGGCCATGATCCCGATATTGCGGGTCTTGTCGATGGGGTGGTGGCGGGTGACTTCAGCCATGGTTGATCAGCTCTCGGGTAGTACTTGTAGGTGGTTCGCGCTGTTCAGGATACGGGCCGCAACGGCCGGTTCCTACCAGCGGTAGTGGGCGAAGGCCTTGTTCGACTCGGCCATCTTGTGGAGGTCCTCACGACGCTTGGCCGCAGCTCCGATGCCGTTGGCCGCGTCCCGGATCTCGTTCGAGAGCCGTTCGGCCATGGTCTTCTCCCGGCGCTGCTGGGAGTAGCCGACCAGCCATCTGATGGACAGGGTGGTGGCCCGGCGGGGGCGGACCTCGACCGGGACCTGGTAGGTGGCACCGCCGACCCGGCGGCTCCTCACCTCGAGCTCGGGCCGGGTGTTCTCCACCGCCTTCTTCAGCACGGTCACCGGGTCGTTGCCGGACTTCTCCGCCACATCGGCCAGGGCGTCGTAGACGATGCGCTCGGCCAGTGTGCGCTTGCCCCGGCTCAGGACCCGGTTGACCACCTGGGTGACCAGCACCGAGTGGTAGACCGGGTCGGGCACGAGCTCGCGGCGGACGGCGGGACCTTTGCGGGGCACCTCAGGACTCCTTCTTGGCGCCGTAGCGGCTGCGGGCCTGGTTCCGCTCCCGGACCCCGGAGGCGTCGAGGGTCCCTCGGATCACCTTGTACCGGACACCCGGCAGGTCCTTGACGCGACCCCCGCGGACAAGCACGATCGAGTGCTCCTGGAGGTTGTGGCCCTCGCCGGGGATGTAGGCGGTCACCTCGAGCCCACTGGTGAGACGGACCCTGGCCACCTTGCGGAGGGCCGAGTTCGGCTTCTTCGGGGTGTGGGTGTAGACGCGGGTGCACACCCCCCGGCGCTGGGGGGCGCCGCGCAGGGCCGGGGTCTTCGACTTGACCGGCTTGGTGGCCCGACCTTTGCGGACGAGCTGGGAGATCGTGGGCACGCGCTACCTCTAGGTTGTGGACTGCGGGGTTCCTTCAGGACTGCGTCAGGGGTACTGCTGAGAAGCACTGCGGGCGGGCAGGGCGCACCATCGGGCGCGCAGCCGCGAGCAGCCAATGCTACGGCATCCGTGCCTGGTCGGCAAGCGCGGGTCGGCGGCCGATTCCGCTCCAGGCGGGCGGCCCCGATCCGTCAGGCTCCGGCTTCGACCGGCCCGTCGGCCGCGGCCGGGCCCTCGGTCCCGCCCAAGCCGGCAGAGCCGTCGGCCACGTCCTCACCGGACGGGACCGTGCCCAGCCAACTGGCGTCGATCTCCGAGCTGAAGCCGCCCAGCGAGGCGTCGCCCCCGGTGTCCCGCAACCAGGCGGCGAGATCCTCGGTGCCGGCGTCCCCTTCGGATCCGAGGGCCCAGAACGGCATGGCCTCGGCCCCGGGCATCTCCAGCTTGATGTCGCGGTAGCGCTCCATCCCCGAACCGGCCGGGATGAGCTTGCCGATGATGATGTTCTCCTTCAGCCCGTAGAGCTGGTCCGACTTGCCTTCGATGGCAGCCTCGGTGAGGACACGGGTCGTCTCCTGGAACGAAGCGGCCGACAACCAGCTCTCCGTGGCCAGCGACGCCTTGGTGATCCCCATCAGCTCGGGACGGCCCTCGGCCGGCCGCTTCCCGTCCTGGACCAGCTGTCGGTTGACTTCGGCGTAGGAGCGGTTGTCGACCCGCTCCCCCGGGAGGAACGAGGCGTCGCCCGGCTCGGCCACCAGCACCCGCCGGAGCATCTGGCGCACGATCAGCTCGATGTGCTTGTCGTGGATGGACACACCCTGGTCGCGGTAGACCTTCTGGACCTCTTCGACCAGGTACTGCTGTGTCTCGCGGATCCCCTTGACCTCCAGAAGCTCCTTGGGGTCCTTCGGGCCCTCGACCAGGGCGTCCCCGGCTCCGACCTCCTGGCCGTCGACCACCTCGAGGTGGGCCCGCTGGGCCACCAACACGGTGTGCTCGGCACCGTCGTCGGCCACCACGGTGATGTGGCGACCCGACTCGTCCTCCTCGACCCGCACCACGCCCGAGTGACGGGCCAGCACGGCGGCGCCCTTCGGGGTCCGGGCCTCGAACAGCTCGACGACACGGGGCAGGCCGTGGGTGATGTCCTCGCCGACGATGCCGCCGGTGTGGAACGTCCGCATGGTCAGCTGGGTGCCGGGCTCGCCGATCGACTGTGCGGCGATCACGCCGACGGCCTCGCCGAGCTCGATCATCTCGCCGGTGGCCAGCGACTCGCCGTAGCAGGCGACACAGATCCCCTGCTCGGCCTCGCAGGTCAGCACCGACCTGACCCGTACCCTGTCCACGGACGGGTCGTCTCGGAGCCGGTTGACCACCTCCTCGGTCAGGAGCGCCCCGGCCTCGATCTTCGACTTGTCCGACAGGGTGACCGCGTCGACCGTGATCCGGCCGTTGGCCCGCGTCTCGAGGTACGAGCGCTTGCCGGGGCCGTCGGGCACGATGCCCTCGATCCAGATGCCGCGGACCGAGCCGCAGTCGTCGTCGCGGACGATGAGCTCCTGGGCCACGTCGACCAGCCGGCGGGTCAGGTAGCCCGAGTCGGCGGTGCGGAGGGCCGTGTCGGCCAGTCCCTTGCGGGCGCCGTGGGTCGAGATGAAGTACTCGAGCACCGACAGCCCCTCGCGGAATGAGGACTTGATCGGCCGGGGGATCATCTCGCCCCGGGGGTTGGAGACCAGGCCCTTCATGCCGGCGATCTGGCGGATCTGCTGGCTGTTGCCGCGGGCACCGGAGTCGACCATCATGTCGATCGGGTTGAAGGCGATGCTGGACAGGGACTTCTCCATGGCCTTCCCCACCTCGGAGTTGGCCGACGTCCAGATCTCGATCTCCTTCTGGCGGCGCTCGTCGTCGGTGATGATGCCGCGCTTGAACTGGGCCTCTGCCTTCTCCGCCTCCTTCTCGTAGCGGTCGAGGATGGCCTGTTTGTCGGGCGGGGTGACCACGTCGCTGATCGAGATGGTCAGGCCGGACTGGGCGCCGTAGCGAAAGCCCAGGTCCTTGATCCGGTCGAGGCTGGCCGCCACCTCCCGCTTGGAGAAGCCGGCCGCCACCTCCTCCACGATGGTGCCGATGGCGGTGTTCCGCTTGCCGACGATGTCGTTGATGTAGCGGTAGCCGTCAGGCAGGGCCGTGTTGAAGAAGAGCCGCCCGGCCGTGGTGGTGATCTCGACCCGCTCGTCCCCGTCGACCCCGGTCAGGTTCCCGTCGGCATCCAACTCGGCCCCGTTGGCCAGGGCGATGGACCGGGCCAGGAACGAGCCGGGCTCGGGCCGCACGACGATCTTGGCCTGGAGGTCGATGTCCCCGTTGTCGAACGCCGTCTCCACCTCGTAGGCGTGGCGGAAGGTCCGGCCCTCGCCCCTGGCCCCGTCGACCGGCAGGGTGAGGTAGTAGATGCCGAAGACCATGTCCTGGGTGGGCACGGTGATCGGGCGGCCGGTGGCCGGCGACAGGATGTTGTTGGCCGACAGCATCAGCACCCGGGCCTCGGCCTGGGCCTCGGCCGACAGGGGCAGGTGGACGGCCATCTGGTCGCCGTCGAAGTCGGCGTTGAAGGCGGTGCACACCAGCGGGTGGACCTGGATGGCCTTGCCCTCGACGAGGACCGGCTCGAAGGCCTGGATGCCCAGGCGGTGGAGCGTGGGGGCCCGGTTCAACAGCACCGGGTGCTCCTTGATCACCCCTTCGAGCACGTCCCACACCTGGGGACGCCGACGCTCGACCATGCGCTTGGCCGACTTGATGTTCTGGGCGTACTCGGCATCCACCAGCCGCTTCATCACGAATGGCTTGAACAGCTCCAGGGCCATCAGTTTGGGCAGCCCGCACTGGTGGAGCTGGAGGGTCGGGCCGATCACGATGACCGAACGGCCCGAGTAGTCGACCCGCTTGCCCAGCAGGTTCTGGCGGAACCGTCCCTGCTTCCCCTTCAGCATGTCCGAGAGGCTCTTGAGGGGGCGGTTGCCCGGCCCGGTGACCGGGCGACCCCGGCGGCCGTTGTCGAAGAGGGCGTCGACCGCCTCTTGCAGCATGCGCTTCTCGTTGTTGATGATGATCTCGGGCGCACCGAGGTCGAGGAGCCTCTTCAGGCGGTTGTTCCGGTTGATGACCCGGCGGTAGAGGTCATTGAGGTCCGAGGTGGCGAACCGGCCTCCGTCGAGCTGCACCATCGGGCGCAGGTCCGGCGGGATCACCGGGACCGAGTCGAGGATCATGGCCCGGGGATCGTTGACCCGGCGCCCGTTGTCGTCGCGGCGGTTGAAGGCGGTGACGATC
>Ga0307374_10001674_pt1 | contig 40557 bp, 42 predicted proteins | sample OX3MG_FD_202532 | JGI IMG/M metagenome (GOLD analysis project Ga0307374, IMG submission 202532) | Soil microbial communities from Risofladan, Vaasa, Finland - OX-3 | ecosystem: Environmental > Terrestrial > Soil > Coastal area > Acid sulfate soil | place: Finland: Risofladan, Vaasa | collected... | reverse complement strand
CCAACCATGCTAGCCAGCGATAAAACCACACATGGATCCTGCGGAAGAGCCTCATTCTGCATTTCATCCGTGTTTTATCCGTGTTCCATCCGTGGCTCAATTGGTTGCGGCCGAAGGCCGCGCTGGGTTTCATCCGTGGCTCGATTTAGGACGTTTTTTGATCCCCGTTCCTAGGCTTCGGCGTCGCAGGATTCCCGTTCGTCAGGTTCCAAGTCGCCCAACATGGATTCACTTTCCGACTCGCTCGCAACGCTCGTTATGCAAACCGCCGCCGGCAAGCTGGTCGTGATCTCGGGGCCCTCGGGGGCCGGCAAGACGACGCTGCTCAAGCGGTTGTATGTCAACTGCCCTCGACCGCTGCAAGCCAGCGTTTCGGCCACCACCCGGCCGCCGCGCCCCGGCGAGGTGGATGGGGTCGACTATCACTTTCTCAGCCGCGAGGAGTTCGCCCGGCGCCGCGAGGCCGGCGAGTTCCTGGAATGCTTCGAGGTATACCAGCGCGGCGACTGGTACGGCACGCTCAAGAGCGAAGTCGCCCCTAGCCTTGCGGCGGGAAAGTGGGTAGTCTTGGAGATTGACGTCCAAGGCACGCTGGCCGTACTGCAACACTATCCCGACGCCCTGACGATTTTCGTCCGGCCCGGCTCGGTCGACGAACTGGAGCGGCGCCTGCGCGACCGCGGCACCGAGAGCGAAGCGGCTCTGGCGCGCCGCTTGGAAGTGGCCCGCCGCGAACTGGCTTCGATCGACCGCTACAGTTATCAGATCGTCAACGACGACATCGACCGTGCGGTGCGTGAACTGTGCGAGATTCTGACCCAAAGTGGAGATTGAGCCAAGATGATTGACGAGCTTCGCGAGGAAGCGATCGTGAACAAGGTAGGCGGGCGATTCAAGCTCTCGACGCTGATCCAGAAGCGTCTGGTCGCTTTGAACGCCGGCAGCCGCCCGCTGATCGAAACGAACAGCACCGACAAGCTGCAGATCGTGATCGACGAGATCATGCAAGACAAGATCTATCTCGACGCCACCTCGAACGTGCGGATCGCCGGGGAATCGGAAGACGGCGGCGGCCCTGCGGAACTCGATCTGAGCGACCTTTAAGCGTCCTGTTGCTACTTGGTAGGCGGGCGATCGACAACGGGGTGGCTGGGGCAGAGCGCAGCGATGCCCCAGGGCAAGAGAGCTTTCGCGGGCAACCAGCAATTGAGCGTTGCAATCTGGGGCTTCGTCCAGGCTCAGCCCCAGCCACTCGTCAAATGAGAACGCGAACCACTCGCTAATCGTCCATGAACGGCCGCGAACTGCTGATCGGCGTGACGGGCGGCGTCGCGGCCTATAAAACGGCCGCCCTGGTCAGCCAATTGGTCCAGGCCGGGGCCGGCGTTTCGGTCATCATGACCGACGCCGCCCAAGAGTTCGTCGGCGCGGCGACGTTCGAAGCCCTCACCGGCCGGCCGGTAGCGACTCGGGTCTTCGGCGAAGCCGAGCATCCGCTCGGCGCGCACATTGAACTGGCTCGCCGCGCCGAGTTGCTCTGCGTGGCGCCGGCCACGGCCAACTATCTGGCCAAGGCCGCCCAAGGGCTGGCCGACGATCTGCTCTCGACGCTGAGCCTGTCGTTCGCCGGCAAGATCGTCGTCGCTCCGGCCATGAACTGCGAGATGTGGGCCAAGCCCGCCGTCGAGCGCAACGTCGAACAACTGCGCAACGACGGCTACGTGATTATCGACCCCGAGGAAGGCTGGCTGAGTTGCCGCGAGCAAGGCGCCGGGCGAATGGCTTCGCCCGAGCGGATTCGCCAGGCGATCGTCGAGAACTTGCCCTGACCTACTATTAGCGGCTCAGAGGCGCCCCGTGGCTCGCGTCTTGATCACTTCCGGCCCGACCCGCCAGTATCTCGATCCGGTGCGCTATCTGACCAACGCCTCCAGCGGCCGGATGGGCCAGGCCCTGGCCGAAGCGATGCTCGCCGCAGGGCATCGGGTAACGATCGTCAGCGGCCCGGTCGAAATCGCTTATCCGCCCGCGGCCGAAGTGGTCAACGTCGTCTCGACCGAAGAGATGCTCGCCGCCTGCCGCGAGCTGTTCCCGGCGTGCGACGGGCTGATCGGCGTGGCGGCGCCGTGCGATTACCGGCCGGTTCGCGTCGCCGAAGGCAAGATCCAAAAGACCGGCCAGCCGTTGGAATTACACCTGATCGAAACGCCCGACGTCGTGGCCACGCTCGGCGCCGAAAAAAGGCCGGGCCAGTGGCTCGTCGGCTTCGCCCTGGAAACCGACGACCAGCGGCTGCGGGCCCTGGCCAAGCTCGAAAAGAAAAGCTGCGAGTTGATGGTTCTCAACGGCCCGCAGGCCATGCACGCCCTGACCACCGAGGTCGAACTGCTCGACAAGCAAGGCCAGGTCATCGCGGCCTTCAGCGGAAGCAAGCAAGACGTGGCGCGGGGAATTGCCGAGGTGATCCAGCAGAGACTCATCGAAGTCGTCACTCGGGCCTCGCCGTCGGCAGCGGCACGTGCCGAAACAAGATCTCCAGGTCTTTCTGCGCCCGAATCCGCGGATAGCTGACTCGCAATACTTGCGGCGACGACATTTCGCTGTCGCCGGCGAAGGTCAGTTTCAGGATCGCCCCTTGATCGGTCAGCGAGTTCGACTGCCCTTGCCGGTGAAAGGACTTGCCCTCGGCGTCGAACAGTTCGACTTCGATCTCTTCGAAGATCAAATCCTGCGGCTCGGGGATCACCAGTTCGCGGACCACCAGCAGCGTCAGTTCGCAACGCGGCCCGGGCCCCGTCTCGAACTTCTGCACGACGAGTTCCACATCGTCCTGAAAGTGCGGTTCGGTCGAGGCGAAGTCGCGAATCTCGATCGCCGCCCGGTCGCCGACAGCCACCAGCCCCCACTTGAGCTTCAATGTTTCGAGTTCCTTGCACGCCACCGGCGGCGGCTGCAACCGCAAGCTCATCGAAACCTGCCGCGTCCCCGAGCCAGCGATGTTCCAGCCGCTGGCCGCGGCCTGGGCCGCGATGATCCTTTGGCCCGTGTCGGTCACGGCCTCGATCAGCTCGGGGTGCGAGCGATAGGCGACCAGGCGAAAGCGGTCCTCCCACATGGCCTGCATTTCGAACTGAAACGCGTGGGTCTCTTCGCCGTCGAGCCGTTCGTAATCGAATTCCTCGCTGAAGGCCCGCCGCGCGCGGATCATCTGCATCCGCACCGGCCCGCTGCGGGCGATCGGATAGCGGCCCGGATTGCCGGCCGCCAGCACCAGCCCCGGCCGCCGCGTGTCGTAGTGCGGACGGATGCGGTTGCCGCTGCTCGTACACAGCGCGTCGATCGCCTCCCAGAACGAGCCGTCGGTCTCCGCCAGATCGACCCACGTCTCGTGAAACGCCCCGTATTGGTCGCCGGCCAAGACGCGATTGCCCGTTTGTTCGGTGATCGTCGCCAGGGCCGCCGCAGCCGAAGTCTGCCGGGCTTCGCACCGCACTTTCGACGCCGTCCAAAGCTCCTCGACCTGCAATCGCCGCAGCAGATTCTTCGCCCGCAGGCGAACTTCGGGGTCGACGTGTTCGGTCGCCTCGATCAGCTCCTCGCGGGCGCCGACGCCCAAGGCCGCAAGCTGCTCTTCGGCCGCTTCACGCTCGGTGAACGCGTTGCTGCCCAATCGCCGCACCAGGCTGGCGACGCGAAGTTCCTCGTCGGGCTCTGCGGCCGCCAGTTCAACCGCGCCGGGTTCGACCACGGCGAACCAGGCCAACGTCGCCGAGAGCAGCGTGCGGCGCAGCCTTCCGACGAGCAAAAACGCGGCCTCGGTCGAAGCTTGTCGCCAGCCCCAGACCGGGTTCGCCGAAGAAAAACCCGCCGACAAAAACCTGGCTCGGAACAGACCCAGGCTCGGAAACTCGCCTTGCAGCCGCAAATGCCGACAGGTCGTCATGCTTGGGGCCCCCGCGATGGAACCATCCGTGGCCGCAGCGGGTGCGGTCGAGCGGGGTCACTCGCAAGACCCTTTTTTGGCGCATGTCGAGGGATGGAAAACCAAGCACCCGACTGCTAAAAACAGGGCGCCTTCGCGAGGAGGCTCCTCCTGAGCCTGCGACCCCAGCGTGCGGACGGTAGCCGAACGCCGCTTGAGGGTCAAGGCGGGTTTTGGGGATTGCCGGATGTAGAAATGCGTTTACTTCCGGTCTCCAACCTCCGACATCTAACCTAGGACCAACAACCTGTGCCCGCTTGCCTCAGCGTCGGACTGCTCGTGGCCGATCATCTCTGTGCTCCCATCCCGCGGTTGCCCAAGTCGGGCGAACTGGTGCTCACGGACCATTTGCTGCTGAACATCGGCGGCTGCGCGTCGAACGCGGCGATGGACCTGGCCCGGCTCGGCGTCGACGTGGGCGTAGTGGGCTGCGTCGGCCAGGACGCCTTCGGCCGCTTCGTGATCGAAACGTTGGCCGGCCGCGGCATCGATGCCAGCACGATCCGCCAACTGCCCGACGTCGGCACCTCGGGCACGCTGATCATCAACGTAGCCGGCGAAGACCGCCGCTTCATCCACGCCATCGGCGCCAACGCCCGCATCACCGCGGCCGACATTCCCTTGGAAAAAGTGCGGCAGGCCAAGGTGCTCTATATCGGCGGCTATCTGCTGATGCCCGGTTTGAAGGCCGGCGAACTGGCCGAGTTGTTCCGCCAGGCGCGGGCCGCGGGCGTGGCGACCATCTTGGATATCGTGCTGCCGGGGCCGGGCGACCATTGGCCGGAGCTGGCGCCTGTGCTGGCCGAAACCGACGTCTTTTTGCCCAACGACGACGAGGCCGCGCTGATCACCGGGCTCGACGATCCTCGCCGGCAGGCCGAGCGGTTCCACGCCGCCGGCGCCCGCACGGTCGTCATCACCTGCGGCGGCCGCGGCACGATCCTCCTCGGCGACGCCTTGCGGATCAAGGCCGGCGTTTACCCCGTGTCCTACGTCGGCGCCACCGGCGCCGGCGACGCCTTCGACGCCGGCTACATCGCCGGTCTGTTGGCCGGCGCCGATCCGCTCGGCTGTCTCCACTGGGGCAGCGCGCTGGGCGCCAGTTGCGTCCGTTCCATCGGCGCCACCGAAAGCGTCTTCACGCGGGAAGAAGCGGAAGATTTCATGCGCCGGAATCGCTTGCCGATCGAGCGCTGGTAAACGACGAACGAGCATGCGCGTCTTGCTTCTCGGCGTCTCGCTTTTCTGCCGCTTCGCTTGCCGATGAGTGCAATCCGTGGTTCCTCGAAGATGGCCAACCCCGCCCGATCACAACCCATCAGAAAGCAGCGCCTGCCGTTCGCCGGGCGCCCTCGCCCGGCGCCGTGTGAGCCTGCACGTCAGCCGCGTCGGGCGCCGCCCAGGGCCTGTTGCAAGACGCGTCTGACGGCTTCGCGATCGCCGCTGCTCCAAGAGACGATTTTGGCCCCCGTCAGCATGACGCCCAGCGAGAGCCACGTCAAAAGCGCCAGCCCCAGGCCGATGACCGCCAGCGCCACCGCCGGCGCCAGGGCGAATTCTTGCTCTCCGATCTTGACCTTCAAGCCGTCGCCGCCCACCAGGGCAGTCCATTGCTCGATCGTCTGGCGATATGCGTCGGGCGACTGCAAGCCCGCGGCGATCGCGCCGAACAGTTTGATCGCCAGCCAAAGCCCGACCAGAATCGTGACGATGTAAGTCAAAACAAAAGGTGGCTGGGGCATCGCTTCGCTCTGCCGCCAGCCACCCCCGCTGCTTGAAATTGCCAACCCCAATTCCTAGACCTGACAATGCACTAGTAACCCATGACCTTGCGATCAGCCCGCCAGTACCGGCGTCCATAGGGAGTGACGCCGATCTCTAGGCGGTTAGGCGATTCCTGATTGGGCAGCACGCCCTCTGTGCCGCCGTAATACGATGGCGCCGTCCTGTATCCGCCGTATTCGCTGTAGCTTGGCGTGGGGGCGAACGAATAGCGGCGACGGGCGGATCGCTGCATCGCAGTGTATTGCTCAGGGGTGGCAGCCTGACCAGCCCACACCCAGCCGCCCACCTTTTGGCCCTTGACCATCACGGCCGTGCCCACCCAGGAGCCTTCGACCTTCAAGACCTTGAGCGTTATGCCTTGCGGCAACGACGCCAGCATGGAATCGCCTCGCATCAGGGGCGCTCCGCTATGAGTGACGACAAACGAGTCGTTGGGTTCGAACGGATTGGGCGGCGCCGCCGAAGCTTCGCTCGCCACGACCCCGACCAGCCCGGCGACCAACAACGCCAGTAACAAATGGCAATTTCGCAGAGACATGTCACACCTCCACAGGGAACTGAAACCAATGGAAAGCCAATGACCGCCATCACGGCTGGAAAACTCTGTTTCCAACCGTTGCAAAAGTCGGGCCGCTCATTTGCAAACCGGCGGCGGCGCCTGGGCATCGCCGCCGCCGTAAGAAACGGCAGCGCGGACTTCCTGATCTAATTCTTGCGGCGCACTAGGGCCGCGGCAACCAATTTCCGTCGGAAACTTATGCGTCGTTTTGTCAATGGCAGATGGCATCTCGATCGGCGTTTGCTGCCGCTGCGTGCGTAATCGCTCATCTCAGGCTGCGTTCCGCACACGAACCGTCGTAGCGTCAGGCCCGCTTGCGCGCGATTCGCGCCAATCGCGCACATTTTTCGGGTTTTAAGTCGCTTCGTGCTAGGGCATCGCGTTTGCATCACGAGGGAGACGAAACGTTTTGCACCCAGGAGTTGCGGCCATGCCGGTCACTTTTTGCTTCGAGCTTGATGCCGCGCCCTACGTGTCGAATCAGATTGGCTCGCTGATCGAGCGGTTGGGCTGGGAGCGACTCGACGCCAGGACGTATCGCTACCCGCGAATGGCCGATCGCACGGCCGGCGAGTTGGAGGATTGGTTCAACCACGTCGTTCCGGCGCTGATGCTGTTTCGAAGTTACGTGCTGACGAAACATTTGCCGGTCAAGGCTCTCACGCTCGACGTGCAAAGCTCGACGGGCTATCGACGCGAAGCGGGCGTCGGTTCGCCGCCTTTGCAAGCGGAGCACGTGCGGCTTTACGAACCCAGCCTGCCCGAAAGCGAAGCGGGCGAGGCCGAGGGCCGCGGTTCCAGCGAGGAATGGGCGCTGCTGGCCGATTGGCTGCGAGGCATGGAATTTCCCGCCGGGCTTTAACGGCCTGGGCTCGGGCCGCTAGCGATTCGCAACTCGAGCCATGGACCGCCAGATTTCGGCAACGCGCTCAAGGAAACCAGGACCATGAACGAACCGACTCAGCTTTTTCGAAAGATACTCGTGGCGACCGATTTTTCTCAGTGCGCCGCCGCCGCGCTTGCGCAGGCGGCCGAGCTGGCGCGACTCTCGCAGGCCGAGTTGACGCTCGCGCACGCGATCCCGGTGACTCGCGAAACGATGGAGGAGTTCGTCGCGAATCCCTGGTACGCCGCGGCCAACGTCGACGAAATCGAGCAGCGCCTGCAGCACGGAACCGACGAAAAGCTGCAAGCCGCGATCGAGCCCTACAAGGCCGCCGGCGCCGCGATCGACGTCAAGACCCTCTGGGGCACGCCGTTTTTGGAAGTCATCCATCTCGTGCAGGAAGAGGGCTACGATCTGGTGGTGGTCGGCACGCGAGGCCACTCGCCCGTCTCGCGGTTCTTGACGGGCAGTACGGCGACAAAGCTGGTGCGAAAGTGTCCCTGCCCGGTGTGGGTCGCCCAACCGCGGACCCAAGCGCGGCTGGGCTCGATTTTGGCGCCGGTCGACCTGACGGGCGTCAGCCGGAAATCTCTCCGCATGGCGGCTTTGCTGGCGCAAGCCTCGCAAAGCGCCCTGCACGCGTTGCACGTGTATGTCGACGACCGAGACGTGCACCTGCCGCCTTTGGCCCTCGACTTCGAGGTCGATGAAGCGCTGCGGCGGCGACAGGTGCGCCGCAAGGCCCTCGACCAGTTCGCACAATTCGTCGGCTCGCTGGGGTTGCCCGTGCAGCCGACGCTGCACCTCGAGCGAGGCGAGCCTTGGAAGCGGATCCTGGCCTGCGGTCGCCGCGTGGACGCCGATCTCACCGTGATGGGCACGGTCGGTCGCAGCGGCGTGTCTGGCTTGTTGATCGGCAATACGGCCGAAAAAGTGCTGCACTCGGCCGCGCGGTCGCTGCTGGCCGTCAAGCCCGATAGTTTCGTCTCTCCGGTGCAGCCTCGAACGGCGGCACTGCACGCGTATTGAACCTTGCAGGACGAAGGCACTGGTGGAAAGGGGGGCTCGCATGTCGATCGAATTTCAACTCGTTGAATTCATGGGCGGGCCGTTCGACGGCCATCGCTTGCGAATCGCCGCCACGCGAAACGAACTGGCTTCGGTGGCGACCTTTTCCGTGAACAAGAACGTCCTGCAACTGCTGTGCGGGGCGGCGCCAGGGCCCGTCGCGCCCGTCACCAGCACCGCCGTCTACCAACTCGAATGGGCCGCGGATACGGCCCGATATCGCTTTCTCAAAGCCGGACAACCGACCTCCGTTTCGGCCGGCGGGGGTCAAGACTCTTCCTAATCCGGCGAGCCCGGCGACCCTTCGGAAAGCCCGCCTCGCGTGTGGTATAATCGCTCTGGTGATGCGCAGGGCGCGGTTGCGCCGTTGCCCGGTTCAGGTCCGGCGAGCCGGCCGAGCGACGTATCCGACACCCAGGAAAGCCTACATGTCTCAACGAGGGATCCGCCGCCTTTTCATCTTGGCCTTGCTGGCCGCCTCCGCCGCGGGCGGCTTTCTCGTCTGGCAGCGGCTGCACCCGCCGACCGACGAACGCGTGCTGACGCTGTACGGCAACGTCGACATTCGCGAAGTGCAGTTGGCGATCAACGGCAACGAGCGCATCGCCGAACTGCTGGCCGAAGAAGGCGATCGCGTCGGAAAAGGGCAGTTGCTGGCCCGGCTCGATCTGGAACGGTTCGAACTGGCGGTGGCCCGCGCCCAGGCCCAGGTGGAAACTCAAACGCAGGTCGTGGCGAGGCTGGTCGCGGGTTCGCGGCCCGAAGAAATTCGCAAAGCCAAGGCCGACCTCGAAACGGCCCAGGCGTCGGAAGAGGACGCGAAACAGACCTACGACCGGATCATCAAGCTGATTCCCAAATCGGCCAGCCAGCAGCAGGCCGACGACGCCAAGGGCGGCTACGACGCCGCAGTCGGCCGTACGAAAGCGGCCCAGGCGACGCTCGATCTGGCGATCGCCGGCTCGCGCAAAGAAGATATCGCCGAAGCCAAGGCCACGCTCAAACGCTACGAGGCTGAACTGGCCCAGGCCCAGCACGATCTGAAAGACGCCTCGTTGCACGCCCCGGCCGACGGCGTCATCGAGAACCGGCTGTTGGAGGTGGGCGACATGGCCTCGCCGCAAAAGCCGGTGTTCACGATGGCGCTGGTCGAGCCGATCTGGATCCGGGCCTACGTGCCCGAGCCGCAGTTGGGCAAGCTCCGCTACGGCATGCCCGCCAAGGTGACGACCGACAGCTTTCCCGGCAAAAGCTACGACGGGTTTGTCGGCTTCATCTCGCCCACGGCCGAATTCACGCCCAAGCCGGTCGAAACCGAGGAAGTCCGCACGCGGCTGGTCTACGAGGTCCGCGTGTTCGTGCCCAATCCGCAAGGCGAACTGCGTCTCGGCATGCCCGCCACCGTGAAAACCCGCGTCGATCAGCCGCCCGGCGAAAATCACCGGCAGGCGGAAGCGAAGTAGTAGGCGCGCTCCGCGTGCCGTAACCGGCCTTGTGATTGATGGCTGCCATCTCACAGGGCTGGCGACGGCTCACGGAGTGAGCCTGCTACTTTGGCGCAAGCATTACCGCCGCTGAGCAGTTTCTCGCCGCTGGCGCCGGGCAGGCGCCGGAGAGGCTTTCGAGAGCTCGTCGAGCAGATCCTGCCCGTCGAAAGGAACCTGATGAGACTCGCACCAGTGCTTCGATTCTCGTAACGTAGCGATCGCCCGCTCTGTATCGCCTTGCTTGTCGTACAGCGCCGCCAGCAAGTCGAGTCGGTCGGCGACGTCGGCGAAACCGTATTGCCGATGCACGTACTCCCAGCTCGTGGTGTTGACGGCCTGACTGTACAACTCAAGGATTTTGCGAATCTCCGCTTCTCGGCAACGAGCTGCAGCGGCCAGATCGCCGTGGAGCTCGGCGAGTAACGAGCGGATTTCTTCCGCCCGAATCGAATCCTGAAACTCGGGCCGCGCGGCTAAAGCGCTTTTCAACGTCGCCGCGACGGCCAAAGCGCTTTTGCGATTCGGCTTCTCGTAGAACGCTCGCAACAGCTTCACATAAAGCCGTTCGATCTCATCCGCATCGTGCGGCGGCTGGCGATGGTTGCGGCGCACTCGACTAGTCATCTTTCGGCCTCGCAGCGCGTGGATATCCGGCGGACCCGAGGAGTCGTTGGATCTCTTCGGGCCGCGCGTCGTATTCCGCCCAAGCTTTCTTCGCATCCTCTTCGGCCCGCTTGCGTTTTTCAACTGCTTTCTTCGCGAATCTTTTCTTCTTGGCGACGGCGCTTTTTCGGTCATGGCCGCGGCCGGGCTGGTGCTTGACGCCCTGCTTGGGGCCTCGCTTTTTGGGTTGCCCGCGCTTTGCAGCCATACCGTCAAGGATAGTGCGCCAGGCTGCGTGCGTCTATTTTCGGTTTTACCCCAGCATTTCCTGTCGAAAAGCGTAGACGCGGCATCCTGCCGCGTTTCGAAAGCGGCAGGGATGCCGCTTCTACTTGGTCGGCAACTCAATCGGCGTTCCCTCGCTCGACCAGGTCTTGCCAGAATTGTTTGGCCTGCTCGTGATACTTCAGCACTTCGCGGCGCTGGTCGGCGTCGTCGAGCTTGATTTGCCCGGCGCGCTCGTCGACCCAATCGAGAAAGAACTGGGCCGAGCGCTTGCTGATGCGTTTCGGCGCTTCGGCGAACTCGACGTACCAGGCGCCGCTCGAGGCGAAGCGGTAGGTTTCCTCCTTGTCGGTCACGGCCCGGACCAGGAACCAGCCGCTCTCGTCGAACTCGAGCGGAGCGAAGTGCCCGGTGCGGGCGATGTCTTCGAACCGCACGCTTTGGGCCACGCGGCCGTTCTTGACCAGTTCGATGTAGCTGATCTTGTCGCGAAGCGTGAAGTTCATCGCCACATCGACCGTGAGCGATTCGCCCTCGGGCGCCTGAAACACGTGGCCTGGCTGGCGGCCGTTGGCCACCGGCCGCAGCAGCGGTCCGTTGGTGACCACGACCCGGCCGAGCTTGAAGCCTTCCCACCACGTTTCGTAATTGAAGCGTTCTTTGTCGACCCAGACGTAAACGCGGTTGTAGCCCAGCGGGCTGGGCGCCTGGCCTGAACCGCTGCCGGCCGAGGGCGGAATCCGCAGCCCGCAGTTGAGCACGTGATAGTAAATCTCCTGCGACCACTGGCCGTTGCCCAATGGGTCGGGCAGCCGCTTGCGGTCGCGAGGCTTGCCGTCGCCCTCGTCGGTTTGCATCGAGCTGCGCCGCATGTGGTCGTTGCACAGGCCGATCGAATCGACCTGGCCGGCCGCGAGCCAAACGGGCAAGTCCCAGTCGAACGGCCGCGCCGCATCGACCCAGGCGCCGGTTTGTTCGTGCGCGGCCAGCGCGAATTTTATCGACGAGGGAAACTCGGGCTGCGTTTCCGAAAGATCGAGCGGCTTCGGCAAGCGGAAGAACAACAGCTCGCCGCCGGCGCGCTCGTCCTCGCCGGCCAGCAGATCGTAATAGCGATTCTTGTCGAATTGCTTGACGTGCTCGGCGGGCGGCTCGCGCTTGGCCCACTCGTTCTTGGCGTTCGACCAACTCACCAGCGGCGCCACGTGCAGGTCTTCGGCCTGCATCAACAGTTCGATGTCTTTGACCGGCCGATGGATGTGCAAATCGCCCGACCACCAGCCTTCTTCGGCCATATTCACGGCCCGGTTCAAGTCGACGACCTTTTCGTCTTTTGCCAGGTTGTTGATGACGAAATAACCGTTGCGATCCAGATACTCCGGGCCGCGCTCGATGACGAACTGATACGTTCCTTTGGGCAGCTTGAGTTTGATCGTGCCGGGCAGCACGAAATGATCGTGCCAAAACGGCGCGCGGCCGGCACGTTGCGGTTTGCCTTTTTCGTTGGCGATGTGCATGCGACAGGGCATCGGATTGCCGGTTTCCGGATCGAGCACCGTCAGCTTCAATTCGCCGCCGCCCGCCCAGCCGAGGGCGAGCTCGGCGCCGGCCAGAAACGGCAGCAACCCCGCAAGGATCGACGCACTGAACGACCGGCGAAGGCCAGCGAACGGCGAATTGGCGACGAACATCGGCAGCCCTTTCGAGAGCGAGTCACGGTCGGCGGCAGAGGCGGTCTGGACGCGGATTGCCGCGGGCAGGCGCCGACGACCTATCCCGCAAATCTAGCATCCGCCTCACCGCTCTGCGATGAATGCGGCGCGGGCGCCCCGCGAGACGGCAAATTGTGAGCGAAGGATGAATATGCTGGCAAACGCAATGACCGCTCATATAATCATTGCGCCAAGGCGGGGGGGGGCTGCAGCCACGACCTTTTGGCGGGGCCCCGTCCATCGATCGCGGCAGCAGAGGCAAGCATCGCGAGCATGAGAACAGGCGATTACAGCCGGCGATATCTCGGGAACCGCTCGCGGGGCGGGTCGACGGCATGTTTTTCCAGCCAAGGACCTGGATATGCCAGTTTCCGTCCGATGCCAGCACTGCGGACAGCGTTACTCGGTGCGCGAAGATCTGCTCGGCAAGCAGATCAAGTGCAAAGCCTGCGGACAGGTGATGGCGATCGTCGCGGAAGCCGCTGCGACGAACGCGGCCGGGCCCAAGCCGGCATCTAAGCTCGCCCCGGCGGCGGCAAAGCCGGCGGCAGCCCGAGCTGCCCCGGCAGCGAGTGCAGGCAAACCGCCGGCCGCGATGCCGGCCAAACAGCGCGCCCCGGCTGCGGCGGGCCACATTCCGGCCGCTCGGGCCGCCGTGGCCAAACCCCAACAGACGGCAACGGCGCAGCCGCCGGCAGCGGCTGATCCGCTTGGCGCCACGGCGCCGGCCAACGATCCGCTGTTCGGTCCGTCGAACAATTTACTCGATCTGCTGGGCGACGTCTCGTTGCCCGCCGCTGGCGCCGCGCCGCTGGGTTCGGGCGTAGTGCTCAAGTCTGCGAAGCCGGCCGCCGCCTCGAAACCGGCGGCCAAGAAGACAAAAAAGAAAAAGGGTTCGAGCGGCGCCTCGATGCAGACTCAGACGATCATGCGCATGCTGGGGGGCGTGTGCGTCATTCTGTTCGGTCTGGGGGCGTTCGGCATCGCCATCGCATACGTCGTCAGCGAGGACGAAAACGGCTTCAAGGGGTGGCGCGCCATTCGCTGGACGATTTTTGGGATCAGCCTGATCGGCAGCGGCCTCAAGCTGATTGTCGGTTAACTCGGGCGGCGATTGCAGCCGGTTTGACTAATCCTAAGTGATTGCCGGCCTTGGTATTTGGCGCCGCAAGCGATAGAATTCGCCCGGCCCAGGCGCCTTGCTGCCGGGCGGCCGGCCCACCTAAAATGCTTGTGAGCCGCCGTTTTTGCGCGAACACCGTCAAGAGTCGAACCACAATCGTATGGCCGAGGACTACTACAAGACATTGGGACTGAGCCGCGATGCCTCGCAGGCCGACATCGACAAAGCCTATGCCAAGCTGGCGCGAAAGTATCACCCAGATGTGAATCCTGACGATAAGACGGCCAAAAAGAAATTCCAGGCCGTGCAAGCGGCTTACGACGTGCTGAAAGACCCCAGCAAGCGGGAGATGTACAACCGTTACGGCAGCTCGTTCGAGCAGATGGGCGGCGGCGGTCCGCAACCGGGGCCGCAATGGCGCGCGGCCGGCGCCGGGCCAGGCGGGGCCGAATTCGATTTTTCGCAGCTCTTCGGCGGCGAGGGCGCCGGAGGCTTCGCCGATTTGTTCGGGCAGTTCCGCCGCGGAGCGCCAGGCGGTCCGGGGCGGCGGGGCCGCGCCGCCGGAAGAGCGCCAGGCGCCGATCTGCACAGCGAAGTGCAAATCCCCTTCAATCTGGCGGTCACCGGGGGCGAGACGCACCTCAGCATTTCGCGGCCCTCGGGCCAGGTCGAAACTTTGAGCGTCAAAATCCCGAAAGGCATCGAGGACGGCAAAAAGATCCGCCTCCGCGGCCAGGGCGAAGCGGGCGCTGGCGGCGCGCGGGGCGATATTCTGCTGACGGTCCGCGTGGCGGCGCATCCTTGGTTCACCCGACGCGGAGAGCATCTTTACGTGCGCGTGCCGGTTTCGCTGCGCGAGGCGGCCGAAGGCGCCACGGTCGACGTGCCGACGCCTCAAGGCACGGTCGCCCTGCGCATTCCGCCCGGCGTTTCCAGCGGCAAGAAGCTGCGCATCAAAGGTCACGGCGTTGCCGCGTCTGGCAAGCCGGCCGGCGACCTGTTCGCCGAATTGCAAGTGGTGCTGCCCGCCAAGCTGGACGAAGCGAGTCTCGAAGCGATCCGGCAGATCGACGCCAAACATCCCGTCCATCCCCGGAGAGAGCTGCGATGGTAGGGGCCCTCGAGCCCGTGATGCGAGCCAAGCTGATCATGGCCTTGCTGGCGCTCGTCTTGCTCGGCCTGGGGTTAGTGGTGCTGATCGTGATGGGGGGCCGCTTCGCCCGCCGCGTCGCGCGCACCCCGCTGCCGCCGAGCCGCATGCACGAAGATCGCTGGTATGCCAAACCGCTCAACGCCCCTGAATCCGATCAAGCGAACCCCGACGGTGACGAGCCCAGCGAACGAGCAGACTCCGACGAACCGCCCGATCCCGGCGACGGAACCGGCCCCGAGCGACCAGACGCCTGAGGCTTTGCGCACCGGCTTCGCGTTTCCGCCCGAGTGCCGAATTCGCCGCGGGGCCGATTTCCAGCGCGCCTATCGCCGCCGCTGCGTGGCTTCCAACGAGCTGATCGTGGTCCATGGCTGCGAAAATGGGCTCGACCATCCGCGGCTGGGGTTGTCCGTCTCGCGCAAAGTCGGCGGCGCGGTAGTTCGCAATCGCTGGAAGCGACTGCTGCGCGAAGCCTTCCGGCTCAGCCGGCACGAACTGCCGCGGGGCGTCGACCTGGTGATCGTTCCGCGTAAAGACGTGGAGCCGGAATTGACGCGGCTCTTGGCATCGCTTTCCGACTTGGCGCGGCAAGTCGAACGCAAGCTGCGGCGAGGCCGCCGATGACTCGCTTTTGGGCGACCCTGCGCGATTACTTCGCCATCCGCGAGCCCGGCGAGCCGCGCGCTTCGGCCAGCATGCCGAAGCGCGTCGTGCAGTGGATCGCTTCGGCGCCCAGTTGGCTGCTGATCGTGCTAGTGCGGGTCTACCAATGGACGCTCAGTCCGATCATCGGCCGCCAGTGCCGCTTCGAGCCGACGTGCAGCCATTACTTCATCGGCGCAGTGCGAAAATACGGCGCTGTCCGAGGCGCTTGGCGCGGAATGTTGCGCATCTGCCGCTGCCATCCGTTTCACCCGGGCGGGTATGATCCGCCCTAGTGCCTCTTCAAAGCCATTTTGACAGTCGGGTGGCTGGCGGCAGAGCCTACGCGAAGCCCCAGTTCGCTGGCGCATCGCTTCGCTCTGCCGCCAGCCACCCTCCCTCACCTATCAACTCAGACTTGAAGAGGCCCTAGCCTGTTAGCTTGCTGATCCGCAAGTCGTGAGCTACCTTCAGCATAGGGCAAATTGCCGCAAAAACGCACCAGCCAGCGTGCGTTTCCAGGAACCGAAAGAGACCGAGGCCGGCGTGACGAGTCAAGCCTTGCAGTCCGCCGGACATGCTCTGTTGCGGCTGCAAGATGTTTCAAAGCGATTCTCGATGGGCGAGGTCGAGGTCACCGCCTTGCGCGACGTGTCGCTCGACGTGCGCGACGGCGAACTGCTGGCCATGCTCGGGCCGAGCGGTTCGGGCAAGAGTACGCTGTTGAATCTCATCGGCGGCCTCGACCAGCCCACGAGCGGCAAGGTCTACTTCCGCGATCGCGACCTGACTCGGCTCAGCCGGGCCGAGTTGACGCTCTATCGCCGCGACGCCGTCGGGTTCGTGTTTCAGTTCTACAACCTCGTGCCGAATCTGACGGCCCGCGAAAACGTGCTGGTCTCGACCGAGATCAGCCGCGATCCGCTGGACGTGGACGAGGCGTTGCGTCTGGTCGGCCTGGAGGAACGAGCCGATCATTTTCCGGCGCAAATGTCGGGCGGCGAGCAGCAGCGGGTGGCCATCGCCCGGGCGCTGGCCAAGAAACCCGAGCTGCTGTTGTGCGACGAACCGACCGGCGCGCTCGACTTCGAGACCGGCAAGCGGATTTTGCGGCTGCTGGTCGACGTGAAGCAGAAGTTGGGTAAGACCGTGCTGATCATCACGCACAATTCGGCCATCGCCGCCATCGCCGATCGCGTGATCCGGCTGCGGAGCGGCGAAGTGGTCGAGACGACCGAGCACCCTGCGCCGACGCCGCCCGAGGAGATCATCTGGTGAGCGTGCTCGACCGCAAACTGGCGCGCGAACTGCGTACGAGCGGCGGCTTGCTCACGGCCATCACCAGCATCATGGCCGTCGGCGTCGGCTGCTACGTGGCGTTGGGCTTCGCCTATCAAAACCTGTCGATCGCCAAGCGCGAGTATTACGCTCGGTGCCGGATGGCCGATTTTGCGGTCGAAGTCAAAAAGGCGCCGCTGGCCGAGATCGTGCCGTTGGCCGAAATACCCGGCGTCGTCGAAATCCGCCCGCGGATTCAGTTCTTCGCCACGGTCGATCTGCCGCGCGTCGAGGAGCCGCTCAACGGCATCGTGCTCTCGCTGCCCGATCGGCGCCAGCCGGTGATCAACGACGTGGTGCTTCGCCGCGGCGGCTACTTCACCGACGTGCGCGACAACGAAGTGATCGTCAACGACTCGTTCGCCAAGCGGCAAGGTCTTTACCCAGGGCAGTGGGTACACCTGCTGCTCAACAACCGGCGGCAAGAGCTGTTTATCGTCGGCACGGCCGTCAGCAGCGAATTCACCTATCTCGTCGGGCCCGGCGCCATCACGCCCGACCCGGAACACCTGGGCGTGTTCTACCTCAAGCGCTCGTTCGCCGAGGACGTGTTCGATTTCGACGGCGCCGCCAACCAGGTGTTGGGCCGGCTCGCGCCGAACGTGCGCGACCGGCCCGAGGAAGTGCTGCGCCGCGCCGAATTGCACTTGGAGCCCTACGGCGTGTTCACGAGCGTGCCCTTGTCGGAGCAGCCGTCGAACCGCTTCTTGAGCAACGAAATCGAAGGGCTGGAGGCGTTCGGCTTCATCAATCCGGCGATCTTTCTGTCAGTGGCCGCTTTGGTGCTCAACGTGCTGATGACGCGGCTCACCGAACAACAGCGCGTGGTCGTGGGCACGCTCAAGGCGCTGGGCTATCTGGACCGCCAGGTGTTCGCCCACTTTCTCAAGTTCGGGCTGTGCGTGGGCCTGTTGAGCGGCGTCTTGGGCACGGCCATGGGCTATTGGCTGTCGGACGCGATGACGGCCATGTACCGGAAATTCTTCGAGTTCCCCACGCTCGACACGCGATTCTATCTCGATACGTTCGTGCAAGGCATGGTCATCAGCCTGGTTTGTTCGCTCCTCGGTTCGGTTCACGGCGCGCGAGCGGTGCTGAAGTTGGAGCCGGCCGAGGCCATGCGTCCCAAGCCGCCTACTCGCGGCGGCGCGATCTGGCTGGAACGCTTTCGCGGCTTCTGGGGCCGCTTGAGCTTTGGTTCGCGGATGACGTTGCGCAACATCGTGCGGCATCGCTTCCGCACGGCCGCCGGCATGTTCGCCGCCGCGATGGGCGCCTCGTTGTTGGTGAACGCGCTGATGCTCGTCGACGAGACGCACCGCATGATCGATTTTCAATTCAACCAGGTGCAGCGCAGCGACGTCGACCTGGCCTTCAAGGACGAGCAAGGGCTGGCGGCCCTGGACGAAGCGCGGCGCCTGCCGGGCGTCGATTACGCCGAGCCGGTGTTCGACGTGGCCTGCACGTTCGTCAACGGTTCGCACGTTCGCAAGGGAGGCATCACCGGCCTCGATCCGAACGCGCGACTGACGATCCCTCGCGACGCCGAAGGCCGCCGGCTGCGGATTCCTTCAGCCGGGCTGACGATGAACCGCAAGCTGGCCGAACTGCTGCACCTCGAACACGGCGACCTGGTCACGATTCACCCGGTCAAGGGCTTGCGCGAACCGCACTGCGTGCCCGTCGCCGAAATCAACGATGCTTACCTGGGGCTCGCCGTCTATGCCGACATTCACTACCTCAGCCGGCTGGTTCACGAGGAGTGGGCGGTTTCCGGCGTGCAACTGGCCGTGAATCCCAACCGCGAGGCGCATCGCGACTTATATCGCGAGCTGAAGCGGCTGCCGGCCTTGCAAGCCGTCACGGCCCGGGCCGACACGATCGCCAACGTCGTCGATACGCTGGTCAAGAACCAACAGGTGTTCATCTTTTTGCTGGTGATGTTCGCGGGCGTGATCTTCTTCGGCAGCGTGCTCAATTCCTCGCTGATCGGCCTGGCCGAACGCGAACGCGAGGTGGCCACGCTGTTGGTGCTAGGATATACCGAGCGGCAAGTCGGCGGGCTGTTCCTGCGCGAAAGCCTGCTGGTGAATACGTTCGGCACGCTGTTCGGCCTGCCGCTGGGATACGGGCTGAACGTCGCGATCTCCATCGCCTACGACACCGACTTGTTCCGCATTCCGGTGGTCGATCCGAAAATCATTTGGCTCGAATCGCTGGCGCTGGGCACGCTGTTCGCCCTAGGTGCGCATGCCATCGTCGAGCGTACGATCTGGCGGATGAATTGGCTGGAAGCGTTGAAGACGAAGGAGTAGGCGGGTAGGAAGTAGGCGGTAGACGGTAGACGGTAGGTGGGGAGGGAAGAAGGGAATCGGAAGGTCGAGGACACTCTCCCCGAATGCTCCCCGTATGCCGCCTACTGCCTACCGCCTACCAGGAGACACGCATGACTTATCGCAGCGTTATCATCATCACGGTCGCGGGCCTGGCTGTCGCTGCCGCCGCCTACGTCTGGTACTCGCCGGGCGCTCGGGTCGAAGCGGCGCGGGCGAAACCGGCGGAGATTCGCGAATATGTCGACGAAGAAGGACGCACGCGGCTGCCCATGATCCACGAGATTACGATGCCGTTCGCCGGCCGCGTCGAACCGATCGAGTTGATCGAAGGCACGCCGGTCAAGGCCGGCCAGGTGGTGGCCCGCGTCGTGCCGCTCGATCTGGATTTGAACGTCGCCGAGGCGCAGGCCGCCGTCGAGCGGCTGGAAGCTTCGATCCGCGAGAACGACGACGCTTCGATAGAGCTGACCGGGCTGAAGCAAGCGCTGAGCTACGTCGAATCGATGGATCGCACGGTCGAGGCGGCGGCGCAGCGCGTCAAGTCGGGCGAGGCCAAGTTGGACTATGCCAACAAGCAACTCGCCCGCATGCGCGCACTGCGCGAGCGCAGCGCCGCTAGCGAAGATCAGCTCAACGCGGCCGAGCTGGCCCAAGTCGAGGCCGACGTCGATTACAAGCAGGACGTGCTGATTCTCAGCGCCCTGCGCAGCTTGCAGGCGGCCACCGCCTTGATTCCGACGGTAGTGCGGCAGTACATCGACCGCAAGAAGTTGCAGCACGACGTGCTGGACGAAGAGAAGGCCCAGGCCGAAGTGCAACTCAAGGAGTCCCAGCGCGACCGCGAGCGCGGCGCCATGACCAGCCCCATCGACGGCGTGGTGCTCGAACGCTTCGAGACCAACGAGCGGCAGACGCCGGCCGGCACGGTGCTGCTTTCGATCGGCCGGCTCGACGAATTGGAGGCCGAGGCCGACGTGCTGAGCCAGGACGTGGTAAACGTCAAGCCGGGCCAGACGGTTGAAATCTATGGCCCGGCCGTAGGTCCGCAGCCGGCCCGCGGCGAGGTCAGCCGCATCTATCCGGCCGGCTTCACCAAGACCAGCTCGCTGGGCGTCGAGCAACAGCGCGTGAAGGTCGTGATCCGATTCGCCGACGGCGAGCTGTCGCGGCTGCGCAGCGAGCGAAACTTGGGAGTCGGCTATCGCATTCGGGCGCGGATTTACACGGCCGAAAAGTCGCAGGCGCTGGTCATCCCGCGATCGGCCATTTTTCGCGGCCCGGCGGGCGACTGGCAGGCCTTCGTCGTGCGAGACGGCATCGCCCGGCTGCAATCGCTCGAAATCGGCCTGTTGAACGACGAGCGGGCGGAAGTGACCGGCGGGCTGAAGGAAAACGAACTGGTGATCCTGGCCCCCGAGACCAACCTCGTCGACGGCGTCCGGGTCGAGCCGGTCCTGCCGAACGAATAGCGGTTATAATCGTCAATGAGGGAAAATCATGCCGCTGCGCGACCATTTTCACCCGCCGATCTCCAGGCGCTCGTCGTGGGAAGGCTTCCACGGCGGATGGCCGATGCGAATCGTCGAAGAACTCGTCCCCAGACTGCCCGAGGGTTTCGTCGCGGAACCGCGCGTGCATCTTGGCAATTATTACGAGATTGACGTCAGCACCTTCGAGCAAGACGCAGGGAGCCCCTCGCTCGCTTCCGCAGCGACCGCCAGCGGCAGCGCCGCAACTTCGATCGAAGCGTCCCCCGCGCCCACGCTCACCGTCGATGCCGAGTTCCCGGAACAATATGCCTACGAGGTCCTGATCTTCGACCTTGCGCGCGAGCGCCGCCTGGTGGCGGCGATCGAGATCGTCAGTCCGGCGAATAAAGACCGGCCCGAAAGCCGACAGTTGTTCATCGCCAAATGCTTCAATCTGCTGCGGCAAGGCGTATGCGTGTCGATCATTGATCTGGTCACGACGCGCCAATTCAACCTGTACGAGGAACTGCTGGCACTGCTGGGGCGCTCCGACCCAGCGCTCAATCCGGCCCCCGCGCTGTATGCGGTAACCTGCCGAAAGCGAAGCGGGGGCCGGCGGACAAAACTGGATAGTTGGTTTCGGCCGCTGGCAATCGGGCAGCCGCTTCCTTCGCTTCCCGTATGGTTGTCCGAAACACAAACCGTCTCTCTCGACCTCGAACCGAGCTATGAGGTAACCTGCCGGATCCTGCGAATTCAGGGAGCGTGAAGTCTTCTGCGGCGGGCGAATCCATTACGGCGATTATTTGATTCTCGGGCCTGAACGCCGTGCCCTCGCCGGTCTGGCTCGAATCCCTTGGCCCGACGGCGCCCGGAGGCTATTCTAGGAGCGGCCTTGAAAGCCTGCCTTGCCATCCACCTTCCTTCCGGAGACTTCCGTCCATGAAACGCCGCGAAATGTTGCTCGCCACGGGGTTGACCGCTTTAGGACTGTCGCAATTTACCTGGGGCCGCGCGGCGGCCGCCGACAAGCCGAAACGCAAGCTGCTGATGTTCACCAAAAGCGCCGGCTTCGAGCACTCGGTGGCCAAGCGAGACGGTGACAAGCTTTCGCACAACGAGCGGATCATGACCGACTTGAGCCGCGACCACGGCTTCGAGGTCGTCTGCACCAAGGACGGTACGGTGTTCGACAGCGATCTCGATCAGTACGACGCGTTTTTGTTCTACACCACCGGCGTGCTCACCGAGCCGGGCACGGATAAAACGCCGCCCATGTCGGCCAAGGGCAAAGAGCGGTTGCTGGCCGCGGTGGCCTCGGGCAAGGGCTTTTTGGCGTCGCACTGCGGGTCCGATACGTTCCACTCGCCCGGACATCGGGCCGGCAAATCTCGCGAAGAGCAGGACGAAAAAGACTCGTACATTGCCATGCTGGGCGGCGAATTCATCAGCCACGGCCCGCAGCAAAAGGCCCGGCAGCGGATCATCGACGCCAAGTTCCCCGGCTTCGGCGACATCGATCCCAAGTCGATCGTCGACGGCGAATTCATGGTCGAAGACGAATGGTATTCGCTCAAGAACTTCCCCGACGATCTGCACGTGATCCTGGCGATGGACACGCAAGGCATGAAGGGCAAGGATTACGAGCGCCCGCCGTATCCGTCGACCTGGGCGCGGCGCCACGAGAAGGGCCGCGTGTTCTACACTTCGATGGGACATCGCGAGGACGTCTGGACGAATCCGAATTTCCAGCGGATGCTGCTCGGCGGGCTGGCCTGGGCCTTCGGCGACGTCCAGTACGACGTGCCGGCCAACATCAAGGAAGCCACGCCTGGCGCCCACGTCATGCCGCCGGCGTAGCGACGTTCGGCAAGCCGTAGGTCAGGCTTTCGAGCCTGACATGCGTCAGAATTGAACGAATTCATGTCGCTTCCCGTTGAGAAACTCGCCGATCATTTCCCGCCGCCGGTCAACCCGGCGAGCGTGCCGAGTGGTTTGACGCTCAACGTCATCGAGGCCCGCTCGGGCTGGCAGCCGCTCGACCTGGGCGAGTTGTGGCGGTTTCGCGAGTTGGTTTACTTTTTGGCCTGGCGAGACGTCAAAGTCCGCTACAAGCAGACGCTGCTGGGCGCGGCCTGGGCCATCTTGCAGCCGACGATGATGATGGTCGTATTCACCCTCGTGCTCGGCCGCATTGCCGGCGGCGCCGAGGGCGACGTGCCTTACCCGCTGTTCGTCTACGCCGGGCTGCTGCCCTGGACCTTCTTCGCCACGGCGATTACCTCGGCCGGGCAGAGCGTGGTTTCGGCCGAGCGACTGGTGACCAAGATTTACTTTCCGCGATTGGCGATCCCCTTGGCCGCCGCCGGGGCCGCGCTGGTCGATTTCGCGCTGGCGGCCGTCGTGATGGGCGTGTTGATGGCCTGGTACGGCGTGGCGCCGGGTTGGGCAGCGCTGCTGCTGCCGGCCCTCTGCGTCCTGCTCGCGCTGGCCGCCTTGGGCGTCGGCACGCTGCTGGCCGCGCTGAACGTGGCCTACCGCGACGTGCGGCACGTAATCCCGTTTTTGGTGCAGCTCTGGTTCTTCGCCACGCCCAGCATTTATCTTCAGCCGTCGGCCGAGTTCGCGGTGAAGGCGCAGGCGCCAATCGCGAGCACGGCGAGCGAAGGTGCAGTGGCGGAGAACGTCGCGGGGCAATCGACGAAGAAACTTTCGGTCGATGGAATCCGTTGGCTGAGCTTCAACCCGCTGGAAGGGCTGATTGCGTTTTTTCGAGCGGCGTTGCTGGGCATGCCGCTCCCTTGGGCGCGGCTTGTCTACCCGGCGATCGCCGCGCCCTGCCTGTTGCTCGCCGGGGCGTTCTATTTCCGCCGCGTCGAGGATACGTTCGCCGACATTATTTGAGCCATGCAGCCCGCGATCCGCGTCGAAAACGTTTCGAAATGCTTCTACGTCGATCTCGCGAAACCGCGAGCGCGGTATCGCACGCTGCGCGAAGATCTGAACGACTTGGCGGCGTCGCTATTCGCCCGGCGAAAGGACGAAAACGGCGCCTCGACCGATTTCTGGGCGTTGAAGGACGTTTCGTTCGAGGTGCCGCACGGCGAAGTGGTCGGCGTGATCGGCCGCAACGGGGCCGGCAAATCGACGCTATTGAAGATCATGAGCCGCATCACCCGGCCGACCCGCGGCCGCGTGCTGCTCGAAGGCCGCGTGGGCAGCCTGCTCGAGGTCGGCACGGGTTTTCATCCCGAACTGACCGGCCGCGAGAACATCTTTTTGAACGGGGCGATCTTGGGCATGAGCCGCCGCGAAATTCTCGACAAATTCGACGCCATCGTCGATTTCGCCGGCACCGAGCGATTTTTGGATACGCCGGTCAAGCATTATTCCAGCGGCATGTCGATGCGGCTGGCGTTCGCCGTCGCCGGACAACTGGAGCCCGAGGTGCTATTGATCGACGAGGTGCTGGCCGTCGGCGACGGCGATTTTCAAAAGAAATGCCTGGGCCGGATGGGCGACCTGGCCACCACCGGCCGCACGATCATGTTCGTCAGCCATAACCTGACCGCGGTCCGCACGCTCTGCCGCACGGCGATCTGGCTGGAGCGGGGCGAGGTCAAGATGCAAGGGCCGGTGAACGACGTGGTGAACGGCTATATCGAGTCGGGCGAAACGCTGACCAGCGAACGGGTTTGGGAATCGGCCGAGACGGCGCCGGGCAACGAACTGCTGCGGCTGCGGCGCGTTTGCGTTTCGCCGCGCGACGGCAGCGACCCCAAGAGCATTTCCGTCGAGACCCCGCTCGACGTCGAATTCGAACTTTGGAACCAAATGCCCGAGTCGGTTCTGAATTTGGACCTGGTGTTGTACAGCCTGGAAGGAACGTGCATCTTCAATTCGATTGCGCCACCGGCCAGCGTGCCGAGCGGGCTGTTTCGCGGGCGTTGTCACATCCCGGCGAATCTGCTCAACGACGGCGCCTACAGCATCCGCTTGCTGGCGGTCAAAGATCGCGCCAGCGTGATTCTCGATTTGCAGGATCTGGCGGCTTTCGAGGTCCACGACGTCGAACGACCGATTCTCTGGTTCGGCAAGTTGATCGGCGCCGTGCGGCCCAAACTCGATTGGACGATCGACTCGGCAAACAGCGCCGCGAGGCCCGCTTGAACGGATCTTGGCCGCGGAGAATTACGTGCATCCTTTAGTCGTCAAAGTGCTGCTGCCGCCTTGGCGGGTTTTCAAGGCCCGCCGGCTGGCCTTGCGCAAGGCGCGCGCCGCGCGCGCGCTGCAGAAGTTTACGCCGCCTTACAAGATCAACGCGGGCTGCGGCTCACTCAGGTTCGAGGGCTGGGTGAATATCGACTGCAACACGGCGCTCGAGAACGTCGATTTCTTCTGGGACTTGGCCGAAGGGCTGCCGACGCCCGACGAAAGCTGTTCGGTGATTTACTCGGAGCACGTGCTGGAGCACCTCAACGTGCAGCAAGGGCTGCATTACCTGCGCGAATGCCGCCGCTCGCTCGCGCCTGGCGGCGTGCTGCGGACGGCCATGCCCTCGCTCGACGACCTGATCGAAAAGTCGGCCGCCGGGCGTTGGCGCGAACAGGCCTGGCTCGACGAGCCGCAGTGGCGGTTCATTGACTCGCGGGCCGAGATGTTCAACATCATGTTTCGCTGGTGGGGGCACCAGTGGGTTTACGATCGCGAAGAGCTGTATCGACGCCTGCGAGAGGCCGGTTTCGAGCAAATCCGCGACGTCGCCTGGGGCGAAAGCGAAGTCGAATGCCTGCGGAACCGCGAGACGCGCAACGACTCGCTGTTGATCTGCGAAGCGGTGAAAACGTAACAGGGCGTTCTCACCGCTGCGAGCCGCGCAGCCGCCTGTAGACGCGGCGCAGCGGCCCGGCCCGGGGACCGAGCAAGGCGTGGATCAGCAGAATCCACGAGTCGCAGCGCCACAGGCTGTGCTTCCAGATGGCCAGGGCATGTTTGCGGGCCGTGCGGTATTGCCCGGCGTAGATCGCACTGCGCGTCCAGGCTGCCGAGCGTGCGATGCCCGGCAAGGGCGGCGAAAGCTCGCCCAGCCAATCGTCCGGCGGAGGCAGTCCGCGGCGGCGATAGGCGTCGGCCAACACGGCGGCCAGCGTCTGGCGATTGCGCGCTTCGTTGACAAACGTGAAGTTCTCCGGATGAGTCCGGAATTTGATGAGCGGCTCGGGCAGGTTCGCCAGCCGGCCGCGCTCGGCGAGCCGCAACCACAGATCATGGTCCTCGACGCCGTAGTATTCTTCGCGGTATCCGCCCAGCGCGACCAGCGCTTCGCGGCGGATCATGGCGCCGGGGTGGGGCAAGGCGCCAAGCCCCTTGAGCAAGCGGGCCTCGATCTCTTCGTGCCCCGTCGGCGTGGGCTCTTCGCAAATCAGGTCGCCGTCGGCGTCGATCCGCAGCATTCCGCAGCCTACCGCCAGACATTCGGGATGTTCCCGCAGATAGCGAACTTGCCGCTCGAATCGCTCCGGCAAGGCGACGTCGTCGGCGTCCATCCGCGCCACGAGCTCGCCGCTACACAGAGCAAGCCCCTCGTTCAGCGCCCGCAGATAGCCGGTGTTGGACCTGCGGATGAGTCGAATCCGCGGATCGTCGGCGGCCAAGGCCGCGAGCAACTCGCCGGAGCGGTCGGTCGAGCCGTCGTCGATGACGACGAACTCGAAGTCGGCGAGAGTCTGATCGAGGATGCTGCGAACCGCCTCGCCGATGTAACGTTCGGCGTTATAGACGGGCATCAAGACGCTGACGGCAGGCATCGTGGCGGACTCGGGAACCGGCCGGCTCGCCGGCTAATCCAGAATTGCTCCGGGCCGCACCGAAAGGTACCAGTCCGTCCACTGCTTGATCGCATCTTGGCGGGTCTTTTCGTCGGTTCCGCCCCAAAAGCCGGCGCCGTAAAACTTGCGGCTGAGGAACCTCAAGCCCTCGTTGGCGCCGTGAAACACGAGCGGATCAGGGTCTTTCAAGGCCTCGATGAGCAGGGGAACCTGATCGAGGTCGCGAGTGCGTGCCAACGCCTGCAAGGCCGCCGCCCGCGCTTTGGGCGACTTGCCCCTGGCCAACTGCTGCAACTGCTTGGCGACCTCGGTCTTTATTTCGTCGCCCGGCTCGAGCCCGTCTTCCATCGACGCCAGGGCCCGTTCGTTATCGGGATCGTCCGAATCCGCGACCTTTTTCAGCAAGTCCAAGATCGGGGCATTGATTCTCTCGGCCTTGAGGCCGCCCATGACGAACTTGGCGTGCTCCATGTCTTCCGGCAACCCCCGCCCGCCGGTGAGCGTGCCGCCATCCAGTTTCTTGATGTGTCTGATCGTTTTTAGCATGGACCGCAACAGGAACAGCGTGGCGAAGCAGGTGTCGGGCACGATGCCGACGGATGGATCGGTTCCGCGCCACGACCCGTCCGCGGCTTGTTTGCTCATCAAATGGCGGGCGCCGACCGTGTACCATTCGGGCTCATAGCCGTTTTTTTGCATGCGGCCCTCGGCGTAATCGCGAAAACTGCGGTAGCGTTCCGAGGCGTAGATGTAATAGTAGGGATAGGCGTGCATCGGATCGGGCGGTTCGGGCACGAAGTTGGCGAGCAACAGGTCGGCTTTGCCAATCGCCGCCCGCAAACGGGACGGATCGACCGTGCCGGTAGACGGGGCGCCGGTTTGATTCGTCTTCCGCGGTTTCAGCTTGGGATTTGTTCCGTCGTCTTCCTTCTGCTCGGCGGCGAACATGCCGAAATGATCGGCGCAGACATAGAGACTGGCCGAGCCGGCGCTACACATGCTGAGCGACACGCGGTCCTGCTCCACCGGGTTGTAGCCGCCGGGATCTTTACCTTGATAACCGAAGCCTCCGTTGGGGGCCTGCGTGCGGATCAGCCAGTTGCACAGCTTCTCCCAGACATCGGGCGGCGCTTCGAATCCGGCGCCGGCTGCCGACCACAGTCCCAACGCAGCGTATTGCGTCATCGACGTATCGCCCGTCGGCAGGTACGGATACCCCCATCCGCCGAACGGTTTCTGCAAACCTTTCAACCGCTCGAGCAGTTGTTCTAGATCCTGGTAATATTCCCTCTGCCGCTCGGGCGGCAATTCCGTCAGCAAGATGAGCGACAAGCCGACCGTGTAAACGTCCTCATTGGGGTTCTTGAGCACCTGGTTTCTGACGGCGTCCAGGCCTTCTTGCACGCGGGGATGATTGGGCAGGTCGGCCTTGACCATCACCAAGGCCACCAGCGCTCGAGCGCCAGGACGTCCGCCTGCCCCGCCGTATGAATCCGGTTGCGTCGCCAGGTATTCCACGGCCTTGGCCACGGAAGCCTTGACCTCGGGGCTTTCCGGAGTGAGAGCGCGTGCGCATGAGGCCAGCAGGCCCAGGATCGCGCAGACGCCCGCGAGTCGTAATCCCAATCCGCACCACCGACGCCACGAGCAATGCTGCTGTGGATTCATCGCTGCAACCCTCGACGGGAAAACGGAAGGCGAATGCCCCAAACTCTTTGATGGTAAGGGCTTTGCCGCGTTTCGTCAAGCAGCCTATTCCTCGACCTGATGCCGCACGATGTCCCCCTCGACCATGTAGATCACGTCTTCGGCGACATTCGTGGCCATGTCGCCCAGTCGCTCGAGGTGCTTGGCGACCGAGTAGAGCTTCATCAGCGTTTCGGTTTGCTCGGGCTTGGCCCGGATGGCGGCGCGAATCTTTTCGTGAATCGCGCGGCGCATGTTGTCGAGTTCGTCGTCGTCCTGTCGTACGCGGTGGGCCAGGCTCGAATCGGCGCTGACCAGCGCATCGAGGCTGCGCTTGACCATATCCTGCGCCCGAATCGCCATCGCCCGGAAGTCGACCGGCACGTCGACCCGGTCGACGCGAGATAAATACAGCACCCGCTTGGCAATGTTTTTGGCCAGGTCGCCCATCCGCTCCAAGTCGTTGTTGATCTTCAACACGGCCACGACGAACCTAAGGTCGACCGCCACCGGCTGATAGAGGGCCAGAATCTTCAGGCAGTCTTCCTCGACGTCGACTTCCATGCGGTCGATCTCGGCGTCTTCCTCGAGCACCTTGCGGGCGATCGATTCGTCGCGATGGACCAGCGCGGCGACGGCGTTGGCGATCGCCCCTTCCACCATCGAACCGACGAACAGAATCTTCTGCTTGAGCTGTTCGATTTGACGTTGCAAGTGCTTGGGCATCGTAGGCTTCGTTTCCCGTCGAGCGATCGGGGCGATGAGCAGCGGCATCCCTGCCGCTTTAAATCAACGCGGCAGGGGATGCCGCGTCTACATTCGGCGGACGGTTGCTGATTTTAGCCGGCCGCAATCCTCGGCGCATAGGCCAAAGCGCCGGGCGCCGGCAAGTGGATCGTAAACGTGCTGCCGGCTTCTTCCTTGCTTTCCACCGTGACCTTGCCGCGGTGCGCCAGCACGATGTGCTTGACGATGGCCAACCCCAGTCCCGTGCCGCCGAGCTTGCGGCTGCGGGCCTTGTCGACCCGGTAGAACCGTTCGAACAGCCGCGACAAGTGCTCCTCGGCGATGCCGCAGCCGTGGTCGCGCACCTGCACCAGGATTTCGTTTTCGCCGTGCACGACGATCAGCTCCACCCGGCCGTCTTGATTGCTGTATTTTACGGCGTTGTCCAGCAAATTGGTCACGGCCTGCTCGAACAACGGCGAGTTGATCTTGGTTTCGAACTGCGGGTTGCCTTCGAGTACGATGCGAACGCCGCGTTCGGCGGCCTTGGCCTCGCAATTGTGGATGGCCGCGGTCAGCGTCTCGTTCAGCGCGACCGTCTCCAGTTCGATATCGGCGGCTTCGGCCTCGGTTTCGATCCGCGACAGGCTCAGCAAGTCCTCGATGATCGCGTTCAGCCGGTCGGCCTGGCGAGCGATGATTCGCAAGAATCGCTCGGCGTCGTGCGGATCGCGCATGGCGCCGTCGAGCAGCGTTTCGACGAAACCTTTGATCGAAGTGATCGGCGTCTTCAACTCGTGAGAAACGTTCGCCGCGAAGTCGCGGCGCATGTTCTCCAACTGGCGCAGCCGCGATACGTCATTGAGCACGATCACCGCCCCGATGCCGCGGCCGGCCGGATCGCGCAGCGCCGTGCCGTGAGCCTGCAACACCCGTTCTTGGAGGTTGCGCAACACGACGTCGCCCTCGACCGGGCGTTTGCAAACCAGCGCGCTGGCCACGAACCGCCGGAGATCGGCGTTTCGCACGACCTCTTGCAGATTGCGGCCCTGCACTTCCTTGGGATTGGCGCCCAACAATCGGCCCGCCGCTAGGTTCAGGCTGATCACGCGTTCTTCGGTGTCGACGGCCAACACGCCTTCCACCATGCTCGTAAGCACGGCTTCTTGTTCGTTGTTGCGCCGCAGCAACCCGCTGATCCGCTCGGCCAGCCGCCGAGCCATTTCGTTGAACGAGTCGGCCAGTTCGGCGAATTCGACGCTCTCCGGCGCGTGCAACTTGCCGTTCAGTTCGCCCTCGGCATACGCCCGCACCGCATCGCGCAGCCGCGTCAAGGGATCGACCACGCTCAGCGAAACGATCCAACTGAACAGCGCAGCCAAGGCGCCCGTCGCGAGCCCGCCGAAGAGCAGCTTCGCGGACGTCGAATCGAGCGTGCGAAAGAGCCATCCGAGAATGGCCAGCGATGCAACCAGCAGGCAAAGAATGCGAGGGTACAGGCGCCAGAACAGCCGCTCACCCGGCATGAACAGCTACTCCTTGAACCGGTAGCCGACTCCGCGCACCGTCTGAATGTACTCGCCGTAGGAACCGAGTTTTTTCCGCAACCCGGCGACTTGCACGTCGACCGAGCGCTCGGTGACCGGGTAGTCGTCTCCCTTGACTGCATCGACGATTTGCGTGCGTGAAAACGCCCAACCCGGACGCTGCGCCAGAAAGTGCAGCAGCCGAAACTCGGTGAGCGTGAGCACCAACGGCGTGCCCGCGGCCAGCACTTCGTGTCGACCGGGATGGATCACCAACTCGTGGGCCGAAATGGCGGCGTCCTGATCCGGCTGTTCTTGGGACTTCCGTCGCAAGACGGCTTTGATGCGGGCCGCCAAAACTCTCGGGCTGAACGGCTTGGTGACGTAGTCGTCGGCGCCCAACTCCAAGCCGCTGACGACGTCCGCCTCTTCGCCTTTGGCGGTCAGCATCACGATCGGCACGTGCTTCGTGCGCGAATCGTTCTTGAGCAGCTTGCAGACTTCCAGCCCGTCCACGCTGGGCAGCAAGAGGTCGAGCACGACCAGGTCCGGCGGATTCGTGCGCGCTTCGCGCATCGCTTCTTCGCCCGAAGCCGCGGTCGTGACGCGGTAACCTTCCTTGTTCAGGTTGTAACTGATCAACTCCAGCAGGTCTTCCTCGTCGTCGACGACGAGAATTCGTTGTTTGGCCATAAGAAAACGCCTCGGCGCCGACTCAATCGTTCTGCGAGACGTCAGGGATAGCATCAGATCATTAAGATTGCGTTACGGTTCGATGAGCTTCTAACGTTCCCGGCGGAACAGTTAAATCCTACCCCGCGAACAGCCGGCGAGCCACCCTCCGATCGCATGGCATCCGCATTTCGCCAACCGCACGAGGCGCCAACAAAGCTTGGGCGAGCGGACGACGGGGCTGCTGGCGCTGCTCCGGTTGACCCAACTTACCAACGGCCATTATAATCCGCGCGACCGGACACTGTTAGTTCTGAAAAGACAAGGACTTACTTTGCGCATTGGCGGCGCCCGTCAAGGCGCCGTTCCGGCAGTTTTGCGAGATTTTCAGCGCACGAAAGGAAAGTCATGGCCACGGCATCTTCCAGCGGCATTCACGAAGACATCACGCAGTGCATCGGGAACACCCCGCTGGTGAAATTTCGCCGAATCAGCGAGGGCTGCGGGGCTACCGTGCTGGCCAAGCTCGAAAACATGAATCCGCTCTGGAGCGTCAAAGACCGCATCGCCGTGGCCATGATTAACGCCGCCGAGAAAGCCGGCAAGATCAAGCCCGACACCGTCATCATCGAACCGACCAGCGGAAACACGGGCATCGGCTTGGCTTACGTTTGCGCCGCCCGCGGCTACAAATTGGCCGTGACCATGCCCGAGAGCATGAGCCTCGAGCGGCGCCGGATGCTCAAGGCCCTGGGCGCCGAATTGATTCTGACCCCTGCCGCCGAAGGCATGCCCGGCGCCGTGAAAAAGGCCGAAGAGGTCGTGGCGGAAAACCCGAACTACTTCATGCCGCAGCAGTTCAAGAACCCGGCCAATCCCGAGATTCACCGCAAGACGACCGCCGAGGAAATCTGGCGCGATACCGAAGGCGCCGTCGATATTTTCGTTGCCGGCGTGGGCACCGGCGGCACGATCACCGGCGTCTCGGAAGTCCTCAAGAGCCGCAAGCCCGAACTGCTCGCGGTGGCGGTCGAGCCGGCCACCAGCCCGGTGATCACGCAGCGAAAGGCGGGCGAGCCGTTGAAGCCGGGCAAGCACACGATTCAAGGCATCGGCGCCGGCTTTATTCCCGACGTGCTCAACGTCGATATCATCGACGAAGTCGTGCAGGTCGCCGACGACGACGCCATGGAAACAACCCGTAACATGGCCAAGCTTGAAGGCATGATGTGCGGCATCAGCTCCGGCGCCGCCGCCTGGGCGGCCCTGCAGTTGGCCAAACGCAAAGAGCACGCCGGCAAGACGATTGTCGTCGTGCTGCCCGATATCGGCGAGCGTTATCTGTCGACCAAGCTATTCCCGGAATGAGACCCGGGTCGGCTTCAGCCGCTCAAACTTCTGTTCGCGGCACGATGTGCAGCGTATAGCCGATCTTCGCTAAGGCTTCGGCCAGCGTGTCGACCGCCAGGTGCTTGCGCTTGGCCAGCACGTGGCTGAGCATATCCTCGGCCAGCCCGGTCGCTTCGCAGAATTCGCGCCGGGTGCGAAACCGCGTGCGAATCAAGCCTTCGAGTTCGTCGCGGTAATCGGACGGCCGCACCAGGCCCGCCTTGATGCCGATGCGGCTGCACAGGTCTTGGCCGATGCGGTAGGGGACCGTACCAATGGTTTCTTTGCGAGTCAGTCCGCGGGCCTTGTAGAAGTCGCCGACCTTCGCCATCCAGAAGTTGCTGTAATCGTTCCAATCTGGGTGGCTTTCAGCGCGCGCCTTTAATTCTTGAACCAACTCTCTCTCTTGCGTATCGAGCGTTGCTAATTGCAAACGGCAACCATCCAGATCGACGTATTCGTTAGGGTGGATCATCTTGTTTGCCTCGGCTGAATTCGACGTCACCGCTCACGCTTAGATAGATGCACTTTTGCTTGAAAACGATACAAGCCTTCGCTAGCAAAGTGCGGAGTTCATCGACCTTCGACGAGGGCGCCGCAACGATGTACATGCGAGACCGGTCCGTGACTTGTTCTCCGGTATCAGGGTCTTTGTAAAACCCTTCATAGAAACCTGGCGCGACGGTTGCTCCTTCAAAATGAAGAAACAGCTCGCGCTTCAGCCACGCCCACGCCTTTTCGGAATGGAGATCGCCATCGGAAAGATTGGCATCGCGACGGATTGGGATGAAAAACGCACATTCCAAAAGCGGGTTCTTGCTCATCACCGCGGGCCCTTGTCAATTGGATCGATGTCGGCATTCGAACTCCTTACCGCCGCTATTGCGGCAACGCGGTTGAATACTTTTTATCCAGAGTATGTTTTAACGGGGCCCGCGTTTTAAAGTGAAGGCGGAAATGTGAAATCCGTGCGTCTGAAGGGCCAGAGCAGACGCAACCACGATCCTTTGCCCGGACCGATGACCGATCTTCCAATCTGTCGCCAGTCCGCTTTTTATTCTCACGCCGAGTTGACCGTCGGTCAAGTCTGCCTTGCCGTTGTTTCGGCCTGCCTGCGCCTAAATCCGTTCGTTGACGTTCTTTCCGACGCCGCCTAGAATCTGGGCTTCTACGTGAATCTTCCACTTTGGCGATCCTGGCGGGAGTTGACTATGGCGGAAAAGGCGAGCGGTCAGTTAGCGACGGTCATGCAAGAAGAGCGGCTCTTTGCCCCGCCGGCCGAGTTCGCCGCCCGGGCCCGCTTCCCCTCGCAAGCCGCCTATGAACAAGTCTGGCGCGAGGCCGCCGCCGATCTGGAAGGTTTTTGGGGCAAACTGGCCGGCGAACTGCACTGGTTCAAGCCGTTCGACAAAGTGCTCGAGTGGAACGAGCCGTTCGCCCAGTGGTTCGTCGGCGGGCAGACGAACGTCTCGTACAACTGCCTCGACTTGCACCTCGGCACGCACCGGGCCAACAAGGCGGCCTTGATCTGGGAAGGAGAGCCGGGCGACAGCCGCGTGCTGACCTACCAGATGCTGCACCAGGAGGTCTGCCGCTTCGCCAACGTGCTCAAGGGACTTGGCATCCAGGCCGGCGACGTGGTGTCGATCTACATGCCGATGGTCCCCGAACTGGCGATCGCGATGCTGGCCTGCGCCCGCATCGGCGCCGTGCATTCGGTGATCTTCGGCGGCTTCTCCAGCGAGGCCATCGCCGATCGGAACAACGACGCCAGCGCCAAGCTGGTGATCACGGCCGACGGCGGCTGGCGCCGCGGAGCGAAAGTGCCGCTGAAGGACAACGTCGACGCCGCGCTCGATAAATCGCCCACCGTCAAGCACTGCATCGTGCTCAAGCGCACGGGCGACGAAGTCGCGATGCGCCACGGCCGCGATCTTTGGTGGCACGACCTGATGCAAGAGGCCGCGGCCGATTGCCCGGCTGCGCCGCTCGACAGCGAACACCCGCTGTTCATCCTCTACACCAGCGGTTCCACCGGCAAGCCCAAGGGCATCAAGCACACGACGGCCGGCTACAACCTGTACGCCAAGAAAACGACCGAGTGGGTCTTCGACCTGCGCGACGAAGACGTGTTTTGGTGTACGGCCGACTGCGGCTGGATCACCGGGCACAGCTACATCGTCTACGGGCCGCTCTCGGCCGGCGCCACGGTGCTGATGTACGAAGGCGCCCCCAATTGGCCGCACGAAGACCGCTTCTGGAAGATCGTCGACAAGTACCGCGTCAGCATTTTTTACACGGCGCCGACGGCCATCCGGGCGTTCATCAAGTGGGGCGACCAGTGGGTCGACAAGCACGACCTGTCGAGCCTGCGGCTGCTGGGCACGGTCGGCGAGGGGATCAACCCAGAAGCCTGGATGTGGTACCACCGCAAGATCGGCAAGCAGCGCTGCCCGATCGTCGATACCTGGTGGCAGACCGAAACGGGCGGCATCATGATGAGCCCGCTGCCCGGCGCCATCGCCGCCAAGCCTGGCAGTTGCACCAAGCCGCTGCCGGGCATCGTGCCGGCGATCGTCAACGACCGCGGCCGAGACGTCCCGGCCGGCGCCGGCGGCTGGCTGGTGATCAAGCACCCCTGGCCCGGCATGCTCCGCGGCATTTGGGGCGACGACCAGCGCTACAAGGATCAATACTGGGACAAGACGCCGCACTGCTACCTGACCGGCGACAACGCCCGTTGCGACAAGGACGGCTATTACTGGATCATGGGCCGCATCGACGACGTGCTGAACGTCTCGGGCCATCGCCTCAGCACGATCGAGATCGAAAGCGCGCTGGTCAGCCATCCAGCGGTGGCCGAGGCCGCCGCGGTCGGCCGGCCCGACGAACTCAAGGGCGAAGCGGTCGCCGTGTTCGTCACGCTGAAATCAGGGCACGCCGACGACAAGCTCCGCGACGAATTGCGGCGCCACGTGCGCAAGGAAATCGGCGCCTTGGCGCAGCCCGACGACGTGCGGTTCACCAACGCCCTGCCCAAAACCCGCAGCGGCAAGATCATGCGCCGGTTGCTCCGCGACATCGCCGCCGGCAAAGAGGCCGCCGGCGACACGAGCACGCTGGAAGATTACAGCGTGCTGGCCAAACTGCGGAGCGAGGAGGAATAGCCCGCGAGGCGTTGGAACATGATGATTCCGCAAGACACGTCGGTCGAAGCCGAGCAAAAGCAAATTCAATTGCTGCGCGAGAAATCTCCCGCCGAGCGATTCATGCTTGCGGCGCGACTTTCCCAAGACGTCATTCAAGCGGCGAAACGGGCGATTGCACGCGTGCATCCGGAATTCACGCCGCGGCAGGTCGAACACCTGTTCATCGAGCTGCACTACGGCCGGGAATTGGCGGACGCGGTTCGGAAGTACGACGGAGCGAGCGACGTTGAGCGATGACAGCGATCTTGTAGCCGCATTGCGGCCGGTCGTCGCCGAGTTTCAGCGGCTGGGCGTCCGATATTATCTCGGCGGCTCGGTGGCAAGCTCGTTTCACGGCGCCTCGCGCAGCACTTTGGATGTCGATATTGCGGCCGAACTCGATGAAGCGAATGCTTCACGTTTCGTCGACGCCCTCAAGAGCCAATACTACGTCAGCGAGGCTGCCGTTCGCGAAGCCATGCGCTTTCGTACGTGTTTCAACCTGATCCATCTTGCCACATCTTTCAAGGTCGACATCTTCGTAAGCCGCAACCGGGAATTCGATCGCCAAGCGCAACAGCGCGCCCTCGACGAGAAGCTTGGCGCCGCCGAGCCGATGGACGTCCGCGTCGCATCGCCCGAAGATATTCTATTGGCCAAGCTCGAATGGTTTCGCTTAGGAAACGAATCCTCTGAACGGCAATGGAGTGACGTCATGCGAGTCGCATCGTTACAAAGATCGCGACTCGATCTTGAATACTTGCGTCACTGGGCGCAAGAGCTTGGCGTGTTGGAGTTGCTCGAGCGTCTGCTTTCGGCGGCGCAGATTGCAGGCCAGTGATTTTGGTTCCCCGCAGTTTCCGCGAATCCTCACGGCAACAGCCGCCGCAACACTGCCGTGTTCAGTTTCGGCATACTCCGCCGACGCCGAAAAACGTCGCCAATCTGCGACCACGCTTCAGTAGCAGGCGTACTTCAGCGGAGCTGGAGCGTTGCGAAACAACGCTGCTGTACGGCAAACCGGCCAATCGATTGGCCGAATGTGCACCGCTTCTATTACGATCTGTGCAACATCCGCAATTCTAGTCGCGGTTCGTCGTTGAGATCCAACACCGCCACGGTAGCGCGACCGATAGGAGTCAACCCGACAATCCAAGCGCCTTGCCACTCGAAGTGGTCGCTCCACAACTGCTTACGTGGATTGAAAACGGCTGCAACCTTGCCGGTTTGCGGATCGATTCCTGCGAGGTTGGTTCCTTTGTGAAGGTTGCAGTCGATGCAGGCCAAGGCAAGATTTTCGGCGTCGTCGCCCCCGCCGTGTTTCTTCGGTAAAATGTGCTCGTTCTGCAAATTGGCCAGCGGCGAATGCTCCTGCCGCAGGCCGCAGTATTCACAACGGTTTTCCGCCCGTTCGCGCACGAACCGCCTTGTCGCGGCATCCATTAGTTCGCCGTCGTCGCCAGCAGCTTACGGGCTTTGGCTTGCAAGACAGCGATGAACTGATTGGCCCTCGCATAGCCTTCATACTCGGCGCGCTCCTCTTCGCTCAGTTCGCCCTCGTTGCACTTCTGGGCCAATTCATCGATTCGAGCACGCAGAGAATCGTCGCCGCGAAAGGCAACCAATTCACGAGCTTGATCGACCGTGAAAAAGCGAAGGATGGCGTCCGTGCCTCTCTCGAAAGCGTCGGTGTCAATGCCAATCGCCATGATTTCCTCTCGCTATGACATTCGGTACGTTCATTCCTTAACTAGCTTACCATGTCGTCGAAAACAGTGCATGCGTAAGTTGAAAACGGCCCTGCTTTTAAAGCAAATGCAGGACCATTTTGAATCCCAAAAGCGTTTCCGCAAATTCTCACGGCAACAGCCGCCGCCCCACCGCCGTATTGAGTTGCAGCATGCTCCGCCGGCGCCGGATCAGCGCGTCGCGATAGTGGCGGACGACTTCGTTGCGATCGCGCAGCGCGAACAGGTACTCGGCCGTGCCGATGCGGCCGGCCAGGTGCTTTTGGTAGGCAAGCGTCCGGGCGCGTTCGGAAGCCGGCAATATCGCGTTCTCGATCCGCGCCACGGCTTCCCGGCTGGCTTGGTAATCCACCAAGGCGCTTTCGACCTCGGCCGCCGCGTCGCGCTCGATCGCGTCCAACGCGGCCCGCGTCTGAACGACATTCGTCTCGGCGCGGCGAATTTCGCCCTGGTTGCGGTCGAACAGCGGGATCGAGCCCATCAGGCCCAAAGAGAAGCTCGTCGCGTTCAGCTTGCCGATCGGCTGGTTGTTCTGAAACTGAAAGGGCGAGTACACGACGAACACGTCGTCGAAACGCTCCTTTTTTGCGATGTGCATGTCGGCTCGCGCGCGGTTGATGCCCAGGCGAAAAGCCCGCACGTCGGGGCGGCCACCGAGCGCCATCCTCACCAGCTCGTCGGGGCCGGGCAAGGGCGTTTCCGGCGGGCGGATTCGGCCGCGAACTTCGAGTCGCGCCGCCTGCTCGCGGGGAATCGCCAACATTGCCGCGAGACGGTGCTTGGTGCGCAGCAGTTCGCTGCGAGCCTGGTCGACGTCCAAGCGGGCGGTCTCGTATTGCACGGCCAGATTCAACCGGTCCGACTCGCTGACGTCCTCTCCCGGCGCTTGCCTGCGCGACGCCTCGAACAAGGCCTTCGCGCCGATCAAGCTGACCTCGGCATAGCGGAGCGTTTCTCGAGCCACGATGACGTCGGTATAAGCCAGATAAAGTTCGTGTACGGCCAACCGCACCGCGTTCTGGTACTGCGCCTCGAGCACGTACAGCGCGTGAGAGGCCGCTTCCATGCGGGCGCCGCGCTTGTCGTTGATATCGAACGGCTGCACGAGGGTCGGCGTGTAATCGACGGCGCCATAGCGGCTCGGCGAGTAACGCTGGTAGGGGACGTTGGAAGCGGAGAGGAAATACAACGGGTTGGCGCGCAGGCTGGCGGTCAGCACGTCGGCGCGGGCTTGCGGAATCTCGTACCGCTTCGAACGCAGATCCGGACTGGAGCTTATCAGCAGCTCGATGGCCTGGTCGAGCGTCATGCCGCGCGGAGGGCCCTCTAATTCGCCCGAGGGCAGTTCCAACAATCCGTAAAGGGGCGGCACTCTGTGCTGGTTCGGACCCGCTTGGCGCGTCGCCAGCCGCGACCGCGTCGCGTCGCGAGAATTCCGCGCCCTGGCCGCCGAAAGCGCGGCCGCCGAGAGCACGCTCGGATTGCCCCCGCCGACTCGGGCGTGCCGCCGCGCCGGCTGGTTCGCCTCGTCCAGAGGGTTGCCGCGACCGCCGGGATCGTAACGGAACGGCAAGCCGTTCGAGCCGGGCGCCTGCCCTAGCACGCTGGTTCTACGGGCGGTTTGACGATCGCTCGCCCCTTTGGACATCAGAATGATATCATCCGCCAGACCGGCCAACTGGCCGCGGGCGGCCACGGCATGGCTTAACGAAAGGGCCAGCGCGAACAGTGCTACGTGAAGCTTCATGCGGATTCCAAAAGTTGTTTAGACTTGGCGCCGCGCTGGATGGGCACGAGCTAGGATTTTTCCTCGATGGTTGAAGTGGTGGTCTGCGCGAGACGGCGCAACAGATACCTGCCTCTTCCCCGCGAAGGGGAACGGCCGTGCGAGCCGCGAACGAGCGCGAAGGTTACGAAAAACCCAGGAAGAGTGCTAGGCCACATCCTGGGCGTTTGGATGGGCTCGCGAGGTTGGTTCTGTAGGGAACGCCCTCTGTGGCGTTCCGAGAATCGCGAATCGACGCGATTTCTCCTTTTCACGACGCGTTGCCCGTCTCTCGTCTTTGCCGCAAAACCTCGATCCGCCCTACACTCCCGCTCCGCTGAACAGCGGCTCGATGACTTCGCCGCGGTTGAGGGCCAGGCGGCGGCTGAGGGGATCGACGATCTCGGTGTCGGGGGCGATGCCCAGGGCGTGGTAGATGGTGGCGCCGAGATCTTCCGGCCGGTAGCTGCGCGTGACCGGCAAGGCGGCCGTTTTGTCGGAACGGCCGATCGTCTGCCCGCCGCGCACCCCGCCGCCGGCGAAGACCGTCGAATAGACGTAGGCCCAGTGGTCGCGCCCGGGGATCGTGGCGCCGGGCAGCGTGTTGATCTTCGGCGTGCGGCCGAATTCGCCGGCCAATACGACCAGCGTTTCGTCGAGCAGCCCCGTGGCGGCCAGGTCGTCGAGCAAGGCCGAAACGCCGCTGTCCAGCGGCGGCAAGAGCGCGTTCTTCAACCGGCCGAAGTTGTCGACGTGCGTATCCCAGCTTTGCACGATGCCCATGTTGGCCTGCACGATCGGCACGCCCGCCTCGACCAGCCGCCGCGCCAAAAGGAGCGACTGGCCGAACATGTGCCGCCCGTAGCGGTCGCGCACTTCGGCCGGCTCGCGCTCGATGCGGAAGGCTTCGGCTACCTTGCCCGAGGTCAACAGCGAAAGCGCGATCTCCTGCTGTTCGCTGAAGGCGCCGGCCTCGGCCAGCGCGGCCAACCGGCCGCGGTCGGCGTTGAGCTGTTCCAACAGCGCGCGGCGCTGGCCGACACGCTCCAGGCCCAAGCCTTCCGGCAGCGTGAGCGTATCGACCTTGAAGTCGGGCTTGTTCGGATCGTGGTTGATCTCCCACGGATCGTGAACCGCGCCCAAGAAACCCGCATGTTGGCCGGGCCAGGTCAGCGGGCCTTCGATCAATCGGTGCGGCAGCGTCACGCCGTTGGGCACGCCATCGTTTCGCGGGCGGACGAAATCGAGCGCCGCGCCATAGCAGGGCCAGTCGCGCCGCGAGAGCACGTTGTCGAGATCGCTGGCCCGGCGCAGCGGCATCTGCGTGCCGGTCAGCGTGGTGTGCGTCGCCGGCAGATGGCCGTTGTCGCCGTGCGACATCGAACGGACGATCGCCAGCTTGTCGCTGCGCGCGGCCAACTTCGGCAGGTGCTCGCAAAGTTGAATCCCAGGCGTGCGCGTGTCGATCGGCTTGAACGTAACCGTTCACGCGCCGGGGAGGAGCGAGGCGACGGGTTGACCGCGGAAGTGGGCTTCGACAGCGGCTGTCAGGTAGCTGAAGATCGAGCGGCCTTGCAGGCGGCACGTCTCGCTGACGGTCA
>Ga0307374_10001673_pt1 | contig 40589 bp, 34 predicted proteins | sample OX3MG_FD_202532 | JGI IMG/M metagenome (GOLD analysis project Ga0307374, IMG submission 202532) | Soil microbial communities from Risofladan, Vaasa, Finland - OX-3 | ecosystem: Environmental > Terrestrial > Soil > Coastal area > Acid sulfate soil | place: Finland: Risofladan, Vaasa | collected... | reverse complement strand
AATGCCTGCAGTTGTTCGGGCGTAATCGGCGCTTGCGGCGGCAACATACCGACTATTTCGCCGATTTCGCCTCATGCGCGAAGAGCAGTTTTCGCCCCGGCTACGCCGGGGCGTGAACGGTTACGATCACGTCAGACATGATCGTCACGGCGCCAACGAACAACGAAAGGAACGATAACCACCGCCGTACGCCACTTTTCGCTTTCTCGGGAGCTTGGCGAATTTCCCGCAGCAGATATGACCAGGAAAGCAAAAAGAGGGGATAGGATACGATGAGCGTGGCAAGTTGCACACGGATGGCGGAAAGCGCGGCTTCCACTTCGTACGTGGTCGTTCTTATCGCGGGGTCGGGGAACCAGAACTCAACGTATGTGAAAAACAGAAGAACGAGGGCGATGGCCGAGGCATAGAGCGCAGTAAATGCAACCAGGTGCAGGAACGCATCGCGTGCCGAACCTGTTCCCGTGCGCTCGGGAATCGGCATTGCGAGGTCGCAGGCGGCAAGAGCCTCAGCGATTTGCCTCTCTTTCCACCCTGAAGACCGCAAGAGCAGGAAGATCGCGGCATGGTCAAGGCCCTTTTGACGCGCATGCTCGATGAATTTCGTAAGCCGCTCATCCATAACTACCTCGATTCGCCATTGAACCGCAAGCGGATGTTCGACGAGTCACAAGAATCCGAACAAAACGTCTCTGGCTAATTCCGCAGCCCTGATAACGGTCGCCGGCCGGGCGTCGGCGGGCTCGCTTAATCAGGCGGAACTTGCAGCCCCATATAACGCTTGAACCCTATATTTTTGCGCCGGCCGGCTCCGGCAATCGGCGACGGCGGCGGTCGCGGTCATGCCGGGGCTTTGTCTGGCGCCGCCGCCTTGGATTTATTTTATTCCGAAGATTCCAGACATCCATGCTTCGCATTCCCGATCCGCGAGGCTTCGCAGAGGCGGATGGCCGCGCCGCTCGCCGCGAGCGAGCAATTCGAGCCCGATCGCTTCTGGGCAACAATCTGGGCGTCTGGGTTCTCGGGTATGAACTGATGAATCATCCGCGCTAACGCGAGACTCGTCGATAAGGCTCCGCCGCGTTGAACTCGCCAGTCGCGGGTCTGCCAGTCGCACGCGCCTGGTTCCTGCGCGGGGCGATGCCACCTCCGCGCGCTCGTCGGATCTCAGTCGGTCCTAAAATCGGAAGTATCCTGGCGGGCGCATAGGCTGGCATTGCGGCAAAGTAGAAGTGGGGGGTATCATCCGGCCGCTTTTTGTCCTCAACATGGGAATGCCATTGAAGAGCGCTCCTGGCTCTTTGGGGCAAGCAGGTACATCGCGCGTGAGGCGAAGTATGCGGCGTGGCGCAATTCCATTCATAATCTGCTGTCTGATCGCCAGCGGCCGCGGCGATGCAAGGGCCCAATCCAGACCGGTCGGCCCGCTGGGCGCCCCTTCAAGGATCCAAGTCGTTGGCATCGATAGCGCTCCAGCAAAACAGGTAGTCGCGGCCCTGCTTCATGACCCCGACGTCGCCTACGCCTCATTCCCGGATGCCCCGTTAGCGGAGCTTGAATATCTACTTGGTGAGAAAACCGTAGCGGGCTTGCGGAATAGCGGATTTCCGTACCCTCGGTTGTCGATCGTCGACCGTGTCGACCACTTGGAGTTGCTCGTTCAAGAAGGCCCGCGGTGGGCGGCCGGAGACGTCCACGTGTTCGGCGCGAAGGTCGTCGATGTCGGTAAGCTGCGAGAAGGGCTGGCTCCTGCTGGTCCTTTTCCCGGTAAATCGCCGACGGCGAAAGAGTCCGGCTGGACGATCGCCAGGCCGGCGCGTCTCGGCGAGCCATCGAGGCGTCGACTTTCGCGGCGCGTCAAAGAATTGCTGGCTGACCAAGGCTTTCCGGCGGCAAAGTTCACCGTCAACATCGTGGGCGCCCCCAACCGCCATACGGCGACCTTGCGAATCATCATCGACGACGAAGGATCGCCGCTGCGACTGCGCGACGTTCAGTTCACGGGCAACAAGCTCCATTCACGCGAGCAGATCCTCACTTATCTGCAAATGCCCGCCGAAACCATCCTCTCGACCGAGGTCCGCAGGGAGATCGAAAAACGGCTGGTAACTTCGGGGCGCTTCACCAAGTGCAAGTTCGAAGGGCCATCGAGTGAAGCGCCGCCGCGGTTTGCCGTCGATGAATTCCTAGAGGCGCCGCGACTCGACCAGCCACTGACGCCTGAAGAAAACGCATTGCTCAAGCTGTCAAATTGGATCGGCGCCTTTGAACGGCAAGACGAAGAACTGGTCGCCTTCATGGATCTTGGCGACCAGTGGCTCGAATTAACCATGTCGCCGCAGCATGGTTTTTTGGCGCTGCTGGGTACGCAGCCGCGGGACTCCGGGCGTTTCGATCTGGCGGTCTTTCTTTCCGAGCAGCAGGCGGGTATTTACTCCACGAAGAGCGGCCGCAAGCTGGAAGCGAAAACATGGGCCACGTCTTTGACGTCTTGGGGCAATTTTACGCTGCTCCAAGGAGCGCCGAACTGGCAGCAGGCGGGCACGTACGATTTTGGCGTCGGCTTCGCCAGCGCCGCCAAAAAAGGACGCCAGCCGCACGCCCAAATCGAGCCGATACTCTCTGCGGCTGCCGCCCTTTCGGTGATTTGCAAACACCACGCACGCTGCCAATGGGACGGTCCGATACTCAGCGCGCAATGGGAAGACCACACCTTGCGAGTCGATAGCCGCGACGGGAGGCTCGTTGATCTGCGAATCGCCGAAAAACGATCCTGGTTTTGGTGGTTGAAGCCAAGCGGCGCGAAAGACAAAACGAATATGGCCACGGTCGAAGGACATTTTGGGAAACGCTTAGCCCAAATCGAGCAGGCCACGGCCAGCTTCCCAAACATGGCCGACGGACGACGGCCGGCCAGTTGCTTAATCGAGTTTCTTTGCCAGGAGCCAATTGCTCAGCTCCTGAACATCGAGAAGGAAACGCTTGTGATCGCTACGGTCGATCGACTGTCGCAACGGGGCATGCTTCGAGCGCTGGACGACCTCGTCCTGGAGACAAACGATGACCAACAGGATGAGTTTCTGGTTCCCCCCGACACCCCTTCAAACAACGAGCACTGGTACCTATCGACGGGCTTAAGTGCCGGCGCTAAGGCGATGACGACTCGCATGGCAATCCCCTGGTCCGACGCGCTTTTCGTGCGAGGCAGTCGGCCCTGGTTGGCGTGGCGCGAGGCGGCCTTCATTATGTCTGGAAAAACCGCGCATCTGGACGAACGGCTAGCGCGTTTGTTTCCTGCCGACGACGATGGGCCGTTGATGGATCTGGCGTTGGCGGAAGCCATGACCAGCGCCGGCTTGACGGAGGAGGCCCGCACCTGGGCTGAACGGGGACTGGAAGACCTGAGCGTCGAGGCGTTTCGACGCGATTACGCCGACTTCCTCGCTCCCGCGAGCCCCGCCTCGGGCTACTTGGTTGGCATGGCCGACGCATTGCGCGGATTGGACCGGACTCAATCGAAAGCCGTGTGCAAGTACCTATCCAAAAAGCGATGGCTTTCAGAATCCGACTCAAGCGGCGCGCTGCTTTTTCTCAACGAACTGCGAGCCGACCCCGACCGGCCGACCGCGGACGCATTGAGCGCGGCGCTCGAGGAACTGTGGCAATCGACCCTGGAACAAAAGGTAATGGAGCGACTCCAAGCAATCAGCTCCGCTGCGCCGCAGTCGGATCAACAGCAACCGCAAGTCCGCCGGCGAAAGCGAAGGCAGAGGCGTGATGCGCGGCGAGCCTTCGACAAAGATCAATTCCTGGTCGGCGGCGAGATCGGCGAACTCCTGCACGAGGCCGGAAGGCCAGCGGATGCTGAGCTTCTCGACGTGCTCGTCGGCGCCGAGACCGAAAATGAGCTGGCGCTGGTTGCTGGCCTGATAGCCGTCGCCGCCCAGTAGCCACCCGGTACGGGTTCTTCCGCCGACTTCGATCGTCACGCGGGCGCCGACGGCGTCGCGCGACGACTGCACGCCGCGCAACTGCACGGCCAGAAAATGCCCGATCTCGGTCGACGTATTGGCGACGAGCGCCACCGGCGAATCGAGATGCGAAACGACGAAATCTTCGCGGCCGTCGCGGTTGAAGTCGATTCGGGCCAGGCCGCGGCCCAGATGCTCGCCTTGGAAGAACTCGCCCAGTTCAGCGGCGGGCAATTCCTGGAATCGCCCGGCGCCCAGCCCCCGGAAATACTGCGGCCGCATTTCGAAGGGAACCTGTTGGAAGGTCAGATCTTCGACGTGGCCGTTCGCCACGATCAGGTCGAGATGGCCGTCGAGGTCCGCGTCGAGAAACTGCGTTCCGAAGCCCAGCATGCGGTAGCTGGGCTCCTGCAGCCCGCTTTGGCCAGTGGCGTCGACGAACATTCCGCCGTCGAGCTGCAGGTAGAGCGTGTTCGATTCTTCGAAGAAGTTCGTCACGTACAGGTCGAGCTTGCCGTCTTCGTTGGCGTCGGCGGCGGCGATGCCCATGCAGGCCAGGGCTTTGCCTTCGGCGTCGTAGGCCAGCCCCGATAACAGGCCGCGTTCAACGAACTTCGGCGCCTCTCCCAAAGCGGCGGTCTCGTTGAAGAAGCAAAGGTTGGCATCCTGATCATCAGCCACGAACACGCTGAGCCGGCCGGAGCCGTCGAGATCGCCCGCCACCGCTCCCAAGCCATTGCCGCAGGCGGCGGTCAGTCCGGCGGCCGCGGTCTGATCCGCGAACCGCCCGTCTCCCAAGTTCAGCCAAAAGCAGTCGGGTTGCGGCTGAAAGACCGTAGGAGCGCACGATCGCTCCCTTCCCTTGTAAGGACAGGTTCTTTCGTAGACGCCCTCGCCTTGAATGTAGTTGACGTCGTAAATATCGCACAGGCCGTCGCCGTTGAGATCGGCCAGCACGCAACTGGTGGTCCAGGCCTCGCCGCCGATGCCGGCTTCCTCGCTGATGTCGCGGAACGTGCCGTCTTGCTGGTTCACGAACAGGCGGTTGGCGCCGATATTGGCCACGTACAAATCGGGGAAGCCGTCGTTGTTGAAGTCGCCGACGGCCACTCCCTGGCTGTAGCGATCTTCCGCCAACAGGCTGCGGGCCGTGACGTCTTCGAATGTGCCGTCGCCCCGATTGCGATAGAGGCGATCCAAGGGATCCGAAGAGCTTGTGGCCAGGGGGTGGCGGCATCCTTGCGTCAGGTAAATGTCGGGCCAGCCGTCGCCGTCATAATCGAGCACGGCGACGCCGCCCCCGGTGTCGCGAAAAATCTGCCGATCTTCCCTGTCGCTTTGGCTGCCGTTGGCGTAGCTGAAATCGATGCCGGCCTGTGCGGCGACGTTGGCGAAACGCGGCCGAGACTTCGCCAGTTCCGGCGCCGACGGTCGATTCTCGGAAGGTTCGGCGTCCCACCGCGGCAAGGGGAAGTCGGTAAGATCGATTTGCTTCGCCGGATTGTCGGAGTCGAGAACCAGCGGCGTGTCGTTTTCGAGTTTGGCGGCCAATCGCTGCAAGGCGTCTCGGCTGGCGCCGTCGTGCGGGACGCGATCAAGGATCAACCGGCGCCAGGCGCATGCCTCCCAGATGCAGCCGAGCGACTCGGTCAGTTCGGCGGCCGAACGCATCAGGCCCAAGTTGTCGCGGTTGACGTACAAACTTTCCGCCACGCGGGCGAGGTTTTGCAGTTGCGCTGCGCGGTCGCTAAGCCAGCGAGCGGCCTTCGCATCGCCCAGCGACTTAAGCGACTGCGCCAGTTGATACGTGGCCGCCTGGTGCAAGGGGTCGCGCCTAAGGGCTTCCCAAAAGCAGCGGGCGGCGCCGCGCGCGGCGCCCCGCCGCTTCGCCCACAAGCCGCGGAGCATCCAAACGTCCGGGTGCGCTTCGGCGGCCGGCGCCGAGTCGTGCAGCCAGCGGCCGAACTCCGGATCGTCCTGGGCCAGCAGCACTCTTCCCAGCTCGGCTTGCGCTTCGATCTGGCGGGGCGCCTGGCTCAGCACCTGTTTCAGCAATCGCTTGGCCTCGTCCAGGTGCGTGTAGCGGATCGCCAGTCGCGCCTCGCCAAGCAGCGGCATGAGGTCGTCGGGCGTCGCTTCGCGAAACTTTTTCAACTCGTCCGTCTGGTTGATGGGCGCTTCATGATTGCCCAGCAGAATCAGCGGTTCCATAGAAAAGCAGTTGGCGCGCAGCTGGGTGAACAGGTGCGGGAAGGACTCGAAGCGGCGTCCCTCGATGCCGAGCAAGTAGGCGAGACGGTCATGCACCAAGCCTAACGTGGGATCGATTTGCAGTGCCCGGCGAAACTGCGCTTCGGCCGCCGAAGCATGGTAAGCTTTGAGCAGCAGATCGCCCGCCGCAGCGCAGCCCAAGGCGGCATATTTGCCGGCATCAGGCGGGATTTGGGCGTAATAGCCGAGGGCTTCGGTGAGACGGCCCTGTTTCGCAGCGGCCTCGCCCGCCATCAGCAGCACGGACGGCGTCGGCCCTTCGCGGCCGACGAGTTGCAGGCAGAGTTCTTCGGTGGCGGCGTAATCTTGGGCGGCGCGAGCCCGATTCGCGCGCTTGAGCAGCGTTTCGACGGGGACCTCTTCGGCCCAGAAGCGAAACCCGCTGTAGGCGGCCGCCAGGAGAGCCCCAATAGCGACCGCAACGAGGAGCACAGGCCGTTTGCGGCCGGCATGGTTGGCTGCGTGCGGCAAGCGCTCGGACGATCCGGCGGCTTTGGCTTGAGGAGGCGTTGCTGCCGTCGTACGTCGTTTCACGAGTCGACCACCCGGTTTGATGACTCGCCGTTTTCAAGTTAATGCAGGGAGCGGCTCTCAGCGCGTCTAGAGCATAACCGACGAATAGTGTTTTACAAGTAATTTATTTAAAACACTATCACGTCTCGGCAGAAGCGAGGGCCAATGGGCTCGGTCCGAGAAATGCGAGCGGCCGTAAAAGCCTTAAGCCTCTTCCTTCGCTTCCGATTGGGCAGGCGCCTCGCCCCCCAAGGCCAGCGCATACGCCGTGGCATGGCTGCGGCAGTGAGAAATGCTGACCAGCATTTCGCGGATGCCGCGCTGCTCGACGATGTCGCGAGCGCCGCCGCGCAGCCCGACCACCGGCCGGCCCATTTGATCGTTGCGGACTTCGATGTCGCGCCAACTGATGCCGCGCCGCCAGCCGGTGCCGAGGGCTTTTAAGATCGCTTCTTTGGCGGCCCAGCGGCCGGCGAAGTGCTGCGTGGCCTGCTTGCGGCTTTGACAGTAGCGGATTTCGTGCGGGGTGTAGACGCGGTTGATGAACAGCTCTCCGTGCCGCTCGATCATTTGCGCGATCCGCAAGCATTCGACGATGTCGGTGCCGATCCCCAGGACGTTCAAGTGGGCTGGCTCCTGTTACGTGGCAGGCAGGAATGCCTGCCCTACTTTACGCCGCAGGCTTTTTGGGCCCGCAGCAACACGGCGGCCGCTTTCTTGCGGGCGCGGCTGGCGCCGTCGGCCAGAATTTCGCGCACCCGCTCGGGATGCCCAGCCAGTTCGGCGCGGCGCTGGCGCGGCTCGGCCAGAAACCGGTCGGCAATGTCGGCCAGGGCCGTTTTGACCTGCCCGTAACCGAATCCGCCGCGGCGGTAGAGAGCGGCCATTTCCTTGCGTTCGGCGTCGCTGGCGAAGAGCGAATAAAGCTGAAACAAGTGGTCGTTCTCCGGCTCCTTGGGCTGCTCCATGGGCCGCGAGTCGGTCGTGACTCGCATGATCTTTTTGCGCAGCGCCTTCGGCTCTTCGAACAGCTCGAGCGTGTTATTGTAGCTCTTCGACATTTTTTCGCCGTCAGTGCCCGGCACTTTGGCGGAAGCATCCAGCACCTTGGCTTTCGGCAGCACGAACGTTTCGCCGTAATGGTGATTGAAGCTGGCGGCCAGATCGCGGCAGACCTCGATGTGCTGAGTCTGGTCGGCGCCGACCGGCACGACTTCGGCGTCGTAAATCAGAATGTCGGCCGCCATCAGCACGGGATAGGTAAACAAACCTGCGTCGGCCGGCAGCCCCTTGGCCACCTTGTCCTTGTAGGCGTGGCAACGCTCCAAGAGGCCCATCGGGGCGCCGGTCATCAGCAGCCAGCACAGTTCGGATACTTCGGGCACGTCGGACTGCACGAACAGCGTGGCCCGCTCGGGGTGCAGCCCCAAGGCCAAGAGGTCGATCGCCGCTTCCAGCGTCAGTTCGGCCAGCAGCTTAGGATCGCGAACCGTGGTCAGGGCGTGCAGGTTGGCGATGAAATAGTACGCCTCGTTGCCTTCCTGCAAGTCGATGTATTGGCGAATCGCGCCGAAATAATTGCCGAAGTGAAAACGTCCGGTCGGCTGGATGCCGGAAAGTACCCGCATGTCGTCGTTGCTCTGATTGGGGAAACGGTGGAAAGGGCTTCGTCGAACCAGCCCAACCACCCTTTATACTCTACACGAATGAGAATGAGACGTCCGTGAGTCGTGGGGCGGCCTTCCCCAGGCCGTCGGCGATTGACGGCCTGAGTCGTGGGGGCGGCCTTCCCAGGCCGTCGGCGATGGACGGCCTGAGTCGTGGGGCGGCCTTCCCAGGCCGTCGGCGATGGACGGCCTGGAAGGCCGCCCCACGAAGTCATACAAGGCCTCACGTAGCGCCTGCGGGCAGCATATCTTAATGTTTCTTGGTCGCCGGCGGCAGTTCGAGCGAGCCGACCGCGTCGCTCAGCTTGGCGGCGCCCAACTCGGCCAAGGCGCCGGGCAGGGCGTCGAGAATCTCGATCGAAGCCGTCGGCCGATAGTAATTCACCGTGCCGAGTTGCACGGCGGAAGCCCCCGCAACGACGAACTCCATCACGTCGTCGATCGAGGCGATGCCGCCGATGCCGATGACGGGCGTCTTCACGGCCCGCGAAACCTGAAACACGGCCCGCAGGGCGATCGGCTTGATGGCCGGCCCGCTCAAACCGCCCAAGACGTTACCCAACAGCGGCCGGCGGCGCCGCCAATCGACGGCCATGCCCAGACAGGTGTTAATCAGCGAAACGGCGTCGGCCCCGCCGGCCTCGGCGGCTTTGGCGATTTCGGCAATGGTCGTCACATTCGGCGTCAGCTTGGCGAACAGCGGCAAGCTGCTGGCGGCCCGCACGCCGGCCACGACGCGCTGGCACATCGCCGGATCGGTTCCGAAATCGACGCCGCCGCTGACGTTCGGGCAGGAGATATTCAGTTCCAAGGCCGCAACTCCCGGCAAACCGTCGAGCCGGGCCGCCAGTTCGACGAACTCTTCGTGGCTGCGGCCGGCGATGCTGACCACGATCGGAGCGCCGACGGAGCCAAGATAGGGCAAGTGACGCTCGATGAAAGCCTCGATGCCGTCGTTGTCGAGCCCGATCGAGTTGAGCAGTCCGCTGGCCGTCTCAACGGTTCGCCAAGGAGGATTGCCCGGCCGAGGTTCTTTGGTGATCGTTTTCGGCAAAATGGCCCCGAGCCGGCTGAGATCGACCAGGCCGGCCATTTCGCGGGCGTAGCCGAACGTTCCCGAGGCGACCAGGATTGGGTTGGCCAGCTTCAAGCGGCCCAGTTGGGCGCTCAGATCGACGGCGGCGGCAGGCAAGGGGTTCAATTCGTTTATTTCGCCAGGATCGCGCAATAAAAACGGCCTCGGCAGCAAATCTAACTGCCAAGGCCGGTGGGAGCAACCTCGCGACGAGCGGCGTCGCTCGCAGCCGCAGCGGCGTTCAGGTAGGGCGACGGCGCGGAGCGTCAAGCGTCACGCGCCATCGATGGTTCGATAAGCAGATCGACGAACGTTAAACCTGCATTCCGATGGGCGGTCAGATAATGCCGCCATGGGTGCGGTACGGCGTCAGATGCGATGGCATGTTCAGCATCCAGATCCGTTCCCAGTCGCCCAGCATGTTACGCAAGTCTTCCGAGGTCCAGATCAACTGCTGCGTGCGGTGCACTGGATCGGCCGAATAGCCCGGGACGATGCATCCCGTGCTCGACGCGAGCAAAAGCCCTAGCACTGCTGCCGTTAACAGGTTGCGCATTCCACAACTCCTCCCTGAGACATGGCTGTCCAGCTACTCCAAAATACGGAGGCGCGCAGACATGTCAGGCATCCGTGTCGTCTCGGTTCCAAACCGAGGCATCAATGGTTCAAACCAGTGAATCGCTGTAGCGGGAATAACCCGCGAAGCCCGAAGTGGGTCGGCTTCGTTTGATTTGGTTGCTCAGTTATCGGCCTTGTTCGCCAGGAACCTTTAGAGCGATGCCGAAAAACTTTCGATGGCTTGGCTGAATTGAGCCGGAAAGGTCGGGCGGAGACGCTTGGGTCTCGACGGCCGACGAGGATCAATCAGGTTCATGCGGTCAGCCGGATGTCTGCGGTCAACCATTGTCGCCCGGGCTGGCGTAACCCGTAGGCGTGCCAAGCGGTTCAGGCATCGGCGCGGGGCTGGGCGGCGCCGGCGTATGGTTGCCGTGCGGCGATTCGGCGAGCTCTTGGGAGGCGCGTTCCTGGGCGGCCACGGCTTGTCGTTCCAATTCGCGCACCCGCTCTTCCATCTCTTTGCCTGGCTTGAAAGTGACCACGTACTTTTCCGGGACGAAGACTTTATCTCCCGTACGAGGGTTGCGGGCTTTTCGAGCCGCCCTTTTCTTGACCTCGAAGACGCCGAAATTTCGCAGCTCGATTCGCTTTTCTTCGACGAGCGTTTCAACGATCGCGTCAAAAGTCTTTTGCACGATCTCTTTCGTCTTGAGCTGCGTGAGTCCGATCTCTTCGGAAATGGTCTTGACGATTTCTTTCTTTGTCACGACTCGGCTCTCCCGTGAAAAAAGGGCGGCCTACCGTCCATTCGGCCTTCCTTTGATTAAGCTGCTCACGCTCCAAGTGTAGGTGCCGTAAGCACTAGTGTCAAGTCTATTCGACATGACCGAGCGTTGGACCAGCTTCGGCGCGGGCGCACAAACCGCCGCGTCTCGGGCATTCCCTAGGGGGCTGCCGAGTCGGTAAGTCCAAATTTTCAAAGAGCTTAAGTCAATCGATCGGCGCGAGACGAACGCAAGCTGTTGGCAACTATCAAGTTATGAGCAATAGGCCCTGCGATCAGTCGCCTAGTAGACGCGGCGTCCCCTGCCGCGCTGCTTGAAGCGGCAAGGATGCCGCTTCTACTTCGCTCGCATAACGCGGTCTCCTAATCGCCTTCATCGTCGTTTTAGCCGGCAAACTCCAGCTAAAAGTGAAAACCGGCGCCATCGCGCTCAGATTTTGATGACTTGCACCTGGTGCAGAATCTGCTCGACCGAACGTAGCGGCCCTTTGCCGCTGCCTGGGCAAACTTGGCAAGTTTGCTCCCAGTCATCAGGAGTCCGCACGTTGGAATGCCAGAAGGGCCAAGTGCGGCACTGCCGAGGCCGAGCCTCATAGACCGTACATTTTCGCTGTTGTCCGTCGAAGAAGACGCAATCGCCGTTAGGGAATTCGACGAGGCTCTTGCGAATGCCTATCTTGCGTACGTACTTGCGTTCGAATTCGTCGACCGCTTCGCCAAGCTGCCGAGCGAGGGCCTCGATTTCTTCCTGATTGACCCACACAAATCCCGGCGCCCCGGTGCAGCAGTCGCCGCATTGGGAGCATTGAAAGCGGAGACCGTCCTTGAACCAAGGTTGGTCGCTCATGATGAATATTCAGCTCCTTCCCGCCGGAGACAACGCTGCGGCGATTTCGCGGATGGCCTGAGCGGCCGCGTCGATCTCCTCGATGGTCGTCATTGCCCCCCAACTCAATCGAACCGTGCCGCCCGAATCCAACGTCCCCAGCGCCCGATGCATCGCGGGCGCACAGTGGATTCCCGGTCGAACTTGGACGCGATACGCCGAATCGAGCGTAGCGGCAAGTTCTTGCGCATCCAATCCTTCGAGCGAGAGGCTGACGACGCCGACCCGCTCGCCGGCCGTTGCCGGTCCATAGAGACGCACGCCGCCGATCTCTGACAGTCCCGCTAGCAGCCGCTCGGTAAGTTCGAGCGTGTGCCGCCGGATTTCTGTTAGACTTCGCTCGTTCAACCATGTAATGCCGGCCGCCAGGCCGACGATGCCCGGCACGTTGAGATTGCCCGATTCGTACTTGTCGGGCAAGTTCTCGGGCTGCCGGTCCTCGTCGCTACGGCTGCCCGTGCCGCCTTGCCGCAGGCTTTGCAACCGATGTTCGACGCCCGGTCGAATGTAGAGCAGCCCCGTGCCGAGCGGGCCGAGCAATCCCTTATGTCCTGGCGCCGCCAGCAGATCGGCGTGCAATTCCGCGACCGAGAGTGGCAGATCACCCAACGTTTGAGCGGCGTCGACCAGATAGATCGCTCCGTGTTCGCGGACGAACCGGCCGACCTCGGCCGCCGGCTGTAAGGCGCCCGTCACGTTCGAGGCGTGGGTCATGGCGACCAGCTTCGTGTCGGCTCGCAGGGCGCGCCGGACGTCGTCGGGGTCGACCACGCCAGCGGCGTTGCAAGCGACGCGCGTGACCTCGATCCGCCCGGCGTCCTCCAGGGCCCGCAAGGGACGCAACACCGAATTATGCTCGGCCGAGGTCGTTACGACGTGACCGCCGGCATTGCCCAGCACGCCGTGGATGGCAAGATTCAAGGAGTCGGTGCCGTTGAACGTGAACACGATCTGCTTGGCGCTCTCGGCGCCCAGCAGGCTTGCCGCCGCGCGTCGGGCGGAGTCGATCAGTCGGCCGACTTCGAGCGCTTCGGCGTAGACGCCTCGACCGGCAGGAGCTCCCAGCTCTCGCTGGTAGCGATCGACCGCGGCATAAACCGCTTCGGGCTTGGGCCAACTGGTGGCCGCCTGATCGAGATAGATTCGATTGCCAGGGGCAGCCATGCGATCATCCGCCAATTTGGAACATGGCCCGTTCCGGCCGCACGAATTCGTCGCTGTTGATGCCGTGCCCCGCTTTTTTGGCAGCCACGCAATCGATCATCAAGCGGGCCAGAGCAGCATCGTCCTCGCCGCCGCGCAACAAGGCTCGAGCGTCCCATTCAACGGTCGAAAACAGGCAATTGCGGATTTGCCCTTCAGCCGTCAGCCGCAGCCGATTGCAGTCGGAGCAAAACGGCTGAGTCACCGGGTTAATCAAGCCGATGACTCCGCCGCCGTCGACAAAACGGTAGTCGGCCGCCGGCTGGCTGGGGTCGCCCCCCTCGACCGGCTCAAGCGGCCCGATTTCCTCGGCCAAAACTTTGAGGATCGACTCGCCCGAGAGCACCTGTTCATTGTCCCAATTGCCGTCGGCATCGAGCGGCATGTACTCGATGAATCGCATCTCCAAGCCATGCTCGCGGGCGAATCGACCCAGCGGCACGAGGTCGGGCTCGCTGAGGCCCTTGATCGCCACGGCGTTGAGCTTGATCTTGTCGAAGCCGACGCGCTGGGCCGCGAAGATGCCTTCCAGCACCTTTTCGAAGCCGTCGCGCCGCGAGATTTTCTGGAACGTCTCGGGATTGAGCGTATCGAGGCTGATATTGAGGCGGTTCAGCCCGGACTCGCGCAAAGCCCGGGCTTGTTCGGCCAAGAGCAGGCCGTTGGTCGTCAGGGCGATGTCTTCAATGCCAGGCAAGCCCGCCAGCCGGGCAATCAAGCGCGGCAAGCCGTGCCGCACGAGCGGCTCGCCGCCGGTCAAACGCAATTTGCAGACGCCGAGCGAAACGGCGACGCGGACGAACCGCTCGATCTCCTCGAACGTGAGCAGTTCGCTGCGCGGCTTGAACCGCACGTTGTCCAACGGCATGCAATAAAAGCAGCGGATGTTGCAGCGGTCGGTCACGCTGATCCGCAAATCGCGGTGGACGCGGCCGAAGCGATCGATGAGTGAGTCCGCAGCTTTCACAGATATTACCAGCGACACTGTCCCGGGCCTTCGCCCGGAGAAAATCCACCATGGAGGTCCGGGCGCCTCGCCCGGCAAATGTCTCGCCATGGAGGTCCGGGCGCCCTCGCCCGGCAAACGTCTCGCCATGGAGGTCCGGGCGCCCTCGCCCGGCAAACGTCTCGCGCCCCAGTGCGCCGGGCGGGGGCGCCCGGCCCTCCCTTTCTAACGGGCGGGAGCGCCCGGCCCCTCCCTTTCTAATCTGCTGGCAAGCCCGGATGCACCCACTCGGTCGATCCGTCGGCCCAGGTCTCCTGCTTCCAGATCGGCACGACTTCCTTGAGCGTGTCGATTAGCCACTTGCCCGCCTCGAAGGCGGCCTGCCGATGCGGGCTGCTCACGGCCACGGCCACGCTCGCCTCGCCGATCTCCAGGCGGCCCAGCCGATGCACCAGCACGCAAGCGGTCAAATCCCAGCGGCGCCGGGCCTCGGCTTCCAACTCGGCCAGCTTCTTCTCGGCCATTTCCGGATAGCACTCATAATCGAGATGCCTCGTCCGCCGCTCGCCCGTCACCTCCCGCGTCGTGCCCAAAAACAGCACCACTGCCCCCGCAAGCGGGGAATTCACCTGCTCCAGCACGGCGGCGGCATCGATCGGTCGGTCGGTCAGGGCGATCATGGCATGGGTCATTCTACCCAGCGGGAAGCCGTTTGTCCCCCGGCGGTAGCGCGAGCACCTAAGGCATCCCAGTTGCGTTTGGCGCCGAGCTTCAGGATCCTCCTGCCGCCGGCCGCCTTCCCCTACAATCGATGTCGCAAAGGCCGGCCGATCAGCGACTCATCGCTTCTCGCCACTGCGAGAAAAAGATGGGTGTTTGCAATTTGGCTGGACGAGTTGCAACGGGCGCTGCCGAACTGCCAAATCGATCGGTAATTCGGGAGCAAGCGAGGACGCTCGCTCTACGGGCTACCCGCCACTCACCGGCGGAATGCAGGCTACCGTCGCGCCGGCGGGAATAAGAGCCTGATCGTCGGCGTATTCGGCGTTCACGGCGAACATCACGTGCGGCAAGACAGAGGCCAAGGCGGGAAATTGCTCGCCGAGAGCCTGGCGCAATTGCCCGACCGTCGCGGGCTCGGCCAGCGAAACGGCGACCGACTCGCGGCCGGCAAGCTGGCGGGCGACGGCGAAAAGTTGCACTTCGACGTTCATCGCTCTGACGTTCATGTGACGATCAGCTCCTTGCCGCGAGAGGCGAGCAAGTTGGCGACTTCGGGCATCAGGCCGTAGGCCAGCGCCAGCAGCTTCAAGGGGTGAATTGTCGGCTTGGTCGTGCCTTGCTCCATTTGAATCTTGCAGGCGCTGCACTCGGTGGCGCCGGCCTGCCAGGTCGACTCGCGAACGGCCGAGATCAGCGGCCAGCCGGCGCGGAGGCTGTTGCGGTAGTTTTCCTTCTTCAAGCCGAACGTGCCGGCCATGCCCGAGCAGCCCTTTTCGACGCGATGTACGTTCAAGCCCGGTACCAGCCGCAGCAGGTTTTCGCCCGGCGAACCGACGCCCAAAGCCTTGAGATGGCAAGGCATGTGATAGCCCACGGCGGCGTTGACCGGTTTCAGATCGAGTTGCAGTTTGCCGGTCAGGTGCAAATTCCAGAGATACGCGCAGGCCTCGCTGGCGTTTTCGGCCACCAGCCGCGCGTCGTCGTCGCCCAATAGATCGGGGTATTCGCGCGAGAGGCACAGCGCCGCCGACGGCTCGCTGGTGACGATCGTATAGCCTTGCCGCACGGCTTCGGCCAGCAGGGCCGTGTTCCGCGCCGCCACGCGGCGAGCGCGGTCGACGGCCCCCAGCGAGACCATCGCCATGCCCGATTGCTCCTGATCCGGATGCACGTAGACGGCTACGCCGTTGTGCTCGAATACGGCCACTAGGGCTTCGGCCAATTGGGTGTCGTGATAGTTGGCGTAAGTGTCGACGAAGTACAGCACCTTGCGGCCCGAACGCCGCGTCGGCCGGGTCAGCCGCCGCCGGCCGGCGCGGCGCATGAACGATCGCGGAGCGAACCGCGGCAGCTTTCGACCTTGGGCGATGCCGCCGATTTTTTCCAGCACCCAGCGGGCCTGCCGGTTGCCCAGCGCCCAATTTGCCAGCGGGCTGAACCGTCCGCTCAAAGAGCTGAACAAATCGAGCCGCGTGACGATCCAGTCGCTCAGCCGCAAGCCGTTGCTGGCCACGTAGGCGGCCTTGGCCTCGAGCATCAGTTTGGGGATATCGACGCCCGCCGGACATTCCAGCCGGCACATCTGGCAGTTGACGCACAGATCGGCGACCGCTTTGAAATCGTCGGTTTGGATCGACGCCGGATCGAGTTGCCCATTGAGAACGCCGCGCATCAGGTTGGCCTTTGCACGAGGCGAGGCCTCTTCCGAGGGCGCGAAGCGAAACACCGGGCACATCCGCACGCCAGCGGCCTGCGAGCGGCAAGCGCCGCAGCCGTTGCAACTGCGGGCCGTATGCTCGATTTCGTCGTCGCTCCAGCGAAGCTGCAAGTCGATCAGTTCGGGCGGCGCCGGGTCGGCCGTTTCGCTCGCTTCGGCTTCGACCGGCGCAGGTTGCAAGGGCCGTAAATGATCGGTCAAATGCCCTGCGCCATTGACGATCTTGCCGGGATTGAGCACGCCCTCGGGATCGAAAATCCGTTTGACTTCGCAGTACGCGTCGTACAGTTCGCCCGTCTGCCGGCGGATGAACGGCGTGCGGCTGAGGCCGGCGCCGTGTTCGCCGCTGATGGTGCCGCCGACGGCGAACACGAGCTCGTACAGGTCGCTCGCCAGCGACTCCATGGTTTGCACTTGCTGAGGGTCGCCCAGGTCCAAGAACGGCCGCAAGTGCAACTGGCCGTGACCGGCGTGAGCGAACAAGGTGGCCGTCACCTGGCGCCGTTTGAGCACGTTTTGCATCTCGACGAGAAACTTGGGCAACGTCTCGGGCGGAACGGCCATGTCTTCGACGAACGGCAACGCGCGGGTCGATCCCTTGAGGCGATACAGCGTGGGCACCACGTTTCGCGCCAATTGCCAATAGACTTCGATCTCTTCGGCGCCGAACGCCTGACGCGAATCGAACGCCAGCCGCTTGCGCCGGCGAATCCGCTCGGCGATCAGACGCATCCGCCCGCGGACGTCGACCGGATCGTCGCCCTGGCACTCGACCAGCAACAGCGCTTCGGTCGTGACCGGAATCAGCGAGTCGTAACGCGGGTCGATTTCGCGAGCCAGGCTCAGATGGCGGCGATCCATCAGATCGCAAGCCGCCGGGCCCATCGGCAGGATCTCTTGCACGGCCTTGGCGGCGTTTTCCAAGCGATCGAACAGCAGCACCACCACGCCGCGATGCCGGGGCAGCGGCTGCGTTGCCAGGGTCATTTCGGTAATCAACGCCAGGGTGCCCTCGGAACCGGTCAGCAGCCGCGCCAGATCGAGCGAATCGGGCTTCAGGACGTCGGCAAGTTGATAGCCGCAACGGTCGACGAGGGACCGCGATCGGCGGCGCTCGATCAGTTCGGCGTCGCGCGCGAGCAAACGGGCCAGTTGGTTGATGAGCTCGCGTTTGCGAGGATTTGGGTCGTGGCTGACGCCTTCGGCGAGCGGTTCTTGCCCGACTTCCATCACCGTGCCGTCGGCGAGCACGACTTCGAGGCTCAGCACGTGGCGCCGGGCCGAGCCGTATTTGAGCCAGTGACTGCCCGAGCCGTCGAGCGCCACGACGCTGCCCATGGTGGTCACGTGGCTGGTCGCCGGGTCGGGGCCGAACAGCCGCCCCTGAAAGCGCAGATGGTAGTTCAGCCGCTCGTGAACCACGCCGGGTTGCACGCGAACGCTGGCCGGATCGGTGCGCAGGATGCGGCGAAAATGGCTGGAGAAATCGAGCACCAGCCCCTCGCCGAGCGATTCGCCCGCCAGGCCGCTGCCCGCCCCGCGAGCGTGGACCGGCAGTTGGTGTTCGCGGGCGTACTGAATGACGGCCGCCACGTCGGCGGCGGAACGCGGCCGCACTACGCCCTTGGGCGCAATTTGATAGATGCTGGCGTCGCTGGCGTAGAGCTGCAAAAAGACGTCGTCGCAGCGCACCTCGCCGCTGATCAATCCACGCAGGTCTTCCTGGATCCGTTCGCGCTGTTGGTCCATGGATTGAGCAGTGCGGATTGAGCAATGCGCAGTACGGTTGGCTACCCCTTGGCGGCGCCGGCCGGCCGCTGGGCCAGTCGCGCGGCTTCTTGCCGGTATCGCTCGTGAATCTCCAGATCGAACCCCTGGCGGTTCTTCAGGCCTTCGAGGCCTCGGTATTGAGCGCCGCAACGGTAACACGTCAGCGACTCGCCGACGATGGCGAACAAGACGAAATCAATGATCGCCGTGGCGAACAGCACGGCGAAGGTGAGCTTGGTCAGGTAAAAGTTCCACGTCACGCAACTGATGGCGAAGCCCGTCACGACGATCGCCACCCCCACGCGCTGCGGAAAATCTTTGCGCACGAACAAATCGTTGCTCGGGCAAACCAGGCAGCGTTCGAGCTGTCCGTTTTCGAAGGCGCCTGCCGGCTGTTCGATTTCGAGCTGGCAGTGCGGGCAGCGCAAGCTGGCGTCGTTTGTTTTCAGCTCAACGGCCGACGAGCGCCCGCAACGGGGACAAGCAAAAGTGACGTTCATCGTAATATCATAAGGGAAACTGGGACTCGCCGGACAGTAGCTGCGACGTCAACTCGCCGACGAACGTGACGATGACGCCCACGTAAAGCATGCCTGTGGCGCTCTGCGTGTTAGGGATTTTGAGGGTTTGCCAGGTTAAAGCGGTCACCGCGGCGGCGCCGAACACGCCGGACAGCCAGCGCAGCGCCAAAAACAGCCAGCGTTCGAGGCCAAAAGGCCCTGCCTCCGCGTATTCCGCGGCCAGCCCCGCCGCACACAGCGCCCCTCGCAGCACGACGGCAATCGCCATCGCCAAGACCAGTCGTTTCAGGGGGTTCAACGACATGCCGGGGGCGTTCAGATACCAATGCCCGAGCAGCATGGCGGCCATCGTTACGCCCAGCACCAGGCCGCCGCCGATCGGGTCGAGACGCCATAGCAGGCTCGCGACGGGCGCCGCCGGCTCGCCCGGGCCGCCCGCTAGCCAGGCGCCGAGCAACGTGACGGCGGCGATCGCCGCCAACGCCGCGCGGCCTGGCCGCGGCGCTTCGTACAGCCAAAATACGCCACCGAGGTAACTCAAGATGGCTGCCGTCAAAGGGGGCCAAAGGGGCAAGGGCGTTTGCGAAAGCCCCATCCACGCCGCCAGGCTGGCCAGCACGTTCAAGCCGAGCAATACGTAAAGGTTATTGCGATAGTACCCGCTGCTCACCAAACGCGGCGGGGTCCAAGCCATTGCCAGCGACATGCCGAACGAGAGCCGCAAAATGAACTGCGTGAGGGTCAGCATGAGGGGCTGGAAGCGCGGAGCGCCAAGTGCGGAGCGCGGGGCGGGAATCGGACTCGCTGGCGCGTTGCTCCGATTCGCGTTTCTCCACGGTCTCCGCTCGTCACGCAATCCGCCATGATTAACGCCGGTCTCCGTAAATCAAATTCATGATTTCCGAGCGGCTGGAGAGGTGCGAGCGGAACACGCCGCGCATGGCCGAGGTGACGCAAATGCTGCCGGGCTTGCGAATGCCGCGGATCGTCATGCAGGAGTGCGTCGCCTCGACGACGACGGCCACGCCCTTGGCTTCCAACTCGCCGACCAACAGGTCGGCGATGGTCTCGGTCATGCGTTCCTGGACCTGCGGACGACGGGCCACAACCTCCACGACGCGAGCCAGCTTGCTCAACCCGATCACTTTGCCGTTCGGCAGATAGCCGATGTGCGCTTTGCCCATGAAGGGCAGCATGTGGTGCTCGCACATGCTGTTGAAGCTGATGTCCTTGACCAGCACGACTTCGTCGTACTTTTCGGTAAAGAACTTCTTCAGATGCTGCCGCGGATCCTCGTGCAACCCGCTGAACATCTCGGCGTACATTCGCGCCACGCGGCCGGGCGTTTCGAGTAACCCCTCGCGGTCGGGATCTTCGCCAACAGCCGCCAAGATTTCGCGAACCGCGCGCTGGATTCGCTCTTGATCCACTCCGGGGGAGGGGGCGGCGATCGTCGTCTCGTCGTCGTCATCGGCGGCGCGGGGCAATGTTCCGGGGGCGGTGCGCATCGTTTTCCTGGTTCATAACTAATTGACTATTACGATCTTAGACCCGGCCCCTAAGATGGTCAAGGAAGCAGGTAACGGTAGGGTGGGACGATAGCCCCGCGCGCGTTTGCCGAACGAAAAACTCGCCCCTCGGCGGATTTCAGTTTTCGCTGAAGCCGGGCGGAAAGGAGTTTGCCGCTCTTGCGGAATTCGCGGCGTTTTTCGAGCGATTCGCCAAGCTGCGCAGCAGCAGGTCGGCGCGGCGATCCACGTCGAGCTCGTCGAGCAATTGCTGCTTGGTCGCCAGTCCGAGTTCGAGCGTGTAGGCGACCAGATCGGTCAGCATGCCCATCGAAACGTCGCCCGCCAGCAACGGCTCGAGCTGATTTTGCGAGTCGTCGAAACTGTCCGCCAAGCGGCGAAAAGTTTCGAGCAGGCGGCGCCGCAGGATGGCGCGGCCCAGCGCGCCGGGCGTCGAATACTCGTCGGGGCAGCTCACTGCTTCGGCTTCGCGGAACGACTTACTCGGCTCCAACTCGCGAACCAAACGAACGCGCTGCAACCCGGCCAACAACAGGTTGAATCGGCCGTCTTCGAGCCGATGATGCGTAACGATGCGGCCCAGGCAAGCCATCGGATACAGCGGCGGGCGGCCTTCGTAATCGGCCTCCCAGCCCGGCGCCAACAGCGCCATGGCGATCAGCCGGTCGCCGGCCAGCGCCTCTTCGACCATCTCGCGATAGCGAATCTCGAACACGTGCAACGGCTGCAACACGTGCGGAAACAGGACCAGGTTCGGCAAGGGGAACAAGCGCGCCTTGCCCGCGAAATTTGCGGCTTCGAACAGGGCGTCATCCGAGATTTCGCTCATGGTTCGCTAGTGCGCCGGCGGCGGATCGAGATGGATTTCAGGAATCAAGTCGGCCGAAATCTCCAACTGAGGAAACTCCTCTTGGCTGGCGATGACTTCGGCGAAGCAACGCTCCATTTCGGCCAGGAACTTGTCCAGGTCGAGCCCCAGATGATGCGGGCGATATGGCTCCAAATAACCGCGACTGCCGTAATACAGCTTCTTGGCGCCGCGGATATTGCCGTTGCCGAAATGGTGCAAGGCCACCGCAGCCTGAATCAGACCTTGGTAAAACTTCCGCGAGGGACCGAAATGTTCGGTCCAAACTTCTTCCCACGCCTCGTGACTCTCGAAAAATTCGCATTCGTTGAAAAACTTGATTCCGTCGAGGTAGCGAGGTTCGTAGGCGACTTCTTGCATATTCCACGTTTGGCCAATCGCCGAGCGACGGCCCCAGTTCCGCGAACAAACGCGTAGGTCAGGCTTTCCAGCCTGACGGCCGCCAGCATGGAAAGCCCGATTTACGGCTGCCTAACGCGGCGCGAGAGTGGAAAGCCCGACTTACGGCTGGTTGACGCCCGTCAGGCTGGAAAGCCTGACCTACGACGCGTAGTTAAGGTTCTTAATCCCGCGAACTCAGCGCCATGATGATCCGCACCACGTACCAAAACATCAGCGCCACCGAAGCGAACAACGCCAGCGAGGCCGCGACGTGTTGGCCGATGCGGTAATGGTGCAGCACGTTGGACGTGTCGTACAAAATGTAGCCGCCCGCCAAAGCTACCATCGCCACCGAAAACACCAGCCCCAGGCTGAAGCCGATGAAGATGCTGGCCAGGCAGAAACCCATGGCGATCAGGCCGCCCAGCCACAGCGCCGTGCGGAGGAACGAGAAGTCGGCGCGCGTGAAGAACACGATCGCCGTTAGCCCGCCGAAGATGGTCAGCGTGGCCAAGCCCGCCGTGGGGATGATCTTCGCGTCGAAGCGATTCGCCATATACAGGAGCGGGAAGAAAATGGCCGCTTCGGCGACCACGTACAGCGACAAGCCCAGATATTGCGTGCTTTTCGAAACCGTCGAGCGGGCCCAGCTTTCGGCCAGATAACTGACGAGCATGAAGGCCCCCAACACGATCGCCCAGCTATAGGGCACGCTCGACAGGCCGGAGAGCACCTTTTCGCCCAGGCCGGGCATGTTCAACAGCGCGGCTTCGATGGCCGCAAAGCTCAAGATGGCCCCGCCGAGGTGGAGGTACGTTTTGCGAACGAAATCAACGCGTTCATCGACGGCGGCGTCCGCCGCGTAGTTCCACGACGTAGCCTGATACGGATTGTCGGCAAAGCTCATCTGGAAACTCCCGAGGTCGAAAAGAAGTGTTGCGGGACAAGAACCGCAGACGAGACGAAAACTCAGGTTAACCCTATCGTCTCGGCAATGCGGCGTCAAGAAATGCCCGATGGAGGAAAGATGAAAAAGGGCGACCGCACCCAAGAGACGTCCAGGCCCGCACGGCGGTCTGTGCCGAATTTGCCGGCGCAACTCGTCGCCGCGCCGTCATTTTCCATCCTGCCACCTTCCTCGGAGAGCCTTTCGCTTGACATGCCCTCGAACGGCTCTGAGAATCGGGGCTGCTGCTCTTGCGAAAATCCAATCGCACTCAATATTCGACTGGGGCCGCTCGTGGCCGTGATCGCCCAAGCCAAACGTCATGCCGGCCGCGTGGCCAAACTGCTCGCGGAAGAATACCCCGACGCGAAGTGCGCGCTCGAGTTTCGCACGCCCCTGCAACTGCTGATTGCTACGATCCTCTCGGCCCAATGCACCGACGTGCGCGTCAATCTGGTCACGAAAGACCTGTTCCGACGGTATCGCACGGCCGACGATTTCGCCCGCGCCGACGCCCAAGAGTTGGAACAGCAGATCAAGAGCACGGGCTTCTTCCGCAACAAGGCCAAGAACATCCAGGCCTGTTGCCGGCGCCTGGTCGACGAAAGCGACGGCGAAGTGCCAGCCGAATTAGAGCGCCTGGTCAAGCTGCCCGGCATTGGACGCAAGACGGCCAACGTGGTGCTCGGCACGGCGTTCGGCATCGCTTCGGGGGTGGTCGTCGATACGCACGTCTCGCGGCTGAGTCAACGGCTGGGGCTCACCAAGCACAAAGACCCCGTCAAAATCGAACGCGATCTGATGTCGCTGTTGCCGGCGACCGAGTGGGTCGACTTCAGCCATCGCATGATTCATCACGGGCGCAGGATTTGCCTTGCGCGTCGTCCTAAGTGCGAAATCTGCCGATTGGGCAAAATCTGCCCTCGGGTGGGAGTCGCCCAGCCGAAGGCCATTAAAACGGCGCCGAAGGCCGCTAAAACGGCGAAGCCAGTCAAAAAACGCGTGCGAAGCGCGCCCAGGATCTGATTCAGCGGGGCTTTTGCATCACGGAGCGATTATCGACCGTCCAACGCGGGGGGCGCCGCTTAACGAAGTACACCCATGATCTTATCAGGCCACGAAATCCGCCGGCAATTGGGCCGCAACATCGTCATCGATCCGTTCGACGAAGAGCGGCTCAATCCGAACAGCTATAACTTGTCGCTGCACGAAGAGCTGCTGACTTACGAAGAGCTGGTGCTCGACATGCGGAAGGCGAACCGCGTGCGGCGCATCGCGATACCGCCGGAAGGGCTGGTGCTGACGCCTCACCAACTTTACTTGGGGCGGACGGTCGAGCGGACCGAGACGCACAACCTGGTGCCGATGATCGAGGGCCGCTCGTCGATCGGCCGGCTGGGCTTGTTCGTACACGTAACCGCAGGCTTCGGCGACGTGGGCTTTTGCGGCTTCTGGACGCTGGAAATGTTCGCCGTGCAGCCCGTGCGGATCTATGCCGGCGTCTCGATCTGCCAGATCTTCTATCACCAGATCGCCGGCGATTTCACAGAATACGCCAGCGACAAATATCAGAACAACAAGGACATTCAGCCCAGCTTGTTGTTCAAAGAACTCGACGCCGAGTGCGAGCCCGATCCGCAGATGCAGTTGTTCGGCATCGAGCGTAGATATGGGTAGTACGCGTTTAGGGTGAACCGGCTTGCGTTTGCATGGGGCGTCGCCTGCCAACAAGCGGGCGGAACGAGCCACGGATGAAACACGGATCGAGCACGGATAAGACTCCCGCGCGGCAAAGCTGCAGCCAGAGTCGCTTTTCGCTCCGCGAAAAGACGTCTTTTCGCGGAGCGAAAAGCGACTTTCTGCACCTTGACTTAAAACTTTGCACCGTGGAACCCGGCTTGACCCGCAGGACGAGATCTTGGCGGCCCCCAATGAAACAGAACGTTTGTAGTACAGGGGACGTCACCTTCGGCCGGACGAAGGTGGAGTTCCAGCGCACGGTTCTCGATTTCCAATCCGTGTTCGATCCGTGTTTCATCCGTGGCTAAACTCCGTCGGAATCCACAATCGACACGCAAGCGCCAACCGCAATTCGTAGTTCTGACGAAGCGCTAGCCTCGTCGGTCACATCACCGCGAAATAGTTCTCGACCGCGAAGTCGAACAGCTCGGGCGTCATTTGCGGCGGCTGCTTTTGGAAGTTGCAGTAGTTGCGGATTTGCATTAACAGGTCGCGGGGTTGGCAACAGCGGAACGGCCGGCCTTTGTAGTGCGTTTCGATCAGGTAGTCGACGGCGTCCTCGCAGTGCTCGAAGCCTAGCTTGGGCGCCATGATCTTGAACAGTTCGCGGAACTCCTCTTCGCTGGGATCGACCACGTCGATCTTGTAGGGAATGCGGCGCAGGAAGGCGTCGTCGACCAGGTCCTTGGGCTCGAGGTTCGTCGAAAACACGATCAATTGATCGAACGGGACCTGCACTTTCTTGCCGTTGGGCAGATTGAGAAAATCGAACCGCTTTTCCAGCGGCACGATCCAGCGATTGAGAAGTTCGTCGGTGCTCATTCGCTGGCGGCCGAAGTCGTCGATGACCAGCGTGCCGCAGTTGCTCTTCAGTTGCAGCGGCGCTTCGCTGATGCCCGTCGAGGTGTTGAGCGTGACTTCCAGCGAGGTCATCGTCAGTTCGCCGCCGACGATGATCGTCGGCCGCCGAATGCGAATCCAGCGTTTGTCGACGTGGCTGTCGAGCAGCCCGGCGACTTGTTCGAGCGGAGCTTCCTCGTGGTTGCTGGGATCGAACAGCCGCAAGATTTCGCCGTCGATGGCGATCGCGCGCGGAATCCAGATGTAGTCGCCGAAGGCTCGCGTCACGCGCTCGGCGATGCTCGACTTGCCGTTGCCCGGCGCCCCGTACAGAAATAATCCGCGGCCCGAATTGATGGCGGGCCCCAGGCGTCGCATCATGCGCTTGCTGAGCAGCAAATCGCTGAACGCTCGCTCGAGATCATCCGCCGTGGGGTGCTGCTTGGTCAGCGATTGGGCTTCGATGCCGCGAACGTAATCCTTGAGCGAGACGGGAGCGGCGCCGAAATAGCTGCAATGCTCGACATAGCGCCGCGCCCGCTCGCGGCCCATGTCGGTCAATTGATACTCGTAGTCGTTCATCGGCGCCGTGCCGCGGTAGACTACGAGCTGATCGTTCTTGACCTGTCGCAGGCGCTCTTCGATCAGCTTGAACGGCAGCTTGATCTGATCGGCGACCGTGCGGCCGGTCGTGTTGCCGACCGAGAGCAGGTACTTGAGGATCAACTCTTCAATCAAAGCTTCCGACAGATCGGCCTCTCGCAGCGAGGAAGGCTCGACCGGCAAGAACGCGTCTTCGTTCGCGGTTTCGGCGGCCGGCTGCGGAGGCGTTTTCGCCCCGACGAGCTGCTTGACCCGGCCGAGCAGTTCGTCGAGTTTCTTCTCGCCTGCGGCGCTTCTGGTCGCTTCGGCGGACGACTCGACCGGGGCCCCCGGGCGGGCGGGCTCCGGCTCGGTGGCCGCCAACGCGGCCCAGGCATTGTCGGCCGAATTCGGATCCCCGTTGCCGGCCAGGCGCGCGAGCAGATGGTCTTGAGAAAGGTCAGGCATGGTGCGGATTTTTGCCAAGAGACAAGAAGTGTGAGGCGAAGCATCGGAACTCTACTTTTTCCCGCCGGCCGGTCAAATCATGGCCGATCGATGCGGCCTTCGCCTGGAACCGCAGATTTGATTCGAGCACGAAGAGAGAGTAAACTAGTCTACGACCAGTCTAGTTTCGTCCCGCGTTTTTCGGCGGCAACAGGAGTCGCACAAACCATGACAGCTTCCGGCAACGCTTCGGTCGGCGCTTATGAAGCCAAGACGCATTTCTCGGAACTGCTCGAGCGAGTGGCTGCAGGGGAAGAGATCACGATTACCAGGCACGGCTCGCCGGTAGCCCGACTCGTTCCCGTACGCTCGGCCCCGTCACAAGAGAGCCGCCGAGAGGTAATTTCGCAGATGCGTTTGCTGGCGAGCCGAAACCGGCTGAGAGGACTCAAGGTCAAGGATCTGATGGCCGAGGGCCGGAAGTGAAGCCGACGCTGATCATCGATTGCTCGCTGACCATGGCGTTGTGTTTCGCGGATGAATTCACCGCTGCCGTGGGCGAAGTTCAAGATCGCATGGCGTCCGAAGCGGCGCTCGTTCCGGCTCATTGGTCGCTTGAGGTGGCGAACGTGCTGGCCATGGCGGAAAAGCGCAAGCGAATTTCGAACTCCGACGCTGCGCACTTCGTCAGGCTGCTTGCGGGGCTGGATATCCAAATCGACGAGGAATCGCCCAGCCGGGTATTTGACCACGTACTGCCGCTGTGCCGTAGTCAATCGCTCACGAGCTACGACGCGGCGTACCTCGATCTGGCGCTTCGCACTCAATTGCCGCTCGCCACTCTCGACAATGATCTGCGCCGGGCGGCAACAGGCTTGGGCGTGCTGCTGCTTGGCAAGAAAGAAGCTCTCTAAGGCGGCAAGACTTGTGAAGCTCGCTTTTTGGGGAGGCGACGGATCGCCCAACGCTTTGGCAACATTGCCGTGAACATCGACGGCGACGGGCGACTATAGCTTGAATGCCGGTCCCCACTGAGCATCGAGGATAAAACAACTTCCCTAACCGCGTCGGGCTTATCTCGCCCCTGACGGGGCTGACGACGGTTCGATTTTGACGCCCTGTCCAGGGGCTTGCGCCCCTGGCTACATACTGTCGCCGCTACGCGGCTGGTTCTGCGATCGAAAATCGGCGGCTCATGGGTGGGCCCTTTGGGACCGATCGACAACTGTATCAATGGGTTTCCGGAGCGGCTTGCCCGTCAGGCGTGACGACCTTGGCACGCCCCACCGGCCGGCACGATGTAGGGCATCGGCCTGCGATCATTGCGGCGGCGACGGCGGGATGTTGCAGTTCGGCAACGCCTCGCCGAGTTGGGCCAGCCCAGCATCCGTGACCTGAGTGTTGTTGAGATAAAGCCATTGCAGGCCCGTCAGGCGTTTCAACTGGGCCAGGCCGGCATCCGTGATCTGAGTGTTATCGAGCCAAAGCGATTGCAGGCCCGTCAGCCCTTCCAAATGCGCCAGCCCAGCGTCCGTGATCGGAGTGTTATCGAGCCAAAGCGTTTGCAGGCCCGTCAGTTCTTGCAAGCGTGCCAGCCCAGCGTCCGTGATCTGAGTGTTATCGAGCGAAAGCGATTGCAGGCCCGTCAGCCCTTCCAAATGCGCCAGCCCAGCATCCGTGACCTGACTGTTGTCGAGTCTCACATATTCGACCTCGTCCAGGTAAGCCCGCGGCAACCGCTCCCGCAGAAAGGCTACGGGAAACGACTCACTCGTCGCTTGGTTGTCCACGTAGTCTACGAATCCGCCCAGTGCTTCAATGGCGGCAACGGCCCTCCGCTGCCGCTCGGCCGGGACGACCCAGATGGCCAACGCCGCGCAGAGCAAGGTCACGAACACGAACATCGTGGCCAGCGAGAACTGCAAGCAACGGCGTATTGGCTTTGGCAACCGCATCAGATTGATTTCTTGCCGGACTGCTGCACCATCGCTCTTCGACCTTCTTTGGGCCTTCCTGGACGGCAACGCCGTCATCTTACCTCGAATCCCGAGGCAAAGGCAGGCACAGGCAGACACCCAGATTCTATCGTGGCGCGAGGCGATGGCAGACTTGAACTGGCGGCCAAGCGGCATTTTGCGCAGCCCACCCCCAGACTGCGATACCCCCCAGACAATCCGGCGCCGATTCGCTAAACTGAGCGGCGTAGGTCAGGCTTTCCAGCCTGACGCGTCAGGCTGGAAAGCCTGACCTACCTATTGATAGCAACACTTGGGGAATTCCGATGAGTTCAGGCATGCCCGCCCACGACGTTTTCGGCGCTCGCGATACCTTCGAATCGGGCGCCGGCAAGGTCGGCATCTACCGCCTAGCGAAACTGGAACAACTCGGTCTTTGCCGGATTGCCGACTTGCCGGTCTCGATTCGCGTGCTGCTCGAAAGCGCCTTGCGGCATTGCGACGATTACGAAGTCACGCAGCAGCACGTCAAGAGCTTGGCGGCTTGGACGCCGACGGCCTTGCCCGAACTGGAGATTCCCTTCAAGCCGGCCCGCGTCGTGCTGCAAGACTTCACGGGCGTGCCCTGCGTGGTCGACCTGGCCGCAATGCGCAGCGCCATGCAGCGGCTGGGCGGCGACGCGAAGAAGATCAATCCCCTGATTCCGGTCGACCTGGTGATCGACCACTCGGTGCAGGTCGATCGCTTCGCCGATCGCGCCGCGCTCGATTTCAATGTCGATTTGGAATTCCAGCGCAACCGCGAGCGTTACGAGTTCTTGCGTTGGGGTCAAAAGGCGTTCGATAATTTCCGTGTCGTGCCGCCCTCGGTCGGCATCGTCCACCAGGTGAACCTGGAATACCTGGCCAAGGGCGTCTTCGTGCGCAACGACGCCGCCGGTCCGGTGGCGTTGCCCGATACGCTGGTCGGCACCGACAGCCATACCACGATGATCAACGGCCTGGGCGTGGTCGGCTGGGGCGTCGGCGGGATCGAGGCTGAGGCGGTGATGCTCGGACAGGCGCTGTTCATGCTGCTGCCGGAGGTCGTCGGGTTCGAGTTGACCGGAAAGCTGCGGCCGGGCGCCACGGCCACCGATTTGGTGCTGACCGTGACGCAAATGCTCCGCAAGCATGGCGTGGTCGGCAAGTTCGTGGAGTTTCACGGTTCGGGCCTGTCGCACATGCAGTTGGCCGACCGGGCCACGATCGGCAACATGGCCCCCGAATACGGCGCCACGATCGGCTTCTTCCCGGTCGACGCTGAAACGCTCAACTACCTGCGCCGCACCGGCCGCACCGACGCCGAGGTGCAATTGGTCGAGCGGTACAGCAAAGAGCAAGGGCTGTTTCGCACCGACGACATGCCGACGCCGAAGTTCAGCAGCCAATTGTCGCTCGATCTCGGCACGGTCGAGCCGAGCCTGGCCGGTCCCAAACGCCCGCACGACCGCGTGACGCTGGCCGCGATGAAGCAGACCTTCGAAAAAGCCTTGCAGGCGCCAATCAACGAACGCGGCTTTGCGCTCGACGCGGCCGCGCTCAAGCGCACCGCCGCCGTCCGCGGCGGCGATTTCGACGGAGGTCACAGCACCGAGATCGGCCACGGGGCGGTCGTGATCGCCGCCATTACGAGTTGCACCAACACCAGCAATCCGAACGTGATGCTCGGCGCCGGCCTGCTGGCCCGCAATGCGGTTGCCAAGGGGCTGAAGGTCAAGCCTTACGTCAAAACCAGCCTGGCGCCCGGATCGCGCGTGGTGACCGACTACTTGGAAAAGGCGGGGTTGGCCAAGGATCTCGACGCGCTTGGGTTCCAAACGGTCGGCTACGGCTGCACGACCTGCATCGGCAACAGCGGCCCGTTGCCCGACCCGGTGGCCAAAGCCATCACCGACGGCGCCTTGGTCGTCTCGGCGGTCCTCTCAGGCAATCGCAATTTCGAAGGCCGGATTCACGCCTTGGTGAAAGCCAATTACTTGGCCAGCCCGCCGCTTGTCGTCGCCTATGCCTTGGCCGGCACGACAGACATCGACCTGGTCAACGAACCGCTAGGCGTCGGCGGCGACGGCAAGCCGGTCTACCTGCGCGACATCTGGCCTTCGCAGGAAGAAGTGGCGAAGGTGGTTGAAGCTTGCGTGCTGCCCGAGATGTTCCGTTCGCGGTACGACAACGTGTTCGACGCCAACGAGCGTTGGAACGCCATCAAGCTCAGCGGCGGCGACCTTTACGACTGGGACGAAGCCAGCACCTACATTCAAGAGCCGCCGTTCTTGATCGACCTGCCGCCCAAGCCCGGCCCGATCCAGCCGATCTCGGGCGCCCGGGCGCTGGCCGTGTTGGGCGATTCGATCACGACCGACCACATTTCGCCGGCCGGTTCGATCGCCGCCAGCAGCCCCGCCGGGAAGTATTTGCAGTCGCACGGCGTCGAGCCGCTGGACTTCAATAGTTATGGCTCGCGGCGCGGCAACGATCGGGTGATGACGCGCGGCACGTTCGCCAACATCCGCATTCGCAATCAATTGGCGCCGGGAACCGAAGGCGGCGTCACGCGGCATCTGCCCGACGGCGAAACGCTGAGCATCTACGACGCATCCGTGAAATACAAAGCCGAAGGCGTGCCGCTGGTGGTGCTGGCCGGCGCCGAATACGGCAGCGGCAGCAGTCGCGACTGGGCGGCCAAGGGTACGCAACTGCTGGGCGTTCGCGCCGTGATCGCCGTCAGCTACGAGCGGATTCATCGCAGCAACCTGATCGGGATGGGCGTCTTGCCGCTGGAATTCCAGAAAGGCGAGACTTGGCAATCGCTGGGTCTGACCGGCGAAGAGACGTTCGACATTCTCGGCCTGGACGACAACGTCACGCCGCGCGGCAAGTTGACGGTTCGCGCCATGGCGCCCGACGGCAAGGCTCGCGAGTTCCAAGCCACGGTGCGCATCGATTCGCCCGTCGAGCGCGACTATTACCGCCACGGCGGCATCCTGCCCACCGTGCTGCGGAAGCTGGCGGCGACCTAGTGTCCCTTCGAAGCTGACCTGACCGTCGGGTGGCTGGTGGCTGAGCCTTGGCGAAGCCCCAGTCCGCTGGGGCATCGCTTCGCTCTGCCGCCAGGCGCCCCGCGTGTCAACTCAGGCTTGACGAGGCACTAGGGACGGCGTGCGGCTTTCCGTGGCGCACTTGGCACGCTGCCGGCGCCGTTATTGAGCCATTATGAAAGCGCCGGCAGCAATCGCAATTTCAGGCAGCCACGGGTAACGACGTTGCGTCGGACTTCGCCGCTTCTTCACCTTGCGAAGCCCCGTACATCAAGTGCCGCTTGCCGTCGGGACCGACCGCCAGCACGCGGAGAGTGTTCTGCAACAGAGCCAGCAGAATTGCCTCGGCCTGCGGCTCAAGGAACGCTCCGGGCCGCGCTTCCATGACGAGCGCTGCCGGAAAGCCGTCGGCCAAGGTCTCGCGCAAGCAAAGCAGCCCCGATCGATTGGGGCGCCAATCGCTTGGCCAATTGCCGGCGGACAGCCAGGCACATTGAAACCGCGAACAGATTGCCGGTCGCTGGGGATAAATGTCGCACCCGGCGCCGCACAAGTGCGGGCAGGGCGTGCCGGCTGGCTTGGCCGCTTCCGATACAATCCCGGCCGAAATCGCCAACTGCGTGCAGCAAACCGTACAATCGCCGCACTGCCTTAAGACAGGTAGCCTGGAGCTAGTAGGCACGGATAGAGACCTCGCGCGGGCCGCAGCTTGCCCCCGTCGTGGGCGGCAACCGGCCGAGAATATCGGCTATAGCGATGGCAGGACTTGAGCCAGCCTTGCCGATTGATCCGGATGGAACGAATCTTGCTGCCAGGTTCAAACTTGCTAGTGCCGAACGGCCAATTCCTGGCTGATGACTTCGAGGTCTTCACGGTAACGTTGAATGGCTTCGGCGGGGTTCACATTGAACAATGCCCGGCCCTCGGTTTGCCAGCGTTCGCCTTGCGTGCGGAACATCGCCGTTGCGGCGCGCAGATTGCCAACCGCTTCTACGCCTTCCATCAGTCCGCCTTCAATGGCCTCGAAAGAAATCGTGACGGCCACAAAGGCGCAAAGCTCGCCGCTATGCCGGTCGCGGGCGTAGGCGACGTCGTTCTCGAACTCGCAGTTGGTCCAGCGCAGACCCTTGGGTTTGCCGCTGGACGAAGCCAATTGAAAGAACTTGGCTTCCAGTCGTTCGCGCTGGCGGCGAAAGTCCTTGCGAGCCCGTTCATAGCGGGCGGCGCGTAGCGCCGAGCGGATCGGTTTCCAGGCCAGGGCGGCCGCCACGCCCAGCAGTATCGCCACGCCGATCGGTCCCCAGATCCAAACGCTCATGGCTCTCCGCTCCTCAGATCGCCGCTTCCGGAAACGGTCGGCGGCCAAACGCCAATTCTATGGATTTCGCGGCGCCAAAAGCAAGCGTTTGTTGGCATCGATGAACGCGGAAGGGTGAGGGATGAAAAATGTCGGCCGCCTTCCGCCGGCAAGCGGGCGCTGCTACCTTTGGGTCCGATGGCGATTCTGGGCGCACACATGTCGATTGCCGGCGGTTACCACAAGGCCGTGGAGATCGCCGCACGCGCAGGCTGCGATTGCGTGCAACTGTTCACCAAGAACAACAACCAGTGGCGCGCCAAGCCGATTTCCGCTGAAGAGGCCGATCAATTCCGCACGGCGCTGGGCGAACTGGGCGTCGGTCACCCGATCTCGCACGATTCGTACCTGATTAATTTGGCCAGTCCCGACGACGCCCTTTGGCGCCGCAGCATCGACGCGTTCGTGGTCGAACTCCAGCGCGCCGAGCAATTGGGAATCGCCTATGTCGTGATGCACCCGGGCGCCTACGTCTCCAGCAGCGAGGCCGAAGGGCTTGCCCGCGTCATTGCCGCGTTGGACGACGTGCATGCGAAAACGCCGGGGCTGAACGTTTGCACGCTGCTGGAGACGACGGCCGGACAGGGCAGCTCGCTCGGTTGGCGGTTCGAGCACTTGGCCGAGATCAAACGAGGCGTCAAAGCCCGCGAGCGGCTGGGCGTTTGCGTCGATACTTGCCACCTGTTCGCGGCCGGTTATCCGCTCGGTTCGCAAGCCGATTACGAAGCCACCATGAACGCCTTCGACGCGATCGTCGGACTCGAACAAATCAAGGCGTTTCACCTTAACGACAGCAAGAAGGAACTCGGTTCGCGGGTCGACCGCCACGAACACATCGGCCGCGGACGCCTCGGTCTGGAGCCATTCCGCCATTTGATGAACGACCCGCGCTTCGCCGAAACGCCCATGTACCTGGAAACCCCCAAGGGCCAGGAAGACGGGGTGGAATTGGACGTCATCAACCTGAACGTCTTACGCAGCTTGGCGGCAACGAAGGCCAAGCGGGCGAAGAAAGCGGGCGAAAAGCGACAGGGGACAGCCGGGAAAAGGAAAAGGCAAAAGAGCTAGCAGCCAGTACGGCGGGAGCAGGGGCAGCCGGCCGTAAACGGCTCTTTTACCGTTTATGCGGACGCCTGGGAAAACGTCGCGCAAGGGATCGTCGAGCGGCCGATGATTTCCGCGTCCCCATGAAGTTGACCGCTATGATTTAGACCGCTACGATTAAGCTGTGCCGTTGCGGACGGCGGACGTCTCAGGTCTGTCAGTATTGGCCGAATCCCATGGCTCTGACGTACTTCAAACGATTTCGCATGGAAATCGACCTGACGGGCCTCGATCCTCGGGAGCCGCAGCCGCCTGTCGGCTATCGTCTCGCCGCCTGGGATCCCGGGTTGCTGCCCGCCCATGCCGAGACCAAGTATCTCAGCTTCCGGTCCGAGATCGACGCCAACGTGTTCCCTTGTCTGGGCGACTACGACGGCTGCGTGCGACTGATGCAGGAAATCAGCCGCAAAGACGGCTTTCTGCCCGAGGCGACCTGGCTGGCGGTCTGCGACGACGGGCCGGGCGAGTTCTGCGGCACGGTGCAAGGCATCCGCGACCGCTCGGGCATGGGCGCCATTCAAAATCTGGGCATCACGCCCGAGCACCGTAACCGCGGCTTGGGAAGCGTGTTGATGATGAAAGCCTTGCACGGGTTCCGTCGGGCCGGACTTCGCCGCGCCTACTTGGAGGTGACGGCCCAAAACGACGGCGCCATCAAGCTCTATCGCCGGCTGGGCTTTGCCAAGGCCCGCACCGTCTACAAGGCGATCGAAGTTTCGCCGCTCGCGCTGCGGTAACGCGTTTTTGCGTTAATTTCCTGTAGGGAACGCCCTCCGCGGCGTTCCGCCCAGTACTCGTCAAGAACGCATTCCTGAGCCCTTCATCGCTGGGCCGCTCAAGCTCGTCTTCGCGTACCCCCGCATTCTCGCTACGATATCCGGCCCCAACCCCCGAGGGACCGATGTCCGAGATGGTACGACGTTGCGGTCGCTGGACAGCCCGCGCAGGGCTGATGCTGTTCGCTTTGGCGGCGGTCTATGTATGGACGGTTGCCACGCCGGAGATCGGACCCGCGGCGGCGCCCGCGATCGAGGCCAGCGCCTCGCAAGCTGCGTTAGCCGACGGCAAAGGCGCCAAGCTGTGGACCTTCGGCTTCGTGGGCGACACGCAACTCGGCGAAGGCATCGTCGACAGGATCTTTCGCCAGTTTCGCGAGGCCGAGGTCGAATTCGTGTTGCACCTGGGCGACATCGTCGACGATGCCGACCGCGACGAGCAATGGCAGTACGTTCTGGATCAGGCGGCCGAACACAAGCTACGGCTCGTGCCCGTCGTCGGCAACCACGACCGCATGCTGGCTTACGCCGATCGCGGCGAAATTCGCTTTCGCCAGTATTTCCCCGAACTGCCCGAGACGTTCTATCGCTTCTCGCACCGTGGCGTCGAGTTTCTGATGCTCAACTCCGAGCGTTCGCTGGCGCCCTGGACCGAGCAGGGCCGGTTTCTGGCCTGGCAGCTCGAACATCATCCGCGCATCTCGGTCGTTTGTCTGCACCGCCCGGTCTTTACCTGCGGGCATCGCGACATCGGAAACCAGTATCTGCGCCGCGTCTGGCTGCACGGCTCGATCGCCGATTCGCAGGCGGCTCTGGTCCTGAGCGGGCACCACCATTACTACGATCGCACCCGCTCGCTCGACGGCATCACCTACGTCACCAGCGGCGGCGCCAGCCACAAGCTCTACGCCGCCGAGGAGCCCGACGACCGCACCGCATTGTTCCGCGCCGGCGTGAATCATTTCGGCCTCGTCGACGTGTTCGCCCGCCGGCTCGACGTGCGGGTGATCGACGTCGAGGGAAAAGAGTTTGATCGGTTTAGCCTCGACGTGCCAAGGCGCTCGGGCGAGCAGGAGATGCAGGCTCGCCCACCGTAAAGCTTCAAAAAAACGACCGCGTTTAACGCAGTAGCCGGACCGCCTCGCGGAGAATCGATCCAAACCCAACGCGGAACTCGAGGCTTCGATTCGTCAGCCGAAACGAGCCGGACGCTAGCAGTGCCGAAACGTCGTCATCGTCGCGGTATTGAAATATCTGCTCGTTCACGATCGAGTCCGGCCAGCGTTTCGCGTGCAGCAGATGAAATAAGGCGCCGGGCTTCAGAATTCTGGAAACCTCGCTTATGTAGGTATCGAATAGTTCGCGATGAAAATGGACGAACGTGTCGAAGCTAAACGCATAATCCACCGTCGCAGTCTCAATCGATGGCATGCGACCGTCGCTGGCCACAACGAATTCAAACCCCGCCCAATCGCAGTGGGCGCGAACAGCAGCCTCAGCCGCTTGGGTCGCATCCACCAAGTACGCCTTCTCGACGCGCTCGCGAAAGTACCTTGACCAACGTCCGCCTCCGCACCCAATCTCGATGACCGTCATTTCAGAGTTCAATGCGGGCAAGACGAATTCGTCTTTTGCTCTCCGAAGCTGCGGAGCTTCTTCAGGAATTCCCCACTGCAATCCATAAACGCGCTGTTGGTGATGGCCCGCGGTTACGAACGCATCCAAGGCCATTGATTGTCGCGTCGCTTCGTTGACGATCATTGTGCCTCAACCCCAGCGTGCCAATGAAACAAGTGACTTTAATTCAGCGTCGGTTTATCGGTCGCTCGGTTCTCGCCGCAATCGATTCTGCAATTTTCTTGACCTCGCTGCAACAAAGGCGCAAGATTCCGCCCAGCAAGGCGGGCTTTCATATCGCACGTCTCGCGGAACAGTTCTGATGCGATCAGCTCTCGGGCTGATCGAAGGCCGATAGCCGAATTCGCCGCGCGAAAGCGGGAAGAATTCGGCGCCGGGTCGCTATGCAGAAGCGGGGTAAATCATGGAACTACCGGCGTGTCGATCGCGCTCGGGAGTTGGCGGTGCTGGCTTCGCCTGCACTCAACCTCGGGTTCGGGCTGATGGCGGTTTCGTTACAGCAGCCATCTGTGCAAGCTGCTCTTTCCGCGAGCCGCCGATCGAATGCGACGAAGTCCGTGTCGCGCGTGACCTAAAGCCCCTTCTCAGTGAAACATTCGCGCAGGGCGAGCCCCAAGGCGAAGACCAGGGAGAAACGCACGTCGTCGAGTGGGCAGTAGGCGTAACGACGGCGCCCAGAAACGAACCGACCCTAGCACGCTGCCTGGAAACGCTGGCCGCCGCAGGCTGGTCGGAGCCGCGACTGTTCGCCGAGCCAGGGGCGGAGATTCCCGATGATTTCGCGAAGCTGCCGTTCGTGCGCCGCGAAAGCCGCCTCGGCGCGTTTCCGAACTGGTATCTGGGCTTGACCGAGCTTTTCCTACGGCAGCCGCGGGCTGAAGCCTACCTGATTTGCCAGGACGATGCGGTTTTCGCGTCGGGCTCGCGAGCGTATTTGGAAAGAGCCCTTTGGCCGGCCGCCGAGGTTGGCGTCGTCTCCATTTACACTCCGAGCCATTGGAGCAAAGGCAAAACGCCCGGCTTCCACGAGGAGCGGCACGGTTGGGCGAGTTGGGGAGCGCTGGCGTACATCTTCCCAAACCCGTCGTTGCGCAGGCTCTTGTCCGATCCACTGTTCGTAAACCATCGCCATCACGGGGCCGCCGAGGGAATGCGGAATATCGATTCGCTGGTCGGCGCCTGGTGCGAGTCGGCCGGCTTGCCTTACTACGTCCATGTGCCGAGTCTCGTGCAGCACATCGGAGCTACGTCTACGATCTGGACCAAGGCTTCGGCGACTGGCCCGCGTCGAGCGGACGATTTTCAGGAGTGCGCGCCGTCGCAACTCGCGTCCGAGCGGGGCGGCGCCTAGCAAAAGGGGGAAGCACGCATGGCGAACGACGATTTCGAGAAGCTCCCGGTTACGGGCAAAGAGCCTGGCTATCACAAGGTCGTCAAGACGACGAGCGAAACGAGCAAGACGACGCACGAGGAGCACGAGTCGCGAGGCGGCGCCTGGGGCCGTTACGAAAAGCGGCTCGTCACCAGCGAGACGCGCGAGAAGAAAAGCTCATTCAGCGAGATTCGCCAGCCGTCGGCGCTGACGCTTGAGTTGCCCGCCGCATGGCGGGCCTCGCTGCCGGAGAAAATGCGAATTCGCATTCGCGGCGTCCAGCCCGCGGGCTGCGCCGACGCCGAGGAATTCGACGGGGAGTACATCCTCGACCTGCTCGAAACCCGAGCCGAGCAATGCCGCTGGGAACTCACGCTGTCGCCGAAATGCCACCTGTATCGCATCTGCCTGGTCGCCGTGCCGACGGATGGCAAATCGGTCGAGCTTCAAGCGTTTTTCGAAGGCTCCGAGGCCGCGCCCGGCTGGAAGCAGACTATAGATTCGACGCCCTTTGCTCGCGTCATGCTCGAATTCGACGATTCCCGCGCGACGAATCCGATCGCCGGCTGCGTCTGGCCTCGGACCATCGAGATCGAGCCGATCGGCGCAGCGCCGCCTGGGCGATTTAAAATCCCGGCGGCGCCCACGCCGGCAGAACTAGCCAAAATGGCGATAGCGAGCAGCTCGGGTTGCACCTCCAGCGGCCCGGCAGGCTACTCCATTCTGGGGCCACGCCACGTTCCGGGGCTTTCCGAGTATACTTACCAATTAGACGCCCCAGCGGGCGTCAATATCACGAACATCGTTTGGACGGTGAACAAGGCGACCGCTTCGATCGCCGGACCGGACGACGAGTTGCAAGTCAGCGTTCTTTTCAAAAACACTACACCCGATTACATTCGCCTCAGAGCGTCGTTTGACGCCGACGGAAAGCCCGAGTCGGTGCAGATCTGCGTCGCGCTCGTGCAGGTTATCGTCGAGCCGCCGAATTTCACGAACCCAGGGACCGCTGTAGGGTCGACCGGGGTTTTCTCGCAGTTCTTGTCAACTGTCGAGCCCCCGACTTGTGTAATCAGCTACGACCCCGGCTCGACCTGCGGCGCCTTCAACTGCGCGCCAGCAATGGCTGACGGCTATGAGAGCGCTGTAAAGGTCACCTCGGGCTCCGCCGCCGCCTTCGGGTTCCAGGCGGTGACGCGAGTCACGCTCGTCGCGCCAACGCAAGCGCCGACAGCGCTACAACATATTTCGGTGGGGTGGATACAAAACGCTTATCGGTCGGGGCAGTCGACCTACGACACGACCCCTGTCGGCGGCTACAGGAGAATCTACCGGGCGACGATTCAAGGCCTTGATTGGCTTGGGGCGATCTGCAGCCCAACCGACAAAGACCTCTGGCCGTGGTACTCAAACCTTCCGAATTCGTGGGCAACAGGCTCGGGAAGCGGGACTTGGCAGAAAGTGCTTGGGATGAACGACTCGCCCAGCTTAGTTATCCCTTTGTTCTACAACCAGACCGATCCAAACGATCCGAATCAACTCGCCCTCTTACAGGAGTGCGCGGTCACGCACCAGTTCACCTTACGAATGGCGGCGCGGACGAAAGACAGCGACTTGGACGCCAGCGACCATTATTTTTCCATTGGCCGTGCGCATTGGAAAGTAGACTACGCTTGGCCCGTGGTGTCCGAGAGTATCGTCGAGCTCCCCCTTGGGTGGGCCAACGACCTACAGCCGGGCAACGAGATTAACGTTGATTACGTGCCTGCGGTAACGGCATCATACGCGCCTTACACGCGGTGGCTGCCGCAACTGCCTTGACGAGGCCGCGCTGTTTCAGTCAAAAGGGGCCGCTTGGAGAACACATGAACCACAGTAATCAGTCAGGCAAGATCCTTCGATTCGGAGCGACCGTCATGTTGACCACATCAATAATATTCCGTCCCGCGCAAGACGCAATGGCGAAGAATGAAGATCTTACTCCAGACACGACGGAGCAAGCGTTTTGGACGACCAGTTGTGTCGCCGCGGTTCGTGTTGAAGCTGTCCGCAAGGACGGTGGGGATCGGGACCACTTTGCGCTGGAGATGATACAGTCTATCTCCGAGGGTGCAGGAAAGCCGCCACGAGAATTGCCCGCAAGTAGATTCTGGTTCGGGTTAGAACGAAGCGACTGGCCGAAAGTCGTGCCGGGCGACGTGCTTTTGATATTCTACGACCACAGCAGTCCGCGGTGCATGGTCGTGGCCGAGAAAATCCAGGGTGATCATGCGCGGCACCCGCAAGTCGCCCCGTTGGTGCGCATTGCTGCCATCCGCGCCGCGGGTGAACCCATCGCCGCGTTGCGAGAGGGCGCGTTGGACGGCGAAAAAACGGTGGCGGCGTACTGCTTGAAGCGTCTGCTCGCGAAGCACTCTCAACAGATTCCCGCCGAGTTCGTGCCGCGATTGCGGAAACAGGCCGGCGACGAAGCGATCGCCCCTAAAGTGAGGCTGCTCTCGATTCGTCTGGCTGCGTATGTGGCGGCCGGAGGCGATGCCGCAATAGCGGCCGAGGAGGAGCGCCGCTGGCTTTGCGCATCGATCAGAGACTCGAAATCGTGCGAACTCCTGCAGCTTCTCCCACTTGCAAGGCGGCTTTGGGAGCTTCCGCCGCACCGGCGAGAAAACGTCGAGTTCCTCACCGCGCTCGTCACGGACCAAAAGCTCCGAACCGCTGTCAGGGCCGCCGCGGCTGACACGCTGCCCTACGAGCAGGCGTTTTGCTTCACGTCGCCCGACGCGCTCTCGGACGAAGTTCTCCGTGCGCTTGTGTCGTTGCTGGACGATGACGACAGCTACCTGCGCGCGCTCGGGGCGGGCCACGTGAAGCGGGTGTGCATCCAATCGAGCCACCGTGAGCTCTGCCGGCGGTACTTCGTCGCCTCGCGCGCCGCGATCGAAAAGAGGCTCGCGGCGGAGCGCGACGAAAGCGCAAGATTCCACCTGAAGGCTCACCTGGAGTCGATCGACCAGACCGTTAGGCAAGGGCCGTAGCGTATTCATCTTGTTGCGCGTTTGCCGCTTGGCGTCGCCTCCGGCGAGCATAGTTACCCTGCCGGATCCGAGCATCGATTGGATCTATAACCTACAACCGGGAAATGAGGACATCGTGGATGTCGTGCCAGCAGCGACCGACATCCATGTTCCATATCGGCGGTGGATTCCGCAGCTGGCGCCCTAATGACACGTCACCTTCGCTGCGGCCGGGCTTAAAATGCGAGCCCATGCTTCTTAAGCGATCGGAGAAAAAATGGACCATCGACCAGTTCTGCAAATCTTCGGAGTCATTGCCATGTTTACGACGCTCAACACAATGTTTGTAGGGGCAGAA
>Ga0307374_10001668_pt1 | contig 40644 bp, 43 predicted proteins | sample OX3MG_FD_202532 | JGI IMG/M metagenome (GOLD analysis project Ga0307374, IMG submission 202532) | Soil microbial communities from Risofladan, Vaasa, Finland - OX-3 | ecosystem: Environmental > Terrestrial > Soil > Coastal area > Acid sulfate soil | place: Finland: Risofladan, Vaasa | collected... | reverse complement strand
TGAGCGAGAACTCGACAAGGAGGTCCGCACCGCTCGCCTCGCTGCCTGATCCAAAACTTGCCTCATCTGTTCCGAATCAGACTGTCAAGTGGGTCTAGAGCGAACTGAGTAGACGAATTGGTACTCCGCAGGATCCGCCAGTCCTCATAAGACGAATCCCACCCACCTTGCCAAGGTGAGGGTCGCGGGTTCGAGTCCCCTCTTCCACTCCATTTGCGCTGAACCCCATTCAGTGGACCACTTGCGGTTGACCCCATTCGGTGGACCGCGGTTATGACAATGCGGCCTGTCGGATGTGGGTTGAGTGTAGATCTTCGAATTCGGTCGGGCTCAGGTAGTTCAGGGCGCTGTGGCGCCGGGCTGTGTTGTGACGGAGTTCAGTCTGGAGGAAGACGTGTGGATGGCATTTCAATTCGACCGTCCCGCGGCCGGGAGCGGAGTAGTCCTTGTCTTTCGACGGCCCGACGCCCTGGCGACGACGACGCGGTTCACCCTGCACGGCCTGGAGGCGGGAACGCAGTATCGGATCGAGGACTTCGACGTGAGCGGCAAGAGATTGTTGTCCGGTGAGACCCTGATGCTCAGGGGGCTAAAGGTTTCGTTGTCGGAAGCGCCAGCGTCGGCCATCGTGCAATACGTTCGCCAGTCCGGCTAGGAGTCGGACCTGCATTAATCCCGGGAAATCACTTTTCAGGTTCTCATATCCGCTCCTCTATCGCTCTATGTCCGGGTTCCGAATGCCCTCAAAAGGCCGTGTGGAATCGTCAACCGATCGATGTCGTCGATGCCCTGCTGCAGCTTCCATGAATGCGAGCACGCCGGAGTCATCGAAGCCCGTCAACTCGATCCGACCGACATTTCGTTCGCGCTGCAGGGCTCCGAGGAGGCCGTGGAGCGCGTTGGAGGGCGAGAGCAAAGAGTTTACGGCCGAAGCCGTACGTGCTCTGTCGAGCCACATATCCGCGAGCGAGCAGACTGTGGCAGTGGAAGAAGCATCCGTCGATCCAGACCCGATGACTCAGTTGTCCTCGTGGCTCGCGGATGCGCGAAGAGCCGGTGAACCCATGCCCGAGGCGATGGCAGTAGCCACAGCTACGCCCGAGGGGCGCCCGTCCTCCAGAATGGTCCTCCTCCGAGGAGTCGATCACCGAGGCCTCCTCTTCTACACCGACCAGGAGAGCGTCAAGGGTCAGGAGTTGAAGGTGAATCCATTTGCCGCTGCCCTCTTCCATTGGTTCAAGCCGGCGCACCGACAGGTCCGTGTGACGGGCGCAGTGGAGGTGGTCGAAGCATCGTTGTCGGACGCCTACTGGCAGTCCCGGCCGCCAGGTTCTCGTCGGAGCGCAGTCGCAAGCCACCAGAGCCAGGTAATTGTTAGTCGAGTGGTGCTCGAAGAGGAGGTGACCAAGCTGGCCGAAGCGTTTCCCGGCGACTCGGGGCCAGCGCGTCCTCTTCGATGGGGCGGCTACCGGATCCGGCCTGACGTCGTCGAACTGTGGGAAGAAGGAGCGGACCGCTTGCACGATCGGCTTCGCTACCGCGTTCAGTCTGGAAGTTGGAGGATCGAGCGACTGTCACCCTGACCAGTGTTGGACTGGTGTCTATTCCAGATCCAGATCGGCGAATGGGCAATCCCCCCGCAGTTTCAGCCGGTCTTGGCCTTGAGGACCGTCATGGCACGATCACCGCTCGGCCTTCAAGGCGCCCGGCCTCCATGGCTGTGTAGGCATCCATAGCGGTGTCCAAGGTGAAGGTGGTGACTTTGGGCCGCAGCAGTCCTCGAGCCGCCAGGTCGAGGACCTCGACCAGCTCGGGACGGCTGCCCCAGTAGGTCGTCTGAATGGAGACTTCGTAGGGCACTGAGAAGAACGACACCGGAAGTGTGCCCCCGGCGATACCGACAATGGTCAGATCGCCGAGCATGCGCGTGGCGGCCGCCCCGAGGGCCAAGGTGGATTCTGAGCCGACGAAGTCCAGGACCACATCGGCCCCGTGGCCGGCAGTGGCGGTACGGATCTCGTCGGCGACACCACCGCCGGGCGCAAGAGCGAGGTCGGCGCCGTTCGCGGTCGCAAGGGCGAGAGCTTCCTCTCGGGTGTCCACGGCGATGATCCGTGCAGCGGTCGTCGCCTTGAGAATTTGGATGGCGACGTGCCCGAGACCTCCGACCCCGATGACGACCGCCGTCGCCCCGGGAGCCAGCTTGTGCCAGCTGCGGCGCACTGCGTGATACGGGGTGAGCCCGGCGTCGGTGAGTGGAGCCGCGGAAACGGGATCGAGACCCTCTGGGAGCGGAACGAGAAAGCGAGAAGAGGGGACAAGCATGAACTCGGCCATGCCCCCGTCCAAGCCGAGACCTCCGCCCCCCATGGGCACCGGAGCCGCTGCGGGATTTTCGCAGTATGTCTCGATGCCCAACTGGCAACGCGCGCACCTTCCGCATCCCCAGGGCCCGTACACCGCGACGGCCTGGCCTACCTCGAGGTCGGTGACGCTCGAGCCGAGTGCATGGACCCACCCCGCGTTCTCGTGCCCGAGTGTGAATGGAGGCCCCCACGGCAGCAAGCCTCCTTCGAACTCGCGCATGAGGTGCAGGTCAGAGTGACACGCACCCGCACCTCCGACTCGGACAACCACTTGCTCTGGACCTGGGACGGGGTCGCCCACCTCCACCAGGACTGGGTCGGACTTCCACTCCAGGAGGCGCAGCGCCCTCATCACATCTACCTCTTTCTAGCCAGCCAACTTCTGCGGTCTGGTCCGACCCAAGACACGGTCCTTGCTCGGATATGTCCCCCCAATGATCGCATCGATCCGTCGGGATCAATAGGGACCTGAGTCCCATTCCAAAGAGCAGGAGGTCGCGGCCATCCATCCAGCCGCACCCGCGAGCCCTGCGACGTCCCCCAGCGACGAAGGAACGATTGAAAGATCCTTCGGGCGGTGTGCTGGTCGACTGACCACCATCGCATGAAGTGCTGCGAAGAAGTCCTCTTGGCGTCCGACCCCGCCTCCGACGACCACGGTATCGGGAGAGAATGTCATCACGAGATTGCACACACCGACGGCACACGCGGCGACCGCGCGGTTCCAAATGTCGCGAGCCATGCGGCTCCCCGAGCACGCCGCCCTCGCGATGGCGCGGGCATCGAGATCTCCCATGCCTGCGGCCGCGGCCGCGAGCGCCATGCCGCTGCCCGATCCGAGTTGCTCGAGGGTGCTGGGCCGCCCGGCACACCATGCGTTCCAGTCGATCACAGTGTGGCCCACCTCGGCGAGCGATCGGCGGCCTCGCAGCAGCCGTCCCCCGCAGAGGATGCCGGCGCCGATCCCAGTGGAGATCGTGAGGTAGGCGACGTCGGGCGTGCCCATGCCTGCACCGAATGAGTCCTCTCCCACCGCAGCGAGATCCGCATCGTTGGCGATGAAGACGGGCAGACCGAGACGGTTCGTCAGCTCGTCGTTCGTGAGGACCGTCGTCCAGGTCTCCGGGAGGTGGGGCGCCCAGAGAAGCATTCCCGCGTCGTAGTCGACGGGGCCGGGAAGGCCAACGACCGCATGGCCCGCAGTCCGCTGCCCGCTCATTTCGATGACGCTGCGAATCAAGTCGACGAGGGCTGCCGGGGCGTCGTCGTGCGCAGGCGTCGCCGCTGTCCGGTGGACGAAGATCTCTCCGTTGTGCTCAACGAGTGCGGCACGCATGTGTGTGCCACCAATGTCAGCCGCAAGAACGAGTAGTTCTGTCTGGTTCACCATTGCGTCACGCCGTACCACTCAGGCGCGGCCTTGCGCTCGAGGATGAGATTCTGCTCGTCCAGCAGTCCAGCTTGTGCACCCACATCCTGTACGACCCTCATTGCGTTGACGGGGGCCCATTCGAGTGCTTCTTCGACCGAGCGACCTTTCACAAGTGCGGCCACGAAAGTCGACGAGAACGCGTCCCCAGCACCAGTGCGCTCTCTCGGTGGCGACGGGTCAGGATAGGACGACACGCGGAGCCGTCGGGAGCCATCGTAGGCGTAGGCACCGTCCGGGCCGTCCGTGACCACAACGAGGTGCGGCCCGAGTACGTACAAGGAATCGAGAATGGCCGCAAGGTCGCCGTGATCTGCCCCGCCGATCTCGACGGCTTCCTCGCGGTTGCAGATCAAAATCTCTGTCCGGCGGTAGATGCCCCGGAATACTTCGACTCCCTGGCTGATCTGTATTGTGCCGGGCTGGAACACCAGGCGCACCGCCGGCTCTTCGTCGAGCCATTTCAGCAATTGGTTGTGATAGTCGGTTGCCTCGGATCCGACGGAACTCAGGTACATCCATGCTGGTACCTCACGAGGACTCAGATGGGGCCAGTGATAATCATAGGATTCGTGGTGGACGAGGATCGTCCGATCCTGGTGGTACCAGAGCACGAAGCTCCGGTTGCTCGGGTGTGCGGGGTCCAAGCGCATCAGATGGGTGTCCACACCTTCTCGGTGGAGGGCCGCCTGCATAGCGTGTCCGGTGGGGTCGTTCCCGACATGCGAGGCCAAGGCGGTCCGGACCCCGAGCCGGGCCAAGCCCACCGCTGCGTTTGCCGCGTTCCCGCCGGCCTCCACGGTGTGCGCGTAGTCGAAGGGAACCTTGCCCCCGTAGGGGAGCTCCAGCCAATGTCCTTTGTGGTCGTTCCAGGTCCGGATGTGAGCATCGGACAGCCGGATGAAGACGTCCGTCGCCGTATCCCCGACGCAAAGCACTTCGTACTGGGCCATGTCTCCATGAGACTCGGAGGCAGAGGTGCCGCGCTAGGGACTCATCGGTCGCGTCGTAGGGACTTTGGTCCTCCAGGACCTCGATCTATCTTCGAATCGAGGACGCTGACCTCTGCGGTTCTCATCGACGGCCAATCGGGCAGTCAGTCGACGTCCCGGAGCAGTCCGAGATCTCCCGCTGCCGCCTCGAGCTCCAGCCGAGCCCGGGGATCGGCCACTTCGTGGATGATCAATTTGGCCTGCGCGTGCTGCGAATGGCCGAAGAGTGTTGCGCACCCATGTTCGCTCACTATGGCCGAGTGCTGGAACGAGGTGACTGGGTTGTCGAGGAGCGGGACCACGGTGGAGGTGTCGGTCTTCTGGTGCCAGGAGCGCAGGGCGATAATGGCGTGCCCCCCCGACGAGTGTAGAGCTCCGGTCACGAAGTCAGGTTGCCCGCCGAATCCCGAGTGGATCCGCTTGTTGATGAAGCTGGCATTCGACTGGGCGAACAAGTCGATCTGCATCGCCGCGTTGACGGAGAGCACCGCTCTTTGCGCGGCGATACGTGACGGATCGTTGACCGTCTCGGTACGCCGCATCCGGAGACGGTCGTTACGGTCGGCCCACTCGTAGAGATCGGGGGAGCCGATGAGAAAGGAACTCGTCACCGGACGCTCAGGATCGAGCGCGCCGGCTCGATGGAGCGCGAGCACGCCATCGCTGATCATCTCCGACCAGACTCGCAGATTCCGCAGCCCCGACATCATGGTGGCGGCCACGGTCGGGATCTCCCCGATGCCCAGCTGTAGCGTGGACCCGTCATCAGCGAACTGTGCGACACGTTCTCCGATAAGACGCGCACAAGCGTCGACAGGCCCGACAATCGGCGACATCAGGGGTGTATCAACTTCGAGCGCGGCGTCAATGAAATCGAGCGGGATTTCTCCGTCCCCGAACGTGTAAGGCATACGCGTGTTCATTTGAGCGATCACGAGGCCGCCGCGGGCACGGGCCTGTTCAATCGCCGCGGGGAGGATGTTGACTTCGATTCCGAGGGACACCTTGCCGTCGCGCGGCAATGAAGTGTTGATCAGCACCACGTCGACGGGTCGCACCGTGCTGAACAGTCGTGGGACCAGCGACAGCCGCATGGGCAGGTAGTCGAGCATGGAGTCGTTGCGCATCCCCGGTCCGACGAAGGGTGTCTCGGTGATGTAGTCCGGGTTGGCAGCGAAGCTGTCGTGAGCATTCAGTTGGAAGACGCGGCATCGCTCCCGGGCAGCAAGCAGGGCTTCGATCAAGGTCACGGGATTGGCCGAGTTCCCCGAGATGACAACTCGCGGCTCTTTCGGTCCGACAGCACGCAGCAGTTTCACGACCTCTCGAAACGTCACGATCTTCACCCGGACAGTCTCACAAAGCACCTTCATTGCAAACAGGGACGTTGGTCCCTATCGGAAATGACCTGGAATCAGCGACGATAGAGAGCATTCGTTGATGCTCAGGCCGAAGAGAGAGTGGCATGCAAGCGGTTCGATGGTTCGAGGACATCCGTCTCGGCGATGCGGGGTCGGTCGGCGGGAAGGGTGCCAACCTCGGGGAGCTGACCGCGGGCGGACTTCCCGTCCCGCCGGGGTTCGTTGTCACGGGGGAGGCCTATCTCGACACGCTGGACCGGGCCGGAGTGCGTGAACGCTTGTCAGCGATTCTGGCGGAGGCACGCACGGCAGACCAAGACGACCTCGATCGATTGGCCGCTGAGGCGAAGGACCTCGTGCACTCCCTCCGTATCCCCGATCAGCTCGCAACCGCAGTCGTCACTGCCTACAGGCGCCTTGGCGACCGTGTCCGCGTGGCCGTGCGTTCCTCCGGTATCGGCGAGGACGCCGAAGGCACGTCCTTTGCCGGGATGAACGAGACGTTCACGAACGTAGCTGGTGATGATGAGGTTTTGGCCCGCCTGGTGGATTGTTGGGCCTCTCTCTGGGGCGCCCGTTCTATCTTCTATCGCGGCGACAAGAGCCTGACGGCCGAGCCTGCCATCGCTGTCGTGGTGCAGGAGATGGTCCCGTCCGAACGCTCGGGTGTCATGTTCACGCTCGATCCCTCGACCGGGGAGACCGGTCACATCGTGATCGAAGCTGCCTTCGGGCAGGGCGAGGTCGTGGTCAGTGGGATGGTCGAGCCTGATACCTACGTGGTCGACAAGAACGGTCTTCGTCTCCTGCACGCTCGGGTCGGCACGCAGCACTTCAAGATCGTGCGCGGGCCCGATGGCGAGGACCAGCGCATCGACCTGGACTCGGACGAGGGCGGTCGCCGAGTGCTCGACGACAACGAAGTGGTTGAGGTGGCCCGCCTGGGTCTCGTCGTCGAACAACAGTACGGGTCCCCGCAGGACACGGAATGGGCTCTGGCTGGCGGTCGAACCTTTTTGGTGCAGTCCCGCCCGGTGACGGCGGTCGGCGGGGACGCGCTCGCCGGGGCCGACGAGCGAGGCGCAATCCTGGTTCAGGGCCTGGCGGCCTCCGCGGGCCGGGCATCGGGCCTGGTGCGGGTCCTGCACTCGCCCGACGAGGGTCATGAGCTGCAAAATGGCGAGGTCCTCGTTGCTCCCATGACGAGCCCGGACTGGGTTCCGACCATGCGCCGTGCGGCGGCCGTGGTGACGGATGGCGGGGGAATGACGTGCCACGCGGCCATCGTGTCGCGTGAGCTCGGCGTGCCCGCAGTGGTCGGTGCCCGCAATGCCACCACGGTTCTACGCGACGGCGAGCTCGTGACGGTCGACGGCGCTCAGGGCGTGGTGACCGAGGGCACACCGGGCGCGCCAGTCGTGGTGTCCGAGCCGAGCTCGAGCCGGCTCGATGGCGACCCGGGGGTCCTCGCCACGAGGATCTACGTGAACCTTGCTTTCGCCGAGCATGCGGAGGAGGTGGCGGCCCTGCCCGTGGACGGTGTCGGCTTGCTCCGAGCCGAGTTCATGGTCACCGACGCACTGGGTGGGGTGCATCCTCGCCTGCTGCTCGAACGCGGCGAGCAGACGAGCTTCGTCGAGAGTATGGCTAAGTCGCTTCTGCACATCACGCGGGCTTTCGAGCCGCGTCCGGTGGTGTATCGGAGCATCGACTTCCGGTCCAATGAGTTCGCTCATCTCGAGGGCGGGGAGAAATTCGAACCCCACGAGGACAATCCCATGATCGGGTACCGGGGCTGTTTCCGTTACGTGCGTGAGCCCGATCTCTTCCGGCTGGAGTTGGACGTCCTGGCTCGGGTGCTCGAGGAAACGGCCAATGTCGTGCTCATGATTCCTTTCGTGCGTACGGCTTGGGAGCTGGAAGCCTGTATGGAGCTGATCGACGATTCTCCGGTGGCGGGCTCACTTCCGGTGTGGGTGATGGCCGAGGTTCCTTCGGTCGCGTACTGGATCCCGACCTATGCCTCCATGGGGATCGCCGGGGTCTCCATCGGCAGCAACGACCTGACACAGCTGGTGCTTGGCGTCGACAGGGACTCGCAGATCTGCGCCGATGTCTTCGACGAGGCCGACCCGGCTGTCCTCGATACCATCGGCCGCATCATCGGCGGCGCCAAGGAGGCGGGGATCACTTCGTCGCTGTGCGGACAGGCGCCGTCGAACAGGCCAGCGTTCGCCGAGCACCTCGTGAGGCAGGGAATTACGTCGATCTCGGTGAATCCCGATGCGGTCGCGGCAGTTCGAACGCAGGTCGCCCAGGCCGAGTGGCGGATGCTCCTCGAGGCCACGGTGCCCGGACGCCCCGGGAGTGGGGGAGTGGCACCCCGCAAGCCCATCGGGCCGCGTCACCGGCGCTAGCCGGGGGGAGGGGCAGCCCGCGTGTGCGCCGGCTGCAGTCTGAGCCCGCGTCAGTTCTCTTCGGGCACCATCTCGATCGCCCCACAGGGGCACTCTTGGACACACAGTCCGCAACCCTTGCAGTAGTCGTAGTCGAAGGCGTAGCCATGAGCCTCGTCGATCTTGCGGACGGCGTTGTCCGGGCACACTCCGAAGCAGTTGTCGCATTGGAAGCAGTTGCCGCACGAGAGGCACCGCCTCGCCTCGTACAGGGCCGTCGAGTCTTCGAGGCCCCCGACGATTTCATCGAACGTCGAGGTGCGTCGAGCTGCCTCGAGGCGCGGTCGCACGGATTTGGGGGCGTCGGCGAAATACCAGATGTTGAGATCGGCCGCCGCAGCGAGGGGATGCCGCATCGGACGTTTCAGTGCGCGGCCATTCAACCAGGCGTCGATGGCACGAGCCGCTTTCCTTCCATGACCGATGGCGTCGGTGAGCGTCCGGGCCCCGGCCACCATGTCGCCACCGGCGAACACGCCAGGACGAGCAGACATGAAGTCCGGACCCACTGGGATCAAGCCGTTCTCCGGTCGCACGTCGGGCATTGAGGACAGGAACGAGAGATCGGCCTCCTGGCCCAGCGCCAACACCAGCGCGTCCGTCCGCAGCTCTTCGAACTGGCCGGTGGGCCGGGGGAAGCCTGATTCATCGAGCTCCATGTGCTCGATGGACAGTGTCCCCCCGTCGTCGTTGACGATGGTGGACAGCCACTTGAGGTGTACCCCTTCGGCCGCCGCATCCTCGACCTCTTCACGGTTGGCAGGCATCTGTTCCGTTGTCCGCCGGTAGACGACGACTGTCTCCTCCGCGCCCAGGCGGCGAGCGGTCCGAGCGGCGTCCATCGCGGTGTCGCCCCCGCCGTAGACGGTCACCCGTCGGCCGAGCGATGCCGTCCCGGCGCTGTCGGGATCCCGCAACAGGTCCACCGCATTGAGGATGCGCGCCGAATCTCCGGCCGGGATGTCAGCGTGCCGCCCTCGTTGGGCGCCCACAGCCAGGAAGGCGGCGTCAAACCCGCCGGACTCGAGGGCGGCTCCCAAGTCGCTCACCGGCGTTCCACAGTGGATCTCGACGCCGAGGGCGACGATGCGATCGATCTCTGCCGCCACCACCTCTCGTGGGAGGCGGTAGGCAGGTATCCCGTAACGCATCATCCCACCTGGGAGCGCTGACGACTCGTAGACGACGACGTCATGGCCGAGACGGCGGAGGTGATAGGCGGCGGTCATGCCGCCGGGCCCGGATCCGACCACAAGGACGCGGCGTCCGGTTGGAGGCGCCACCGAATCGGGCAGCCAGCCCTCCGCCAGGGCCCGGTCGCCGAGGAAGCGCTCGATGGCATTGATACCGACCGCCTCGTCGATGGTGGCCCGGTTGCACGCGGTTTGGCAGGGGTGGAAACAGGCTCGCCCCATGACGGCGGGGAAGGGGTTGACCCGCAGGATCTCCCGCCATGCGGACTCGTAGGAGCCGTCCTCGGCCAGGTACAACCAACGCTGGATATCCTCGCCGGCGGGGCAGGCGTCGTTGCACGGGGGGAGCCGGTCCACGTACACCGGCCGCTCGGTCCGCCAGCTGCCGGTCTTGTTGGCCAGGCTCGACCCCACCTCGAGCGTGATGGCGAAGGGCTTTTCCATCAGGCCGGCACCTCGTCGGTCTCGTCCATGAGCCCGTAGCGGCGAATGTTGTCGTCGGCCATCGCCTGGAGCGCGTCGAGGACATCGGGCTGCGCCGGGTTCCCCTGCCGGTCGAAGAGATGGGCGAAGCGGCCCTGCGGGCGCAGGTACTCGGTGACGGGTACCTGCCGGCGGATCGTCGTGACGCCGGCCACCTCGCCGAACTCGGCCTCGAAGACAGGAAAGAAGCCGCTCTGGGTGGCCAGGCGGGCGATCCGCACCGTGTCGCTCGAGGCGCTGACCCATCCGAGGGGGCATGGCACGAGGATGTGGATGTAGCGGGCGCCGCGGATCGACATGGCCCGGGTCACCTTCGCCTCGAGGTCGTGCAGGTCGGCCACGGTGGCGGTGGCCACATAGGGAATGTGGTGCGCCATGGCCAGGACCGGCATGTTCTTGCCTTGTCCGAACGAGTTCCCCGGGTGGGGTCCGACCGCTTCGGTCGTTGCCGTGCGCGCCGCCGGCGGAGTCGCCCCCGACCGCTGCACGCCAGTGTTCATGTAGGCCTCGTTGTCGTAGCAGATGAACAGCACGTCATCGTTGCGCTCGAACATGCCCGAAAGGCACCCGAACCCAATATCGACCGTCCCGCCGTCGCCGGCTTGCCCGATCACCCTCGTCTCTGTTTTGCCTTTCACGCGCAGCGCGGCGGAGACGCCGGTCGCGACCGCAGGTGCGTTGCCGAACAACGAGTGCAGCCACGCGATCTGCCACGACGTCTCGGGGTACGGGGTAGAGAACACCTCGAGGCAGCCGGTCGCGTTGACCGCGACCATCTGCCCCCCGGTGGCCCGCATGGCGGCATCGAGGGCATAGCGCGCGCCAAGCGCTTCGCCACAACCCTGACAGGCCCGGTGGCCTGACGTGAGCGAGTTCGAGCGCCCCGCCTCGGACTGAATCGTACGATCGGCCCGGTTCGCCAGCCGATTCCCCACGGCAAAGCTGCCGACCTGGTAGAAGCGGACCGCCATCAGCCGATCCCCGATGCCACGGTGCCCAGGTCGCGCAAGATGTTCTCTGCGGTCGGGCCCGAGCGGCGCCGTTGCGAGATGCGCGCGAGCTCTCCCTCGACGAGCTTCTCGTTGAGGTCGAGGAAGGTCAGTTGCGGAAGTTCGCCCCGGGCGGCCGCAGCGAAGACCCGTTGTAACGACGTTTTCGTGATGATCCGGCCTCCGAGGCCAGCGACGACTGTCGCCACGGATACCGGAAGCCCGCTCAGGGCCATGGCCACGTCGGTCGACAGTACGCCGCCGAAGCCGGCGCTGAAGGATTTTTCAACCACGACGACCTGGCGGGCTCCGCGCAGACCTGTTCGTACGGCGTCCATCGGGAAAGGCCGAAAGGACGTGATGCCGAGAGCCCCGATGCGCAGCCCGTCGTCACGTTGCGTGTCGACGACGTCCTTTATGGTGCCCAGCACCGACCCCATGGCGACCACCACTACCTCGGCATCCACGCTGCGGTACGGATGGAGGAGTCCGCCCGAGTCTCGCCCAAAGGCCTCTGCGAACTCGGCACTCATTTCGGGAATGCGCTCGAGCGCCTGCCGCTGCCGAGCGTGGGCCAGGTACCGGACCTCCGTGAATGCATCCGGGCCGACCATCGCGCCGATGGAGTACGGCTCGTCGGGACTGAGGAGCTGGCGTGGCTCGAATGGAGGGAGGAAGTCGTCTACCTGCTTCTGGTCCGGCATATCGACCTGCTCGGTGGCATGGGTCAGGATGAATCCGTCCATGCACACCATCACCGGGACGGAGAGCTCCTCACCGAGCCTGAAGGCCAGGATGTGCAGGTCAGCGGCCTCCTGGTTCGTCTCGGCGAAGAGCTGGATCCAGCCGGCATCGCGGGCGGCCATGGCGTCGCTGTGATCGTTCCAGATGTTGATAGGTGCGCCGACGGCACGGTTGGCCAGTGTCATGACGATGGGCAACCCGAGCCCGCCGGCGTTGTAGAGCGCCTCCATCATGAAGAGGAGCCCTTGGCTGGCGGTGGCAGTGAATGCTCGGGCGCCAGTCGCAGAGGCGCCGATTGAGACCGACATTGCAGCGAACTCCGATTCGACGTTGATGAATTCACAGGGCGCAAGCTCGCCCGTCTTCACGAGTACGCCGATCGCCTCAATGATGTGTGTCTGGGGTGAGATCGGGTACCCGCACACGACCTCAGGGCGGCAAAGTGCGACCGTTTCCGCCACGGCCCTGGAGCCTTCAATCTGCCGGAACACCGAGCACCCCCTGTCCGCTGAGCACCATGGCTTGACGGACATAGTGGTAGGTCTCTGTCGCGGCAGCGACATTCCGCTCCGCCAGACTGGCGTCCTTACGGAATCGCTCCCGGATGGCCGCGCCGACAGCACCAATTGTCACCTTTGCCGTCAAGGCGGCGAAGCCCCCGATCAGAGCCGCGTTTGGCAACGGCCTGCCGATCTGGCGTCGTGCGACTTCGGTCGCGGGCGCGGTCAGCAGATGGGAAATGTCGAGTTCGTCCAGCAGGCGACCCAGTCCGAGTCCATCGAACGTCTTCGTCGAGTTGACCAGTACGAAAGCATCGGGGCGCAGCCCCGCGAAGAGATCGACCTGGTGCACCAGCGTCGGGTCGATGACGATGACGCAGTCCGGGGCGACCACCGGCTCGCGGGTGCGGATGTCTCGCTGGCTCAGGCGGCAATACGCCACCACCGGAGCACCGGTGCGCTCCGAGCCGAAGCTGGGGAACGACTGCGCGTGCTGACCCTCCTCGAAAGCCGCGAGCGCCAGCAGGTCCGCAGCTGTGACAACGCCTTGGCCGCCCCTGCCGTGCAGTCGCACTTCGAACACAACCCCAGGCTGCTCCAGAGGCAGGGCGGCGAACTAGTGCCAAAGGTCCCTGCACCGTGGGACCCATGGCACTACGCACATGGCCTGCCCGCAATGGATCATCGGGGTGCGGGTCATGATTGCCCTGAACGGGCGGAGGTATTTGCGCATGTCGGTGAGGGTTGCAATCAACGGATTCGGTCGTACGGGGCGGGCGTTGCTCCGGGCCGCGCTGTTGTCGCCCGGAGCGGTCGAAGTGGTCGCCGTCAATGATCTGGGAGACCCCGAGGCGCTGGCGCGGCTTCTCTCTCGCGATTCCGTGCACGGGCGTTTTCCGGTTCCGGTCACCCTCGAACACGCCAAGATGATGGCCGGCCCCATGGCCGTCAACATGCTCATGGAATCGAACGCAGAAGATCTGCCGTGGCGGGAGCTGGGCATTGACGTGGTGTTCGAGTGCACCGGGAGGCTCACGAGCCGCGACAAGGCCGCTGCTCACATCCGGGCCGGGGCAACGCGGGTCATCATCTCGGCTCCCGCCAAGGATGTCGACGCCACTCTCGTGATGGGCGTCAATGAGGAGACCTTCGATCCGGAGCAAGATTTCGTGGTCTCCAACGCCTCATGCACGACGAACTGCCTCGCCGTGCTGGCCAAAGTGCTCGACAACGCCTTTGGAATCGAAGAAGGCCTGATGACGACGGTTCACGCCTATACCGGCGATCAGCGTCTGGTGGATAGCCTCCACAAGGACCCGCGTCGGTCTCGCGGCGGTGCCATCAACATCATCCCGACGACGACCGGTGCCGCTCGGGCGAAAGGGTTGGTGCTTCCCGCGGTGGCGGGCCGGCTGGACGGGCTGTCGCTTCGCGTGCCGGTGCCCGATGGTTCAATCACCGACCTCGTGGCCAACCTGCGCGAGGCCCCAACGGTCGGGGAGATTTGCGAGGCCTACCGAGCTGCCGCGTCGTCGGGTCGGCTGGCTGGACTGCTCGAGTACTCCGAGGACGATCTCGTTTCGAGCGACATCATCGGTTCCTCGGCGTCCTGCATTTTCGATTCCAAGCTGACGATGGCGAATGGTCACCTGGTCAAAGTGCTCGGTTGGTATGACAACGAGACGGGGTACTCAAACCGCCTGGTCGACCTGGCGACGGTCATCGGCCGCAAGTAGGGCACCGTCCGAGGCGATCACTCCGGGTGTAGCGGCGGCGCCTCGCAAACCACAAGCGACAAGCAATCAGGCGTCTGAACCCTGATCGGCGCGGGGCAGATATGGGGGCGGCACACCGCCGGAGCGAAGGGCCCGAGGTGACGACTCCTCGGACCCCGGGGCGATGAGTAGGCACCTGCACTGTTGAGGTTCGTGTGCTGCAGCCACCCTGGTGCATTATGGAGACATGGCGGAGCTTCGCGATGTCGGCGTGCCAGCCCACCCGCTCCATCGGCTCTCGCGTCTTATCGGAGCTGCGCTACTACAGCGATCAACCGGATGGAGGGGGAAGAGAGAACGGGTGGATGTGCCCCACGTCAAAGGACCCCACGCCCGCCATGAACGCACGAAGGCCACCGCTTTGCCAAGGTGAGGGTCGCGGGTTCGGGTTCCCGTCTTCCGCTACCGAATGCGAATTCAGCCTGGTGTGTTGCTTCTTCGGACTTCGGGCCGGGACCCTGTCCGAGACGAGAGGTCACCCGAGCGCGGACAAGGGCCTTCAAGTCTGAGTTTGAGCCAATACACAAGAACGAACTGTGTCGTTATCGCGCTCAGCGACGTTTTGGAATCCCTCATGAACGGGCGCGGGGAGTAGGCCTCGCACGGCGTCCGTTGTGGAACAACAGTGCTCTCAACGCCTTTGTTTGCTTCAAACCCCCTCCAATCAGACGATGGGTTCGATGCTGCGGAATCAAGTCCCGCCGGTGGCCCGAGCTGCGTCAGCACTCCATCAACCGAAAGACGCCGGGCGCGCAGGCCATCGCGGTAGGTGGGATTATCGGTCGCCGCGATCTCTGAGCTGAGGTCGTCGAGCGCGTCGCGAAGGAGTTCCCCTAGAGGTGCTATCTGCTCGTCGGTAAGTTCGAGTTTCATTGCATGGCACCTCTCTGCAGCGGGCACTGGCGCAGCCGCCTACGACGGCAATGATGCTCTTCAGCTCCTGTGCACCAGGGACTTACGTCCCGAACATTCGGTCGGCAGGGGACCCCATGCCACTATTCCGCTCAGTGCCGCCTCAGCACACTGGAACGGGTTGAGTTGCCCCTGCTCGCACACCCACAAATCCCGTTGAGTATCGACGCGTTGACCCGTGCGACCTCTGATTCTCGACACCTCAAAGGTCGCCAGTCCGATCATTCCTCAGGACTGCCCTTCCTTGTACACCTCGGTGAAGATGTCCCCCTGGGCTGCGCCGGAACCAGACCTACCTCCGCCCCGTCCCCGTAGAACGAAAGCGATCACAACGGCAAGGACAGCGCCGGCGATCGGACCGGCGATGTAGACCCAGTAGCCGGTGAAGGTGGTCGAGACGAGGTCGGGTCCGAAGGTACGAGCCGGGTTCATCGACGCACCCGAGATCGGGCTGCCCCATAGCCCGGCCAGCGCGATGTAGCCACCCACCCCGAAGGCACCGATGATGCCGATGTTCTGCGCCCCCGAGGCGGTACCCAGGATCACGCTGACCAGGCCCATGGTCAGGATCAGCTCCATCCAGAAGGCTGCCATGTTGGAGTAGCCGTGGGCGGGGTAGTTGGACCCATACATCGAGGACACGTTGATCACGGAGCGGAGGAAGAGCGCGGCGAGCGTCGCCCCCGCCAACTGCATCAGCACATACCCCGGCACCCGCCACCACGGGAAGTCCCGACGAAGGGCGAAGGCGATTGACACCGCGGGGTTCAAATGGGCGCCGGACACCTTGCCCATGAACAAGATGATGGCCATGACCATCAGGGCGGGTGCCACCACTGCGGCAGTGCGGCTGATCACGCCTGGAAAGGCGTGACCCATCATCCCCCCGCCAGCGGCCACCAGGACGAGGAAGAAGGTCCCCAACAGTTCCGAGAAGAGACGCCTCCATTCCTGACGGGGATCGTTGAAATCGGTGATCCGATCGACGACTTCCTGCTCGTACCGGGCGACCGGCCCGAGCTGTGGGACTTCTTGAAGGACAGTCATGAGAACCCAACACCTCCAGTGCGTCGTTGGATGCGACCGGCGATTGCCTGCCGCGGGAATCCGATCGGACCCAAGGAGGGACCCGCCATCACGTGACGATCAGGTAGATGCTCTTGCCGACGAGCCAGAGACCCAGCAGCAATGAGACCACAATGATCACCTGGTCCGTGTGGCTGTCGATCCATGAACGGATGCTGCCGAGGAATGCCTGAGCCTACTCCGGCCTGAAGCCGGCATAGACCTCCATGGCGATATAGACGGCAGTCGCGACAACGCAGAACAGGAACAGGGCGACATAGCTCTCCCACGACGTCAGCTTCGCCTCGACGATGACCGCAACGCCGGCGGCGACGAGCCCCCATGGCTGGGTGAGGGGGGCCAGTCCTATGGCGAACCAGGGGGACATGTTGTCAAGTCCAGTCTCTTCACGGGAACCGTCAACTGGGTGGAACTCCAGATCGGCGACGACAACCATGACCACCTCATCACGCCCGAGGAGCTGATGCGCGTGGCCACTGCCATTCAGTAACGCACGCAGGAAAGGTCCAATGACTGACGCGTGTTGCGCCCCCGGACGGGGTTCCGAGACCCCGGAGCGACGCCGGACCGCACCTCTGCCATCCGGTGGTGAGAGTTCGGCCGACGCATAGGTGACGGTCCCGGGCGGTCGCTACCGGATGGGCGACGAGTCCGACTGGTCCTATCCCGGAGACGGGGAGGGACCGGTACACGAAGTGGAGATCCCGCCGTTCCGGATCGGGTCCCGCGCGGTCACGAATCGCCAATTCGCCGAGTTCGTCTCGGCCACGGGTTGGAGGTCCGACGCCGAGCGGTATGGATGGTCCTTCGTCTTCGGTGGACAGCTGCCCGATGACTTCCCTCCGACCCGCGGCGTGGATGGAGCACCGTGGTGGCGCCAAGTGATGGGGGCAGACTGGTCCCATCCCGAGGGACCACAGTCCGACACTTCGGATCGCTTCGAGCACCCCGTCGTGCACGTCTCGTGGGACGACGCCCAGGCATATTGCGCCTGGGCGGGAGGACGATTACCGACGGAGGCCGAATGGGAGGTGGCCGCCAGGGGAGGACTCGAAGGTCACCCGTTCCCGTGGGGTGATGTCCTCGAACCAGATGGAGGCCACCGGATGAACGTGTTCCAGGGAGAATTCCCGGGCGGCAACACCGGGGCGGACGGCTACTTCGGTACAGCCCCGGTCGATACGTTCGGTCCGAACGGCTATGGCCTGTACAACGTGTGCGGGAACGTCTGGGAGTGGTGCTCCGACTGGCTCGACCTGGGCTACTACAGGACCTCTCCGGTACAGGCGCCGGCGGGACGGGCGACCGGCACCGTGCGCGTGCAGCGCGGCGGTTCCTATCTCTGTCACGAGTCCTACTGCCGCCGGTACCGCGTCTCGGCCCGCTTCGGCAGCGGGCCTGACAGCTCCAGCTCCAATGTGGGGCTTCGGATGGCAGCGGACATCTGATCTGACCCGGCGAAAGGAATATCGCCCAGACAGGGTGATGGCCCCCGGCCTCGTGAATGTCAGGGTGGATCCGTGACTAGCGTCGAGGCGTCGTCGACCAAGGAAGCGTCGTCGTCCCGCCATCTGACTCCCAGCGAGCGGAGTGCGATCGGCAAGGCTGCCCGCCGCGCTGCGCCCCGTGCCGCCCATGAAGCGTGGGAGGTATTGAGCTCCCGTCCCGATCCGGTCCAGCTCCTGGAGAGTCAGGCGGCGTCACGGGTGCCGGAACTCGTTCCGATCCGCTACGGCCGGATGCTGGTCTCACCCTTCACCTTCTTCCGGGGGGCAGCTCTGATCATGGCGTCGGACCTGTCGACGACCCCTCGTTCGGGCCTGAACGTGCAGGCGTGTGGCGATGCCCACCTGAGCAACTTCGGGGTGTTCGCTTCGGCAGAGCGAAGTCTTGTGTTCGATCTCAACGATTTCGACGAGACTCTTTCCGGACCCTGGGAATGGGACGTCAAGCGCCTCACGGCGAGTCTGGCCATTGCCGGACGCGACCGGGGGTTCAGCGACTAGGAGCGCGCCAGGATCGTTCTCGAGGCGGCCTCCGGGTATCGCTCCGAAATGACGGCGCTGGCAGGCAAGCGCGATCTCGATGTCTGGTACGCCCGCATGGACATTGAGCGGGTGGTGAACGATCTGGGCGACGAGCTCGGGCTCAACGGGTCCAAGGGCTCGGACCAAGCCATGTCCAAGATCAAGACCCGGGCTGACAAACAACTGGCCAAAGCCAGGACCCGCGACAGCATGCAGGCCCTCGAGAAGCTCACCGAAGTGGTCGACGGTGAGACCCGCTTCGTCAGCGACCCTCCGCTCATCGTGCCTATTTCTGAGCTCCTCCCTGCGGACGAAGCGGACCTTCTGACCGGACGAATGCACGATCTGCTCCACAGCTACAGCAGCACCATGCAGAGCGATCGACGCCACTTGCTCAACCAGTTCCGCTTCGTGTCCATCGCCCGGAAGGTGGTCGGGGTCGGCAGCGTCGGCACGCGGGCCTGGGTCCTGCTGCTGGTGGGGAGCGACGGCACCGACCCGTTGCTGCTGCAGGCGAAAGAGGCGCAGGAGTCGGTTCTCGCCCGCTTCGTCGGCAAGAGCCTGCACGAAAACCAGGGTGAGCGCGTCGTCGCCGGGCAGCACCTCATGCAGGCGTCCAGCGACATCTTCCTGGGCTGGGATCGAGTCGAAGGGATCGATGGTGTGCAGCGCGACTTCTACATTCGACAATTGCGCGACTGGAAGGGCTCGGTTGACACAGAGGTCATGATCCCTGAAGCGATGGCCATCTACGGGCGACTCTGCGCATGGACCCTGGCCAGGGCACACGCCCGATCGGGCGACCGGATAGCTATTGCCTCGTACCTCGGTTCGAGCAAGGCCTTCGACAACGCCATCGTCGCTTTCGCGGAGTCCTACGCGGATCAGAACGAGCGCGACTACGACGCCCTCAAGCGAGCCGCCGCCGAGGGACGCATTGTGGTGGAGGCCGGACTGTGACAGATGATGACGGTGAGCACTCACTGAAATGAGGAACCCAGAAATGACGGCCGGACCTGTCGAGTACATCATCGTGGCGTTCCCGGGGAACAAGTTCAACGGAGAGATCGCCCCCGAGCTCGTCGCGCTCGTCGAATCGGGGACGGTGCGGATCCTCGATCTCATCTTCATCGGCAAGGACGACGACGGAACCGTTCTGGCCTTCGAGATCGATGAGCTGGAGAGCGTCGAAGCCTTCGCTCAACTGGAGGGTGAATTCGGGGTCCTGATCGGGCCCGCTCCACCCCGACTCGAGCAGATCTCCCGGCCGACCAGCCGGAGAGAAGACAAGGAGAGAACGTGTCATACCTGCAGGTACATTTCTGGCCCGGCGGCACTGAGGAGCAGTACCGGGCGATGATCGAGCTGCTGCATCCCGAGACCGGCCTGCCCGAGGGTCAGCGTTCACACACCAGCGGCCCGACGGACGGTGGCTACCTGATCTCGGTCGTCTGGGACTCGAAGGAGCAGAGCGAGGCCTTCATGCGGAACACGCTCATGCCGGCGCTGCCGGTGGAAGGTGGATTCGCCGGGGTCCCGGAGGAGCGCACCGCTCAGGTCACCCACCAAACAGCTTGTCCTGACCGCCGAGTGCTGTGTTCGCCTTCTTCACCGGCGCCACGCCTGTCACGGTGTGGCACGCGCTGACTTGCCCTGAGCAAACCCGTACCTACCTCGAAGGCCTGGCGTTGCAATCAGACTGGCGAGCGGGCTCGGAAATCGTCGCTCCCTTCCGCGGAGAACCGACCGTGCTCGGCCAGGTGCTCTGCGTGCAGGCGCACCATCGGCTCTCGTACGTCATCCGGCCGCCAGGTGCCAGTGCGGTGTACCTGACCTGGCTCCTTCGGCGTCGGGAAAAGGGGTGCACCTGCAGGCTGCAGATCGACGAGGCCGATCCATCGGACATCGTCGAGCTCGAGGATGTCTGGCTACCAGTTCTGGCCGGCCTCCAGAGGACCGTGGATGCCGAACCGGACCAGCGGCCGAGGTCTGACAGGCCGGACACCATTATCTGATCCAGCCTGAGGCGCGCGGGCACACGGGTCCCCACCTATGGAGCGGGAACGCCGCGTTCTTGCGGGAGGCCTCCTGTCGGTTCCGGGTAGTCTCGAAACCGTTTCACCCACCTGATCGGAGGGCCGCGATGTCAGGAACCAGCTCACGGGCGGTCCGTTTCGACCACTACGGGGGTCGGAGCGTTCTGTATGTCACGGACGTGCCCATTCCAACTCCGGCAGCGGGTGAGGTTGTGGTGGAGGTCAAGGCGGCAGGCATAAATCCGGGCGAATCGGCCATCAGATCGGGAGCCCTCGAAAGTCGGTTCCCGGCGACGTTCCCGTCGGGCGAGGGCAGTGACCTCGCTGGGGTCGTGTACGCCGTCGGCGAGGGCTTCGATGGATTTGCCGTGGGTGATCCTGTCTTGGGATTCTCCTTTCGCCGCTCCAGCCATGCCACGTACGTTTCGGTACCGACGACCCAACTGATCCGCAAACCTCCGGAGCTCAGCTGGGAAGCGGCGGGGTCGCTCTATGTGGTCGGGTGCACCGCCTACGCCGCCGTACGCGCCGTCGATCCCAAGGAGGGGGAGACCGTCGCCGTCTCGGCGGCGGCGGGCGGGGTCGGGACAGTGGTGGTCCAGCTCTTGGCATTGCGTCATTCGCGTGTCCTCGGGATCGCCTCCGCAGCGAATGCCGACTGGCTCCGTTCCCACGCGGCCGTCCCGGTGCCTTACGGCGATGGTCTCGCTGAGCGGCTACGGGACGCGGCCGGCCATATAGATGCCTTCATCGACCTTTTCGGGCCCGAGTATCTCGATCTCGCCGTTGATCTCGGCGTCCCGCGTGACCGGATCGAGACGATCGCATCGTTCGAGAAGGCCCGGGAGCTTGGCGTCAAGGCCGAGGGCAGCGGGACCGCCTCCACCCCCGAAGTCCTCACGGAGATGGCCAACCTGGTGGCCTCGGGCGCGGTCGAGATTCCGATCGCCGCGACCTATCCCCTGGAACGGGTCGCCGACGCCTTTGCGGAGTTGGAGCAGCGCCACACCCGAGGGAAGATCGTCCTTCTCCCTTGATGCTGCGCTGGGACGGTGCTGAGCTGAGGTACAGCTCGTAGGCGAAAGCGCGACGTCGACAGGAGGAAGCGATGACTCCAGCAAGAGAGCCGGTTGCGTTTCTGGGCATCGGCACAATGGGTCGTGCCATGGCAACGCGTGCTTTGGGCGCCGGCATCCCGACAATCGTCTGGAACCGGAACCCGGATGCCACTCTGGGCCTGGCGGACCTTGGCGCAGAGGTCGCCGGGTCCGCCGCCGACGCAGCTTGCCGAGCCTCCATCGTCGTGACGATGGTGACGAATGCAGACGTCGTCCTCGCGATCGCCCAAGACCAGGGCATGCTGGCGGCCCTGGCTCCGGGTGCGATCTGGGTCCAGATGAGCACGATTGGCGACGGAGGAATGCAGCGGGTCGAATCGCTGGTGAGGGCTGAGCGTCCAGACGTGGTTCTGATCGATGCTCCTGTCTCTGGGAGCAAGGGGCCGGCGGAGCAGGGTCAGTTGACGATATTTGCTTCAGGTCCCGACGCCGTTCGTTCGCGGCTTGACCCGCTCTTTGATGCGCTGGGTCGGCGGACCATCTGGGTGGGACCGGTCGGCACCGGGTCGAAACTCAAACTCGTCGCCAATACATGGCTGGCGTTGGCCGCGGAGGCGGTGAACGTCTCTGTTGCCTTGGCTCAACAGTTGAACCTCGAGATAGGGAGCGTGATTGACGCTCTCGGCGATGGGCCGCTCGTGTCTCCTTGGCAAGCCGCCAAGCTGCCACGAATCGCTCGAGGTGACTTCTCGCCCCAGTTCGCATTGTCACTTGCCCTCAAGGACGTGCATCTGGTTCTGGAGGATGCCGGCCGCGAGCGGTTCCCCGCCCTGGCCTCCCTGGCCGACGAGTGGCAAGCAGTCGTCGATCTCGGGTTTGGCGAAAGCGACCTTACGGTCGTTGCGCAGCAACTCGAAGAACAGGGCGGCCTCGGGTGACCGGCTACGTGGCCGCCGGAGATCGCTACCAGTCAATGGCGTATCGCCGTTGTGGTCGGAGCGGTCTGCTCCTTCCAGCGGTGTCCCTCGGCCTGTGGCAGAACTTCGGTGATGATCGACCCCTCGAAACCCAGCGTTCCGTCTTGCGCCGCGCCTTTGACCTGGGTGTCACCCATTTTGATCTGGCCAACAACTACGGGCCCCCGTACGGCAGTGCGGAGACCAATTTCGGACGGATCCTCCGCGAGGACTTCCGGGACTACCGGGACGAACTCGTCATCTCCACCAAGGCGGGCTGGGACATGTGGCCCGGGCCCTACGGCGACCTCGGATCCAGAAAACATCTTCTCGTCAGCCTCGACCAGAGCTTGCGGCGGCTTGGTGTCGACTACGTCGACATCTTCTATCACCACCACTTTGACCCAGAAACGCCACTGGCGGAGTCGCTCGGCGCCCTCCATACTGCTGTCACTTCCGGCAAGGCGCTCTACGTCGGCGTGTCCTCCTACTCGGACGAGCGCACCGCCGAAGCCGTCGCCATCCTGTACGATTTTGGGAACTCCGCTTCTCATCCATCAGCCGTCGTACTCGATGTTCAATCGCTGGATCGAGGACCGCCTCCTCGACGTCCTCGGGAATGAAGGTGTCGGGTGTATCGCCTTCTCCGTCTTGGCGCAGGGACTCCTCACCGACCGCTACCTGGACGGAATCCCTCCGGGCTCCAGGGCGTCTCTTGGTGGTTCGTTGAGTCGTGGCATGCTCAGCGACGAAAACCTGGGCCGCATCCGAGGACTGAACGACATCGCTTCGGCGCGAGGCCAGTCGCTCGCACAGATGGCCATTGCCTGGGCATTGCGTGACGCTCGCGTGACCTCTGCGCTGATCGGAGCCAGCAGCGTGGTTCAGTTGGAGCAAAATATGGCTGCGCTGAACCGCCTCGACTTCTCTCCCGAAGAGATAGTTGCCATCGATCGCTACGCCGTTGACGGCGACATTGACTTGTGGCGGGGACCAGCGACATCCTGAAGAAGGTGGCGTTTCGGGCTCGGCGCCGAAGGGCGCAAACGAAATGATCGCTGCGAGGTGGTGGCGTCCTACGCTCGTTCGGACATCCAACCGTCGAGGGAATCGCCGCGGCTCACTTCATCGTCTCGGAGGCCGGAGGAATGCGCGGGTCTGCTCGATGGTGAGAACCAGGTCAGCCGACGCCGTGTCGAAACGAGAGGCTCAATCGCGCACCAGCTGACTTGACCTTCGGGACGCTGTGCTCGAAGCGACGCTGCGTCTGACCGCCGGTGACCAGAAGATCCCCTTGACCAAGCCTGAAGGCCTGCGACTGCCCGCCGCCCCGGGGACGGAGCAGGAATTTTCGGGGCTCACCCAGAGAGACCAGGGCGACCACGGGGTCCACGATCTCACTGGGTATGCGGTCGCGATGCCAGGCCACGCTGTCGGTACCGTCCCGGTAGAGGTTGATTCCCAGAGAGTCGAACCGCACCCCATAGCGCGCCGACAGGGAGGCACGGGCGTTCTCCAGCCACTCGTGCTCGACGACTCCGCGCTCGTCGAACTCCTGCCAGGAGGTGAGCCGTGGTTCGTCGACCTGCCGGTCGTACATCCAGCGACGTCGTTGGCTCCAGGTAATGTCGCGCAGCAGTTCCTCGAAGGCCTGGTCTGAGCCTGTGACCCAGCCCGGGCAGTGGTCCACCCACGAGTCCCTGTCCAACGCAGTTCGTTCGAGGCGAGCGAAGGACTGGTCGACAACGGGACTTCGGTTGGCCCACAGCGAAGGCTGCCAGGCGGCGATCGGCAGTGTCGTGGATTTCCCCACCATCCCAGTTGTACCTGGAGGGCGGCCTCGCCCGAGCGGCCGCTCGTCGGCCGGTCCCGTGACTCTTTCGCTCGTTGGTCACGCCTGCACCTACGTTTCATGCGGGGACGAGCCGGGGTATGAGGATCACCATGGCCACGGTTAGGGCGTACAGCTGGAAGGTGATCACACTCGGGTCGGGAGCTGTGTCCGGCCTCATCACGCAGCGGGTACTTGAAAAGATGTGGAAGGGCGTGCGAGGGAGCAGTCCGCCGCCCGTGCCGGCGGACAGGTCTGCCACATGGACGGATGCGCTGAGTTGGGCCATCGCGACGGGCGTGGGAGCGGGAGTGGCGCGGCTGGTGGCGATCCGTACCGCCGCAAGGGTGTGGCAGGCCACGACGCACGAGGTGCCACCCGAGCCGGGTCTCCAATCGCAAGGGTACTGAGCGGCGGACACGCCCGGCGGCGAGTCATGCGGAGCGACGTGCATCTATCGGGCCCGGCGGTTGCTCAAACCCGAGGGGGCGAGACCACCGATCCCAGCGGATTGAACGCATGCTCGTTGTCGTCCCTCTGGCTGGCGAATTCGATCAAATCCGCCTCCTCGAGTGGCTTCGAGAGAAAGTAGCCCTGCAGGAGATCGAATCCATAGGAACACATGCGGTCGAACATGTCCTTGGTCTCGACGCCCTCGGCCACTGCGTCGAGGCCAAGCCTCAGTGCGAGCTCTCGCACCGTTCGCACGATGGCATCGTCAGCTGTCGATGTCAGCGAGCGCATGACGAAACTCTGATCGACCTTGAGCTCATCGAGAGGAAGGTCGGGGAGCGCCGTGAGGGATGTGTAGCCAGTTCCGAAGTCGTCAATTGAAATGCGAATCCCTGCGTCATGCAGTGACCGAAGCAGGCTCACCGCCTGGAAGAGGTCGATCGCGGCAGTCTCGGTCACTTCGATGGTCAAGCACGTCGCCGGAAGATGTCGTCGAGCCAGTTCGCCGAGTATTCGGTCTGGCAGATCCGGCGTGTTGATGGTCGTGGGTGACAGGTTGACCCCGACGGGGATGTCGAGACCGACGGATCGCCACCGCACTTGGGCCTCGAGTGCCTCGCTCAGCACCCAGTCGGTAAGTCGTGCGATCAGGCCCGTTCGTTCGGCGAGGGGAATGAAGCGGGATGGTGGGACATTGCCATGAGTGGGGCTGTTCCAGCGGAGGAGGGCTTCGACCGACGCCAGCCGAGCTGAAGCTGTCGTGATCTGGGGTTGGTAGGCCAAGGACAATTCGTCCCGATCAATCGCCAGGCGGAGGTCAGCCAACAGTCCGAGATCGGCGGCCGTCTCGCGCCAAAGTCTCCGTCCCACTGGAAGAGCACCAGGCCTTGCGTAGCGGCTCGTCCTGCGCTGAGCGAGGCGCGTCGGACGAGCTCCGGGACCTCCGAACCATCCCAGGGGGCGATCGCCAGGCCGATGTGCGCGCGAAGGGACACCTCAATGTCGTCGACGAGGTACCTCCCGGCGTTCATTGCACTGGCCAAGGTCCGGGCGAGCTCCACCGCTTGGGCGTCGTCCGATGTGCGCGTCCCGGGGGCAAGGTCTCCTTGTTCGATACCCAGGGTCACAACCAGCTCGTCGCCATCCACTGGTAGTCGCGGCTCATGGAGGTTGGTACGACGCTGTCGTTGCCGGCATGAATGAGGGCCTGAGGCACTCCCAGCGGCAAGAGTGCGCTCGGTGACGCATGTCGATATCGATCTGGTTGTTCGTTGCAGTGGCCACCCATGAACCGCGCTGTGGCTTGTGCGCCAAGTCCGAGTCGATCGGCTTCTTCGAGGTTGACAATTCCTGACAGCGAGACAGCACCCCGAACCGAAACAGCGCCCGCGGCGCCCGGGCTCCCGGTTGGCAACCGACCACGCGCCGCCGCCCACAGAGCGAGCTGCCCGCCGGCAGAATGGCCACAGGTGACCACTCGGGAGACGTCGACCTCGTCTGCGATTCCCGCGAGGTGATCAAGGGCCGCAGCGACATCGAGGAGGGTGGTGGGCCAACCTCCGCTCCCCCTAGGAATCCGACGCGCCGGTATTCGATATTCCAGGCCGCCCACCCTTTGGCGACGACATCCTTGGCCAGCCTGTTCATGAGCCGCTTGGTATAGGGAGCCCGCCAGAAGCCACCGTGTATGAGGATGACCACGGGAATTGGGCGGGCGCTGTCGGCCGGGAGCCAGAGTTCGCCAACGTTGCTGTGGTGCGGACCGTACCGGATCGTTCTCGGCTTCAGCACAAGTGACAGACGGTAGCCGGATTCGGGTGCTTGGACTGGTACCGGATCGTCGTGGCTAACCGCTACGAGAACGATTCGTCGAGCGCTCCCAGAGAGCGAATCAACTCGGAGTTGGCGGCGTAGTCGACCGGGCAGGCGATCACCGAAACGGTGTCGTCTGCCAGGGCGCTCCGCAGGGTCGGCAGAAACTCCTCGGCTGCGGTGATCTCGTAGCCGGTTGCACCGAAGCTCCGGGCATAGGCGACGAAGTCCGGATTGCCGAAGGTTGTGTCCACATCGTGGCCGATTTCGAGATCCATCTTCCAGCTGATGAGCCCATACGCATTGTCGACCCATATGACGATGACCATCGGGATCCCTTCGCGCAGGGCGGTTTCGATTTCCTGGGAGTTCATCAGGAAGCCGCCGTCGCCTGTGGCGACGAGCACGTCGGCATCCGGCCGGGCGATCTTGGCGCCGATGGCTCCGGGAAGGCTCCACGCCATGGTGGACAGGCCGTTCGAGACCAGGCATGTGTTCGGCGCGTAGGTGGGATAGAGGCGCGCCATCCACATTTTGAGGGCACCGGTATCGACGAGGACGATGTCGTCGCGACCCATTGCCGTGCGGATGTCGGTCACAATGCGGGCCGGTGCCATCGGGAAGCGGTCGTCCCGGCTCCCTTGATCCAATTCCTGCGCCAGGAGCTGGCGGATCTGGAGCTTGGCGGTCTGATCCTCGAAATGGCAGTCGAGCGCAGCCTCCAGCGCGTCAAGGCTCTGGCTGATGTCGGCCTGGAGCCCGACCGCGACGTTGTAGTGGAGATCGACTTCGGCGGGGAAGCGGTGAATGTGGATGATCTGCTTGTCACCTTGGGGATTGATGCGCACCGGATCGAACTCCTGGAGTTCATACCCGACCGTCACGATTACATCGGCCTGGTCGAAGCCGAAGTTCACATAGTCGTGACGCATGAACCCGATCGCGCCGAGTGCCTGCGGATGGTCGTCGGGGAAGACCCCTTTGCCATGGAACGTCGTGGCGACCGAGACGCCCAATCGCTCTGCGAATCGGATGAGCGCAGGACCGGCGTCGGCCCGCGCCGCTCCGTGGCCCGCCAGGACGATCGGGTTTCTCGCTGCACCGAGTATGGATGCGGCACGAGCCACCTGATCCGCCGAGGGCTCATCAGCGCGGGGAACGTTGACCGGGAGGGGTTGCGCCCCAATCGGTGCCGGAGCACTCTCGATGTCCTCGGGGACTGCCAGATAGACTCCACCTGGCCGCTCGGTCTGCGCCAGTTTGAACGCCTTCCTGATCATTTCCGGAGCCGCCTCTCGAGTGGCGACGAGGGCGGACCATTTCGTGACCGGGGCGAACATGGAGACCAGATCGACACCCTGGTGCGATTCCTTGTAGCTCCGGTTCATGCCGACCTGCGCCGAAAGGGCGATGAGCGGCGTCGAGTTCGTCGTGGCGTCGGCGACGCCCGTCAGCAGGTTGATCGCACCAGGCCCGAGCGTGGCGGAACACACCCCCGCCTTGCCGCTGAGACGACCGTACGTCTCGGCCATGAAGGACGCTCCTTGCTCATGGCGTACGAGCACGAAGCGGATCGATGACCGGGACAGAGCGTCGATCAGGTGGATGTTCTCCTCACCTGGGATCCCGAAGACGTGCGTTACACCTTCCTTCTCGAGGCAGGCAACGATGAGGTCCGCCACCAGATCCGCTGATTCAGGCATGAGGGGATCTCCGTGGGTGCAGGGTTCTTGTCGCCCGGAGGCAGGGGACAGGCTCACCGGGCCGCCGGTTCCCGCGTGGCGGTCTTCGACTCCTCATGGATTCGGCGCTGCGAAGTAGTACTGAGCCAGCCCGAGCACCTGGCTCGCTTCCAGGTGATCGATGTCGACACGAACATCAGCGACCACTTTGGCTGCGACGTCTTTGTGATGTTGTTCGACATAGGCAACCCAGCGGTGCGACGCGTTCGCCTTCCCCTTGCCGTGCCCCAGAAGAAGAATGGCTCCGGCAGGTGAGAGTGCCTCCGTGAGATCGCGCCAGTACTCCGGGCTGTCGCCCTCATACGCGCCCGACGGATTTCCGGCGTGATGGTGGAGGTGGTGAAAGTGTCCTTCCGGGTCTGTCGCGACAAGGCGTTCCGGTCGCTGCCGAGGTGCCGCGTCCGTCGGATAGACGACAGCTTCGTGAAAATCGATCACTGCCACCACGTTCTTGCCGCGGATCAGATCGACGTTGTCGCTCACCTCAAGCCTCCTTCCCCTCAGCTTCGAACTGCGCCGCGATGGCGTCGTAGCCCGCAGCCGCCAGCATGCGACGCAGGTCGACGAGCTGCTGGCCGTCGATGTCCTTGTCATCGGAACGCCTGAGCACTTCAGTCTTCGTGCCAAGCCGGAACACGAACATGTCGTCATGCCGATCTTCTATGGATCCGATCGCTCCCAGCAGCGACATGACGTCATGCCACTCGACATTGTGGCCCGTGGGTTCCTGAAAGATCTGGAGCAGGGTGTCTCGATGATGGCCGCTGAGGTGCATCGGACCTGAGGTGGACGACATCGGGATCCTTTCGACCTGATAGATCATCCAATGTAGCGAGAGGCCCGACTGTCCGCACAGCTCCTTCCAGATCTTCGCTGGGGTGCCTCCGCCGTTTGGTTGTGCGGCAAATGGGCAAGCTGGTTACGTCAGCGAACGAGAATGGAGTGGCTGTATGGATAAGGAGAGCTTCATCGAGGCCCTCAACGGAGACCTGCGGACCGAGTATCAGTCGATCGTCCAATACATCAGCCATATCGCGACGGTGACGGGCGCCGAATTCCTGAGCACCATCGATGAGCTCAAAGTTCATCTCGGCCAAGAGTTGCAACACGCCCAGATACTGGCGGAGCAGATCTCTTTCCTCGGCGGCACCCCCGCCACAACGGTCCCCGACGTCGACACTGCAACCGGCCGGGACGCCCTGGCGGCCGACCTCCGGCTCGAGGAGAGTCAGCTCGAGCGATATCGGGGACGGTTCGCCCAAGCCATGGACCTGGGCCTGGCCGACGTGGCCGAGGCCCTCCGACCCCTTCTGGAGCAGACGCAGGAACACGTGCGGGATCTGCAGACGGTCCTCGGGCGCTGACGATCCGGGAACCGGCGGGCCATACTGGCCTCTTGCCGGCCCACCGGCAGGCCTGTCGGGTCCCGAGCGACCAGGGAGTTGCGATAGGCGGTCGCCGTGGTCGGCGCCCTCCCTCGTCAGCTGGCCATCATGGGCTCCGTGCCGCCCGACGTCGACCCTGTTGCGATCTCGTGGCGGAGGACGTTCAGCGCGCCCACGAAGATCTCCGAGAAGGTCGGAAAGGGCTGAATCGTGTCGATGAGGACGTCGAGAGGAATGTGGGCGCGGATGGCCAGCGTGGCTTGTTGCATCCACTCGCCCGCCTCGGGTCCGAGTGCGTAGGCCCCGGTCAGTCGCGCTCCATCGCTCAGCAGGGTGAGGAATCCCTTGTTGTCGGCATTGTTACGGGTATAGGTGGCGGTCTTCGCGATCGCGGTCAGTGACGCCATGGCGCTGAAGCGGGCGGCCGTCGCTCCCACGGCCGCCGCCTGGGGATCCGTGTAGACAACTCGTGGGACCGCCTCGTAGTTCGCCTTCCTGGGCGTCCCGAGGATGTTCGCCGCCACGACCTCGCCCTGGTACTTCCCGACGTGCGTGAGCGGCCACAGTCCGTTGACGTCTCCGATCGCCCACAGTCTCTCCCCAGCGCGCAGATGGGCGTCGACCGGCACTCCGTGCGCATCCTCGTCGACGCCGACCGTATCGAGCCCGATACCCCGCACTCGCGGGCGTCGTCCCGTCGCGACGAGGATCCGATCCCCCCTCAGCTGGCGGCCGTCGTCCAGCTCGAGCACGTAGTCGTCACCCTCGCGGCGCGCGGCCACCGCATTCGCCGAGAGGACCAACTCGATGCCCTCGCCTTGCAGGGCCTCGCCCAGGGCCTGGCCGAGGGGAGCCGGTTCACGACCGAGCAGATGCTCCGCCATGTCGGTGATGACGACCTCCCCCCCGAGCCGCCGCACGACCTGACCCATTTCGACTCCGACGGGCCCGCCCCCCAGTATCACCAGGCGCCGCGGGACGGCTTTCATGGAGGTCGCCTCGCGGCTGCCCCAGATCCCCTCCAGGTCGCGCAAGCCGGAAACGGGCGGAACGACTGGATCGGCGCCGTTGGCGAGGACGATGTGGTCGGCCGTGTGGCGCACTCCGTCGACCTCGACGGCGCCCGGCCCGGCCAGCCGCCCGGTCCCTCGCAACAAATCGATGTGGTGATCGGCCAACCAGCGCTCCTGCCCCGCGTCCGAGTAGTCCGAGACCATGAAGTCGCGCCAGGCGAAGATGGCCTCGGCGTCCACGTCAGCAGTTGCGACCGCCTCGCGTGCTCCGTGCACTGCCTCGCCAGGTCGAAGCAGGGTCTTGGAGGGTACGCAGGCCCAGTACGAGCATTCGCCTCCCACGAGCTCCCTCTCCACGATGGCCACGCGGAGGCCGCCTTCAGCCAGAGCACCCGCACAATGCTCGCCCGGGGAGCCCCCGCCGAGCACAATGACGTCGTAGTCGCTGCTCATGTCGGGAGCTCCTCCCCAGCTCTCTCGCGCACCATGTAGAGCGCATACCAGTCTGGCCAGTCCGGGTCGGCCTCTCCGGTCCGTTGCTCGTGCCGGCCGTGCGCCGCCTCCGCTCGTCGGAGAGCGCTGGCGAGATCATCGGGGGATTCGTACGTTGTGGCCATCGTTGGTCTCCTCTCAACGGCCTGGAAGACGGGTCTTTGTCTTCTGGAGGAGCCAGCCGTTGCCGTCAGGGTCGCTGAAGGCGGCGAAAGAGCCGTAGTCGGCGTGCTCTGGTGCCGGCCCGTCGACGCGCCCGTTCGTCCCGGCGTGATGGAAGACCCCGGTGACGTCGTGGAAGCTCTCGCTGACGTCGACGCCCCGCCCGAGAAGGTCCGCGCGGGCCTTGTCGATGTCGTAGACCGTGAGCTGCAGGCTTTCGAAGGAGCCGGGTGACGCTGCGGTGAGTCCCTTGCCGAAAATGATGGAGCAGGTTGACCCGGGCGGCGTCATCTGCACGACTCTGTACTCGTCACTCGTCGTCCTTCGTGAGGTCCGCGTCGAGCCTCCATCCGAGTGACCCGTAGAACTCCTTCGCCCGGTCGACGTCGGAGACCGGGATGACCACGACTTCGAGCCTGAACTCGCCGGCTCGGACCGACTCGGTTCCACTCATCTCAGCCTCCCTTGGTCGGACCTCCCCGGCCGGGGCGACGCTGGAAGCGCCGGATTGGAGCCGCGGCAACGAGGGGGGGTAGGCGATTGCGGATGCACTCTTCAGCGGACGACACCGACAACATCCTTCTGCGTTCGACTTCACTTTTCCCCGCTCCACGAGGAAAGTCAAGGGTCATGCCCGGGCCAAACATCCTCTGGTCCTCCGACGGATACTGTTGGTGCCGATTCGATGAGCAACGTGTCAGAAGGCATCCGCAGGTCGTTCTCACGCCGCCGGGAGTCGGTCAGTCGGTGAGTCAAGGGGCCGCCTCGGAAGGGAAGACCGGTGTCTGATCGAGAGGCGGAGTCTCTTGGCGAGGAGGTGCGGGCGCAACCCCGTGCTATGGACAACGGGTCAACCGCACCTGAGGACGGCGAACCCGACGTCCGGTTCACCTATGCCAACGAGCGGACCTTTCTCGCCTGGAACCGTACGGCCCTCGCGCTGATCGCCACCGGAGTCGCTGCGACGCAGCTCCTCCCGAAGCTGCAAATCGAGTGGGGACGGCGGCTCCTCGGCCTCCCGCTCATCGCGCTCGGTGCCATCGTGGCCGCGGAGAGCCTGCGGCAGTGGCATGCCAACCAGCGCGCCATGCGGCGGCGCGATCCCTTGCCTCGCTCGCGGATGCCCCTGATCCTCACGATTGGCATCGTCGTGGTCGGCGCGATCGCGGTGGCGCTCAGCGCGGTCGGGACCCGCTGATCCTTCGTGCCCCCCGTATCGGACCAACGGGATCCCGGGCTGGCCGGGGAGCGCACTGCCCTCGCCTGGAATCGCTCCGGTCTGGCCGTCGTGGTCTGTGTGGCGGTGCTGTTGCGCCATGTGTGGCCGCTGCACGGCACCGATCAAGAACTGGCCCTCGGATTGATCGCCGGGGCCGTGGTCGTCTGGACCGTGGCCCTCGCCGTTCTCACGCTGGCAGCCCGTTCTCGTGAGGCGGACATGCCACACAGCGCCAATCTCTTCCGCCTGGTGACGGCTGGGACGCTCCTCTTGGCCTTTGTGGGATTTGTTGCCGCGTTCGCCCCTTCCTGAGCGAGTTCAGTCGTCTGGAGCCGCCGAAGCGAGACGTTCAGAGCGCAAGGCGTTCCGGCGTACCTTGCCCGCCTCGTTGCGCAGGGGCTGATCGGTGTATTCGACCGAGCGCGGGACCTTGTAGCGGGCCAACCGGTCGCCGACGAAGGCGAGCAGGTCCTCGGGCGGGACCGCTCCGGGATCCGCCTCCACAATTGCGTGCACGACGTTGCCGTGGTCGTCATCGGGAAGGCCGATGACGACCACGGACCTGACAGCGGGGTGCTCCTGGAGTGCCGCCTCGACTTCGGCCGGGTAGACGTTCGCCCCACCCGTCAGGATCATGTCCTCGAGCCGGTCACCCAGGTACAGGTAGTTGTCCTCGTCGAGCCACCCGACGTCACCGAGGGACTCCCACCCCCCTTCGCGGCGTCTCGCTGAGGCGCCGATGTAACGGTATGTCGGCCGCTCGCGGGCGGTCCGCAACCAGACCTCACCCTCTTGGCCCGCCGCCACCTCGTTCCCCTTGTCATCGCAGATCATGACGGTGCCCGGCGTCGGCCGACCGACCGAACCGCGATGGGCGAGCCACTCGTTCCCGGTGATGATCGTCGCCGCCTGCGCCTCGGTGCCGGCGTAGAGCTCGAAGATCCGGTCCGCCCCGAGCCAGTCGATCCAGACCTCCTTGAGCCAGGGCGGGCACGGTTCGGCCAGATGCCACACGTACACGAGGGAGGTGAGGTCGTAGGCGTTGCGCTCCTCTTCGGGCAGCTGCCAGATCCGCTTCATCATGGTGGGCACCAAGTACACGGTGTCGGCCCGGTAGCGGTCGATCGCCGCCAGCGTGGCTTCGGCGTCGAAACGGGGGAGGACGACCACGTGGCTTCCGGCCAACCACGCCGTGCACGACCAGACGATCGGACCGTTGTGGTACAGCGGAGCGGGAACGACCATGCAGCCATCCGCCTTGCCGAAGAGAGGGGCCGCGTCCGGATCGCACAGTGCCGGATCACCCGACACAATGAGTTTCGGACGTCCCGTCGACCCCCCAGACGTCGGTGCCTTCCATGCCGGCGAGATGGCATCGGGGAGAGGGCCATCGGGCAGATCGGGATCGGGCCGGTACCCGATGGGCAGCGTCCGGCGTCCGCCGGCCAACTCTTGCGGCACGCCGATCACGACAGACGGATCCGCCAGTTCGAGAATCGCCTCGAGCTCCCGCGCCGGAAGCTTGGCCGAGACCGGCTGGGGGACGGCACCGATCTTCCAGCACGCCGCGAAGGCGACGAACCACTCGACCGAGTTGGGGAGAGCGACCGTGATCATGTCGCCTTCCGCAGCGCCTCCTTGGAGAAGGTCACGCGCCAGCCGGTTTGCGGCCGACTCGAGTTCCGATCGGGTGATGCTCTGATCGCCGCAGGTGATCGCCGACCGGTCCGGTGCGTGTTCGGCGAGCGAGGTCAGCTTCCGGCCATAGGAGATGAGTGCCACGGGCATGAGCGTATTGCGCCTGCCGGCTGGGAGGCTACGCGTTTCCTTTGGCGAGCCGGCTCCAGGTCTCGAACCGATACGTGACGCCCCCTTCCTCGTGGTCCTCACTCGCATGCTCAAGAGCAAACGCGTCCTCGTACGGCGGAAAGAACTTGGTGCAGCCGAAGTCACCCCTCACCTGCGTCAGCAGGAGCTCGTCCGCCTGGCCGATGGTCTCGGCGTAGACGGCGGCGCCGCCGCTCACCCAGACGTCGTCGTCCGGGTGGGCCGCACGGAGCTGATCGAGGCTCGCCACGACCCCAAAGCCCTGGCGCAGCGGGGTCGTGGCGCGGCTGAAGACGAAGTTCTCCTGGTCGTGGAGTGGCGCGGCGAATTCGTCGTAGGTGGCACGTCCCATCACAATCAGGCCACTCGACGTCTTTTCGCGGAAGTAGGCGGAATCGCCGGGCAGCTTCCAGGGGATGCCCGAGTCCGTGGCGATGCCCCGCCGGGAGTCGATGGCGGCGATGAGGCGGATCATGCGTGGTGTATCCGTCACGGGATGGGGGGAGAGGTCGCGATCTCGACGAACGGGACGATCATCATGATCCCACTGAGGACCACGAGCGCCAAGCGGATACGAAGGAAGCGGAAGTGCCCGCTGATACCGATGAGGAAAAGGATCGTCGCCAGGTAGATGGTTCGCGGATGTAGTTGTCGGCGTTCGATCCTGCCTCCACGCCGAGCGTGTAGTCCTGTGACGCTCTGGCGTCGAGTGCGGTCGCTTGGACGAGTTCGGGCTGCTTGTACTCGGGCATGTATGTGGGGCCGGGTGGCGCCTTGGTATTGGTGAAGGGCTGTTCGGCGAGCCAGGCATCGAACGCCACCTTGAAGGAGGGTCGGAAGCGGCGGACGGCGACCGCTTCCGCTGTCGTGTTCCCTAAGACGTAGGCCGTGAACCAGGTGTTGAATGTCGTCGAGTCGAAGTTCTTGAGACTGTCCGCATTCTGGGCGGCGCGGTTCGCCTCTATCCGCGCCGCTGACGCCTGGGCCAGGCGGACCGATGACTCTGTATTCCATTTGGCCGAGGCGAGTCCGGTATAGGCGGCCAGCAGCGCCACGATCGCCAGCATGAACGCCTCAATGATGGACAGGGTGCGGTCATGATCCCGCCCCTCGTCATCGCTGTCGGAAACGTCGTGGTCCAAATCGTGTTGCTTGGAATGCACCTGGTGTCGGGAGATCTCTTCGCTCGAGACGAGTCCCTCAGCCATGCACCGTCCCTCGTCCGTGCGGCAACCTGGTGATCTTTCCGGGCCACGTTACTCAGGGCGTCGAGTGCCGGTTCCCCGGGGCCAACGTCTGCCTTTGGTATCCGCCAAGCTCGCAGAAGCGGTCAATAGTCTCTGCAACATGGCATTCCCCAGTGCATTGCCGCGCCCGGCGGGCGGGGACCGTGACACTCCCCGGTGACGGGACGATGACCCAAGCCGACGCGCCACCGGGTACCGCAGCGGCGACACCTCCGGACCCCCTGGCGATCATCAGGTCGAAAAGCTTTGTCGTCCTTCTGTTGTTGGGCGCCATCATCGGTGTTCCCGTTGCTGCCGTCGCGTATTTCTTCCTCGACGCCGTCGCCAGAGTCCAGAAGGAGATCTTCACCGACCTTCCGAACAGCCTCGGCTTCCATGATGTGCCGCTGTGGTGGCCGCTGCCCTGGCTGACACTGTGCGGGCTCCTCGTGGCGCTGGCCATCCGGTTCCTGCCCGGAACGGGAGGCCACGAGCCTTCGGAGGGATTCAAGGCCGGGGGACCGGTGCCCCCCGTCGAGCTCTTCGGCATTGTGGCAGCGGCCTTCGCCACACTGAGCCTGGGAGCAGTGGTGGGCCCGGAGGCGCCGCTGATCGCGATCGGGAGTGGCCTCGGCGTCCTCGCTATCCATCTGTTCAAGCGGGACGCACCGCCGATGGCCATGGTGGTGATCGGGGTCGCGGGAAGTTTCGCGGCTATTGCCACGCTGTTGGGATCTCCCGTCGTCGGAGCGTTCCTCTTGATGGAGATGGCCGGCTTGGGTGGTCCGATGATGGAACTGGTCCTGGTTCCCGGGTTGCTGTCGGCCGGAGTGGGCGCCCTGATCTTCGTCGGGCTCGACAACCTGACCGGATTCGGGACGTTCTCGCTGAATGTGGGCCCCCTACCCCATGTCGGGTCGCCGACCGGGGTCGAGTTCCTCTGGGCGATCGTGATCGGCCTCGGCTCGGCCGTGGCCGCCACCGCCATCTTCAAGCTCGCTTCATTCTTGCGGCCGCTCGTGCAGAAGAGGCGAATTCTGCTGACGCCTCTGGCTGGCCTCGCGGTGGGCGGGCTGGCGGTCGCCTTTGCGGCGGGGACGACCCACAGCTCCTCAGAAGTGCTGTTCTCGGGTCAGACCGCGCTCCCCGGTCTCGTCCAGCAGGCGGCGGGGTGGACCGTGGGCGCCCTGCTCCTGCTGATCCTCTGCAAGGGACTGGCCTATGCGATCTCGCTGAGTGGGTTCCGGGGTGGCCCGATCTTCCCGAGCATGTTCATCGGTGCTGCGGGCGGCATCGCCCTTTCGCATGTGGGCGGGTTGCCCGTGGTCGCCGGCGCCGCCATGGGGGTGGGGGCGATGGTGGCCGGCGCATTGCGCATGCCGATGACCGCCGTGCTGCTGCCCAGTCTCCTCTTCCTCTCCGACGCCATTGCCCTGATGCCCGTCGTCATCGTGGCCGTCGTCGTCTCGTACGTCGTGGCGATCTGGATCAAGCCTCCGGAGCCGGTCGCAGCGTCGTCTGCCGCGCCACAGCCGGCGGGCGCGGCGAGCAGCTGATCTGGGGCTCCGGCTTCGGCGGGTGGGCGATCATGACGTCGTGGCCTCCCCGACAACGTCGCTGACCTGTGACGGCTCTATTCCGCACCAGAGGGGCAGGTGGCGTCGACGGGCTCGCCGTGGCTCGCCGGCACCAAACCTTCGTGCTGCGGCGTCGGCGCGTCGCCCGGGGCCACGCCCGATCACTGATTCGTGAGCCGCCCTTTGCGGGTCCCGCCCTGCTCTCGTCGGCCTGAGGAGCGGACCCATGGCGGCGCCGACCAGTGCCACGCAACCCGCCACGAGCATGGTGGTGTGCAGCCCTGTCATGAATGCGGCATGGCTTCCCGCCGTGATCGCGTCGGCCAGCTTCGCGGGTGACCCTTTGGGAACCGGGGCCAATCCCTGCGACACGACGGCGCCTTGGTGGAGCAGGCGTTCCGTCAGCGCATGAGGGACGCCGCGCGCCGCAAGTGCCGGCTTGAGGGCGGCGGCCACGGACGCCGCCAGGATGGAGCCGCACACCGCCGTCCCGAGGACGCCACCGAGTTGGATCGAGGTCGTCTGGATCCCACCGGCGACGCCGGCCTCGTCCTCGGAAATGTCCCCGACGATGGCATCCGTGGCCGATGTCACGACCAGCCCGATGCCGAGGCCCAACAGGACGAACGGAGGCCAGAGATGACTGTACGGGGAGTCCACCTGGAGGGTGACGAAGGAGAAGATGGCCAACGACGAGGCCAGCAGGCCGAAGGTGATGGGCAGCCACGGACCGAATCGGTTGACGAGCCGCGCGCCGAGTGGTCCTGCGAACGCGAAGGTGATCGTGAGGGGAAGGAGGCGCAGGCCGGCGCCGACCGGGCTGAATCCGTGCACGCTCTGCAGGTAGAGAGAGATGAAGAACAACACGCCGAACAGGGCGAAGAAATCCAACAACACGATGACGGTGCTCACCGAGACGGCGCGCACGCGAAAGATGGCGAGCGGCATGAGTGGGTTGTGCACGCGGCTCTCGACGACGACGAAAGCGACAATGAGGACGAGGCCCGATGCGATGATGCCGAGTGTGCTCGACGCCCCCCAGCCCCAGTTCTGCGCGTTCACCAGGCCGTAGACGATGGCCAGTAATCCGAAGGCGAGGGTCAGCACCCCGAGGATGTCGAAGCGCTGCCGTACAGATTCCCTGGTCTCGTTCAGGACGAGCGCTCCGATGACGAGTGCGACAGCCCCGACCGGGAGGTTGATGAAGAACACGCTCTGCCACGAAATGTGCTCGACGAAGATGCCGCCGATGATCGGGCCGGCCGCAGTCGCGGCGGCGGAGGCGCTGACCCAGATACCCACGGCTCGGTTGAGCTCCTCGGGAGGGAAGGCCGCCTTCAGGAGGGCCAGGGTGCTCGGGAGCAGCAGTGCCCCGAACGCCCCCTGGATCCCCCGGAGGAGGATCACGCCGTCGATCGTCCCGACGAGCCCGATGGCGACGGAGGTCAGCGAGAACCCGACCACGCCGACCAGGAAGACCCGCCGGCGACCGAAGCGGTCGCCCAGCTTGCCGCCGAGGATCAGCAGTGCGGCAATCACCAGCAGGTAGGAGTTCGTGACCCATTGGAGATCCGAGAGCGAGGCGTGGAGGTCCTTGCCGATGTAGGGGTTGGCCACGGCGACGACGGAGCCGTCGATCCCCACCATGATCACGCCGAGGGTCACGCTGACGAGCGTCAACCATGGGTTGTCCTTCAGCGTCCCGCCCGTGGCGTTGTCCATCAGTGGCCAGGGCTCCGTTCGGTCGCTGACGTGATACGCCATAGTGGCAGAGTGTGCCATTTCTGCGCAATTTTGGTAGGGTCGTGCCGGGCTCAGACGGGGGGAGCATGGGTACCGGCCTGACGGAACGGAACAAGGAGCGCACCCGGCGGGAGATCGCCGAGGCGGCCGGGCAGCTCTTCTTGGAGCGCGGCTACGCCGCGACCACCGTGCAGGAGATCGCCAATGCCGCGGATGTCTCACCCCGGACGTTCTTCCGCTACTTCCCGTGCAAGGAGGACGTGATCACGGCCATCGCCAGGGCCTCCATGGACGACGTCCTGGAACACCTGGCGGGCCACGACGTGGGCGAGAGTCTCGTCTCGGTTCTGAAAGCGACCTTTTCGGCCGTCCTGGGGCCGGCCATCGACGACCCCGACGCCGCCAGAGCGTTCCAGTTCATGTTGCGGGACACCCCGGCGCTCCGGGGGCGCTGGCTGGAGGAGCAGCGCCGCAACCGTGATCGCCTGGCCGATGAGCTCCGCCCGTGGTTCGACGAAGCTTCGAGCCCGGTGGCCCGGCATCTGGCGGCAGGCGCCGCCCTGCTCGCCATCGACGAGGTGATGACACTCTGGGCGGATGATCCGTCGTTGGGTGATCCCCTGGAGCTGTTGGATCAGGCCCTACGGATTCTGGACGGGCCGTCGATCTTCCGCCCGAAGCGCTAGCCGCTCGTGATCCGCTCTGACAGCAGCGACGACATGTTCACCGAGCCCTACGTCGACGTCGACGAGTGGAGAGATCGCCCCGTCCGCCATCGCTACGTGCACGGCGGATTCGCCGGCACCGAGACGCGCTTCTCGATCTATCTGCCCCCGGCGGATCTCTACCAAGGACGCTTCTTCCAACACATCACGCCGGTGCCGGACAACGAGTTCCTCGCGCAGGAAGCCTCGGGTGAGCAGGACAAGATCGGCTTCTCCATCGCCAGTGGGGGCTACTTCGTGGAGACCAACGGTGGCGGCGCCAGCGGCCGGCCGGGATCGACCGTCGACCCCACCATCGCGGCCTATCGGGCCAATGCGGCTGCGGCTCAGCACTCGCGTGTCGTCGCGGCCGCCATGTACGGCGAGCACCGGCCTTACGGCTATGCGTACGGGGGGAGCGGGGGCGGCTACCGCACCATCGGCAGCGCCGAGAACACCACGGGCATCTGGGACGGCTTCGTGCCGTATGTCATCGGGTCGCCGATGGCCATTCCGAACATGTTCACCGTGCGGATGCACGCGCAGCGTCTCCTGGGCGACCGCTTCGATCAGATCGTCGATGCCGTCGAGCCGGGTGGCGGCGGCGACATGTTCGAGGGTCTCACGGAGGAGGAGCGCGACGCCCTCGTGGAGGTCACCCGCATGGGCTTCCCGCCGCGGTCGTGGTTCGGCCACCGCACTATGGGGATGCACGCCTTTCCGGTGCTGTACGGGGGCCTGGTCGCCGCGGACCCCTCGTATTTCGACGAGTTCTGGACCGAGCCGGGGTACCTGGGGCACGAGGCACCCCCCTCGTTGGTGCGCGCACGAGTCCAGGAGGAGTTCGACGTCGTCGAGACCCTGACTGCCGCGCAGCTCCTCGAGGCCGGGCGAACGGCCATGACGCATCCCGGTCAGGCACGCGGCGGGGTGGACACGGCCTGGCGCGGGCCGAAGGACGCCGCACTCCCGCCGGTTGCGGTCCGCCTGTCAGGCACGCCCGGCGTCCATGTGCGCGGGGCCGATATGTTCGTGCTGTCCGGCGCGGCGGCGGGGGCGAGGATCGGCGTGCTCTGCGTGATCGACGGCGTCGCG
>Ga0307374_10001667_pt1 | contig 40645 bp, 37 predicted proteins | sample OX3MG_FD_202532 | JGI IMG/M metagenome (GOLD analysis project Ga0307374, IMG submission 202532) | Soil microbial communities from Risofladan, Vaasa, Finland - OX-3 | ecosystem: Environmental > Terrestrial > Soil > Coastal area > Acid sulfate soil | place: Finland: Risofladan, Vaasa | collected... | reverse complement strand
TACCCGGGCACCGTACGCGCGAACTGGCTCGTCAACCAAGGGCGAAGACGATCTGGACGCGTGACGTGACGGTCTGGGAGCCCGCCTCCACGGGGGCACCTGCCGCCGACGGTGACTCGGCCGCCTTGAACCCGTAGTACGGGGGTGGCGATGTTGTCGATGTGCTCGTCATGTCGTGGATCGAGCAGATCCCCCGGAGGTGCTCGTTCGCCGACAGGGCGATCGCCTTCGCGTGCCCGATGGCCTGGTGCACGGCCATGGTTCGGGCCCGCCCCTGTGCGTGGAGGGGTCGTGTGAGCGAGAACGCCATCGAGTTGATCCGCGTCGCATTCCCGCCAGCCCCCACCGCCGCGTCGATCACTGTGCCGGCCGACGTGAACTTCCGGATCTTGGCCACGACGGTGTTGTCGACGCCGTAGCTCGTCACGGAGCTCCCTGTGTTCACGTAGTTCGGTTGGATGGTGAGGTTCGTGGTCTGCACGTCGCGGCGCGCGATCCCGCCCGCGCTGAGCGCGTGGAGGACCGCCTGGGTCGCGGTGTTGTTGGCCGACAGCGCGCCGCTCGCCTCGGGGGCTGTGGTGTGCACGTCCAGGCTCAGGGTGAGCAGGTTGGGCGTGACCGACACCTTGCCCGTCCCGGTGACCGTGACCTTCGGTGCGCCCGCGCCACAACGCGGTTTCGTGCTCGCAGCCGCCGCCGGCCCGCCGGCAGAGACGACGGTCGCGGTCGCGGCGCTGCCGACCGCCACGAGGAGGATCGCCGAACCGACCGCGATCCGGGACCACCGGCCGCTTCGTGCCTTGCTCATTTGCCCTCCACCTTCAGCTCGAGAGCCCAGACCGTTGCGGGCTCGATTGCCGTTGACGCCGACGTCGGCGCATGCTTCGCAAGCGCCTCGAGGACGACGGTGACCGCCACTCGCGTCGTGACGACGAACCGTCGCGCGCCGCCGCCCGCGGCACGGACCCGCACGGGCGGCCCCGTACCGTGGTACACGGGGCCGCCGGCGATGGCCGGCGCCGACCAGCGCCAGCCGCCGGGCAGGACCGGGAGCTCGACTGTGACACTCCCCCCCGCTCGCACGCCGAGTGAGGGGATTCGGGGGCTGCCGACGGCGGGGGCCATGGTGACCATCCGCTTCGCGTTGACGGCGCGCTCGAGCGAGACGGCCGCGGTTACGAGCCGTGGGGCAGCCGCACCGGTCGCGATCGTCCCGCACGCCCTGTTCACCTGCGCCGTGGCCCGGCAATGTGCGGGCGCGACCGGCGACGCCGCGTGCGCCGGTGTGCCGGCCGAAGAGCCGCTCTGCGCCCCTCCCTGCGACGTGCCGAAGGCGGGGACGCCGCTCGCCGACGAGGACGCCGGCAGCCCCGTCCCTGCCGCAGCGCGCCCTTGCCTACCGGACGAGGAGGGCGACGAGGGACTGCCAAGCGCCTGGGGCAGGGTCACCGCGAGCCCGACCGCGACCACCGCCGCGACGCCGGTGAGCTGCAGCCGGCGGAGCCGCCGCTGCCGGATGCCCGCGAGGACCTGCGTCCGGACGGCGTCGCTCCCGCGGGCGCTCGCACTCCCGCGTGCCCCGGGGCCGCTCTCGCCGAGCGCCTTCCGCAGGCGGTCTTCGATCCTGTGGGGACCTCGCGTCGGCTCACCCATCGTCGCGTGCTCCTCCGACGGGCTCCGACGGCTCCGAGGGCTCTTCGGAGCCGAGAAGGCGCGCAAGGGTCGCGCGCGCCTTGGAGAGCTGGGACTTGACCGTGCCGACCGAGCAACCGAGCGCCCGGGCGACCTCGGCCTCCGAGAGGTCGGCGTAGTAACGGAGCACGACCGCCTCGCGTTGGCGAGTGGGGAGGGCACGCACGGCCTCGAGCACGGCCAGGACCTCGCCGGTGCGCTCCACGTCGGACGGGCCGCCACCCTCCATGGCATCCGACCACACGGCACGGTTCCCCCGCTGCTCGCTGACGCGCCGCCGCCCGCGCGAGCGGCATTGGTTCACCACCGCGGCGCGCAGGTAGGCACCTGCACGCTCGGGGTGACGGATCCGCCGCCAGCCGACGAACGTACGCAGGAAGGCCTCTTGGACGGCCTCCTCCGCCTGCCCGCGGTCGTCGAGGAGCAGCGTGGCGAGCCGGCACAGGCCGTCGTAGTGCACGTCGAAGAGCGCCGCGACCGCGTCGTCGCGGCGCCCGGTCACGGCCGGCACGACCCCGACGGGCATCCGGACGGCGACGAGCGCACCCTCTCCCACACCCACCACAGACGCACGAGCGGCCAGGAGGGTTGCCTCGGTCCCCGATTCGCGCCGGAGATCGCCAACCGGTTCGCTCGTCCCGGTGGGTCGTGCCGCGTGCGGGGCACGAGTCAGGCGGGAACGCCGCGGGCGAGGCAAACCCTCAGACGTGGTGGGCGACCCATGTGATGCCCTGGAACGCCCGATAGCCGAGGTAGATCACCGACGCCACGAGCATGAGCTTGAAGTACCACGGCACGGGCTTGCGCACCTCCTCGACGAGCGGGGTGCCGCAGGTCGGGCACTCACCGTCCTCGGTGAGGTCCTCGTCCTCGACGACCTCTTCGCACTCCTCACACCACGGCACGGCGGTCTCCAATGGCACGGGCAACGGCGTCGGGCCGCCTGGCGCCCACGACGGTGCTCACCGCCCGCGGCGCTCGTTCTGCTCGAGGCCGCCGCCGCAGTGTGCACCGCCGCGCACGTCCTGGAAGCGCGGCACGCCGCGTCCGCAGACCCGCGCCGCGCCGACGACCTCGGCGTCCCGGCGCGCGAGCCCCTGACGACCCGCCGTCTCCCTCGCGCGGCGTACGGGTGCGACCCCGGGTCACCTGCCGCCGATCCGCACCCGCAGCTTGATCGGGGTCGGGCCGAGCTCGAAGTGCTCGCGCAGCCCGCGCTCGAGGTAGCGCAGGTAGGTCTGGGGCAGCCTCCCGGTCGCAAAGAGCGTGAACGTGGGCGGGTCGACGGCACCCTGGACCCCGTAGCGGACACGGGCGCCGGGAGCGGGGTGGGCCTCCTGGATGTCGCGAAGCGCACGGTTGAGCGCCCCGGTCGGCACCCGATGGTGGTAGGCGTCGACCGCGGCGTGCAGTGCGGGAAGGATCTTGTGGGCCCCTCGCCCGCTCGCGGCGCTCACCCTGAGCACTGGCGCCATGCCGAGGAAGGCGAGACGATCCCCGACGCCGGCGAGGAGGTCCTCGCGGTCGCCGGTCGCCACGAGGTCCCACTTGTTCACGACGATGACGGCGGGGCACCCCGCGGCGTTGATCCGCTCCGCAAGTCGCTGGTCCTGGTGCGTGGCGCCCACCGTCGCATCGATGACGAGCAGCGCGATGTCGGCGCGGTCGAGGGCCTCGAGCGCGCGCAAGGTCGAGTAGGCCTCCACCCCGCGGTCGGTCCGCGACGGGCGCCGCATCCCCGCGGTGTCGACGAAGCAAAGCGGGCCGTCGTCGGTGGTGATGAGGGTGTCGATGGCGTCGCGGGTCGTCCCGGGCAGGTCGTGGACGATCGAGCGCTCCTCGCCGATCAGCCGGTTGAACAGCGTCGACTTCCCGGCGTTCGGGCGCCCGACCAGGGCGACGCGCGGCGCGGCGTCCTCGTGGTCGTCCGCCCCTCGCAGCTCCTCGAGGTCCGGATCGCCGGGGCGCGTGCCTCCGGCGCGTTGTCGCGTCCCATCGGGGTCGGCCCGTTCGGTGCCGGTGGCGTCGGCACCGGTCTCTGCGGGTGAACGGCCTGGTGCGCCCGGCACAGGGTCCGCAGGCTGGGGGAGGCGGCGCACCACCTCGTCGAGCAGGTCCCCCGTCCCGCGCCCGTGGAGCGCGCTGACCGGCCACGGGTCCCCCGCACCGAGGGTGAGCAGCTCCCACGCGGCGGCGTCCCGCGAGCCATCGTCGACCTTGTTGGCCACGAGCAGCATCGGCGTCCCCGACCTGCGCACCGCGCGGACCGTCGCCACGTCGCCGTCGGTGGCGCCCACCGTGACGTCCACGACGAGGAGTACGAGGTCGGCGTCGGCGAAGGCCCGTTCGGCCTGCGCGCTCACCTTCGCGTCGAGGACGTCGCCGGTCGCCAGCCACCCCCCCGTGTCGACGAGCACGAAGGGTACGCCGGTCCACTCGGCGTCGAGCTCCTTGCGGTCACGGGTGACGCCGGGGTCGTGCTCGACGACCGCCGCGCGCCGCCCCACGATGCGGTTCACAAGGGAGGACTTCCCGACGTTCGGCCGGCCGGCGACGACCACGACCGGACGGCCCCGGCGCGCCGAGGCGCCCGCCGGGCTGCGGCGCGCGCTCACGTCCGGTCTTCGATCGCCAGGCGGAGCGACCGCCCGTCGGCGGCGACCACCTCGACGGCTCGGGGGAGGTCTTCGAGCGTCGTGCCGTCGAGGAAGCGGCCTTCGGAGAGGCAGGCATCAGGGAGGAGGTAACGCTCGTCGTCGGGCTCGCCGGCGAGCGCCCGGACGAGGTCGTGGCCCGTGAGGAGGCCCGCCACACCGATGTTCCCACCGAAGAAGTCGTGCTCGACGGTGACGACACGCACGTGGTCGAAGGGCGCGAGAAGCGGCTCGAGGACCTTGGCCCCGTAGCTTCCGGTGAGGACGGCCGTCCGCCGCGGCGCGGTGCCGGTGGTGCCGGTGCTGTCGGTGGAGTCGGTGGTGCCGGGAACGGGCGTGCGTCGCCTCGGCGCCCGGTAGCCGGAGGCCGGCGCGCCGTCGACCCAGGCGAAGAACCCGGGCCGGACCCCATGGGCGGAACGGTCGTCGCCTCCGAAGGCTGCCTCGAACGCCCGGGCCATCCCGATCCCGTTCTCGTGCTGGGGAAAGCCGTCGTAGTCCTCGGCGGGCGGGAAGTCGTAGCCGGCCAGGAGGTAGTACTCGTCGGCCGCGTAGACGAGACGCCGGCCGAGCACGCGGCGGTAGGTCTCCTGCCACTCGGCGACCGTGTCGCACACCGCGGCGGCCTCGGTCTGGGTGTGCTCGCGCATCTCCTCCTCGTGCGAGTAGCGCGAGAGCCCGAGCGGAACGACGCCGAGGGTCGCGAGCTGCGGGTAGCGGTCGAGCACGGTGAGGAGCGTGTCGCCGAGGACTTCGCCGTCGTTCACCCCGGGGCAGACGACGACCTGCCCGTGCACCTCGATCCCACCGTCGAGGAGCACCCCGAGCCATCGGAGGCTCGTCGCCCCCTTCGGATTGCGCAGCATGCGGGCGCGGACCTCGGGGTCGGTGGCGTGGATCGACACGAAGAGCGGACCGAGTCGCTCGGTGAGCACCCGCTCCGCGTCGAGCTCGGTGAAGCGGGTGAGGGTGGTGAAATTCCCGTAGAGGAACGACAGCCGGTAGTCGTCGTCTTTCAGGTAGAGACTGCGCCGCATCCCCTTGGGGAGCTGGTGGATGAAGCAGAAGGCGCAGTGGTTGTCACAGGTCCGCACCCGGTCGAAGACCGCGGACTCGACCGCGATCCCGAGGGGCTCGCCGGCGGCCTTGGCGACGCGGACCTCGAGCTCCCCGGACGTGCCAGCGCCGGCGCCGGACCGTCGGACGCGCAGGTCCAGCGCCTCGCCGTCGACGAGGGCGTGGTACTCGAGGATGTCGCGCGGGCGCCGCCCGTTGAGCGAGAGCAGCTCGTCGCCGGCCATGAGGCCGGCGCGTGCCGCCGGGGACGCCTCGGCGACCGCCGTCACCTTCGGCGCCGCCATGGCGCAAGGTTACCTGCAGCCCACCTCGGCGCGGCCCCGGGCGCCGCCCGGCGAGCGTCGTGCGGGGCCTTCGGCGACCGGGGAGGCCGGTAACCTGAGCGAGTGCCCGTCGACCGCGTGATCCTTGCCGAGCCACGTGGGTTCTGCGCGGGCGTCGAGAAGGCCATCAAGGCGCTGGCCTGGATGGTCAGGGTCTTCGAGCCCCCCGTGTACTGCTACCACGAGATCGTCCACAACCAACTGGTGGTCGACCAGTTCCGCGCGCAGGGCGTCGTCTTCGTCGACGACGTGAGCGAGGTGCCGCCGGGGTCGCCCCTCATGCTGAGTGCCCACGGCACGGCCCCCGAGGTGGTCGCCGACGCCCGGCGAGGGGGCGGGGTCGTCGTCGACGCGGTCTGCCCGCTCGTCACCAAGGTCCACCACGAAGTCGAGGTCCGGACCCGCAAGGGCTTCACGGTCCTCTACATCGGGCACGCCGGCCACGAAGAGGCCATCGGCACCATGGCGGTGGCACCCGACGCCGTCCGCCTGATCGAGACCGAAGAGGACCTCGACGCGCTCGGGGACCTCGGCGAGGAGCCGGTGGCCCTCCTCGCGCAGACGACCCTCAGCCACGACGAGTGGCGGGGTCTCATGGAGGAGGCGAAACGCCGGTTCCCCGACCTCTGGCTTCCGAGCCGGAGCGACCTGTGCTTCGCCACGACCAACCGCCAGGCAGCCCTCAAGGCCATCGCGGGCGAAGCCGACGCGATCATCGTGATCGGGTCGGCGAACTCCTCGAACACGGTCGCGCTCGAGAAGGTCGCCATGGCCTCGGGCTGCGACCGCGTCGTCCGGATCAACCGGCCCGACGAGCTCCCCGACGACCTCTCGGGGACCGTGGGCGTGACGGCCGGCGCGTCTGCGCCCGAAGCTGTCGTCGAGGCCGTCGTCGCGCGGCTCGCCCCGGCGGGCGGTGTCCGCATCGTGCCCGTCACGACCGAAGACGAGTACTTCCCGCCACCGCCCGAGCTCCGCCAGCTCCTGCGCGCGCTCGCCACCGCGCTGGCGGCGGTCACGGCCGCGCCGTCGCGCACGGCGCTCGACCCGGTCGGCGAGGACCGCTGCACCTCCGCCGCCGACCTTCTCGCCATGGCCGACGCGCTCCCGTCGGTCTGAGCTTCGGTCGCCTGCGCCGCACCGACCGAAAGAGAGAGGACCCCGACATGGCCAGCGTCTCGGACGGGCGCCCCTCGCGCCTGGTCGCGCTCCAGCGCCTCGCGATCGAGGTCGCTCGCGAGGACTTCGACACGCGCCATCCCGACCTCGCGCTGACGCCCGTCGTCGCCCTCGTCTGCGCGTACGAGGAGGAGGGAAACCTCGGCCCGGTGCTCGCCCGGGTCCCGGAAAAGGCGTGCGGCTTGGCGGTCACGCCCCTCGTCGTCGTGGACGGCGGCGAGGACACCACCGACCAGGTCGCCAAGGACGCGGGCGCCGTGACGTTCGTCTTCCCGGCCAATCTCGGCCACGGCGTGGCGCTGCGCGTCGGCTACGAGCTGTGCGTCGCCAGTGGCGCCCGTTACGTGGTCACCCTCGACGCGGACGGACAGAACGACCCCGCCGAGCTGGAGACGATGCTCCAGCCCCTCGTCGACGACGAGGCGGACTTCGTCGTCGCGTCCCGCAGGCTCGGCGTCGACGAGACCGCCGACAGCTACCGAAAGCTCGGGGTCCGGTGGTTCTCGTGGCTCATGAACCTCTTGATTGGCTCGGAGCTCACCGACACCTCGAACGGCTACCGCGCCCTCCGGGTCTCGATGCTCGCGGACGTGGCGCCCCGCCTGGAGCAGGACCAGTACCAGACCGCCGAGCTCCTCATCACCGCCATGAGCCGCGGCTGGCGGGTGACGGAGCGGCCCACGGTCTGGCACGAGCGCACCTCGGGCACGTCGAAGAAGGGTGCGAACTGGATCTACGGCTTCCGCTACGCCGCGGTGATCCTGCGGACCTGGCGGCGCGAGCGGGGGTTGGGCGGGCTGGCTTTGCGGCCCGGGCGCGGTCGGGGGTTCAGCGCCCGGGGCTGAGGCGACCCCGCCGCTCCCTGGCCGATCCACACCGCCGAGCCCGGCCCAGCGACACTCGCCAGGCCCCGTAGCGACATCCACCCTGACCGCACGTGCAGGCCCGATGCCCGGCGGGCGCAGCTGGCAGCCCCGACGCGCCGCACCGGCGGGCAGGTGCCCGCCGGTGCGACCCGATCTCCGAGGAGCGCGTCCTCAGGCCATCAATGGTGTCCGTGGCCACGTCCCGGTCCGGAGGTGAGCTTGTTCACGCTCGTTCCCCAGTTCGCTTCGATGTCACGCGTCCCGCCACAGGTGAATGTGGCGATGTACTGCGGGACGCTGCAGCTCTGGTTGATCATCTCGGTCGCGAAGAAGAATGTCCCTCCTGTCGCGACGGCCGTCGAGTAGTCGCCCCACCTCGGGCGGTTGTATCCGGCTGTGTACTCGCTGAAGCCGTCTGCGGGACCGGCGCCCTGCCGCGCGAGGTGCAGGGTCTTTGTCGGCCCGTTCGTCCCGAGGATCGAGTACCCCGTGGACGGGTACAGGCTCGACCCGGACATGGCGTAGTCCATCACGCCGGCACCGTCGTTCGTAAAGGCGATCCCCGGGAAGAAGTCGTTCACCCCGGGTGCCCAGACGAACCCGGACCCGACGGAGCCGGCGCTCAGTTCCGACCCCGAGCCCTGCGGGGCCACGCTGAACCAGGCGATTGCCGCCGTTGTGTGGCCGGGGGCAGCCGTATTCAGCGCGCCCCACACAGATCCGTTCGCCGGGTCGTAAGCGGCGGTGGCGATGCGGTCTGTGTTGGTCGCGATCATGCCTTCGCCTGTCGGCCACGCGATCGGTGTTGTGCCCGTCAGTGTCTTCCACAGCGTGCCGAGGGGGTGCGGCCCGAGCTTCTGGGTCGCCAGCGCCTCCGACGCGGTGAAGGCCCCGTGCACTGTGGAGTGCGGCGGCTCGGCGTAGGACACCGTTGTCGCCACTGCGACCGCGCCTGTCACGTGCGGGCCGCCCGTCGTCACCGCGTCCGTGTTGGTGAACTTCCACAGGCCGACGCCGTGGCTGCCCGTTGTCACGAATGTCGTGCTCGACATGGCGTAGAAGGTGCCGCCTGTCGATGTGACGTAGGCGCCGTCGGAGCTGGCCGGCACGATCGAGTACCACGGGCAGATCGTCTGTGTCGTCTCTCCGTACCGCGGTGTGTTGTAGGGGCAGGTCGGGGTGCCGGGCTGTGCCACGGTGTCACCGAGGTGACCCCAGTAGATCGGCGACGCGATGCCGGCCAGGAGGTCCGACTTGCTCAGCGCGTACTCGGTCGCCACGCCACCGACGGGGTGCGCGCCCGCCAGGGTGTACTCGTTCGTCGAGATGAACACCGCGTTGCCGTTCACCCCGAGGAGCGGCTGGTCGCCGTAGCACGGGTTCGCGGACCCTGTCGGGTTTGTTGTCGGTGTCGGCAGTGTCTGCGGTGGAAGGCCGTTGCAGTGGTCGACGCCCTGGGCGTCGAACTGGTCCGGGATGAAGTAGGAGCGCCAGGTGCCCGTCGGGATGGGCGACGTGCTCACCGCGACGAACTCCCCAGCCCAACCGAGGGTCGACGAGCCGTCGGCCTCTGTCAGCCAGATCTGGCTCGCGAACCAGCGCTGGGTTTGCGGGTCGAAGTAGCACCGCGGGTCACCCTGGACGCTGTAGCTCCCTGTGTTGGCCCCGCCGAAGACCTCGGGGGCGCCGAAGAGGTTCTCGAGCGCCATGCCGTTGTTGCTGAGCGGGGTCATGGTGGCGGCGCTGTACATCTGCACCACCATGTTGTTGACCTCCATCGCGTAGCCGTTCCCGGCGCAGAGGCCCTGGTCGGGCGGCTCGATGTCGATCCCGGGAAGCGGCTGAGGCTGCCCTGTCGCGTAGACCGGGTGCAGCACCCCCTGGCCGTAGGCGTCGATGCCCCCCACCGAGGTGAGGCCCGGGGTCGGGCCCGCCACGTTCCCGGGAGGGCCTGTGCCCGGATGCGGACCCGGTCCGTGGTCGTGGTGAGGACCCCGAGGTCCTGTGTCCCCTGGACCCGGAGGGTTCCCCGGGTTGGACCCGCTCCCGGAGCCGACCGGCGCGGCGCTGCGGGGTGTCTCCCCGACGTCGGGGATGCTCGGCCTCGCCGCCTTGGCAGCTGTCGCGGTCAACGCCGTCGATCCGGGGGCGCCCTCGGCGCCGGTCGGGCCGGCGGCCTGTGTCGGCGCCCACGACGTCGTGCCGACGACGGTGACGCTCGTGCCGGTGGGTGTGAGGGTGAAGGTCTGTGCCGGCGCCCCCCCGTGATGGTGTCCCGGATGGGACGGCGGTGCTGCTCCCGCGGTCACCGCGGGAGCTCCGAAGAGGGCGAGGGCGAGTGCCCCCCCTCCGATCATCAGCCTTCCAAGTCGATGTCTCATGCCCACCCACTTCTCCTTGGATCGTAGAATTGCTGTTCGTCACCAAGTGGCCGGGCAGAGATCACCGCAGCGGTGCGCAGGCGCGATCGCAGTCAACGATCTTTGCGTCGACGGACAACGCCCTCCCCTCCTCCGTACCCCCCGGTGTCCCCCCTTCTTACACGAGCCCTGCGGCTGCATGCTCGGCCAGCATGTGTACCCCGCCGTCCACGGCGCGTCAACGGTTTGGTGAATTTCTGTGGGCTCACGCCCGCTCGAAGTCCCCCCGCGCCTCGTCGTACGCGGACTGGATCGCACTGCGCAGCGCCTCGGTCGTCGAGTGAATGCCGCTGCGCGGCACGCGTCCGCTCTCGGCGCGGGGCGGTGGCGCGATCGGCTCTCCCACGACCACCCTGATCCGCAACGGCCTGGGGATCCGCCGCCCCTTGGGCATGGAGACGTCAGAGCCCCCGATCCCGACCGGCACGATGGGGGCGCCGGTCCGCGCGGCGAGGAACGCCGCGCCCTCGTGGAGCTCCCCGACCGCGGGCCCCTCCCTGCGCGTCCCCTCCGGAAAGAGCACGAGGAGTTCACCTCGCTCGAGCACCTCCTGCGCGCGCCGGAGCGCCTCGCGGTCGGCCGCCTCGCGGTGCACCGGGAAGGCTCCCAGCGCGAGCAGGAGCTTCCCGACCGGGCGGATGCGCCACATCTCCTCTTTGGTCATGAAGAAGAGCTTGCGACGGGTGAGGAACGCCGAGAACGCGAAGTCGGCGAACGACCGGTGCACCGGGGCCAGGATCGCCGGTCCCTCGAGCGGCACATGCGCGCGGCCTTTCACGACGGGCCGGAACCATCCGCCGACGACCGTGGTGAAGATCGCGCGGGCGATCAGGTACGGCAACGACCGGCGGGTGTCGATGGCGAACGGCACCGGGGTACGGTCGCCTCCGGCGCCCTCGGCGCCCTCGGCGCCGCTGGCGCGCATCACGCGAGCCACGAGATGATCTCGTCGATCACGCCGACGACGCTACGCCTCGTCGTGTCGACGAGCCTGGCGTCGCCGGCCCGCACGAGCGGCGACGCCGCCCGCGTGCTGTCGAGCTCGTCACGGCGCGCGACCCCGTCGGCCGGCTCCTCGTGGCGCCGCCTCGCGCGCTCCTCCAACGAGGCGGTGAGAAAGACCTTCAGGTCCGCGTGGGGGAAGACGACGGTGCCGATGTCGCGTCCCTCGACGACGCCGCCACCGTGCTCGGCCGCCCACCCCCGCTGGCGCTCGACGAGCGCCGTGCGCACCGACGGGTTCGCCGCGATCCTGGACACCGCGCGGTTCACCGCCGGGGTGCGGATGGCGCCGGTGACCACGACACCGTCGATCACGACGTCGGGGGGGCCCGGTTCGATGTCGGCCGAATGCGCCAGTTCGGCCACCGCGGGCGCATCGTCGGGGTCGACGCCCCGGTCGAGCGCGGCCCACGCGATCGCCCGGTACATGGCCCCGGTGTCGAGCCGCTCGAGGCCGAGCCGCTCGGCGACGCCCCTCGACACGGTGGACTTCCCCGACCCCGCCGGTCCGTCGATGGCGAGGAGCCACACCCGGGCGCGGCCGCCGACGTGCCGCAGGTCCGCGAGGAACGACGGGTAGCTCGTGGCCACGCCGCCGAACCCGTCGATCCGGCTCTCGCCCTCCCCCGCCGCGAGCGCCGCGACGGCCGCGGCCATCGCCATCCGGTGGTCGCCCTCGGCGTCGAAGCGGAAGTGGCCGAGCGGCGCGCTTCCGACGCTGCCCCCGACCCCCTCGACCACCAGGTCGTCGCCCTCGACGCGCGCGCCCGCGCCGCACGCGCGCACGAGCCGCGCCACGGCCTCGAGACGATCGGTCTCCTTCACGCGGAGCTCTCCCACCCCGACGAACCGGGTCGTCCCCGCTGCGCACGCGGCCGCCACCGCGAGCACCGGGACCTCGTCGAGTGAGGGGATCTCGGACGCGTGGACCACGGTGCCGGCGAGCGCGCCCCAACGTGCCGAGACGTCGGCGACCGCCTCGAGCCCGTCGCCGGGCCGCGCGTCCACCTCGATCCGCGCCCCCATGCGCCCGAGCACCGAGAGGAACCCGGTCCGGGACTCCCCCGCGTACACCCCGCGGACCCGCAGCGCGCTCTTCGGCACGACACAGGCCGCGACCACCCAGAAGGCCGCCTGTGACGGATCGCCGGGAACCGCAAGGTCGAGCGGATGGAGTCCCACGGCGGGGCCCCACACGCGCACCGTGCGGCCGGGCCCCTCGTCGCGTACGTCGATCCCCGCACCGGCGAGAGCGAGGAGCTCTTCGGTGTGCGGGCGGGTGCGCACCGGCTCGTGCACCACGGTCTCGCCCTCGGCGAAGAGACCCGCCAGGAGCACCGCCGACTTCACCTGCGCGCTCGCGACGTCGGGGGTCCACTCCACGCCGCGCAGCTTCCCGCCCTTCACGGTGAGAGGCGGGGTGCACCTCTCTCCGTGTCCGGACACCGCGGCGCCCAAGGCCCTGAGCGGCGCGGCGATCCGGTCCATCGGGCGGGTCGAGAGCGAGCTGTCCCCGACGAGCACGGTCTCGCCGTCGAGCCCCGCGACAAGCCCTGCCAACAGGCGCATGCCGGTGCCGGAGTTCCCGCAGTCGAGGGCGGCCGCCGGCACGTGCAGCCGGTCGCGGCTCCCGGTGACCGTCACGACCTCGCCGTCGTCGTGCACCTCGGCGCCGAGCGCGGCGACCGCGTCGCGCGTGGCGCGGACGTCTTCGCCGTCGGAGAGCCCGCGCACGACGGTCGTCCCCTCCGCCAACGCCCCGACCAGGAGCGCCCGGTGCGAGATCGATTTGTCGCCCGGCACCCGCAGCTCACCGCCGAGCGGCGCGCCGCCGGCAACGAACACCGTGTGCGGCACCCCGCGGGCTCCCCTCGGGTGCCCGCCGCCGGCGGCCGGACCGGGCGCGCTCACGAGATGGCCTGCGCCGTCGCCCGGTAGCCGCGGGCCGCGACCGCGTCGCGCAGCTTGCCGGCGTCGCCGGCGTCCACCACGAGGAGGAGGACCCCCCGCGGCCCCTCGGCCGAGTGGGCGATCTCGATGTCGTAGATGTTGATGCCGAGGTCGCCGGCGACGCTCGTCAGCTCCGCCAGGACCCCTTCCCGGTCGGGCACCGGGACACGCACCTCGGTGAGCCGCTCCGGCCGGGCGCCGCGCGCCGGGAGGTGCCGGCGCGCGCGGCTCGCCCGCTCGAGCACGCCGAAGACCCCGTCGCGGTCGGTCGCGAGCACCCGGTCGCGCATCGCGCCGAGGTCCGCGATCACCCGGTCGAGCGTGGCGGCGATCGCAGGCGAGTTCTCCGCGCACACGTCGGGCCAAATCCCCGGCGAGCCTGCGGCCACCCGCGTCATGTCACGGAACCCGCCGGCGGCGAGGCGCAGGAGGACCGCGTCCTGCGCGGCGGCGTCGGAGGCCGCGTTCATGAGGGTCGCGGCGACGAGGTGCGGCACGTGGGAGACGACGGCGACGAGACGGTCGTGGTCCGACGGGCTGAGCGCGACGACGTCCGCGCCGAGCGACGAGACGACCCCTCGCACCTTCGAGAAGGCGGCGAGGTCCGTGTCCGGCGTCGTCGTGAGGACCCACAGCGACCCCACGAAGAGCTCGGCGTCGGCACCGTCGAGACCGACCTGCTCCGAGCCGGCCATCGGGTGTCCCCCCACGAAACGCGGGTGTCCGACCGCGGCCACCACCGCGGCCTTCACGCCGCTCACGTCGGTCACGACCAGATCGGGGCGCCTGCCCGGGTCCTCGAGGAGCGCCCGGGCGACGCCCGACACCGCCGACGCAGGCGTCGCCACGAAGGCGACCTCGGCGTCGAGGTCGTCACCCGCGTCGTCGAGAGCGCCCTGGGCGAGCGCCACGTCGGTGCGCGCGGGGTCGGCGTCGTACCCGTGGACCTCCCAGCCCCTGGCTCGCAACGCCAGCCCGAGCGACCCGCCGATCAGCCCCGTCCCGACGACGAGCGCCCGGCCGGGTGCCGCGCCGCTGCCGCTGCCCCGGGCGTCGGCGACGGGAGCGCCGGCAACTGGAGCGCCGGCAACTGGAGCGCAGGCAGGCTCAGACGGGGAGGTCATCGCGGAGCACCTGCGCACCGTGCAGGTAGACGTGGCGGAGATCCGCCGGGGGCCGCTCGGTCGTCACGTGCAGGAGCACGCGGATGCAGTGCGGCATCGAGCCTGGGACCGGGATCTCGGACGCGCACAGCAGCGGCACGGCGCCAAAGCCGACGCCACGGGCCGCGGTCGCGGGGAACATGGAGACCACGTCGGCGGTCGCCGTGAAGATCACGCTGATGACGTCGTCGAGCTCGAGCCCGTTGCGGGCCATGACCGCACCGAGCAGCTCTTGGACCCGCTCGGTGACCTGCGCCTCGGTGTCCTCGGCGACGGTGGTCGCGCCACGCAGCGCGCGTACGGACCCAGGCATGGGGCCGAATGCTACCGGCCGGTGCGCTCCCCGCCGGGAGACCTCGTATCCGCCGCGGCGGCCCGTCGCCGGGAGGCCCGGTCGCCACCCGGGGCTCCCTCGGCGCCCGTGCCCTTCCTGCGGCCCTTCCTGGTGCCCGGACCGCGGCCCGCGCTCTCGGCGTAGAGGGCACGGACCTCTGCGGCGTCGAGGGGCCGCCACCGCCCGGGCCGCAGCGCCGTGTCGGTGACGGGACCGATCCTGGTGCGCACGAGGCGGCGGACCGGGTGGCCGACCGCCTCGAGCATCCGCCGGACCTGGCGGTTGCGCCCCTCGTGGACGACGACCCGCAACGCGCCCGGCGCCACCTGTCCGATCACCGCCGGTGCCGTCCGGCCGTCGTCGAGCTCGACGCCCTCGCGCAGGTGCCGGAGTGCGCCCGGCCCCGGCGAGCCCTCGACCTCGGCGAGGTACTCCTTGGCGACGCCGTGGGAGGGGTGCGCGAGGCGGTGGGCGAGCTCCCCGTCGTTCGTGAGGACGATGAGCCCCTCGGTGTCGTAGTCGAGCCGGCCGACCGGGAAGACCCTGGGCGCCGGGGGGACCAGGTCGAGGACGGTCCGGCGCCCCTCGGGGTCCGACGCCGTCGTCACGACCCCGGCAGGCTTGTTCACGAGGTAGTAGACGAGGTCGGGTGCGACCGGGACGGGCACCCCGTCCACGGCCACCAGGTCGTGGCGGGAGTCGACGCGCTGGCCCACCTCGGCCTTCGCCCCGTTGACGGTGACCCGGCCGGCTGCGACCAGCTCGTCGCACACCCGCCGGCTCCCGATCCCCACGCGGGCGAGCACCTTCTGGAGCCGTTCGCCCTCCGGGGAGCTTCTGGCGCCGGGGTCAGGCTCCCGGGCCACGCGGGCGCAGGCCCTCTTCGAGCTCGCCGGCGACGTCGACCCCCGGCAGGAAGTCCTCGACCGGTGGCAGCTGGGACACGTTGTCGAGCCCGAGGCGCTCCAAGAACAGGTCGGTCGTCCCGTAGAGGATCGGCTGGCCAGGCCCTTCGGCCCGCCCCACGGCCGCGATGTAGCCCCGCTGCTCGAGCAGCCGGACGACCCCGTCGGCGTTGACCCCGCGGAGCGACGCGATCTGCGCCCGGGAGACGGGCTGACGGTAGGCGACGATGGCCAGGGTCTCGAGGGCCGCGGTCGACAGGCGGTGCGACACGTCCCGGTTGGCGAAGCGCTCGACGTAGGGCGCGAGGTCCGGGTGCGTCTGGTAGCGGTAGCCGCCGGCCACACGGGCGAGGACGAACCCGTGACCGCCGTCGCGATAGGCGGAGGCGAGCCGGTCGCAGGCGGCCTCGACGCGCTCGACCGGCTCCTCGACGAGCTCGGCGAGGAGCCCCGGGGCCACCGGCTCCACCGCGACGAGGACGACCGCCTCGATGGCGCGCGCGAGCTCCTCGTCGTTCACCCTGCGTGCTCCATGCCGGCGTCAGCCCTCGTACTCGTCGGCGCCCACGAGCGCCTCGACCAGGGGGTGGTCCTCCCCCACCCACTCGATCTCGAGGTCCCCGAACCGCTCCGCCTGGCCGACCACGACCTTCCCGAGCTTGGTGAGCTCGAGCACGGCGAGGAAGTGGACGATGACCTCGATGCGCGTCACGAGGTGCGCGGTGAGGTCGCGGAACGACACCATCCCGCGCCCCGGCAGCATGCCGGCGAGCACCTGGACCGTCTCGGAGACGGTGACCGTGTCGACGGTCACGTGGGAGAGGTCGACCCTCGGCGCGGGCCGCTCCGCGGTGGCCCGGAGGTAGGCCTGGGCGAGGCGGTCGGCGGTGACCCCCTCGAGGAGGTCGGGGGCGTGGACGACGAAGCCATCGTCGAGCCCGGCCTCCCGGGCGACGGACCGGGCCGCGTGCTCCGAGAGCACGACGAACGCGTCGGCCGCCGCGGCGTACGCGCGGCACTCGAGGAGGCGCGACAAGAGCAGGTCGCGCTCTTCGAAGCCCCCGAGCTCCTCGTCCTCGTCGACGCCGTCTGGGCCCGGGAGGAGGCGCTGCGACTTGATCTCGACGAGGATCGCCGCCATCAGGAGGAACTGGGAGCGCGCGTCGAGCGAGACCGACTCGGGACGCTCGCGGAGCACGGCGACGAAGCCGTCCACGACCGGCGCCAGCGGGACCTCCAAGACGTCCACCTCGTGGGTGCTCACGAGGTGGACGAGCAGGTCGATCGGCCCGACGAAGACGGGGGTGACGACCTCGGGCGCGGGTCCCGAGCGCGCGTGCACGGGCGGGGTGGCGACGGCGGTCACCCGATCGACGTTACCAACCGCCTCCGCGCCGCCGGTGCATGGTCGCGGGTGCTGGTCAGCGGCTCGCGACGGGCACGATCGCCCGTGCGCGCTCCTCGAGCGGCGGGCAACCGAGGGCGGCCGCGATCTCGTGCACCTCCGCGAGGAGCGCGACGGGGTCCTCCCCCTGGTGGGCGCGCACCTCGGCGACGTCGGCGAGCGCGTGGGCGAGGTGGTAGGGGTTCCCGGCCTCGCGCAGGGCCCCGAGCGCCCCGTCGAGCAGATCGTTCGATCCGGGGTCGCGGGCGTCGGCGGCCCGCAGCGCTTCGAGCAGCTTCCGTTCGGCGCGCAGCACCGGCGGCACGTGCCCGACGGGGGACGCGTCGATCATCGCGGCGAGCTCGCCGAGGACATCGGTGCGGCCCAGACGTCGCGCAGCGCGCGCGGCGAGCGGCCACGCCCATCGCTGGGTTTCGAAGCTGAGCCCGAGCTCGCTCCGGGCGGCGAGCACAGCGAGCGCCCGCTCGATCGCTCCGGCGTGGTCCCCCTCGCACACGCAGACGAGCGCCGCGAGCAGGTCGCTCGACGTCCGGGACTGGACGTCGGCGCTCACCCAGGCGCCCAGCGCGTCCAGGGAGTGCGCCGCGCCCACGGCGTCGCCGCGGAGGCCGGCGACGAACCCGGCCATCCAATGCAGGACGGGATCGTCGAGGCGGTCCTCGTCGAGCCCGCGGCGCACCACGGCGTCGGCTTCCCCCCACCTGCCCTGCTCCATGAGGGCGACCGCCAGGTTCGTGACCGCGGTGCCGAGCACCCGCCGGACGCCCGTCCTGCGGCCGTGCTCGCTGGCCGAGCGTGCAGCCCGCTCCGCGGCGGCGGGGTCCGTCGACCCGACCCCGTCCGCCAGGTTGAGCTGGGCGATCGCGAACAGGCGGAAGTCGCCGACCCGCTCCGCGAGCTGCGCGGCGGTCTCGAAGTACGCGACCGCCTCGACCCTCCGGTTCGACCACGCGGCGGCGATGCCCTTCGAGCTGAACAGCGGCGCCAGCTCGTCGGCGCCGAGGCCGAGCGCCTGGCCGAGCACCAGCCCTTCTGTGATCACGCGCAGCCCGTCGGCGATGTTGCCGGCGAACGTGTAGTGCTGCCCCAGGGCGCGCAGCGCCCGCACCGTGTCGACGTCGGGGTCCTCTCGGAGGACGTCGAGCGCCGCGGTGAGCTCCTCGAGCTCCACCTCGTTGCGGGTGACCCCCGACTGCGCGACCGCCTTCAGCACGCGGCTCCGGGCGATGCCGCGCGGGTTGTCCTGGGCGGCGTAGCGCTCGATCGCGGCATCCGCGAGGGCGACGGCCCGCGCCGCGTCGCCGTGGTCGGACGCCGCCTTGGAGGCACGTTCGAAGAGGTCCGGTGCTCGCTCGGTCGGCGCGATCGACGCTGCCGCCTCGAAGCCGTCCGCGGCGCGACCCAGCGCACCCGCCTGCTCGGCGCGTTCGGCAGCCCTGACGAGGAAGCCGAGCGCGGTGGCCCGGATCTCGTCCGCGTCGCCGTCGTCGGGCTCCGCCGCCAGCGCGTCGAGGTAGTGCCGGGCGACCGCGTCGGCGATCTCCTCGCCGTCGTTCGCGAAGGTGCTCCGCAGGTGCCGCGCGACCGCGAGGTGGCCGGTCTTGCGGTCCTTCTTCGAGAGCGTCTCGTACGCGACCTGGCGGAGCATCTCCTGACTGAAGTGGTAGGCGCCGCGCTCCGGCGAGAGCTTGTCCGCCGACACCTGGAGCACGTCGCGCCGGACGAGCTCGGCGAGCGCCGCGTCGACGGATGCCTCGTCCCTCCCCGAGACGGCGACGACGGCCTCCTTGGGGAAGCTCGTGCCGACGAGGCTCGCGTCGGCGGCGATCGCGCGGACTTCGGGCGGGAGGGCGTCCAGGCGGCCGGCGAGCAGGGCGTGCAGCGAATCCGGCACCGTGAGGTCCCCGAGTGATCCGGCGAGCCGGTAGCTGTCGCCGTCGCGCTCGACGACCCCGCGGTCGATGAGCGTCCGGATGGTCTCGACCGCGAAGAGCGGGATGCCCTGTGCGCGAGCGGTGATCGCGCGCCGCGACTCGTCGGGCATGCCGGGCACCAGGGAGTCGACGAGCGTCGCCATGGAGGTGTCGTCCAGCGGGTCGACCGTGAGCGCGGACCGGTTCCGCCCCATCGCGTACCCGCCGTCGAGCGCGTCGCGGCCCGGCCGGGCGAACAGCACCACGAAGATCGGGAGATCCCTCGTCCAGTCCACGAGGTGCTCGAAGAAGGCGAGGAGGCTCTCGTCGGCGTGGTGTGCGTCCTCCACGAGCAAGATGACCGGCACGATGTTGGCGAGACGCTCGAAGAAGAGGCGCCAGCCGGCGAAGAGCTCCTCGGTGGACAGGACCACCTTTGACTCGCTCGCGTAGGGCACGCCCAACAGGCGCGAGAGCCGCACGCCGACGTACTCGCGCTCGGCGGCGTCCTCGACGTAGCGGACGAGTCCCTCCTGCAGCCGGGCGGCGGCGACGTCCTGGGGGTCCTCCTCGGCGATCCCGAAGCGTTGCCGGACGATCTCGGCGAGGGCCCAGAAGGTGACGCCTTCGCCGTAGGAGAGGCAGCGGCCCCGGTGCCACAGCACGGTGTCGGCGATGCCGTCGACGTACTTCTCGAATTCCCAGCCGAGGCGCGTCTTGCCGACGCCGGCCGGCCCGGAGACCACCACGAGGCGCGGGGTGAGGCGTTCGACCGAGGCGTGGAAGAGGTCCTTCAGGGCCCGCAGCTCGACGTCGCGCCCGGTGAACGGCGCCTCGAGACCGTCGGCCCGCTGGCTGCCGCCGACGCCCGACAGGACGCGCAACGCCCGGTGGAGCGGTTCGGGCGACTCCTTCCCCTTGAGCTCGTGGATGCCCGCGCCGGCGAACGCGATCGACTTCTCGGTGAGCCGGCGCGTCGCGTCGTCGACGAGCACGGTGCCCGCGTCCGCCGCGGCCTGCACCCGCGCGGCGGTGTTGACGGCGTCGCCGGCCACCATGCCCTCGCCCGTCGCCCCGATGGTCACGGCGACCTCGCCGGTGACCACCCCGGCCCGCGCCGCAAGCCCGGGCGCGTCGACCTCCATGCCGAGCACCGACACCGCCGCCACGAGCTCGAGGGCGGCCCGCACCGCCCGTTCGGTGTCGTCCTCGTCCGCCGCCGGCGTTCCCCACACGGCCATCACCGCGTCGCCGATGAACTTCTCCACGATCCCGCCGTACCTGGTGATCACCTGGCGCGACACCTCGAAGTAGCGCGACAGGAGCTCACGCACCTGCTCGGGGTCCCGGTGCTCGGAGAGCGGGGTGAAGCCCACGAGGTCGGCGAAGAGGACCGAGCACACCCGCCGCTCGGCGACCGCCGCTCGGGACGGTGGGTCCGGAGCACCGGCCCTCGACGGTGCAGGGGTTGTCGAGAGCGCCGCGCCGCAGTGCATGCAGAACCGCTTGCCCGCCTCGGCGGGCGCACCGCACGCCGGGCACACGGCCTGGAGCGCAGCGCCGCAGTCCCCGCAGAACCGGGCGGACTCCGGGTTCTCCGCCCCGCACGCTCCGCACTGGTGCATCCCGAAAGCATGCCATCTCGGAGGCGCCGTGCTCCGGTGGACGCGCCGTGCCTGGCCGTGCAGGCGGTGCCTCTCCGCCTACCATTGCGGGCCATGCAGCGGGTCCTTTCGGGTGTGCAACCCTCCGGCGACTTCCACCTCGGCAACTACGTGGGTGCGTTCCGCCAGTGGGTCGCAGACCAGGAGAGCCACGACGCGCTGTACTGCGTGGTCGACCTCCATGCGCTCACCGACGAGATCGACCCGGCGTACCTCCGCCAGAAGAGCTTCGAGGCCGCCGTGAGCCTGCTCGCCGTCGGGCTCGATCCGAAGCTCTCGACGATCTTCCTCCAGAGCCACGTGCCCGAGCACCCGCGGCTCACCTGGCTGCTCGAGTGCACCGCGACGATGGGCGAGCTGCGACGGATGACGCAGTTCAAGACCAAGGCCGAGACCCAGGAGGCGGCCCGCGTGGGCCTGTTCACCTACCCGGTGCTCATGGCGGCCGACATCCTCTTGTACCGGGCGCACCGCGTCCCGGTCGGTGAGGACCAGCGACAGCACCTCGAGCTCGCCCGCGACCTCGCCCAGCGGTTCAACAACCGCTACGGCGAGCTCTTCGTCGTCCCCGAGGCCGCCGTCCCCAAGCTGGGCGCGCGCGTCATGGACCTCCAGCACCCCGACCGCAAGATGTCCAAGAGCGTCGAGTCGCCGCTCGGGACCGTGAAGGTGCTCGACGACCCGGCCGAGATCCAGCGCAAGGTCATGAAGGCCGTCACCGACACTGACGGCGAGCTTCGCTACGACCCGGGGCGCAAGCCCGGCCTCGCGAACCTCCTGGAGCTGCTCTCGGTCGCCACCGGCCGCACCCCCGACGAGGTCGCCGCCGGCTACTCCCGCTACGGCGACCTCAAGCGCGACCTGTCGGACGCGCTGGTCGAGATGCTCCGCCCGGTCCGCGAGCGCGCCGCGGAGCTCACCGGCGACCCCGACACCGTCCACGAGGTCCTCCGTGCCGGCGCAGCGCGCGCCCACGAGATCGCCTCGGTCACCTACGCCCGCGCGGCGGAGGCGGTGGGCCTCCTTCCCTGAGCAGCCGGGCCACGCCGGGCGCCGCGGGGCGCCGCGGGGCCCCCCCCTGGCGCGCCCGCTCGGGGTCAGACGGCGTGCACGACGTGCGCCCACCATGTGACGAGGTCTGTGACCACGCGCTGGAGCGGGCTCGTGTGCGCGAAGGACATCAGCAACAGGGCGCCGAAGATGACGAACATCCCGTAGGGGCGCAGCCGGAGGTAGCCGGGCCACCAGGACTTCGGGAGCAGCCGCTCCACGAGCGCCGACCCGTCGAGAGGTGGAACGGGGATCATGTTGAAGCACGCGACCCACAGGTTGATGAAGCCCGCGTAGAAGAGGACCCGCGCGCCCAACGAGTGGAGCGTGCCCAGCGGGCCGAACGGTGTGAAGACCGGACCGCCTCCCCGGACGCCGAACAGGAGGGAGAAGGCCGCGCCGCAGGCCGCCGCGAGCACCACGTTCGTGAGCGGCCCCGCCAGCGAGACGAGCACGCCCTGGTTCCGCGGGCTCCGCAGTTTCGCGACGTTGACCGGCACGGGCTTGGCCCATCCGAACCACCCGATACCCGCGATCACGGTGATGATCGGCACGATGACGGTGCCGAACGCTGTGACGTGGCGCAGCGGATTGAGCGTGATCCTCCCCGCGCGCTTCGCCGTGTCGTCCCCGCACCACAGGGCCACCACCCCGTGCGAGATCTCGTGGAGCATCACCGAGGGGATCAACGCGCAGAAGACGATGATCTCTGTCGAGGTCAGGCGATGGCTCTGGACGAGGACCACCGCGATCGCGACGATCACGACGACCCACATGAGCGAGCGCTGCCCACCCGGGCGCCCCCGTCGCGTCGGGCCTCCCCCGCCGCGTGTCGGAGGCGGTGCGTACGATGTGCGAAAACCGTGCTGGCGCGGCCCGCCCGGCCCGGAGGGCATGTTTCCGCGGGAACGTCCGTCCGACGGATCGCCCGGAGGAGGGAGGTAGCCGCCGGACCCGGGCGGCGGGTACCCGGGCGGCCGGTACCCGGGCGGCGGGTACTGGGGCGGCGGGTACGCCTCGGGGTCGAACGGAGGGTCCTGTGAACCTGGGCGCGGCGGGGACGGGTCCTCGGGCGCCGAGGGTGGCTCGGCGCTCACCGGGCTAGGGCTTCGACGCGCAGGCGATGCAGCGCCGAGCCGCGGGCTTCGCCTCGAGGCGGGCGGGCGCGATCGGCTGGCCGCACCGCTCGCAATGCCCGTACGTGCCCTTCTCCAGGCGTTCGATCGCCGCCTCGACCTCGGCCAATGCGTCTCGGAGCTGGCCCGCGAGGGCCTCTGCCTCCCCGCGCTCGGCGGTCACCTGGCTCGTATCGGCGAAGTTGGAGTCGTACTTGAGGGCACCCTCTTCCCCGAAGCCCAGCTCTGCGAGCTGGGCGCGAAGGTCCCCCCGCTCGACTTCGAGGAGCCCGCGGTAGTCGACGTCTGCGTCGGCAGGGGCGTCACTTGCCATGGCTCCCAAGCCTAGACGTCTGGTGGCCGGATGGCTCCCCGCCCGGCCTGGTCACGCACGCCACGTGCACGCGCGCCCTGGTCACGCACGCCACGGGCACGCCCGATGCTGGTCACGCACGCCGGGGTCACAGACCTGCCCGCGGGTGTGCCGCGTCGTACGCGGCGCGCAGGTGGTCGCTCGTGACCTTGGTGTACAGCTGGGTCGTCGTCACCGAGGCGTGCCCGAGGAGCTCCTGGACGACCCGGACGTCCGCACCGTGGGCCAGCAGATGCGTCGCGCACGAGTGGCGCAACGCGTGCGGGGCGAGCTCGATCCCCGCCGCCCTACCCCGGTCACGGACGACGGCGAAGGCGCCCTGGCGCGACAGCCTGCCCCCGCGGGTGTTCAAGAAGACGGCTTCCGAGTCACCCTTCCGGCGCCAGCGCTCCGGGCACAGCGCGTCACGGACCCCCGGCTCGAGCCAACGGGCGAGGGAATGGGCGGCGTGGCGCCCCAGCGGCACGAGCCGTTCCTTGGAGCCCTTCCCGTAGAGGCGCACGAGGCCGTCGCCGCCGGCGAGGTCCGCGAGGTTCAGGCCTACGGCCTCCGAGACCCGCGCGCCGGTGCCGTAGAGGAGCTCGAGCAGCGCCCTGTCCCGGCGCGACGCCGGGTCGTCGCCGGTGACGCCCTCGATGACGCGGGTGACGTCGCCTTCCGGGAGCGCCTTGGGCAGGCGTGCGGGCAACCGCCCCGTCTCGAGGTCCGCCGTCGGGTCCTCGTCCCTCGCCCCCTCCTCGAGGAGGAAGCGGTGGAGGCCGCGCAACGAGGAGATCGCGCGTGCGACCGACGCCGCGCTCCGGGCTCCGGACCGCAACCCGGCGACGTAGCGCTCGACGTCCTCTTGGCCCGCGTCGAGGGACGTGCGCCCCGTGTCGGCGAGCGCCGCCTCGTAGTGGACGAGGTCCCGGCGGTACGCCGAGATCGTGTTCGTGGCCCGCCCGCGCTCCACCGCGAGCCACGACAGGTACTCCTCGGCGGGTGCGCTCAACGGGGCGCCCAACGAGGACACGGTCAGCCCGGTCCTCCTCCCGCGTCCTGCTGCAGGGCGTGGCGTGCGAGCAGGAGCCCGACGATCGTCGTCGCGTCGTGGAGCCGGCCCTCGGCGACCAGCACCTCCACGTCGCGCAGCGCCACCCGCTCCGTCGAGATCCAGCGTTCCTCGGGCCCTGCGGGCCGTGACTCGCACGGCGCCACGTCGGTCGCCAGGTAGACCACGGTGCGCTGATCGGTGTAGCCGGGCGAGTTGAACACCTCGCCCAGCCGCACCAGGTGCCTCGCACGGAGCCCAGCCTCTTCCTGGAGCTCCCTGGTCGCCGTCGCCTCGGGGTCCTCGCCGTCCACGTTGCAAGTGCCCGCAGGCGACTCGAGGACCGTCGTCCCGACCGCCACGCGCAGCTGGCGCACGAGCGTCGCGGTGCCGTCATCGTGCGCTGCGACGACCGACACGGCGCCCGGGTGGCGGACCACGTCGCGCTCGAACTCGTCACCCGCCGGGTCTGCGAAGGTCAGCGTGCGGACCCCGAAGAGGTGGCCGTCGAAGCGGGGGCGCTCGGCGACGCAGCGGAACCCCCTCTGGCCGTCCCCCACGCCGCCCTCGCCCACGGCCTGCCGCCCGCTCAGCCGACAGGGTCGAGGTTGTCGAGGTCGATGAGGCGCGGCTCGCGGCCCTCGGCACGGTCGAGCGCCGCGCCCACGAGGGCGCCGAAGAGCGGGTGCGGCCGGTCCGGCCGGCTCTTGAACTCGGGGTGGGCCTGCGTCCCGACCCAGTAGGGGTGGCCGGGCAGCTCGACGAACTCCACCAGCCGGTCGTCGGGAGAGGTCCCTGAGCAACGCAGTCCGGCCGCCTCCAGCCGTGCCCGGTAGCGGGGGTTCACCTCGTACCGATGGCGGTGCCGCTCGGTCACGGCGCTCGTGCCGTAGATCTCCGCCACCTGCGACCCCGCGGCGAGCATCGCGGGGTACGCGCCGAGCCGCATGGTGCCGCCCTTCTCGAGGATGTCGGCCTGGTCGGGCATGAGGTCGATGACCGGGTGCGGGGTCCGCGAGTCGAACTCGCGCGAGTTGGCCCCGTCGAGGCCCCCGAGATGCCGGGCCACCTCCACCACCATCACCTGGAGGCCGAGGCACAGGCCGAGGCACGGGATGGCGTGCTCGCGCGCGTAGCTGGCCGCGGCGACCATCCCCTCGATCCCGCGCTCGCCGAAGCCGCCGGGGATGACGATGCCGTCCAGGTCGTGGAGCCGCTCCCGGGGCACGAGGTCGGGGACCATCTCCGCGTCGATCCACTCGAGGTGCACCTGGACGCCGTGGTGGAAGCCCGCGTGACGGAGCGCCTCGACGACGGAGAGGTACGCGTCCGGCAGGTTCACGTACTTCCCGACCACCGCGATGCGCACCTCGCGCTCGGAGGTCTGGGCGCGGTGCACCAGCTGCTGCCAGTCCTCGAGCGCGATCGGGTGCGCGTCCGGGTCGACCCCGAGGATCGCACAGACCACCGCGTCGAGTCCCTCTTCGTGAAGGACGAGGGGGATCTCGTAGATGCTCGCGGCGTCGACCGCGGAGATCACCGCGTCGATCGGCACGTCGCACAACAGCGAGATCTTGCGCTTCAGCCCGGCGGAGATGTCCTTGTCGCTCCTGCAGACGATGACGTCGGGCTGGATGCCTCGGCTGCGCAGCTCGGTGACCGAGTGCTGGGTCGGCTTGGTCTTCTGCTCCCCGGAGGGTGCCAGGTACGGGACGAGCGTAAGGTGCACGTAGCACACGTTCTGCCGGCCGACGTCCCGGCGGAATTGGCGGATGGCCTCGATGAACGGGACGATCTCGATGTCGCCGACCGTGCCACCGATCTCGACGATGACGACGTCGACGTCCTCACGTGCGAGACGAAGGACGCGGTCCTTGATCTCGTCGGTGACGTGCGGGATGACCTGCACGGTCTTGCCCAGGTAGTCGCCCCGGCGCTCCTTGGCGATGACCGACGAGTAGATCGAGCCCGTGGTGGTGTTCGAGTTGCGGTTGAGGCTCTCGTCGATGAACCGCTCGTAGTGGCCGAGGTCCAGGTCGGTCTCGCCGCCGTCCTCGGTCACGAAGACCTCGCCGTGCTCGCCGGGGTTCATCGTGCCGGGGTCCACGTTGATGTAGGGGTCGAGCTTGCACATCGTGACCTTGAGCCCGCGGCACTTGAGCAGTCGTCCGAGCGACGATGCCGTGAGCCCCTTGCCGAGGGAGCTCGAGACCCCACCGGTGACGAAGACGAACTTGCTCACGTGCGCACGCCTCCTCGGGACGTTCTCGTCGACGTGGTGACCCGGGCCGTGCTCAGCGGCCCCGCGCGACCACCGGCCCGGTGCCCTTGTCCCCGTCGACCCCGCGCGCACCGTCGCGCACCGTGGTGCGGGCGCGGCGCGCCGCAAGAGAGTGAGGGATGCACCGTCCCTGGCTCTCCGCAGCCACTCCGGACGCGACCTACCCGACCGACTTGGAGGTGCACCACCACACGCTAGTCGCTCGGCGCCCCGCGGGTGGTGGACACGGCCGCCGCGCCGACGGTGAGCAGCTCCTCTGCGTGCGCCCGCGCCGTCGCGCTGTGTGGGTGCCCCGAGAGCATCCTCGAGAGCTCGACGATGCGCCCCTCGGCGTCGAGAACCTCGGCCGTGGTGACCGTGCGGCCACCCGGCGCGGCGTGCTTTGCGACGCCGATCTGGCGGTCGGCGAACGCGGCGACCTGCGGGAGGTGGGTGACGACGAGCACCTGACGGTGCGAGGCCACGTCGCGCAGCGCCCGGGCGAGCGCGAGGGCGGCCGAGCCGCCGACGCCCGCGTCCACCTCGTCGAAGAGCATCGTGGGCGCGCCGCCCTCGACCACGAGACGCAGCGCGAGCATGGTGCGCGCCAGCTCACCGCCCGACGCGACGCGCCCGAGCGGCTGGGCCGGCTCGCCGGGGTTCGCCGCGAGCAGGAACTGCACCGCGTCGCCCGCGCCCTCCTCGCCCACCGCGACCTCGAGCGCCGCGCCCGGCATGGCCAGCTCGGAAAGGCGCGCCGTCACCGCCGCGGCGAGGGCGGGCGCCGCGCCTGCACGGAGCTCGCGAAGGCGCTCCTCCTCGCGACGCACCGCGTGCTCGGCCTCGGCGCGCTCCGCCTCGAGACGCACGGCCTCGGCTCCCTGGTGCGCCAAGTCCGCCAGCGAGGCGCGCGCGGCCTCGCCGAAGGCGACCACGTCGGCGAGCGTCTCGCCGTACTTGCGCCGCAGATCGCCCAGCAGGCGGCGACGCGCCTGGACCTCCTCGAGGCGTTCGGGGTCCTCTTCCCACGTCTCGGCCACCCCACGGAGCTCCGCGGCCACGTCGTCGAGCTCCGCGACCGCGTCGCGGAGCCGGCCGGCCAGCTCTTCGAGCTGAAGATGGGGGGCCACGGACACCAGGGCGACGGCGGCGAGCCCGGACGCCCCGCCGTCGGCCCCGGTCGACCCGTCGGCCCCCCGCAACGAGGCCACCGCGCCGGCCGCGGCCTCCCGGATGGCGGTCATCGCGGCGAGGCGCGCCTCTTCGGCCGCGAGGGCCGCGTCCTCGTCGACGTCCTCGAGGTGCGCGGCGTCGATCTCGGCGACCTGGTAGCGGAGAAGGTCCGCCTGACGGGCGCGCTCTCGCTCGTCACCACCGAGGGCGGCGAGGCTCCCGCGCACGTCGGCGAGCGCCGCACGCGCCGAGGCGAGCGGCGCGAGATCGCTCCCGCAGCACGCGTCGAGGGCGGCACGCTGTCCGGTCACGCTCAAGAGCGACTGCTGGTCGTGCTGGCCGTGGATGTCGACCAGTCCTGCGCCGAGCTCGGCCAGCATGCCGAGCGGCGCCATACGCCCGTCCACCCACGCGCGCGAGCGCCCCGACACAGGCACCGAGCGCGCGAGGAACCGCTCGCCGTCGTGGACCGCGCCCTCGCCGTCGCGGACCGAGCCGTCGAACGTGCCGTCCATCAGGCCGTCGTCCGCGACGAGCTCGAAGCGCGCCTCGACCAGCGCCTCGGAGGCGCCTGCACGGACGAGACCGGGAACCGCCCGACCGCCGAGCACGAGCTGGAGCGCGTGCACGAGGAGGGTCTTGCCGGCCCCGGTCTCCCCGGTGAGGGCGGTCATCCCGGGACCGAGCTCGAGGGTGAGGTCGCCGATGACCCCGAGATCGCGGACCCGGAGCTCCTTCAGCACCCTGGTGGCCTCACTCCACGACGCCGCGGGTGAGCGCGCGCCGCAGGCGCCCGGCGAAGCTGCGCTCCGACGCGCACACCACACGGAGCCACCCCGGCGCCACCCTGCAGGAGACCTCGGCGGAGGGCGAGAGCCGTCCCGCCTCGCGCCCGTCGACGACGAGGACGGCGGGACGTGCCGGAAGGACGCGCACGGTGGCCACCTGGTCGGCCCGCAGCACGAGGCTCCGGTCGATGGCGAGGTGGGGCGCGACGGGGGTCATCACCATCGCCGGGAGGTTGGGTGCGAGCACGGGGCCGCCGGCGGACAGGTTGTAGGCGGTCGAGCCCGTCGGCGACGCGACCACGACGCCGTCCGCGTTGTAGGAGAGGAACTCCTCGCCGTCGACCGCCGTCGCCAGCGCGACCATGTGCCCGGGCACCGTCTTCTCGACGACCATCTCGTTCAGCGCGACCCACCAGCGCTCACCCTCCGGGCACACCACGCCGTCGCCCGCGAGGGAACGGTCGTCCCCTCGGGCCTGCGCGAGCCCTCCCGCCACGGTCACGGCCAAGACGAGGCGGTCCTCCACCAACGCGTCGCCCGACAACGTCCGCTCGAGCGCCTCGAAGAGCGCCCACGGCTCGACCTCGAGGAGGTAACCGAGCCTCCCGAAGTTGACGCCGAGCACCGGGACCCGTGCCCTGTAGGCGAGCGGGACCAGCCGGAGGAACGTGCCGTCGCCACCCAGGCTCACGGCGAGGTCGGCGCCGGAGAGGTCCGCCCCGCAGAGGTCCCCCGCCGGGACGTGCCCTTCCGCACGGTCCGCCGGCGCGAGCTCCAAGAGCCGCGCCTCGTGGTGGCGGTGCTCGAGCCACGCCGCCGTCTCGGTCGCAAGCCGCGCGGCGTCGGAGCGCGCGGGGTTCACGAGGATCGCCACGGTGGCCACGGGACGCTCCGCCTACCTCGGCGCGGTGGGCAGCGCCTCGCGCAGCGCCCGGCCGCTCGCGTCGTCCAGTGCCGCGCCCTCGGGCGCGGCGTGTGCGACGGCGTGCACGAAGAACTCGGTGTTTCCCGACGCGCCGGTGATCGGCGACTGCATGGCATCCATGATGGCCGCTCCGGCGGCGGCGAGCGACGATGCCACCGCCCGCAACGACGACAGCCACAGCTCCGGCTCGCGGATCACCCCTCTTCCGCGGGACGCCTCCGCCCTCCCGACCTCGAATTGGGGCTTGACGAGCAGGACGAGGGACCCGCCGGGGCGAAGGAGCCCGCCGGCGAGCACCGGCACCGCGGCGGTGAGCGAGATGAAGGAGAGATCCGCCGTCACGACGTCGACCGGCACCCTTCCCGGCCCGAGGGACTCGGCCAGCGAGGCGGGGGCGAGCGTCCGGACGTTGGTGCGCTCGAGCACGACCACGCGCCGGTCGGCGCGCAGGCGGGGGTCGAGCTGGCCGTGGCCGACGTCCACCGCCGCGACGAGGGCCGCGCCCCGGCGGAGGAGGCAGTCCGTGAAGCCGCCCGTCGACGCGCCCGCGTCCAGCGCCACCGCGCCGGCGACGTCGACGTCGAAGCGGGACAGCGCCGCATCGAGCTTCTCGCCACCGCGGCCCACGAAGCGGCGCGGCGGCCCCAACAGCTCGACGGGCTCTCCCGGGGACACGAGGCGTGACGCCCGCTCGGCGAGGGCACCGCCGACCAGCACCCGTCCGCCCTCGATCGCGATCCGTGCGTCCTGACGGCTCGCGGCGAGGCCCCGCCGCACCAACTCGACGTCGAGGCGACGCCGCGCCCCGCTCATCGGCGGCCGCGGGGCTTCGCCGTCAGGATGCTCCCGGACGCTTCGACGCCTTCTTCGCCGCCGCCTTCTTGGTGCCCGCTGCTTTCTTGGCTGCCGACTTCTTGGTGCCCGCTGCTTTCTTGGCTGCCGACTTCTTGGCTGCCGACTTCTTGGTGCCGCCGGGCGGCTTCTCGGGCGCAGGAGCCTTCTTCGCGCCGGGAGCCTTGTCCGCACCGGCGGGTCCCTTGGAACGGGCGCCCTTGCCTGCGCCGGCTGCGGCGTCCTTCATGGCGCGCTTGCCGGCGGCGGCCGAGCGCCGCATGATGTCCGCCGCTTGGCGTGCGAGCTCGTCGGGGTCGAGACCGAGCGCATGCAGCTGGTTCGAGACCTCGGTGCGCACGAGGTCCAACATGTCCTCCGCCGCCTTGCGGCTCCGCTCCACGAGCTCGTCGACCCACTGCTGCGCCTGCGCGCGCTGCGAGTCCCCGGTGCCCTTCATCTCCCGCACGAGGTCCTCCGCCCGCGCCCGCGTGATCTCGCCGAGCACGGCTGCCGCCTCGAAGTACCGCCGAAAGCCCTCGTTACGCGCCATGGTCAAACGGTAGTGGCCGGACCACCTCGCGGCAATCGCCTCGCGGCAATCGCCTCGCGGCAATCATTTCGTGCCTCCCCTCCTCCCTCTCCGCGCCCGGTCGTACGGCCGCCCGCGTCAGGCCGCGGGAGCGCCGTCTCGGGTAGTGACCGGTGCGAAGAGCTCGAGCTGGATGTTGTCGGGGTCGCGGAACACGAGGACCGAGGCGTAGGGCGCGTCGACGATCGGAGACTGGGTGAGGGGCTTGTCCGCCACCCCGCACCGGTCGACCCCGTGCTCTTCGAGGTGGCGCTGCCACTCCTCGAGCTCGGCGCGCGTGGTGACCGCCAACCCGACGTGGTCCAGGCCGATGACCGTCTCGCTGAACGGCACGCCGTCGCTGCGCTCATGACGGTGCAGCACGATCATGAGCCCAAGCTCCTCGTCGGCGAGGAGCTTGCCCACGCCGCCCTCGTGCGGGACGTCCATCCGGTAGCGGATGCCGAAGATCGTCTCGTACCACTCGACGCTGGCGTCCATGTCGGAAACGGTCAGCGCCACGTGGTGGACGCGGGGTCGTACGACGCTGGTCATGGTCGCTGCCTCCTTCTCCTCGACGAGCTCGACGAGGACGTCTTGCGGGCGTGGTCCAAGAACATGGTGACGGAGTCCTCCGCCAGGCGGGTCCAGCGTCTCCCGCCAGGGTCGTTGGAGATCTGCTGGTCGACGAGACCGGTGGTGAGGGCGGTCCACAGGTCCACCTGGCGGGTGCCGGTGACCCCGTTTCGCGCAAGGACCTGCCTCGTCCCTGCGAGTGCCCGGACGGCCGCGGCGAAGGACTCCGGCGACGGCTCGAAGCCGGGGATCGTGCGCTGGAAGAGCAGCTGGTAGCGGGGAATGTCGCTCGTGCAGAACGCGAAGAAGCGGCGTACCCCCTCTTCGAGGGCGGCCCGGGGTTGCTCGCTCGGGTACGGGGCGGCGAGGAACGCCTCGAACTCCGCCGCGGCCTGTCCGAACATGGCGTCGTAGATGTCGTTCTTGGAGGCGAAGTACTTGTAGATGGTCGGGGTGGTGGTCCCGGCCCGCTTGGCCAGGTCGCGAAGCGACAACCCGGCCAACCCCTCGTCCTCCACCGCTGCCCAGGCCGCCTCGACGATCGCGGCCCGGGCGGCTTCCCTGCGCGTCTCCCGCCAGTCAGCGGCTGGGTAAGACATCGCTCCCAATACTTATACGCTGTACAAGATCCGTCAAGCAGCGCAGGTGGGCGTGCGGCGAGCGGAACCCGTCCGCGCACGTCGACGACTGGCTCAGCGCGTCGCCGACCGTGCGACCGCGAGCAGGTCGTCAGCCACGAAGTCCGGCGCCGGGTCGAGGTCCCCGGTCGCGCGTGCGGTCACTCCGGTGAGCACGAGCGCGTAGGGCACGCCCAGCCGCCTCGCGAGGACGCCGTCGGTCGAAGGGCGGTCGCCGACGACCGCCGCGACACGTCCCACACGCGCCGAGATCAGCGTCGCGAGCGGCGCGTGGGGCTTCCCCGCGACCGTCGGCGTCGCACCCGACGCGGTCGCCACCGCGGCGAGGATCGATCCCGCACCCGGGAGCGGACCGTCCGGGGTCGGCAGCGTGGCGTCCTCGTTCGTGCCGATGAGCCGGGCACCCGCGCGCACCGCGCCGGCCGCGCGCGCGAGCACCTCGTAGTCGAACCGCTTCGTGTAGCCGACGACCACCGCATCGGGCGGAGGTGCCGCGCCGGCCGCGCCGGCCGCGCCGGCGTCGCCGGTGCCCGCAATCCCTGCGTTGGTGCCCGCGGCCCGCGTCGCGTGGACACCCCTCTCGCCGAGTGCCTCCATCAGGCCGTCGTCGCCCACGACGAGCGCGCGGGACCCGGGCTCGAGCATCGACGCAGCCGCCATCGCCGAGGTGACGATCTCGCCGGGCGCCGCGCCGATCCCGGCGATCCCGAGCCGCGTGATCAGGTCCGCGACCGTCGGCGACGAGTTGTTCGAGGCGAACAGCACGCGCGCTCCGGCCTCGCGGAGGAGGGCGACCGCGTCGCTTGCACCGGCGATGGGCGTGCCGCTCAGCCACACCACACCGTCGAGATCGAGCACCCACACTTCCCCACCGCCGGCACGGGGAAGTTCGGCGGGCGCACGTGGCACGGAGGGACCCTACCTGCCCTGCTTGGACGTCCCAGCTGGGTCCTCCCGCAGGAACACCCGTCGGCGCGGCGTCGTGTGGCATCGTCGGCGGGTGGCGGGCGGACTCGCGCAGGCGCGGGTGCGGGAGCGCCGTGTCGAAGCGGGTGCCGGCGCCGGTGAAGGAGACAGAGGGGAGACACAGTTGGCCGAGGTGGCGTTCCGTGGGGCAACCAAGCGCTTCGACGGTCGGGCCGCGGTCGACCACCTCGACCTCGACATCGCCGACGGCGAGCTGCTGGTGCTCCTCGGCCCGTCGGGCTGCGGCAAGACGACCGCCCTCAGGCTCGTAGCGGGTCTCGAAGAGCCAGACGAGGGCGCGATCTCGATCGGCGGCCAGGTCGTGAACGACGTCGAGCCCAAGGACCGAGACGTGGCGATGGTCTTCCAGAGCTACGCGCTCTACCCCCACCTGAGCGTCGAGAGGAACATCGAGTTCCCGCTGCGCCAACGACAGGTGCCAGCCGACGAGCGTCGCCGCCGCGCGCGCGAAGCGGCGGGCTCGCTCGGCCTCACCGACCTGCTCGACCGCAAGCCGCGCCAGCTGTCGGGCGGCCAGCGCCAGAGGGTCGCGCTCGCCCGGGCGATCGTCCGCCAGCCCAAGGCGTTCCTCATGGACGAACCGCTCTCCAACCTCGACGCGGCCCTCCGCCTCCAGACGCGGGCGGACATCGTCGCGCTGCAGGCCCGCCTCGGGACCACCACGCTGTACGTGACCCACGACCAGGTCGAGGCCATGACCATGGGCCACCGCATCGCCGTGATGGACATGGGGGTGCTCCAGCAGGTCGCGGCGCCCTCGGACCTCTACGACCTTCCCGCCAACGCGTTCGTCGCACAATTCCTGGGAAGCCCCGGGATGAACCTGCTTCCCGCCGTGCTGGAGCCCGGCCAGCCGTCGGCCCGCGTGAGCGGCGGGCACCTCCCCCTCGGCGAGGGGGCGGCGGCTGCCGCAGCCCGCGCGGCGCCCCTCGTCGTGGGCGTCCGCCCCGAGCACCTCTTCCTCTCGCCGGCGGGCACGCTCGGGGCGACGGTCCTCCTCGTCGAGCTCCTCGGCGCGGAGGTCCAGGTGCTCTGCCGCCTCGAGGACCAGACGAAGCTCGTCGTCCGCCAGGACGCGTCAGCGCCGCGCCCGGCGATCGGCGAGGGCGTCCGGGTCGCGGCCTCACCGGGCACGGTCCACGTCTTCACCGGCGAGGACGGCACGCGCCTCGGGGGACCGGGGTGACGCCGTCGGCGATGCTGCCCGCACGCTCGCGCCGGGTGCGCGCCGTGCGGGAGGCCGCGCTCGGCTACCTCCTCGTGCTGCCCGCGCTCGCCGTCTTCGGCGTCTTCGTCTTCTATCCGTTCGCCCAGAACTTCCGCCTTGCCCTCTACGAGACGCCGCCGTACCCGGGACTGCCGAGCCGCTACGTGGGGCTCCACCAGGTCGGGCAGGTGCTGACCTCGTCGAGCTTCCTACAGAGCCTCGGTGCGACGCTGCTCTTCGTCGTGATCGTCGTACCGGCGGGGCTTCTCGGCGGCCTCCTTCTCGCGGTGGCCGCCCACCGCCGCCTGCGGGGCATGACCGTCTACCGGTTGGTGTTCTCCTCGACGGTCGTCTCGTCGGTCGCGGTGTCCGCGCTCGTCTTCGGCACGCTGATGGACCCGGTGGTGGGGCTCCTCCCCTGGCTCGGGCTGAACCCGTCGCCGCCGATCCTGCAGAACACGACCTGGGCCCTCCCGGCCATCGCGGTGATGGCCGTGTGGCAGTTCCTCGGCCTCGCGTTCGTCGTGATGTCGGCCGGGCTTTCGGCCGTCCCCGAGGAGGTGCTCGAGGCGGCCCGCGTCGACGGCGCCTCGGAGCGCACGGTGTTCTGGCGGGTGACGGTGCCACTCCTCTCCCCCACGATCTTCTTCGGCCTCGTGGTCGCGACGATCTACGCGTTCGGAACGTTCGGGCAGGTGGACATCCTCATCGGCTACTCGAACGCGGCCTTCGAGCACGTGAACCTGCTCGTCTACGACATCTTGAACACGATCCAGGTGACCAAGACACCCGGACAGGCCGCGGTCCTCTCCATCGCCCTGTTCGTGCTCACCCTGGGGGTGACCCTCGTCCAGCTCCGATTCATCGAGCGGCGGGTGCACTATGGGTCCTGATGCGGGGGTCGAGGTCGGAGGCGACCTGCACCCGCAGGTGGCCCGGCGACCGGGACGGCCGCGCCCGCGGCCGGGCCGGCGTTGGCGGCTCGCGGTGCGCTACGCGCTTCTCACGCTCGGCGCCGTCGTCGTGCTCGCGCCGCTCTACCTCACGGTCGTGAACTCGCTCCTCCCCCCGAGCGCGCTCGCCGAGCGTCCCCCGCCGTTCTTCCCGCTCCACCCGCGGTGGCACGACTACCCGGTCGCCTGGAGCCAGGGCCACCTCGGCGTCTACCTGCGCAACTCCGCCATCCAGACCGTCATCATCGTGTGCGGCCAGCTGGTGACCTCGGTGCTCGCGGGCTACGCGTTCGCCTTCGTGCGCTTCCCCTTCCGTCGGGTCCTCTTCGTCGTCTTCCTCGCCACGCTCATGATCCCCTTCGAGGTCACGCTCGTCACGAACACGCAGACGATCTCCTCGCTCGGCTGGTACAACACGTTCGAGGGCCTCGCGGTCCCGTTCCTCGCGACCGGCTTCGGCACCTTCCTCGTCCGCCAGGCGTTCCTCCAGATCCCCCGCGACCTGCGGGAGGCGGCAACCCTCGACGGCTACGGCCACCTCAGGTTCATGCTGCGCGTCGCGGTCCCTCTCGCTCGCCCTGCGCTCGCCGCGCTCGGGGTGTTCTCGTTCCTCGCAGCCTGGAACCAGTACCTGTGGCCGCTCGTCGTGACCGGGAGCGGCGACAACGTCCGCACCGTCCAGATCGGGCTCAAGCTGCTCCAGGGCACCCAGGTGAGCCACACCGACGTCGCCCTCGCGGGCACGGTCATCGCCGTCGCGCCGCTCGTCGTGCTCCTCGTGGCCTTCCAGAAGCAGCTCGTCCGGAGCCTGACCGGCGGGGCGGTCAAGTGAGGACCGGTCGGGCACAGCGGTCCGACCGATCCCCCGGCCCGCCGGCGCCCGACGGCTCGACCGGCAAAGTTGCCGAGACTCAGCACGCGACCGCCCGGAGCGTGGCAGGCTGACCCAGTGCGTGTGCCCACCGTGCGACTCCGGGTCGCGTCGGTGTCGATCGCTGCACTCCTCGCCGTCGCCGGTGCGTCCTCGTGCCTCGTCGCCGGATCGCCGGGAGCGGCCGGCTCGACGGCGGCGGCCGGGGCGGCGTCGTGCCGGCCCTCCCTCCTCGCCACGCACAAGGGAACCGTCCACCTCACCTTCTGGGAGTCGATGGTCACAGCCAACGGCAAGACCCTCAAGACCCTCACGGACGCGTTCAACGCGTCCCAGCACAAGATCCACGTCACGCTCGTCCAGCAGCGCAGCTCCACAACAACGTGGATCAAATACCAGGCGGGCCTCAGCAACGGCCAGCTCCCCTCGGTCGTCCAGCTCACATCCACCGACCTCCAGGGCGTCGCCGACTCGCACTCGGTGACGCCGGTCCAGTCGTGCATGAAGGCGGCGCACTTCCGCACGTCGGACTTCATCCCGCGTGTGCTCGCGGCGTACAAGCTGAACGGAGTCCAGGTCGGCATGCCGTTCGCCGTCTCGGGCCCGGTCCTCATCTACAACCAGCTCGCCTTCCAGGCCGCCGGGATCACCTCGCCACCGGCGACACTCGGCCAGTTCGTCGCGGACGCCGCGACCTTGAAGGCGCACGGCAGCGGCGTGGGCCTCAAGCTCGACCCGTGGCACCTGGAGACCTGGCTCGCGTCCGCCGACAAGCTCTTCGTGAACCACGCGAACGGGCGCAAGGGCCGGGCTACCAAGGCCGTCTTCGACTCGGCGGCCGCGAAGAAGATCTGGACCGACCTCGACACGATGGTCGGCTCCGGCGCCGCGACCACCAATCTCGCCACCGGATCCGCCCAGTACGACAACCTGCTCGGCATCGGCTCGGGGAAGTACGCGATGTCCGTCGACACGACCGCGGTGCTCGGGACCGTCTCGGCGGTGCTCGCGACCGGGCAGTACCCCGACGTCAAGCTCGGGGTCGCGCCGTTCCCCGTCTACAGCTCCACGGTCCACGGCGGCATCGAGGTCGGCGGCTCGGCGCTCTACATCTCGAACCACCAGCCCGCGATCGACCAGGCCGCATCGTGGGACTACATCTCCTTCCTCGACTCGACCACCAGCCAGGCGACGTGGGCGAAGGGGACCGGGTACGTCCCCATCCGCAAGTCGTCGGCGAAGACCTCGACCGTGAAGGCGCTGTGGCAGGCCCAACCGGGGTACAAGGTGGCCTACGAGCAACTCGTCAAGGGAGCGACCACCGCCGCCACCGCCGGCGCGGTCATCGGGCCGTACACACAGGTCCGCACGGCCGAGCTCAACGCCGAGGAGTCCATGTTCCAAAGCGGCACGTCACCGGCGGCCGCCCTGGCAGCCGCGACCCAGCAGGTCGACCAGATCCTCACCCAGTACGACCAGCGGATCGGTTCGTGAACCGCCGGCCGCGGCACCGTCACCGTCGCCGATGAGCCGCTGCCAATGACCCGTGTCGTCGCTGTCGGGGGCGGGCACGGGACGGCTGTCACGCTGCGCGCCGCCCGGCGTTACGCCGACGAAGTCACCGCGATCGTCTCGGTGGCCGACGACGGCGGCTCGACCGGCCGCCTCCGCGCCCAGCTCGACGTGGTCGCGCTGGGCGACCTGCGCAAGTGCCTCGTGGCGCTGGCCCGGGACGGATCGGTCCTCGCGAGGGCTTTCGAGCACCGGTTCGCGGACGGCGACCTCGCCGGGCACGCGGTGGGCAACGTCGTGCTCGCCGGGATGGTCGAGGCGGCCGGCGGGCTCGTCGCGGGGATCGACGAGACGGCGGCGCTCCTCGGCGCGGCAGGGCGGGTCCTCCCCGCCACGGTCGACCGTGTCGTGCTGAAGGCGGTCGGGGGGGCCGGTGAGGTGAACGGACAGGTGGCCGTCTCCAACGCCGGGCGGATCGAGCGGGTCTCGCTCGTCCCCGCGGACTGCGACCCGCCCGCCGACGCCCTCGACGCCATCGCCGCCGCGGACCAGATCGTCGTCGGGCCCGGCTCCCTGTACACGAGCGTGCTCGCCGCCGTCGCGGTCGAGGGCATCGCCCGGGCGATCGCCGAGGCGCGCGCACAGCGCGTCTACGTCTGCAACCTGCGCCCGCAGGTGCCCGAGACCCAGGACTACGACGTCGCCGACCACCTTCGGGCGCTCGCACGACACGGCGTCGAGGTCGACGCCGTCCTGTGGGATCCGTCGTCGCCCATGGCGCTCGGCGAGGTCGCCCTCCGGGTCCTGGCGCGCCCCCTCGCCGGCCGGCACGGCCTCGTCCACGACCCCGGGAAACTGGCGTCTGCGCTGTCGGATCTGCTGGCGCCGGGGGCGGCGGCGGGGGCGGCGCCGGGGGCGGAGGACGAGGATTCGGGTCCCCTGGACGTGTGCGACGTACCGGATCGGGCGTAGAACGGGAGGGGAGAGCAAGAGCCGGTAGCCGAGCGCGCCCCGCGCGGCCGGCCCGACGGCGAGTTCACCGGTTCACCACGAGGAGCGATGCGGCATGACGGTACGGGTCGGGATCAACGGTTTCGGTCGGATCGGACGGCAGTTCGTGCGCGCGCTCGCCGAGCGCGGCGCCGACATCGAGGTCGTCGCGCTGAACGACCTCACGTCGGCGGAGACCAACGCCCACCTGCTCCGCCGCGATTCGACCCAGGGCAGCTTCGACGCCCGCGTGGCCGTCGAGGGCGACGAGCTCGTCGTCGACGACCGGCGGATCAAGGTCCTCGCCGAGCGCGACCCCGCCGACCTCCCGTGGAAGGAGCTCGGCGCCGACGTCGTGCTCGAATCCTCCGGCCGCTTCACCTCGCGCGACGCCGCCGCTGTGCACCTCGAAGGCGGCGCGTCCCGGGTGGTCATCTCGGCCCCCTCCCCCGACGCGGACGCGACGTTCGTCGTCGGGGTGAACGACGACGACTTCGACCCGGCCCGCCACTTCGTCGTCTCCAACGCGTCGTGCACGACCAACTGCTTCGTCCCGATGGTCAAGGTGGTCGACGACGCCTTCGGCATCGTCACGGGCCTCATGACGACGGTCCACGCCTACACGAACGACCAGAACCTGCTGGACCTTACCCACAAGGACCTTCGCCGGGCCCGGGCCGCGGCCGTCAACATCGTCCCCGCCTCGACGGGGGCGGCGCGGTCGACCGGGGAGGTCCTCGAGGCGATGAAGGGGAAGCTCGACGGGCAGGCCCTGCGCGTGCCGGTCCCGGTCGGCTCGATCACCGACTTCACCGTCGTGGTCGGCGCCGCGGTGACGGTGGACGACGTGAACGCGGCCTTCGCGGCGGCCGCGACCTCCCCGCGGCTCGACGGCATCCTCGTGTACAGCGACGAGCCCATCGTCTCCTCCGACATCGTGGGCAGCCCGGCCTCGTGCACCTTCGATGCACCGCTCACCATGGTCCAGGCGGTCGACGCCGAGCGCACCCTCGTGAAGGTCCAGGGCTGGTACGACAACGAGTGGGGGTACTCGAACCGGCTGGTCGACCTCGTCGCGATCGTCGGCGCGCCGGAGGCGTCCCGCCAGAGGTGACCGGCACGACCCCGATGCCGGGGCGCCCGGCGGGCGCCGGCGCCGCCGGGCTGCCCATCCTCGAGGACCTTCCCGACGTCGCCGGGCGCCGCGTGCTCGTCCGCGTCGACTTCAACGTCCCGCTCGAAGAGGATCCGGGCGCGCCGGGCGGGCTCCGGGTTGCGGACGACTTCCGCATCAGGAGCGCCCTGCCGACGTTGCGCTGGCTGCTCGACCACGGGGCGGAGGTCACGGCCTGCAGCCATCTCGGGAGGCCCAAGGGCGCGCCCGATCCCCGCTACGACCTCGCGCCGGTGCGGACCCGGCTCGCCGAGCTCCTCCCGGGCGTGGGACTGCTCGAGAACCTCCGCTTCTCCCCCGGTGAGGCCGCCTGTGACCTCGCCTTCGTCGACGAGCTCGTCGCGGGCCAGGACGCGTACGTGAACGAGGCATTCGGGGCCTCGCACCGCGCCCACGCCTCGATCGTCGGGCCACCGGCGCGCCTTGCGAGCGCCGCGGGCCGCCAGCTCGCCCGCGAGGTGGAGGTGCTGGGCGGGCTCCTCGAGGCCCCCGCGCGGCCCTTCGTCGCCGTCGTCGGCGGGGCGAAGGTGGCCGACAAGCTCGGAGTGCTCGCCGCGCTCGCCCGACGGGTCGACGTGCTCTGCGTCGGCGGCGCCATGGCGTTCACGTTCCTCGTCGCGTCCGGGCACCACGTGGGCGACTCGCTCGTCGACCCCGACCACGTCGAGTCGTGCGCCCGGCTGCTCGCGTCCGGGGTCGAGGTGGTGCTGCCCGTCGACGTCGTCGCGCTCGAAAGCGGTGCGCCCTTCGTCGCCGGGGTCGCCGGGGTCGCCGGCGAGGCGGGCGCAAACGGCGCGGGCGAGCCGCGCGTCGTGGGCCAGGACGTGCCCGACGGCTGGCGGGGCCTCGACATCGGGCCGAAGACGGCGGCCACGTTCGGCGAGGTCGTCGCCGGGGCCGGGACCGCCTTTTGGAACGGCCCGCTCGGGGTGACCGAGGACGAGCGCTTCGCTTCCGGCACCCGCACGGTCGCCGAGGCCGTCGCGGCGTCGAAGGGGTTCAGCGTGGTGGGCGGGGGCGACAGCGTGAGCGCCCTCGTCCACCTCGGGCTGGCCGACCGCGTCGGCTTCCTCT